>Ga0207752_1000012_pt1 | contig 74040 bp, 61 predicted proteins | sample Pon2CUnioCityCA_6_FD_187272 | JGI IMG/M metagenome (GOLD analysis project Ga0207752, IMG submission 187272) | Marine sediment microbial community from Union City, CA, USA - Pond 2C Sediment 2 (SPAdes) | ecosystem: Environmental > Aquatic > Marine > Intertidal zone > Salt pond sediment ... | reverse complement strand
CTGCCGAAGCCGTCGCTGACCTCAAGCCGGTCGTCGTCATTGGCGCCGGCGAACAGGGGGTGCGCCGGTTACTGGACGGCCGGGCCGACTATGTTGTTCAGGAGGATCGGCTGGGAACCGGACACGCCACCCTTATCGCCCGCGATACCCTCGCCGGCCGGGCCGACCAGGTCCTCGTGACCTACGGTGACATGCCCCTGCTCCGCGCCGAGACAATGACCCGGCTGGCCGGCACCCAGGCTGAAAGTGGCGCCGCTGTGACCATGCTCTCCATCCTGGGCGATCCGGATAGCGCCTTCGGCCGCGTGATTCGTGATAGCGCAGGGCACGTCGCCGAGATCGTCGAAGTCGCCGAAGCGAGATTACGCGACGATACCGGAGCGATCCTCGGCACCCGGGAGTTGAACGCGGGCGTCTATTGCTTCGACGCACCGTGGCTCTGGGAGAATCTACCCAACATTCCCCTGCGCGAGGCCCGCAACGGCCCCGAATATTACCTGACCGACATGATCGGCCTGGCGGTAGCTCAGGGAAGGCTGGTGGAGGCCGTGGTCTCCTCGGATCCCGATGAGTGCCTGGGCGCCGGCACGCGGGCTGAACTGGTCGCCGTCGAGCGCGCCTTTCGCCGGCGGGCTAACCGGCGCTGGCTCGAGGCAGGCGTCACCTTGCTTGATCCGGCGACAACCTACATCGATCAGGACGTGACCATCGGCCAGGACACCATCATCTGGCCCAACACGCACCTCCAGGGTCAGACCACTGTCGGCCGGGACTGCGTCCTGGGCCCCAACGCTGTCATCCGTGACGCCCGCATCGGCTCTAATTGCCGCGTCGAGCAGGCAGTCGTCGCCGGGGTCGAACTGGAAGCCGGCACCGTCGTCGAACCCTTTACTTACCTGCACGATTAGAGATTGGAGATAACATCGAAGCGCAATCGTCATTCTCTAATCTCCAATCCCCAATCTCTGGTGTAGAAACCATGCTTACTGAAGACCAACAACAAACCCTTAAAGAACAGGCATGTGCCAGCCGGGATCGAGCCTACGCTCCTTACTCCAATTTCCGCGTCGGCGCGTCTGTGCTGGGCGCCAGTGGCACCGTTTATACCGGCGCCAACATCGAAAATGCCGCCTACAGCCCGACCATCTGTGCCGAGCGGCTGGCAATCTTTAAAGCCATTGACGCCGGCGAAAGCGAGATCATCGCTGTGGCCGTCTGTACCGAGAATGGCGCCTCGCCCTGTGGCCCCTGCCGCCAGGTGATGCGCGAATTTGCTGCCGGCGCCATGCCCGTTTTCATGATGGACCTGGAAGGCAACGGCCGGGTAAAAACCCTCGCCGAACTCCTTCCCGATTCCTTTGGACCGGAGAATCTACAAGAAGAAATCGGAGATTAAAGACCTGCCCAGTCAATCTCTAATCTCCTGAATTTTACTATGGCCCGAGAACGCACCTACCGTACCGAAGCAATTGTCCTGCGCCGCACAGATTTTATGGAAGCGGATCGCCTGCTCACCCTCTACAGCCGGGAATTCGGCAAGGTCCGGGCGATTGCCAAAGGTGCGCGCAAACCCCAGAGCCGCAAGACCGGCCATGTCGAGCTGTTCATGCGTACGCGCTTCCTGATTGCCAGAGGACGCAACCTGGACATCATCACCCAGGCCGAGATGGTCGAGGCCTATCCGGAACTCCGTGAAGATCTGGTGCGTACAACGTACGCTTCCTACGCCGGGGAGTTACTCGACCGGTTTACCGTCGAGGAAGACAAAAACCTGCAGCTATACGATCTGCTTGCCGACGCCCTGCGCTGGTTCGCCACCACCGACAGACTGTTGCTGGCTGCCCGCTTTTATGAGCTCCGCCTGTTGAACCTCACCGGCTACCGGCCCCAGCTATTTCGCTGTGTGGCCTGTGACGAGGAGATTGAAGAGCAGGATCAACTGTTCAGTGCCGAACTCGGTGGCCTGCTCTGCCCCGGTTGCGAGAGCGCCGACCGGCGAGCGAAACCAATCTCGGCCGCAGCCGTCAAGGTACTGCGTTACCTGCAGACCCGTCGCTGGCACACTGTCAGCCAGCTTCGTCTACGCCGCGACCTCCATGCAGAGATAGAGAGCGTCATGTACTATTATCTAACCTACATTTTGGAACGGAATCTAAAGTCAGCCGACTTTCTAGCCCGGCTGCGGCGCGAAGCGAAACTCTTCGCGCCAGAGGAAAAAAGGAAGGAGAATGAGCAATCCGCTGACCAGTAAGCCAGATAACACACTTACTTTTCAAGACGTCATCTTACGGTTTCTCGACTTTTGGAGAGACCAGGGCTGCCTGATCTGGCACCCGCACAACGTGCAGGTGGGGGCCGGTACGATGAACCCGGAGACGGTCTTACGCGTGCTCGGGCCTGAACCGTGGAATGTGGCCTACATTGAGCCCAGCATCCGTCCCGATGATGGCCGGTTTGGCGACAACCCTAACCGCATGCAACAACATTACCAGTTGCAGGTGATCTTGCAGCCGGATCCCGGCAACCCCCAGGAACTCTATCTCAAGAGCCTGGAGGCAATTGGCATCAATCCCCGCGAGCACGACATCCGCTTCGTCGAAGATAACTGGGAAAGCCCCGCGCTGGGGGCCTGGGGCCTCGGTTGGGAAGTGTGGTTAGACGGCCAGGAAATTACCCAATTTACCTACTTCCAGCAGGCCGGCAGCGTCGAGCTCTATCCCCCGGCCGTTGAGATCACCTACGGCCTGGACCGCATTGTCCTCGCCCTGCAGGGCAAAGACGCTGTCTGGGAAATCGATTACGGTGCCGGCATCGAATATGGCGATGCCCTCCTGCGCAAAGAAGTTGAGCACTGCCAATACTACTTCAACGTGGCTGACGTCGACTCCCTCCGCACCCTCTATGACGTCTATGAAAAAGAAGCCCTGCGCTGCATCCAGGCCGGGCTGGTGGCGCCCGCTCACGACTATAACCTGAAGTGCTCCCACGCCTTTAACGTCATGGACACGCGCGGCGCCATTGGCGTTACCGAGCGCGCCCAATATTTCCACCGCATGCGCGACGTAGCCCGCCAGATCTCCGAACTATACGTGGCCCAGCGCGAAGAGCTGGGCCACCCTTTCCACAAAGTAGAAGCGTGGCGCGGCGGCCTCCACCCCAATGGTGGGCAACCGGCACCAACGCAGCCAGGTGCGGATTCCCAATCCCCGATCCCCGATCCCCAACCCCTCGTGATCGAAATCGGCACCGAGGAACTCCCGGCCGATGACCTCACCACTGCCTTGCGCAGGCTTAACCACACCGTGCCCGAACTGCTGGCCGATCTCCGTCTTGACCACGGCGACATCGAAATCCAGGGCACGCCCCGCCGCCTTAGCATCTTCGTCCACGATCTCGCCCCGCGCCAGCGTGATCTGGAAACGGAGATGAAGGGGCCGCCCGCCGATCGTGCTTATGATGAGCAAGGCAACCCAACCCGTGCCGCTGAAGGATTCGCCCGCAGCAAAGGGGTTGGTGTCGCCGATCTGCGCGTCGTAGAAGAGGGCGAAAAACGCTATGTGGCCGCGGTCGTCCGCGAAGAGGGCCGCCCCACCCCGGCCGTCCTGGCCGAGGCGCTGCCCGGCCTGATTGCAGATTTGCGTTTTGAGAAAAGCATGCGCTGGAACGAGACCGGCGTCACCTTCAGCCGGCCCTTGCGCTGGTTGCTGGCCCTCTTTGGAGAACAGGTAATTCCCTTCAACTATGCCGGTCTGCAAAGCGGCCGGCTGACCCACGGGTTGCGCCCTTACGGCTCACCTGTGATCGAGATTCCGTCCGCTGCCGACTATCCCCAGTTGATGGCCGCCAATGGCATCGTCCTCGACGGCGAGAAGCGCCGCTCCATAATCCAGGCCAATGGCTCCCAGCTTGCCCGCGAGAAAGGAGGCACCATGCCGGAGGATCCCGCGCTGCTCGCCGAGGTAGCCAACCTGGTGGAACGGCCCGTGCCCTTTATCGGCAGCTTTGAGGAGCGGTATCTCGAACTCCCGGCCTCCGTTCTCATCGCCGTAATGAAGAAGCACCAGCGTTACTTCCCGGTGCAAAAGGACGAAGGAACGTTGCTTCCCTACTTCATCGCCGTGCGCAATGGGGACAAAGAACACCTGGACGTAGTGGTTGACGGCAACGAGCACGTTATCCGTGCCCGTTTTGCCGACGCCGAATTCTTCTACAATCAGGATGTCGAGCGAGATCTCGAGGATTTTCTGCCGGAGTTGGAAACACTGACCTTCCAATCAGATCTGGGCTCCATGCTTGAGAAAACGATTCGCATCCAGGAATTGGCCCCCTACATTGCCCAGATGCTAAACCGGCCTGACGAAGAGTGGCCGGACGCGGCGCGTGCCGGCCTCCTGTCGAAAGCCGATCTGGCATCGAGTATGGTGGTCGAGATGACCAGCCTTCAAGGGATTATGGGCGGCCATTATGCCCGCCTCAGCGGCGAATCGGAAACGGTTGCCCGCGCCATTGAAGAGCAGTATGAAGCGGTCAGTTCGACGACGCTGGGGCTGATCATCGCCCTGGCCGACCGCCTCGATAGCCTCGTGGGTCTTTTTGCCGTCGGGCTGGCGCCTCGCGGCTCGAATGACCCCTTTGCCCTACGCCGCGCTGCAATCCAGATTGTCGAAAATCTCATCGCCAACGCCCAGGACTTCGATCTGCGCGAGGGTGTCCGGGCAGCCGCCAACCGGTTACCGGTCGCTGCCGGCGACCAGGTACAGGACGAGGTGCTGGCCTTCATCGCTGCCCGCCTGGAGTCATTATTGCGGGACCAGGGGCAGCCGGCCAACGTGGTCAAGGCAGTCCTGGCAGAACAGGCGCATAATCCTTACGCGGCCGACCGCGCTGTTTCTGCTCTGGCCGGAGCCACAGCAGCGGATGATTGGGAACAGGTCCTTGACGCCTATGCCCGTAGCGTACGCATCATCCGCAGCGAGGATACCCGTTATGACCTCCGGCCGGATGCCTTTGCCCTCCCCGCGGAACAACAACTGCTGGGCACGTACCGGGAAGCAGCCGGTCAGAACGACGGAACAGTCCCCACCCTGATTGCCTCTTTACGCCACCTCGAACCGGCTATCGCCAACTTCTTTGACGAAGTACTTGTCATGGACGAAGATCCGGCCGTGCGCGAAAACCGGCTGGCCCTGCTCCAGCAGATTGCCACTCTGGCCGATGGCATTGCCGATTTGTCCCAACTGGAAGGCTTTTAAGATTGGAGATTAGAGATCAGAAATTACTTGATCTCTAATCTCCACATCCATTAAAACCTCATCAGACACCTTGCTTTTCAAAGCCATCTTCGTTATAATTCCATTCGCTCTGGCGCCATAGCTCAGTGGTAGAGCGGGGGACTCATAAGCCCTAGGTCACTGGTTCAAATCCAGTTGGCGCCACTTCCGGGCCCGGCAATGCCGGGCTTTTTGTTTCTCTCCCCTTACCAACCTCCTGTTGACAGCTTTGCTTGATCACGATTAACTTGGAAGAGGACGTTTGCACTGGTCCTTTCTTTATTAGAAAGTTTATGACCGTTGGGGCGGGGGAAAGGGAGGTCGTAGATGATCCTGGATAATCTGGACACGCTCTGTCCGGCTACCTTTGTTCTGCTTCTGATTCTGCTGGCAGCATTGATCGCCATCTCCCGGCTCAACAAACCACGAGATATACCCGGCCGGCTCCTGAGCCGCGAGGACGCTCCCCCCATTTCGTTCGATTCAGCACTCCAACTCAATCACTACTTTCCTCTACCGGACGGATTCGCTTATACCGAAGACGACGATGGTGCGCCCACCATCGTGCGCATCGAAGACGGGCTCTCCCTCTCTTACACAGTGGAAGAAGATCTGCTCACCTTTGAGGAACCGTACGTCCGGCCGGACGGAACGGTCGCGACCCGTATCCATAAACTATCCCGCCAGAGCAAACAGGTGCCGCTGGCCAATCGTTCGCACCCAGAACCTAACGGCACAGGACGATATCCCTCTCTATAACGCCCTGCGTTATAATTTTGCCCACCCCTCCTGATAGGGTTATAATCGCATCGTGTTACAGTGACGGTTCGTATCTTACCGGCATCAATCAGGAGCGGGTCCCACCAATTGACCCGTCCCCATTAACAGGCCAGACAAGGAGACAGACAAAATAGCCATGCTTGATTTTTCCCTGACCGATGAACAGATCAGTGCTGCCGAAATGGTGCGGGAGTTTGCCGAAAAGGAAGTCTATCCCACAATTGGCGAATACGATCGCAAACAGGAAATGAACCCGGCCGTCCTCCCGCGTATGGGAGAGCTGGGCATTCTGGGCATTAACATTCCCGTGCGCTATGGTGGCCAGGGATTCGACTACGTGACCCTGGGCCTTGTCTGCGAAGAGTTGGAACGAGTAGATAGCACCCTGCGTGTCGTCATGTCCGTTCACATGGGCCTGAACAGCATGGGACTCCTGCAATGGGGCACAGAAGAACAGAAGCATCATTTCCTGGCACCCCAGGCCCGCGGCGAAAAGATCGCCGCCTTCGGCCTCACCGAGCCGGGAGCCGGTTCCGACGTCGCCGCCCTCCGCTCCACCGCCCGCCGCGACGGCGACGATTACATTATCAACGGCGAAAAGATGTGGATCAGCCTGGCGACCAAAGCCGACCACATCCTGTGGTTTGCCAAGACAGATCCCGACGCCGAGCCCGCCCACAAGAGCATCACAGCGTTCATGGTGGAGGCAGATATGCCTGGTGTCACCAGTGGTGATATTCACGGTAAGCTGGGCGTGCGCGCCGGTTCCACCGGCTGGGTTAATTGTAAGGACGTGCGTGTGCCCGCCTTTAACCGCATCGGGCACGAGGGAGAAGGCTTCAAGATCGCCATGAGTTGCCTCGACAACGGGCGTTACACCGTTGGTTCCGGCGCCACAGGCCTGATCCGGGCCAGTCTGGAAGCCTCCATCAAGTACGCCCAGGAGCGGGAGACTTTCGGAGAGCCCATCGCCCAGCACCAATTGATCCAGCAGAAGCTGGCCTACATGCAACAGTGGTACGATGCCGCCCGTCTCCTCTACTTACGCGCCGGTTGGATGAAGAATGAGGGGATTCGCAACACGCGCGAGACCTCTGTGGCCAAATGGTATGCGACCGACATGTCCTTCCAGGCAGCCCATGAAGCCGTCCAGGTCCATGGCGCCTATGGTTATTCAGACGAGTATGATGTAGAGCGCTTCCTCCGCAACAGTCGCGGCGCCATTATCTACGAGGGCACCAGCGAAATCCACCAGTTGATGCAGGCCGGCTATGCGCTGGGCTGGCGTCGTGACAAACCACTTCGCTGTGAATTGCCCGCCTACGATCCTGAGTACTGGCAGGCAGAAGCATGATCCGGGTGAAGGGAGCCATTACCTTGCAATCAGAAAATGACGCGCCGGTTGCACCCGGCGTTAAGAATCGAACAATAAATAGGGAGGTTGTCGCATGAAAGTAGTTGTCTGTACCAAGCAAACCCCCAGCACGACCGCCGTCTTCTCAGTGGAGAACGGCCACGTGAATTGGGAAGATCCGGGGGGTAAGCCAAACGTGGTCAACCCCTGGGATGAATACGCCATCGAACAGGCTATCCAGATTCAGGAAGAGCATGGCGGTGACGCCATCGCCCTTTCCATGGGCACCGAAGAGAGCAAGGAGGCTCTAAAGACCTGCCTCGCAATGGGTTGCACCGAAGCGATCTTGATCGCCGACGAAGCTTTCCAGGGATCTGATACGTTGGGCACTGCCCGTGTCTTGGCTGCGGCCATTGCAAAGATGGAAGATGTCCAGATTGCCCTTTTCGGCAAGCAAGCCATCGACGGCGATACCGGCCAGACGCCGGTGCAGGTTGCCGTCAAGCTGGGCTGGACCCCGTTAACCTTCGTGTCGGGGATCAAAGAGCTTAATCCCGATGAAGGCACCATTACAGTAGAGCGCCTGCTGCCGGGTGGGAAGGAAACCGTCATCGCCAAGTTGCCGGTGGTCATCAGCGTGGTGAAAGAGTTAAACGATCCCCGTTACCCCAGCTTCATGGGCATCCGCAAGGCGAATCGGGCGACCATCCCCACCTGGACTGCCGCAGATCTGGCAATCGAAAGTGGAACCGCGGGGGCTTCGGCCAGTAAGGTAGATTGGTCGAATGTCTCCGAACTGCCCCCCCGCGATACCGAAGTGGAGATTATCGAAGCGGACACGGTACAAGAACAGGCCAGGATCCTGGTTGATCGCCTGTTTGAGGAGAAGGTGATATGAGCGGCGTCTGGGTATGGATCGAACATAACGATGGTAAGATTGCGCCCATCAGCCTCGAAGTGCTGGGGGTTGCCCGGCAGATCGCAGGCGAGCGCGGCGAAGAAGTGACCGCCGTGGTCACCGGCCACGACGTCGCCCAGGTTGCTGCCGACGCCTTCAATTATGGCGCCGGCGCCGTCATCGGAGCCGACGACGAAACCCTGGCCGATTTTCGGGTCGAGGCTCACGGCCCGCTGGTAGCTGGCCTGATAGAGGAACGTGGCCCGGCCGTGCTCCTCACCGGTGCCTCCATCCGCGGTGGCGATCTCGCGGCCTGGGTGGCCGCCCAGCTCGACGCCGGCCTGGTACCCGATGGCACCAGCGCCAGCGTCGAGGACGGCACCGTCGTCGTGACCCGGCCGGTATACGCCGGCAAGCTCCTCAGCCACACCAGCGTAACCGGCGACCTGCAGGTCATTACTCTGCGCAGCCGCGCCTTCCCCGCCGCCGCAGAAACGGGGGCTACCGGCCAGGCCGAGTGGGTAGAACCGGCCGTAGGTGAAGAGGAGATCCCCACCAAGGTACTCAGCATCGAGAGTGCCGGTGGTGAAGTCAGTCTCACCGACGCGCGCATCATTGTTAGCGGCGGTCGCGGCGTTGGCGGGCCGGAAGGATTCGCCCCCGTACACGAACTGGCCGAGGTACTGAATGCGGCAGTTGGTGCATCGCGGGCCACGGTAGATGCCGGCTGGATTCCCTATGACCATCAGGTCGGGCAGACGGGTAAAACGGTCAGCCCGGACCTGTACATCGCCAACGGCATCAGCGGCGCCATTCAGCATCAGGCCGGGATGCGCACCTCGAAGGTGATTGTGGCCGTCAACACCGATCCGGAAGCGCCGATCTTCAAGATCGCCAGCTATGGCATTGTCGGCGACCTCTTCAACGTGCTCCCTGCTCTGACCGAAGAATTTCGCAACAGGTTAGGGTAACCGGTCGAGAGCACCGTCCAATCAAATTCGAACAGGGGAATCCCCATCGGGGCACTTCCCCTGTTCTTTGTTTCCCCCAGGCGCCACTTTCGTTATAATAACTGTGTGACGAGTGAGTTGTTGCTTGAGGAGAGTACTGTCTGAACGAAGAAAACGAAGAATATGAAGGTCTGGTAATCAAAGCTCAGAGCGGGTTCTTCACCGTTGAAACCGCCAATGGGGAGTACGTCTGCCAGATCCGGGGACGCCTGAAACAAGAAAAGCAAGATACCGATCTCGTCGCCGTCGGCGACCGGGTAACGATTTCGGTGACCGGGGAAAACAAGGGGCTGATCGAATCCGTAGCAGAGCGCGAACGCGCCCTTTCCCGCGCCCGGCCCGCACCCAGTGGTCGCCATATTCTCCAGGATCGGGAACAGGTTGTGGTCGCCAATCTTGACCAGGTTATCTTCGTCTTCTCCATTCGCAAACCCAAACCCAGCCTGCGCAAACTGGACCGCTTCCTCGTCGTTGCCGAAATGAACGAAGTACCGGCCGTTATTTGCGTCAACAAGATAGATCTGGCGAATGAGGGCGAAGCCCAGGAAATGTTCGCCCCCTACGAAGCCATCGACTATCCCGTCATCTACACCAGCGCCATGACCGGCGAGGGCATTGACGAGCTACGGGCCGCCTTGCACGATAAGATTTCGGTCCTGGCCGGTTCTTCCGGCGTCGGCAAATCCAGCCTCCTCAACGCCATCGAACCCGGCCTGGGCCTTCGCGTGCGCGACGTGAGCGGAGCTACCGAAAAAGGAATGCATACCACCCGCCACGCGGAGCTGTTTCCGCTGATCGAGGGAGGCTATGTTGCCGACACCCCCGGCATCCGGGCCCTGGCCCTGTTTGATGTAGAACCCCAGGAACTGGACGCTTACTTCCGCGAAATTGCCCCGCTGGTTGCCGATTGCCAGTTCAGCGATTGTACCCACCGCCACGAACCTGGCTGCGCCGTGCGCGCTGCCGTGGAAGCGGGTGAGATCAGCGGAGCACGTTACGATAGTTATCTTCGCCTGCGCGAAGAGCATGATGCTTTAGACGAGGCCGCCTATTAGCGATGGAGATCCGGTCGAGATCCCGCCTCAGGCTCCTTCTCGCCCTGCTGTTGGGGTTACTCCTGGCATCCGGCATGGCAGCGTGTCAGGCTGATCGCCCTTTGACGCCAGTGCCGGCGCCCGGCTACGCCGTGTTGCCCCAATTCCACAGCTTCTACGCAGATTCTGGAGGCGCTGAACTTCTCGGAGAGGCGATTACGGGTGCGTGTGAGGCACCGGATGGGCGCATCGTTCAATATTTCCGGCGAGTGCGTCTTGACGATCTGCCGGACCGAGACGAGGTAATGGTCTATCCCCTGGGAGAATGGGCCCTGGATGGGGTTCAGACGCCCGCACCTGCCCCGGTGCCTGCCGGCAGCGAAGAACGGTACTTCCCTGAAACCGGGTACGCCGTTCAGGATGAATTCTTATCCTTTTTCGACGATCAGGAGGGGGAAAATGTTCTTGGCCTTCCTATCTCACCCCAGCTTTACGAAGGAGAGTTGCGTGTCCAATATTTCCGCAACGGCCGGTTGGAGTGGCATCCTGAGTCACCCCGATCCTTACGCGTACGGTTGGGTCCGCTAGGACAGGCCCATTATATGCAGGTGGGTAGCGCAGAAATGCGGTGCGACGTATTGGCCCGGCCGGCAACCGCCAACGTCCAGTCGGCCGTCGAGGTTCAGGCTACGATGAAAGCACCCATTCTCTATGCCGGCGAAGAGCAGGTGGTATACGTCCAGATCACAACCCCGGCCGGCCGGCCGGTATCAGGGATCCCCGTCTTTCTCTCCGTTACCTACCGGGGCGACACGTTTGCCCGGGCCCTGGGCGAAACCGGCGAGGCGGGTGCAGTGGCCGGCCCGCTCAATCTGCCCGGTTTCGTGCCCGGTGAGGAAGTAGAGGTGGAAGTTCTCGCTTACGGTGTTGCCAATCAGATTCTCGGCCAAAGTGGCCTCTCCTTCAAAACCTGGTGGTAACCTCGGCTGGAGCAGCGGCGCCGCCACGGCGCCGCTGCCTGTGACTGCTCGGCTACCGCCGCCGGTAACCTCGATTGAACCAGATTACGCCGCCCAGAAAGAGGGGCAAGATGAGGGCGGCAGTACAGATGCTACCGCCAACACCCGGCCGGGAGGCGCTATCTGCAGGGCTTGAAGTCGCGGGGCTGGCCGTGCTCGCCGGTGGGGTGGCCCCTGAGTCTGTAGCCACCGTGTCGGTCGCCGCGGCCTGCGGTACCGTGATCGCCGCATCTCCTTCCCCCTCCACAATCTCGTAGGCAACGCCTTCATATACCACCAGCACGCGCGGGCCCAAGGCCAGATATTCGCCTAACGCCGGGGCTGCCTCCATCAATTCAAAGTAAGCGTCGCTGGCAAACCCAACCTGCTCCGGCGCCTGGGATTCCGCATCATAGGCAGTGTCGATCCATACACCGTCTCGGTAGACGAAGGTTTTACTTCCCACCAGTTGGGGAGCCGGCCGGTCACTCTCGACCGTCGCCCCACTTCCATCCTCACCCGGCGTGGGCAGGGCCAGCGGCGCTTCGGCGTCTGCCATCTCCCCGGCCGCGGCTGCCTCTTCCACTGCCTCCGCCCCGCTGACCGCAGCCGGCGCTCCCTCCGCCTCTGCCATCTCCTCCTCTACGATAATCCGGCGCCCGCTTTGGGTGAGGATATCCTCTTCCTCGATCAGGTAGCTCGTATAAGGCGTGATAATCCCGTAACGGATACTCAGGTTCACCACGCTCTGCACCAGTTCCGTATCCTCTCCGTGGAGGCGAATCTGCTGCAGCAAGTGGCCAATGGCCCGGGTGGCCCACAGGCGGGGAATGAAGTCGGCGCCACCATCACTGCGGAAAGTGTGGTCCTCGTACACAAAGGTCTGAACCTCACCGTTCACCTCTCCGCGCAGGGTAATCGTAGCCGGGCCACCTTGGCGATACCGGCCCGTCAGAACTAGCTGGCTGCCGGCAAAAAGATCGGGCAACTCGCCGGGATATTGTTGTTCGACGGTGACCCCATCTACTTCCAGGCTGAGATCGGCCAGCACCGGCGTGCTCACTTTTGCGTAGAAGGCACTCACTGCTTCGTCGATCGCCTGCCCCGGCCGCACATAGGTCGTGGTACCCCGGTGATTCTCGGCCAGGCTATCCAGCAGCAACGTGTCCACGTCGTCGCCCACGCCGAAGGCAAACAGGCGTGTACCGGTTGGAGCTGCGTCTGCTATCGTCTCCAGCAACAACGGCGTCTCCACGATCCCTTCCGTCGCCAGGCCATCGGTGAGGAAGATAATCGTGGGCGGGCGTTCCGGATCAGCCTGGTTCATCGCTTCCAGCAAAGCCAGACTGATATTGGTCCCTCCGAGTGCCTCCAGGCTTTCGATAAATTGCCCGGCACCACTAGCATCATCACCGGCCACCTCGGCGGAAATCAGCGCCGGTGCATAACTACGCACGCCGGTACTGAAGGCAATCAGGTTGAAGCGATCCCGCCGATTAAGATGTTCCACCACGTAACGGGCAGCATCTCGCGCCTGCGCCATCTTCTCCCCTTCCATGCTCCCGGAAGTGTCGACCACCAGGATCACGTCCCGCGCGACTACCGTTTCCGGATCGACCGTCACCTTCGGCGCCACCAGCATCAGGAAGAATCCATCTTCCGCCCCCTCTTTATAGCTGAGCAGGTTAAGGCCAATCTCCTCCGGCGATACCGTGTAGTAAAGCTCGAAATCCTTCTCCGGTGTTACCCGTTCCGCTTCATAGCCAGCCACGGCCCGGAACTCCCCTTCCCGGCTGATGGCCACCCGGTGGCTCGGCGAGTATACGGCGCGAATCGCCTCATTGGAACGAATCTCCACCCGGATGCTCTGGCTGTCAAGCGGTGTGTTAATATACAGATCCGTTGACTGGGGATACACGTATTGGATGAGACCATTATCGGCAGGAAGAATGTGCGTATACTCGATCTCAACCCGGCGTTCATCCCCGGCCGGAATGGGAAAAACATTCGCCTGGATTGCCTGGCTGCCCACGTATTCCAGCAGCGCCGGATCCCGTACCTGGCGCACAATCTCATTGTAAATGGTACGCGCCTCCTCCGCTTCCAAGATCTTCGCCTCAACCGGCTCTCCGTCTACCCACATCGTCAATTGGTTAACAGCGGCACCTTCCGGCAGGGGGAAAAGATAAGTGCCTTCCAGCAGGCGTCCTCCCTCGTTGACGAACAACTGCTCGATGTGTGTGGTGGCCACCCGTTCCTCAATCCTGACGTCCACCCGCTGGTATTCGATCGCCAGCCCATCCAGATCCCACGCTGGTGGTAACGGCGGTAACGGCGGTACCGGCTCTTGCGCACCTACCGGCCGTCCCCCCAGCATCAGCAAGCCACCCGCCATCAGTAAAACAAGTACCGGTATCTGCATGATAAGTCTCTTCTTCATCGTCCTTCTCCTTCCTGGAAAGTAGCGACCATTGGTCACTCTCCCATTTCGAATCTCCAATCTCAAATCTCCACGCTCCCCTGTCCAATAGACGCACCCGACCCCCGAAATGTTCCGCCCATTTGCCCGTCCCTCGTTCCCCTGCCATAATCGAACAAAATCGGGAGACAGAGATGGAACAACATCCATTAGAGCAATCATTACCATCAGACCAGGGGGCGCTGCTACCGCAGCGACCGTTGCGCAGCACCACCTCCACCATCGACATCTACATCAAGTTAGCCCAGTATCCAATCCTGTCAGACCAGATCCGGCTGCGCATGCGCGAGGAGATTTTCAGGCGCGGGATCGTCAGCGAGGAGAAATTCGAGGAAGAAGTCGAGCAACTGGCCATCGAATCCCAGAAGCGAGAGGGGCTTCACGATCCTTACGAAGAGGAGCCCGCCAATCTCTGGCACAAACGGAAAGCACGCATTCGCGCCCTTCACACCGACTTCTACTTCGGCTACAACCTGCCCTCTGACCTCTTCGAGAGTATCGTGCAGGAGGTGTTGAGCGAACAGCCGACGCCGCAGGAATTGTACGAGCTGGCCTTTAATCCGGAAATTGCCCCGTGGCGCCTGCTTTTCCGCCAGGGCGAGCTATACGAGCGACGTTCACCGCCAGAACGGGAGAAAGTGGCCCACCATCTTGAGGAGATTAAGGTTGTCCTGATCAAGGGAATGATCAGCGACCAGTTGCCCTATATCGGGATCGCCAAGAAGATGTTCAGCATCGCCGACCTGCGCAAGATCTATCAACGGCGCATTGGTAGCGGCAAGATTGGCGGGAAAGCGGCCGGCATGTATCTCGCCTGGAAAATCCTGCAACAGCGAGACCCAGAACTGGGACCGGACATCAGCGAAAAGGTAGAAATGCCCGACTCCTACTTCATTGGTACCGACGTGATCTATGAATTCCGGCGTATGAATAACATGGATCACCTCATGAACCAGAAATATCGCTCGCTTGATGAAATTCGGCAGGGATACCCGCGCATCATCGAACAGCATCTCCAGGCTCAATTCCCCCTGGCCATCGTCGAACCGTTGCAGGAAGTGTTACGCCATATGGGCGACTCCCCTTTGATTGTACGCTCTTCCAGCCTGCTGGAAGACAACTTCGGCTCCTCTTTCGCCGGAAAATATCAGAGCTACTTCTGTCCCAACCAGGGAACCGAAGAAGACAATCTGGCCGATTTACTGGACGCAATCAAACGCGTCTATGCCAGTACCTTGAACCCCGATGCCCTCCTCTACCGCCAGCGACACGGACTGATCGACTACGACGAGCGGATGGCCATTCTCATCCAGCGCGTCCGGGGAGAACGCTATGGTCGCTATTTCCTGCCCGCAGTAGCGGGTGTGGGGTTCAGCCAGAATCCGTTCCGTTGGAATCCCAAGATCCGGCGTGAAGACGGGTTTTTGCGCACGGTCTGGGGGCTCGGCACGCGCGCGGTAGACCGGGTCAGCAACGATTACCCGCGCCTGATCGCCCTCAGCCATCCTCAACTCCGGCCGGAAACCGATGCCCACGCGATCCGTCGCTATTCGCAACGTTACGTAGACGTGATTGACCTTGAAGCAAACGAGATGAAGACCTTACCTGTCAGAGAAGTATTGGACACTGACTACCCCCATCTGCGCCAGATTGCCTCTCTGCACAAAGGGGACTACATTCAGGAAATCTTGTCGCTGGGCAGCCTTGAAGGTATCCAGAACCTGGTCCTCACCTTCAACACCCTCACCCAGGATCGTAAATTCGTCCGGCTGATGCGTACCGCCCTGATGCGCCTGGAAGCAGGATATAACACACCGGTTGACACCGAGTTTACTGTGCAGATCGTTCCTGGTTACCCTGAACCAGAATACAAATTACATATCCTGCAATGCCGGCCTTTGAGCCAGCGAGAAGGAGGCGGGCCGGTCGAGATCCCGGTTGGAATCCCAGAAGACGACATCATTTTCCGCACCTATGAGTTGATCCCAGATGGGCAGGTTGAGAATGCCCGCTACATCATCTTCGCCGACCCTCGTCGCTATCGCCAGCTTTCGGACCCGACAATGCGGCTGGAGCTCGGCCGGGCCATCGGTCGCCTGAATGAGCGGTTGGAGAAAGAGTCCTTTGTCCTCATGGGACCCGGTCGCTGGGGTAGCGCCAACCTGGATCTTGGGATCCGTGTGAGCTATGCCGACATCTTCAACACCAAAGCCCTGATCGAAATCGCAGTGGCTGGTGAAGACGGCATCCCGGAACTCTCGTACGGCACCCATTTCTTCCAGGATCTGGTGGAAGATGGGATCCACTCCCTTCCCATTCATCTGGGAAACCCGAAAAGCTATTTCAACTGGTCCTTCTTCGAGGAAGCGCCCAATAGCCTCGAGAAATTGCTTCCTCAGGATGCCAACTTGAGTCCCTACTTGAAAGTTATCGATATCGCTGCCATCGACGCCAGACGCCGCCTGACCATCCTGATGGATGGTTCCCAGGATGAAGCCATCGGCTACCTGGCCCAGGGCGAGTGGCGGATCAACGAATCACCGGCGACCGTTTCCATCTTTTGACCGCGCGGCATATAGCTGTGTGCGCTTGACCATAGACGTCCAGGGAGACGCCTTTATGCAACAGCCACTGCGGAGCACAACTTCGACCATCGACATCTATATCAAGCTGGCCCAATACCCGATCCTGGCGGACCAGATCCGGGAACGGATGCGCCAGGAGCTATTCCAACGCGGCGTCGTCAGCGAAGAAGAATTCGAGAAGGAGGTAGAAGAGATGGCGGTGGAGTCCCAACGGCGAGAGGGAATCCACGATCCGTACCGCTCTGAACCGGCCGCGGTCTGGCACAAACGCAAAGCCCGCATTCGCGCATTCCACACTGACTTTTACTTCGGCTACAACCTGCACGACAATCTCTTTGAAGAGATTGTCGCAGAAGTCCTGGAGGAACAACCGGACACCACCGAAGCCCCGGATCTGGCCTTTAATCCTGAACTGGCGCCCTGGTCTCTACTCTTTCGACAGGGGATTATGTATGAGGAGCTACCGCCGGCCGAGCGCCAGCAGGTCAGCCACCACCTCGAAGAGATCAAAGTGGTCCTGATTAAGGGCATGATCAGCGACCAGTTGCCCTTTATCGGTGTCGCCAAAAAGGTCTTCACCATCCAAGATTTACAGGAGATCTATGAGCGGCGGATCGGTGGCGGCAAGATCGGCGGTAAGGCCGCCGGAATGTACCTGGCCTGGAAGATCCTCGAACGCTGCCGCGATGAACACGACGCCGATCTGAGCCAGAAGGTGACCATTCCCGACTCCTATTTCGTGGGTACCGACGTGCTTTATGAGTTTCACCGGCTCAACAACCTGGAACAGTTCATGAACCAGAAATACCGGCTGCTGGAGGAGATCCGGGCCGATTATGACCGGATCTGCGCGGCCCACCTCCGGGGAAAGTTCCCTCCGGAAGTCCTGGAGGGATTGGATCAGATGCTGGCAGAATTCGGTAACACGCCGCTGATTGTGCGCTCTTCCAGCTTGCTGGAAGACAACTTTGGGTATGCCTTTGCCGGCAAATACCAGAGCCACTTCTGTCCCAACCAGGGAACCCCGGCCGAAAATCGAGAGTGCGTCCTGAACGCCATCCGCCGCATCTACGCCAGCGCCCTCCATCCGGACGCCCTCCTCTACCGCCGCCGCCACAATTTGCTCGATTATGACGAGCGCATGGCCATCCTTATCCAGCCGGTCATCGGCCACCGCCACGGTCGCTACTTCTTCCCAACCGTGGCTGGTGTTGGCTATAGCAAGAATCCGTTCCGATGGAACGCGAAGATCCGGAGGGAAGACGGTTTCTTGCGCCTCGTCTGGGGAGTGGGCACCCGCGCCGTCGACCGCGTCAGCGATGACTATCCGCGCATGATTGCCCTAAGCCATCCAACCTTGCGCCCAGAAACCAGCGCCCGCGCCATCAGCCAGTACTCCCAGCATTACGTGGACCTGATCGACCTGGAAGCAAACGAGTGGACCACCCTGCCCGTTCGAGATGTCCTCGCTCAGGACTATCCTTATCTGCGCTACATTGCTTCCGAACGCAGGGAAGATTACGTTCAAAGAGTGCTCTCCACCGCCAGCCTGGATGATACCAGCAACCTGATTCTCACCTTTGATACCCTGGTGCAAGATAACAAGTTCATCAACATGATGCGACACGCCCTGGCCCGCTTGGAAAGAGTGTACCAGACGCCGGTCGACATCGAATTCACCGTCGAAATCACACCTGATTATCCCCAGCCCGATTATTGCCTGAATCTGTTACAGTGCCGCCCGCTCACCGAGCGCATTGCGGGCGAGACAGTCTCTATCCCCGAAGGAATCCCTGAGGCGGACGTGGTATTTCGCACTTATGAACTAATCCCCGACGGCCGGGTAGAAGGCATTCGCTACCTAATCTTCGTCGATCCGCTCACTTATCGCCAGATCAGGGAAACGACCACCCGCCTGGAACTGGGGCGGGCCATCGGCCGGCTCAACAAACGCCTGGAAAACGAACGCTTTGTTCTGATTGGCCCCGGTCGCTGGGGCAGCGCCAATCTGGATCTCGGCGTGCGCGTTACCTACGCCGATATCTTTAATACCCAGGCCCTGATCGAAATGTCAGTTGCCGGTATCGATGGCATACCCGAACTCTCTTACGGCACCCACTTCTTCCAGGATCTGATCGAAGGCGGCATCTATTCACTCCCCCTCCACCTGGAATCCCCCGACAGCCACTTCAACTGGGACTTTTTTGAGAAGAGCCAGAATGTGCTGGACGGCCTCTCCCCCCAGGACGCGACCCTGCACGAACACCTGAAAGTGATCGACGTCGAGAAGGAAGCTCCCGGTAAACGGCTGCTGATTTTGATGGACGGGCGCAATGATAAAGCAGTTGCCTACCTTGAAGAAGGTAAGTGGCCTCCGCCGGCCCCACCGGAAAGCCCATCAATTTTGCAGGGCAACACGCTGGCACCAGACGAAGTCGCCTAAAAGTCCACTACCGGAACAATCCTGGCGCCCCCCGGCTGCTCGCGGGAGCCATATGGCGCGAGACCGTATCCTCTTCGCCTTATTGGTCCCCACCTTCCACAGCCAGAAGCTCCTCCAACAGTGCCCGTTCGCCCTCCTCGTCTTCGACCTCTCCATCCAGGCGAGCCGCCAGCAGCCTGTCAAGCAACGCCGCGTAGCGAGGCCCCGGCGGCAGGCCGGCAGCCCGCAGATCGTTGCCGTCCAGCACAGTCTCTACCTCGCGCCACTCCGCCTGGTAGCGATCCAACAGATCCCCCGCCCGCGTCTCGCCCAGGGCCGCCCGTACCGCCAGCAAAATGCGCAACCGGTCCGCGTAAGGGCGGATCGCCTTCTCCACCTCGCTGGGGCGGGGTGCCTCCGGCAGCGCGCGCAGCCGCCCTATCAGATCCACTACCCCCTCCACCTCTTCTCGCGTGCTTTTCCGCACGTGCAACCGCTCCATCACCGTCTCCCGTATCGTCGCCGAGAGCGGCGCGAGCCACAGGGCAAAATACACCGAAGCCCGGCTCTCCCCTTCCAGCGCACCCTGCCAGAAAGGCTCCTCCAACAACGCCGGCAGGCGCCCGAAGGCGCGTGCCATTTCCGGGCGCCAGGCGAGACCGGGGTGCAGTTCGCGGAGGACACCTAGCTCGTCCAGCCGGGCCATTACCGGCCGGGGATCCTCCTCCTGCAGAGCCAGCTCTAGCTCGTGCTTAATCCGCTGTCCCGTCACCCGCTCTAGCATCGGCAGGGCGTCGGCAATCAGCTCCTCCGTCCGCGCCTCAATGTCGAAACCCAGCCGCTGCTCCAGCCGGGCCGCGCGCAGGATGCGCGTGGGATCATCGATAAAGCTGAGACTGTGCAGGACCCGGATCTTGCCCTGATCCAGGTCTCGCAGACCGCCGTAAAAATCCAGCAGTTCACCCAGGTGCGCCCCGTCCAGGCGAACCGCCAGTGTGTTAATGGTAAAGTCTCGCCGGTGCAAATCCAGTTTGATCGACCCCCGCTCCACCTCCGGTAGAGCCGACGGCCGGTCGTAGAACTCACTGCGCGCGGTGACAAAGTCAATCGTCTCCGGCAGATTGGCCAACGGCGCATCCGGGGCCAGCTTCCGCCACGCACGCCGGGACAGCAGCCATTTCGCCGTGCCAAAGCGGGCGTGACTCCGCACTCGTCCGCCAAATTGCTCGCGCAACGCCTGGGCCAGGGCGATGGCATCCCCCTCCACCACCATATCCACATCCATCGACGGCACGCCCAGCAAGAGGTCGCGCACCAGTCCCCCCACAAAGTAGACGGGCATCCCCATCTCGTCTGCCACCTTGCTCACCAGTTGCACCAGCGCCCACACAGCCGCAGGTAATGATTCTGCCAACAGCGGGCGCATGTCACTCTCTTCTTCATCTTCACGCAGCGGTTTGCTCAAGAGACGCAGCAGATCAGTGCGCGTCACAATGCCCAGGAGGCGATCCGCCCCGCTCTCCGGGATCTCCTCCGCCACCACCGGAATCTGTCCCCAATCCTCCTCGATCATCAATTGCTGCACCCGTTCGACGGCGTCTGAGGGCCGGACGACAACCCGGCCACTTTTCATGATCTGGCCCACCTGCATCCGTTCCAGATCATGGCTGGCTGCCCGATCCACCGCCCGCCGCGTAAGCAACCCCACCAGGCGACCGCTCTTTGGGTCCACCACCGGGTACCCTTCATGGCCAAAACGCTGCATCTGGCGCGCAGCTTCAGCCACGGTCGTATCCGTAGGCAACGTCTGGACCCCCCGAGACATAATATCGGCTACTGTCACCATCGGCTGCACCGCCTCTGCCAGCAGAGCCTTCACCTTCTCCCTCGCCTCTGACAGGGACATATCCATAATCGTCGCCGCCGCCGCCCGGCCGTGCCCGCCACCGCCCAGGGCCCGGGCAATCACCGACACATCCACGTTGTCTGTCGTACTGCGCGCTACCAGTTGCACATGCTGGGCCAATTGCACCAGCAGCAAGAGCGCATCTGGATTCATCGCCTCGCGCATCCGGTGGGCCACAGCCGAAATCTCGTCGTCAAAATCGCGGGGCGGCTCCGCCGTCGCCAGGGCAATCGCCTGCCCTTCCACCTGCAACCATTTCGTGTTTTGCTGCAATCTGCTATGGAGGGCCTGCTGTTCCTCAGAGAGCGGGATATCCAGGAAACGGCGAACGACCCCCAGATCCGCGTCTTGCTCGAGCAGCCACGCAGACGCACGTGCATCCCGGGCGGTAGTCGTGCCGTAAGTGAGAGACCCCGTGTCTTCGTAAATACCCAGCAGCAAAAGGGTCGCCTCCAGGGGCGCCAGTGTCAGGCCGGCATCGCGCAACTGCTCGACGAGGAGCGTGGTAGTCGCCCCCACCGGTTCAATGTGCGTCTCCCACGCCGGATCGAGACCATCCGGCTCGTGGTGATCGATCACCCGCACGGGTGTCTCTTCCTTCAGGCCCCGCACCCCGGGCACCGTCTGCGTATCCACTAGCACCACCTGGTCCACCCGCTGCCGGTGCCAATCTTCCGGACGCCGGAACGGAAGGGAATCCCAATAAAGGGCAAAAAACTGCCGGATATTGCGGTTAACCCGGCGTGCCAGCAGCGGCACCCCCTCCGGGTACAACTTATGTGCCGCCAACTGGGAGGCGACGGCGTCGAAATCGCTGTTTTCATGGGTAAGAATTAATAGCATAGCCCTATTATAGAGGAGATAAGGTCCCAGGAACATACAAGCGCTTGCGTGATTGACAACCCACCTTCCAACTGCTATAGTGTTCCCAACAACTAAATAGCAACAGCAACTTCTTATCCAGAGAGGCAGAGGGACCGGCCCGATGAAGCCTCAGCAACCGCCGGCGGCGTCAGTGACGCTGACGGAAGGTGCTAATTCCGGCAGAAGTGTTTCCCAGAAACAAATTCTGGAAGATGAGAGGTGGTATCGCGGAAACGAAATGCCTCTTCGAACTTTCAGAAGAGGCGTTTTTTTGATCACGGCTCTTCACTCTGGGTATGTGCACAGACAGAGTGTAGGGCCTTTTTTGTCGATACTCAGGCACTCCGGCAGGCAGGTCGGTATAGGAGGAATGATGTTACAACAACTGGCAAGAACCGAAAGCGAGGCTTGGGCGGAGCGGGATCCCGGCGACTCAACACAAGCCGTTCACGGCCGGGTGGAAGAGCGAAAGACCAATGCGGGTCACGCGCTGACCACGCCCATTACCCAGACGGCAACCTACACTTTTGCCGACACGGCCGATCTCCGCGCATTCATGGAAGCGAAATTGTGGGGCTCCGATCCGTCCATGAAGGAACGCCAGGAGTACGGACGTTACGGCAACCCGACGGTGCGCGCCGTCGAGCGGCGACTGGCAACTCTCGAGCACGGCGATGCAGCCCTTCTCTATCCCAGTGGTATGGCAGCAGTGACCAACGTTCTCCTGGCCATGCTGCCCGCAGGAAGTCATATCATCTTCACCGACGACTGTTACCGCCGAACCCGCCAATTCTGTACCAACTTCCTTCGCCGGTTCAACATCGAGAGCAGCCAGGTACCCCCCGGCGATTCGACCGCCCTCGAAGCGGCCATCCAGGACAATACCCGTCTGATCGTCAGCGAGAGCCCTACCAACCCTTATCTGCGGATCCTGGACCTGGAACAGCTTGTAACCATCGCCCGGCGCCACCGGGTCAAGACCATCATCGATGCCACTTTCGCTACCCCTATTAACCAGCGCCCTCTCGATTTCGGCGTCGATCTGGTCATTCACAGCGCCACCAAGTACCTCAGTGGCCACAACGACCTCATGGCCGGAGTCGCCGTCGGCGAGAAGGGCCTCATCCATGCCCTGCGCCAATCCCAGGGGATGCTCGGCGGCGTTATCGACCCCCACGCCGCTTATCTCCTCGAACGAGGGCTTAAAACCCTTGCCCTCCGCGTAGATCGGCAGAATCGCACCGCGCTGCAAGTCGCCGCGTACCTGGAATCCCATCCCGGCATTGAGCGGGTTTGGTACCCAGGCCTGCCTTCCCATCCCGATCATGGCGTCGCCCGCGCGCAGATGGCCGGCTTTGGCGGCGTCGTCACTTTTTCCGTCGCCCCAATTACGGGGGAAGCACCGCTGGATACCGCCTCGCGCCTTATTGATGCCCTGGCCATCCCCTATATCGCCGCCAGCCTGGGCGGTGTGGAAAGCCTGATCGAACAGCCAGCCCTGATGTCCTACTACGAACTGTCGACCGAAGAACGCGCCGCGATTGGTATCCGCGACAATCTGGTTCGTTTCGCCATTGGCATTGAGGATGCCGGCGATATAATTGCCGACTTGCAGCAGGCCTTGTCACAACTATAGCAGAAATTGGAGACCAGAGATTATGCTCGTCATGAAATTCGGTGGCACCTCGGTGGGGAGCGGAGAAGCAATAGCCCGGACGGTTCGGTTGGTTCGGCGTAGCCTGGCAACTGGAGAGCAGGTCGTCGTCGTAGCCTCCGCCATGGGCACCCGGCCGGTCAAGGTCACCGACCTTCTATTGCGGGGTGCCCATACTGCCGCGACCGGCGATAAAACTACCTACAGCCAGGTAGCCGACACCTTACGCCAGGTTCACCGGGCGGTGATCCGCGAGACGCTGTCCACCGAGGCAGCGCGCACCCGGCTGACGCTAGAAATTGAGGCTTACATCCAGCGCTTCGCCGACCTCTGCCGTGCCGTGCTCGTCCTGGGCGAACTGACCCCCCGCGCCCTCGACACCATCAGCGCCATGGGAGAGCAGATGAGTGTGCGCATCCTGGCCGCAGCATTGCGCAGCGCCGGCGTCACGGCCCAGGCGGTCGACGCCACCGAGCTGATTGTGACCGACAATACCTATCAGGCTGCCAGCCCTTTCCTTGAACCAACCACGCACCGTGTGTCGGAACACCTCCTACCACTGCTGGAAGCGGAAACCGTTCCCGTGGTCACCGGCTTCATCGGCGCCAGCCCCGAAGGCGTCACGACTACCCTTGGCCGCGGCGGCTCCGATTTCAGCGCCGCCATTCTGGGCCAGGCCCTGGCAGCAACCGAAGTCTGGATCTGGACTGATGTGGATGGGGTCATGACCGCGGATCCGCGCCTCGTTGAAGAGGCCCGGACCATCCCAGCCCTCACCTACCGGGAAGTCGCCGAACTGGCCTTCTACGGTGCCCGCGTTCTCCATCCCAAGACCATCCGCCCCTGCCTCGAAAGCGGTATCCCTCTGCGCATCAAAAACACCTTCAATCCGGAACTCCCCGGGACCGTGATCGTTCCCGACGCCGGGGCAGAGCAAAACGGCATGAAAGCGGTGACTGCCATCGAACACCTAAGCCTGATCACCGTTGAGGGGAAAGGCATGATTGGCGTGCCCGGTATTGCCGCTCGCACCTTTGCTGCCGTTGCCCGCCACGGCGTAAACGTCCTGCTTATCAGCCAGGCATCTTCAGAACAATCGATCTGTTTCGCGGTTCCTGCCGGTCAGACCGATACGGTGCTTGCCGACCTGGAAGCAGCATTTGCTATAGAACTTCAACGCCGGGACATCGATCGTGTCTGGGCACTCCGGCCCGTCTCCATCATCACCGTAGTCGGCGCCGGCATGCGCGGTACCCCGGGAATTGCCGGCCGTATCTTCGGCGCTTTGGGCGAGCACCATGTGAATATTGTCGCCATCGCCCAGGGCTCCTCCGAGTGTAGCATCAGCATGGTCGTGGATGGCGCCGATACCGCCCCGGCCGTGCAACATATCCACACGCTGCTCTGACGAAAAACAACGTGACCTGCGAAAACAACGTGACCTGCGCGATTATCCGCTGGCCCATGCGCGTTGTCCGGATAGTCGCGTACACCGGCCCAATTTTAACTACTGTTCACTTTTTCTTTAACCATCGTCCCATTCTACTCTATACAGACGTTAACTTTTGAGTGAAGGCAAGCCAACTCATTTTTTAACGGTTTGCCTTGTTTTTCGCCTCTTCTCACCCTAATAATCGGGAACGTAAATCAATCGAAACAAGGAGAAGAAGATGCGTTCCCTGTTAAAGGTAACCCTGCTCACGCTCGTCCTGGCCTTTCTTCTGGCAGGCTGTGGCGCAGAAACCGGAGACCCAGCTGCCCAACCAGATCCCGAAGCCGATCCGGAAGCGGTCGCTCAGATCTCGGGTGGAGAAGACGGTGAAGGAAAGCTGGTCATTTACTCCGGCCGTTCCGAAAGTCTCGTCGGCCCCATTATCGAAGAGTTCGCCGCACTGAGTGGTGTCGACGTAGAAGTGCGTTACGGTAGCACCGCCGAAATCGCCGCCACCCTTCTGGAGGAAGGAGAAAACAGTCCGGCCGATATCTTTTACGCCCAGGACCCCGGCGGGCTGGGCGCCGTCCAGAACGCAGGCATGCTTGCCAAATTGCCGGCAGAGATCCTGAACCAGGTGCCCGCCCGCTTCCAATCCCCGGCTGGCGAATGGATCGGCATCTCCGGCCGGGCCCGCGTCATCGTCTATAATACCGAGACCATTACCGACCCCGATGCCCAACTACCTGACGACATGTGGGGCTTCACCGAACCCAAGTGGCAAGATCGTATCGGTTGGGCACCGACCAACGGCTCCTTCCAGGCAATGGTTACTGCCATGCGCGCCGTTTGGGGAGAAGAGGAAACGCGCGAGTGGTTGCAAGGGATCCAGGCAAACAACCCGACCGTCTATGAAAAGAACACGCCGACCGTCGCCGCTACTGCCGCCGGAGAAGTAGACGTCGGGTTCGTCAATCACTACTACCTCTATCGCTTCCTGGCCGAAGAAGGGGAATCATTTACGGCCCGCAACTACTTCCTGCCCGGTGGCGGTCCCGGCTCCCTGATTATGGTTTCCGGTGCCGGTATTCTTGACACGGCTCCCAACACAGCTAACGCCCAACGCTTCCTCGAATACATGCTTTCTGTCCCGGCCCAACAATATTTCGCTTCGCAGACATACGAATACCCGGTAGTCGAAGGCGTAAAGACCGCCTCCCAGCTTCCGCCCCTCTCAGAACTGGACAGGCAGGCCGTGGACGTCGATCTGGCGGCCCTGGCCGACCTGGAAGGGACGGCACGCATGTTGAGCGAACTGGGCATTCTCCCTTAACCAGATTAGGGACCCCTCAGAGGATCCCCATTTTTTGTGAATATGACAAATGTCATATGACATCAGCGAGCAATGACACTGACCAAGGACTCCCTCACAACATATTATAAGGTATACCTTAAACCCCTCCGGTTGGTTAACCGGATCTTGTGTGGAATGAAAGATTGACATGGGCAAATCACTTTGTAAGCTCAAGAAATCGTGTAAAAATGAGTTCAGTGCGTATGCCGCGCTGGTAAATGAACCGCACCACATCTGCACCAGGTGCGGGCGCGCGGCAAACAGAAAGAAAAACCTGTGTAAACCACGCAAGATCGAGGAGTAGAGGAGTCGCGGTGAAACACGAGCCCTTTAATGAAAGCACAGAGATGTACCTGAAGACCGTGAGCGAACTGGCCCCGGCCGGGGAGATGGTTGCCATCTCCGCCCTTGCCAGGCGGCTGGGGGTTTCCACCGTCTCGGCAACGGAGATGATTCACCGCCTGCAGGATCAGGATCTGGTGGAACACGTACCCTATAAGGGCATCCACCTGACCGGCCAGGGCCAGCGGCTGGCTACCGAGATCGAACGCAGCCACCGGCTCTGGGAATGCTTCCTGGTAGAGCAACTGCAATTGCCCTGGGAAGATGTACACGATCTCGCTTGCCGGCTGGAACACGCCACCGACAGCACCGTCGTCGATGCCCTGGACGTCTTTCTCGACCATCCGCAAACCTGCCCTCACGGCAACCCCATCCCCCGGCCGGGCAGTCCGCTGACCGCCGGCGAAGAAATCACGCTGGCTGCACTCCAACCAGGCGAGACCGCTCGCATCCGTGCTATCCGCCCCGAAAGCAATGTGCTTCTCGAGTACCTGGCCCGCAATGAACTGAGACCCGGGCGGGAGGTCTTCGTCACGGAAATTGCACCTTTCAATGGGCCCATCATGCTTGACGTAGCCGGCGCTCCCCGGGCTGTAGGCCAGGAAGTGGCCGGACATATTCTTGTTGAACGCACATCTTGAAGGGTACTGAATCTATGAGTTTTTCCAGCTATTTAGGCGGCAAATTGAAGAGGGCAACTTCTCCGGCCCCGGTGGCTCCGGCAGAGTGCGAGGCGTGCCCCCTGACCGGACTCCCGGTTGGACAACCCGCCTGCCTCATCTGCATCAACGCCGGCAAACGGCTCAAACGCCGCCTGGCAGAGCTGGGGTTAACGCCGGGTGTGGAAATGATGGTCCTGCAGAATAACGGCGGCCCTCTTCTCCTCTCTGTGCGCGATTCGCGTCTGGCCCTGGGCCGGGGAATGGCTGCCAAGGTGAAAGTAGCCCCAGTGTCAGAAGCGAGCAACCGATGAAACGGTTGCGTGTTGCCCTGGCCGGTAACCCCAACGCCGGCAAAAGCACTATTTTTAACAAACTCACCGGCAGCCGCCAGCACGTGGGCAACTGGCCGGGAAAAACCGTAGCCCGCAAAGAAGGTTACTTCGACGTTGGCTCTGCCCGCGTGATGCTCGTCGACCTCCCAGGAACCTATAGCCTGTCCGCCTACTCCCCCGAAGAACAGATTGCCCGTGATTATATCGTTCGGGAAGAGCCGGACGTGGTCGTTAACGTCGTCGATGCCGCCAATCTGGAGCGCAACCTCTATCTCACCACCCAGATAATGGAGACCGGCGTCCCCTTCATTGTCGTCCTCAACATGAGTGACCTGGCCGAACGCCGGGGATATCAGATTGACCACGCCACCCTCTCCCGGCGTCTTGGCGGCGTTCCCGTTATCCCGGCCGTAGCCAGCCAGGAAGAAGGGCTCGCAGAGATTCGGGCTGCTATCATGGCCGGCGCAGCCCGCCCAACGCAGAACTCCGAGCAACTAGAAGGAACAATTGATGACCCTGGTCATTCCTCCCTCTCTCGCCTCCGTCAGGTATCCTCCTGCCATTGAGGCAGAAATTCAACACCTGGTTACCCGGATCCAGACAATCCCCATCCTGGAACAACGTTACCGGCCCCGCTGGCTGGCCATCCAGTTGTTGGAAGGCGACAAAACGTTGTTGGCGGAATTTGACCCGGTCGCTACCGCACCGCTAGAGGCTGCCCTGGTCGAGAGCCGGGACCGGCTCCAGGATCAATATGGTGAAGACATAGATATCGCCATCACCGACGAACGCTATCATTTTGTCCACGAACTGGTTGACGACGTGCTTACCCGTCCGGCGGGCCACCATCTGACCCGTTCCGATCGGATCGACCGGATTCTAACCCACCAATGGCTGGGCATTCCCATTCTCCTCGCCCTTATGTACCTGGTCTTTAACCTGGTTCAGACTGTCTCTGCTCCCTATCTTGACTGGGTGGACACCGTAATGAGTGGTCCTGTTAGCCAGTGGGCGGCTTCCTTCCTGGCCCTCGTCCATGCTCCGTCTTGGTTGACATCCCTCCTCGTCGACGGCGTCATTGCCGGCGTCGGCGGCGTCCTCGTCTTCCTCCCGGGTCTGCTGGTGATGTACTTCTCCCTCGCCTTCCTGGAAGCCAGCGGTTACATGGCCCGTGCTGCCTTCGTCATGGACCGGGCCATGAACGTCCTGGGCCTGCAAGGGCAATCCTTTGTGCCCATGATCCTCGGCTTTGGCTGCAACGTGCCTGCCATCTACGCCACCCGCGCGATTGAAAATCGGGCCGCGCGCGTGCTTACCGGCCTGCTCATTCCCTTCATGTCCTGTTCAGCCCGGCTACCGGTGTACGTAATCTTCGGTTTGGCCTTCTTCCCCCGGCGGGCAAACGTGGTGATCTGGGGCCTGTACGTGCTGGGCATTGTCGTCGCCGCCCTGGTGGGAATCGTTCTCTCGCGCACCATCTTCCGCAAATCCTCGCCGGAAACCTTTATCATGGAGATGCCCCCTTACCGCATGCCAACCTTCAGAGAGCTGTGGACCTACACCCGTATCCAGTCCTCAGCCTTTGTGCGTAAAGCAGGCACCTTCATCCTCGTTATCTCCGTTCTCTTCTGGATCCTGATCAACCTACCCTGGGGCGTGGAGAATCCCCGGGACAGCTATTTTGGCAAGGTCAGCCAGGCGGTCTCGCCCGTGTTCGAGCCGGCCGGTTTCGGCGAGTGGGAGTCGACTGGCGCCCTGATGACGGGTATTCTCGCCAAAGAAGCGGTCGTTTCTTCCCTCTCCCAGATTTACGTTGGCGAAGCCGGGGAAACAGCCGAACCTGCTGGCTTTGCCGAAAACGCACAAACGATCGTCGTCGGTTTTGCCGGCGCCACCCTGGACGCAGGCAAGCAGTTGCTCGAAACCTTGACCCCGGGATTCACCCTCTTCGACCGTGCTGGAGCCAGCCAGGATACGGCCCTGACCGTCGCCCTGCAGCAAGCATTTACGCCGCTGGCAGCGCTCGCCTTCCTCGCCTTCGTCCTCCTTTACGTGCCCTGTATGGCCACAATGGGCGCCCTGGTGCAGGAGCTTGGCTGGCGCTGGGCCGGGCTCTCCCTGCTCTTGACGTTGTTGGTTCCCTGGACGGTGGCCGTTGCCATCTACCAGGGAGGCCGCCTCTTCGGACTCGGCTAGGCGGCTCAGGAGAAGTGTGATGTTACAGGAAATATTGACCTTATTTCGCCAGGCAGACGGCCGGCCACTATCCAAAGAGGCAGTACGGGCCCAACTAGACTTGCCCCCAGAAGTTCTGGACCATATGTTGGACACGCTGGTACGCCGCGGACGTCTGGTCACCGTCGAGGGCGGCTGTGAAGGATGCCAGATCTGTCCGCTGAAGCCACTCTGTGCAGGCATACCTGCTCCAGCCCAAAAAGCATACGCTCTGCCACGCTAGAGCCAGATCCTCGACGCGGCCCTACCTAATCACAAGTTGAGGTGCTGCTCCCGGGCCGTACCATCGCTGGCGCAGCCGAAGCGATTACAGATCATCTGGCGGAAGAAACATGAAAACAGGATTTGAAAAACGAATTTACACGGTAGCTGAATTTCGGAGGGCATTGGACGACGTCTTCGCCCACCTGCCCGATATGCGGGCGGCGATGCGCGGCGGGCGAGTGAACAAATCTTTTGCCGAACGGATTATGCTCGCCGTTACCCAAGTAAACGGCTGCCGTTACTGTCACTATGGGCACGCGAAAGCCGCGCTGGCCGCCGGAATCACGGAAACGGAAATTCGGGATCTGTTCGAAGGAGAGCTCGACAAAGTACCCCCAACACAAGTGGTTGCCCTCACCTTCGCCCAGCATTACGCAGAAACGGAAGGCTACCCAGACCCGGCTGCCTGGCAGCGAGTGGTGGATACCTACGGACCGGAAACAGCCCGGGACATCATGGCCTACATCCGCATGATCACCATGGGCAACCTCCTGGGCAACACCTTTGACGCCCTTCTCTACCGTCTAACTCTCCGCCCGAGCGCCCCCGGCAGCTCGCTGGTCCAGGAAACCGGCGTTATCCTGGGTAGTCTGGTACTGGTGCCGGCCACCTTCATTCGTCACAAGCTGCGCCCGGCACCGCCCAGCTGACCCCGGCCCGGCCTAAGAAACCTGCTTCCGACTTTGCCCGCAACGGTCTGACACGTTATCCTCTCAAGTGTACATTAATGACACTCTGTCGGAGATAACCGGAGAATGTCCGATACCGATCCTGAAGTATTCTGTTGCCAACTTTCCCTGGAACGAGAAGAGCCCCTCTATGGTACCGCGCTGGAACGCGATGTCTGGTTCCTACTGCAGTACGATGCGCCCTGGACGGCGCGGGCAACCAGTGACAACCATCTACCCTCCGCCGTGCAACAGTGGTTGGATGCCCAGCTGGAGGCCACCGCCGGCAGCGGGCGCGTTCAGTTTATTAGCCAGGGTCCCCCCCATGACGGCAGCAATCTTGCCTTCTTCGTCGCCTACCCTTGTGATCAGGGTCCTCGCCTTTACCGTTTCCAGTTAGACCGCTATGAGGATCTTCTCGACCTTGATCTCTCTGCCCTGATCGCCGGTAAGGGCGTTTTTCAGGCACAGCGCCACCGGTCACCGATCTATCTGGTCTGTACCAACGGCCGGCGCGATCGCTGTTGCGCTCTCTATGGCCTGGAACTGTACCGCGCATTGGTCGCCGTCGCCGGGGAAGCGGTTTGGCAAACCACCCACGTCGGTGGCCACCGCTTTGCCGCCAATGTAGCCACCTTCCCCGACGGTAACTATTATGGTCGTGTATTGCCTGCGGAAGCAGCCGCCTTCATCGCCGCTCGCCAGCGCGGCGAGCTCTATCTGGAGCGGCTGCGGGGCCGGGTCTGTTACGATCAGGTGGTGCAGGCTGCGGACTACTTCCTGCGGCAAGAAACCGGCCGGGTGCGCCTCAACGACTTCCGCCACCTGAGCACCGCCAACCCCGAAAACGGCCACTGGCAGATCCAGTTCAAGGCCGCCGGTGCCGGCGACATCCACACCATCCATCTTCGTCGCCGCCTTTCCGAACGCTCTCTCCTGGCTTCCTGCGGCAAACCACAGACGAAACCGGTCTGGGAATACCACCTTGTAGACCACACCGAAAGTTAACCAACGTTAACTTTGCCATTAACACCGTGCCAACTCTCAACTTTCCCCTCGTCAACTTCAAACTTAACAGATCTGGTAGATCCTGATGAAGGTTCCCCTGATAATGGGAGCATGAGCGTTCTACCTTTTAACGGAAAAGAAGTTACCGCTGCCCGGCCCCAGGTGCGCCGGCGCTGGGTCTGGAAACCCGATTGGCAACTATCCTCGCTGCTCCTGCTACTGGCCGCCCTGGCCGTGGGCGGGCTGATGTTGCTCCCTCCGGCCTACCTCATCATGCGTACCGCCGGCGCCGGATCCGCCGCGCTGGACATCGTACTGCGGCCCACCACCCTGGCCACCCTGGGACGGACCGTGCTCCTGGCCGGCTCTGTCACCCTGGCCTCTGCCCTCCTGGCCGTACCCCTCGCCTGGCTGACCACCAGCACCGACCTCCCCGGCCGCCGCCTGTGGGCAGTCGCCACCGCTCTGCCCCTGGTGTTACCCAGTTATGTCGCCGCCTACCTGCTGGCCTCCATCCTCGGCCCGCGCGGGCTGGTACAACAGGCACTGGAACCGGCGCTGGGCATTACCCGCCTGCCTGAAATTTACGGCTTTCCGGGCGCCTTCCTGGCGCTCACCCTCATGAGCTATCCTTATACCCTGCTCAGCGTCCGCGCTGCCCTACAGCGCATGGACCCGGCACTGCTGGAAGCTGCCCGCAGTCTCGGCCTCTCTCCCTGGCAGGCCTTCCGCCGGATCACCCTGCCCCACCTGCGCCCGGCTGTGGTCGCCGGCAGCCTGTTGGTTTCGCTCTACGTCCTGCGCGATTTCGGCGCCGTTTCGATGATGCGCTACAACACCTTCACCCGCATTATCTACATCCAATATCGCTCCTTCGTGGATCGCTCCCTGGCTGCCTCTTTGGCTCTGGTGCTGGTTGGGATGACGGCCGCCCTCCTGTACGTCGAACTGCGTACCCGAGGCAAGGCGCACTACGCGCGGCGCTCCGTGGGTGCTGCGCGCAAGGCGCGGCCCGTATCCTTGGGACGCTGGCGCTGGCCTGCCCTCTTCTTTGTCGGCAGCGTCGTCGGCGTTGCCCTCTTGCTGCCCGCCGCCGGTCTCCTTTACTGGTTGGGACGTGGGTTGGCCGGTGGCCTACCGCTGGCCCGTCTCCTGCCCGCTGCCGGCAACTCCCTGGGCGTTTCCCTTGCTGCTGCCCTTCTGGCCATCGCCGGCGCCCTCCCCGTGGCCGTGCTCGCCGTGCGCCGCCCGGGCCGCCTCAGCCAGATAATTGAACGGTTGACCTACACCGGCTTTGCCCTGCCGGGAATCGTCATCGCCCTTGCCCTGGTCTTTTTCGGGGCCGGCTATGCGCCCACCCTCTACCAGACGCTGCCCCTACTCCTCGTCGCCTATCTCATCCTTTTCATCCCGCAGGCGGTGGGCACCACGCGTGCCTCCCTTTTACAGGTACCGCGTAGCCTGGAGGAAGCGGCTCGCAGCCTGGGCCACTCCCCGGCCAATGTCCTGCGCCGGGTAACCATTCCCTTGGTGCGCCCTGGACTGACGGCCGGAGGGGCCCTGGTCTTCCTGACCTGCATGAAAGAACTGCCCGCCACCCTTCTCTTGAGTCCGCTCGGCTTTAGCACCCTCTCCACCGGCGTCTGGGCCAACATTTCTGAAGCCTTCTTCGCCCAGGCCGCCGCCCCGGCCCTGTTACTGGTCCTGCTCTCCTCCATCCCCCTTGCGGCGCTCACCTTTAGAGATTGAGCATCCAATCTCTATTCACTAATCCCCAATCTCCCCCTCTTAGGAATCTCCAATGGTGAAAACCTGCCGAATATGCTATACTGTTAGTTGTCTGGGGATGACAGGCTTCGACGGGAAAGGCTGGCTCTGGACTGCAAGCCGAGTATGCTTCTCATCTCGTAAATCTGGAAGCAAAACACTAAGTGCCAACAGCAATGTTGCGTACAGCGCTCTGCCCCTCGCTGCGTAAGCGAGTGACAGGGTGAGGTTCCCCCAAAAGGAACCGCGTCCGCCTTATCCGCTGGTTGTCCGGGTAAGAACGGATGTCATAAATGCCAACCTGCCCCTCGTAGACGCCGATATGCGGGGCCAAGAGGCCCTTTAGGGGGCCATCGGCTAGCCGCTCTCGTGACCCGGCCGGTTGGGGCCGAAGCGGTGAAAACGAAATTAACTGGCTAAGCTTGTAGATGTTCAGCGGTTGAATTTTTCGGACGCGGGTTCGATTCCCGCCATCTCCACTATCTGATCAAGAGCACCCTCAGGGGTGCTCTTTTTTTGCCTGCTGCCTAATCCGGCATTAAGAATCGTGTGCTAAATTTGCCGTATTAGTAAAGACGAGGCACAGTCGGTGGTTGCTGTCCCGTCCGATCTGTGGGAAAGGTTCCGGTGGGGTGCTCCCCTGGTCCAGGTACAGGCTGGCGCCAGGATATGGTATAATCTGGCGATTGGCTGGACGAAGAAATAGATTGTAAAGCAAGGGAAAGACGTTGTTTAGACCATTAGACTGGTTACTCGGTCTCTTTTCACTGGACATTGGAATTGACCTGGGCACGGCGAATACACTCGTCAGTATCCGGGACCGGGGGATCGTAATTAACGAGCCTTCCTGGGTCGCGATCAACAAGCGCCAGCGACGCCCACTGGCCATCGGCGCAGAAGCGCGCGAAATGGTAGGCCGCACCCCCTCCGACATCGTCGCCATCCGTCCTCTGCGCGATGGCGTAATCTCCGAATTTGAGATTACGGAAGCGATGCTCAAATATTTTATCAGCAAAGCACATGAGCAGATGCTGGTCCCCTTTCCCCGGCCGCGCGTCGTGGTTGGTGTCCCCAGCGGGGTCACCGAGGTGGAAAAGCGGGCCGTCTACGATGCAACCATTTCGGCCGGGGCGCGCGAAGCCTTTCTGGTTGAAGAGCCGATGGCAGCCGCCATCGGCGCGGGCCTGCCCATCATCGAGTCCCGTGGCAGCATGATCGTGGATATTGGCGGTGGCACAACAGAAGTGGCCGTTTTTGCCATGGGTGGAATTGTCATCAGCCGCTCCATTCGCGTTGCCGGCGACGAGATGGACGAAGACATTATCCAATACGCACGCAGCAAGTATAACCTGCTTATCGGTGAGCGAATGGCAGAAAGGATCAAAATTGGTATTGGTTCCGCCTTTGCCCTGCCGGAAGAGCGCACCATGACCATGCGCGGGCGCAACCTGATTAACGGGCTGCCCCAGGCCGTGGAAATCAGCAGTATCGAGTTGCGGGAAGCAATGGCCCCCTCGGTGAACATTATCGTTGACACAGTGCGCGATGCCATCGATGAGACGCCTCCGGAGCTGGTGGCCGACCTTATGGAAGTGGGCATCTGCATTGCCGGAGGCGGTGCCCAGATTCAGGGTCTGGCCGATCGGATTGAAGACGCTGTCAAGATGCGTGTCTGGGTAGCTGAAGATTCTATGACGTGCGTTGCTCGTGGAGCCGGCCGGATCCTGGAGGATCTGGACAATTACGGTCGGGTGCTGGTCAGCCTCGACCGGGGCAGTACACATCATTAGAGGTTAGAGGGTGGCTGGCAGGCCAATCTCCGATCTCCAATCTCTTATGAATCTAAACGATACACAACAACGGGTACGCTCGGTAACAATCCTGGTGCTGGCCGGCCTGGCGTTACTGTTTCTCATCCTTGATAGCACCGGCAACCTGAATAACGCCTTTGCCTTCCTCCAGAGTCCGTTGGCGACCATTGCCAACTGGACCGCAGCCCGCACCGATGCCTTCGCCGATGCCCTTTCCGGTCCGCGCGATCTGCAGGCAGCGCAGGAGCGCATCAGCGAATTAGAGGATCGCGTGGCGGAACTGGAGCGCATCAATGCCGAACTACAGGAACAACAAAGCGATTACGAACTTTACGTCGATCTTTTTAACCGGGCCAGCGAGGCACCTCAATTTCAGCGGATCGCGGCCAGCGTCATCGGCCGTGATACCAGCCCGCTATTCCAGAGCATCATCATCGATAAAGGAACCAATGATGGGATCCAGGTAGGAATGCCCGTCGAAGCATCCCGCGGTCTGGTCGGGCAGGTCTACCGCACGAGCCCCCACTCAGCCCAGGTCTTGCTTATTACCGACAATATTAGCAACCTGGCAGCCCGGCTCAGTGCCTCTCGGGCGACTGGCATGGTCTTTGGCGGCGGCCTCGGCGGTTCTCTTACCATGGATTGGATCGATCTAGAGGCTCAAATCGAAGTGGGCGACGTCGTCCTTACCTCGGGCCTTGGTGGCCATTTTCCTCCCGATCTTGTCATCGGCGAGGTCGTCGACGTGGAAAGGAGTGAAGCGGAGTTGTTCCAACAGGCATTTATCCAGCCGGCCGTGGATCTGGACTCGCTGGAGCTGGTTTTCGTCATTACCGGCTTCGAACCGGTTGACACCAGCATATTTGACGATCTGCCTGAGGCGGTGGAACAGCCATGATGATTCGCAGTGTGTATGTGGCCGTGCTTCTGATGGCTCTTTTGACCGTTTTACAGATCTCGCTCTTCCCATATCTGACCGTCGCCGGCATTCTGCCCCAGGTCGCCATCGTCACTATCCTCGTCTGGGCACAGCTCCGGGACACTTATGAAGGATTGATCTGGGCCTTTATCGGCGGCTTCTTCCTCGATCTCTTCTCTTCAGGACCGATGGGGGCTACTGCCCTCATCCTGATGGTCGTCATCCTGCTGATCGGGCGTTTGCAGAAAATGTTACCTGAAAACCGCTACCTGTTGCCCATTCTTCTGTCAGGATTAGGATTTGCCGTTTACTTTATCTTATCCGTCGGGCTCGGGCGTGTAGCCGGCTATGGTTTGGGCTGGCGGGCGTTGAGCACCTTGCCCCAGCTCACCCTGTTCCATGGCTTGCTGGGCCTGCCATTGTACTGGCTTCTCTATTCACTGGACCGCGCCCTTTATCCACGCCAGATAGAGAGCTAGGGAGATACCGATGTCACTAAATGGCTGGGACCTAGACGAAAAAGAGGAAATGATCGCCGATCCCGGCATGCGCGGGCGCCTTTCTTTTTTCCGCCTGGTCATTGTGGGCGTGTTGGCCCTCTTACTCTTCCGCGTCTATACGCTGCAACAGAATGAAGGGAACGAATTGCAGGCACAGGCCAGTGAAAATCAGCTGGCCCGTCTCCGCCTGGATCCCCCCCGCGGCGTCATCTTCGATCGCAACGGGGAGCTACTGGCCGAAAACAAGCCCAGTTTTGATGTAACCATCACACCCGCCTTCGTCCCTTCCGACGAAGCAGAGCGGCAGAAGATGTTCGAACGGCTCTCGCTATTGACCGGAGTACCCGTAACCAATACCGTGGAGCAGCGAGCCTTGATCGAGCAGGCAGATCCGGAGTTGGTAGAAACCTACCGGCGCCTCTCCGAACTGTACGATGTCCCAGTAGAGGAAACGCTGGACGAAGCAGGTATCGTCCCACAGCTACCGGAGAGCATTATTGATATTTACGAGACGTACAGCTTCGCCCAATATCTGCCCGCCGTCATTACCACCAACGTACCAATTACCCTGGCCTACCAGATTGAACAACAGAGTATTTTCATGCCCGGCGTCCGAATTATTCCCCACCCCGTACGTCGTTATCCAACGGCCGAGCAAACGTCCCACATCATCGGCTATATGGGGCCCTTGCCTGATGAGAATTGGCTGGATCTGGGCTATGAGCGCGATGACCGGGTCGGCTGGGCCGGGCTCGAAGCCTCCATGGAAGAAGAGCTCGCCGGGGTCAAGGGCGAGCGACTGATCGAGGTGGACTGGACCGGCCGGGAAGTTCGCCAGCTCGAGGAAACGGTGGAACCGATTGCCGGCCTGAACATGCACCTGACGCTCGATCTCGAGTTGCAAAAAGAGACGCACGAAATCCTGGAAAAGGTGATGGAAGCGCGGCGCAATCAGATACGCATCGATATCTACACCGGCGAGCAATTCTATCCAGAGATTGAACAGGGGGCCATCGTCGTCCTCAATGTCAACACCGGTGAGGTGCTGGCGATGGTCAATATCCCCACCTTCGATAACAATCGTTTCGCCACGGAAGTGCCCGTTGACTATTATCTCGGACTCGCCCGCAATGATTACGAGCCCTTGCTAAACCACGCAATTGCCGGTCAATATCCTCCGGGATCGACTTTCAAGATCGTGACCGCTTCTGCCGCCCTCCAATACGGCGTTATCTCTCCTTTCCGTGAGCTAAATGCGCCAGGCACCATCCGCATTCCAAACCGCTTTGCTCCCAACGATCCCGGCCGTAGCCAGGAATTCGTATGCTGGGTCAGCAAAACACCGGCCGGTTCCCATGGCATGGTCAACATGCTCATTGGCCTCTCCCAATCCTGCGACATCTACTTCTATAAAATCACCGGTGGCTTTAACCAGGATGGCGAAGTCATAGACGGGCTGGGGATCCAGCGCCTGCACGACATGGCCCTCCAATTTGGTTTTGGCCGCACCCAGGGTATCCAGTTACCGACAGAAGCACCAGGCAATATGCCGACCGCCCAGTGGAAAGCGCTGAATTACGGTGAGCCCTGGTCCACTGGTGACAACTACAACGCCGGCATCGGCCAGGGTTACGTCCTGGCTACCCCCCTGCAGCAGGCACAGATGGCCGCCATTATCGCCAACGGCGGCTTCCTCTACCGTCCCAGCATAATCCATCACATGACCGACGAGAACGGCAACCTGGTCGTGCGCAACGGCGACGGCCGGCTAATTGTCGTCATTCGCCAGGAAGACGGCACCCTGGGCTATCAAGACCGTGAAGGGAATCCTGTTCCGGCTGAGGAGATTACCGTCAGCGTTCAGTTTGACGAGAATGGCGAACCCGTTTACCAGCCGGAAGTATTGAACGCCGTCGAAATCGACCGGCAATATCTCGATGTTATTTCCGAGGGGATGCACCTGGTAAACCAGGAAGACGGCACCGGCTCCGGTTACGTTGACTGGTTTGAAGAGCAGTACGATTTTCCTACCGCCGGCAAAACGGGGACGGCCGAATTCTGCGACAACATCGCCATCAAACGCGAGTTGTGCCGCTTTGAAGATATTGAGCAGAAGCGAATCTTGCCCACCCACTCCTGGTACGTGGCATACGCGCCGTACGACGACCCAGAAATTGCCGCGGTCGGTTTCATCTACAATGGCGATGAGGGTTCTCAATGGGCAGCCCCGGCCGTTCGCGAAGTGATACGTGCCTATTTCGACGTTGGCGACCCCGTAGAATGGGTACCTGGCAATCGCAAATGGATGCCCGTTGCCCAGCCACCGGCGCCGGCGGAAGAGGAAATACCGGAAGCCACCCCTGCCGCTGATGCCGATGAAGCCGTCGAGGATGCAGCGACGACAGAACCATAAGCAGGCGCTGGCCCACTTTCTGATCGTGTCCACTTGTGTTATCATCTGGCCATGGCCTATATACTATTAGTGCGGCATGGCCAGAATGAGTGGGTTAAGAAAAAGCGACTGGCCGGCTGGATTCCCGATATTCATCTAAACGAAGAAGGTAGAAAACAGGCAGAACAGGCTGCCGCCCGGTTGGCACACCTGCCGATTGCCGCCGTTTACAGTAGTCCGGTAACGCGCTGCGTCGAGACGGCCTCTTACATTGGACGGGCACTCCGGCGAGAGGTCACCCTTCTTGACGAGGTTGGCGAGGTCCGCTACGGGGAGTGGGAAGGGAAAGAGATCGAAAAGCTGGCCAAAGAAAAATCATGGTACGCGGTGCAACATTTCCCCAGCCGCTTTCGCTTTCCCGCGGGCGAAGCCCTGCGGGAGGTGCAGGCTCGGGCAGTGGGCGCACTTGAAGAGCTAAGTAGCCGTCACGAAAAGAAAGAAATGATTGTCGTGGTCTCCCACGCCGACCTCATCAAGCTGGTTCTTGCCCACTATCTCGGCATCCATATCGATCTATTTCAGCGCATTATCATCTCCCCTGCTTCTGTAAGTGCACTGGCCCTTCTGGAGAATGGTATGGTGCGGGTCGCACGTCTGAATGACGACGGCCCCCTGCAACCGCCTCCAGACGACAAGGAGGAAGAGGATGCCCCAGAAGGAAAGGAACGGCAACCAGCTCATTCCGAAGACATAGCCCACAATGATGGGTCAGACACACAATAAGGGAAACGCTCTATCATGGCCCGCCACATTGAATTAAATCCGGTCTCCCACTTTACGGTTAACACTGTCGGCCCGCCGGGCCAGCGCACCTTCTATATTCAGGGTAGCAAAGGCCCGGACACCATCTCCCTCATAATCGAAAAACAACAGGCCGCCATGCTCGCCAGCAGCTTCGATTCGTTACTGGACGAACTCGCGCGCAAATTTCCGCCGGTTGGGCGCGAAACGTCAGAAGAGGTGTGGACCGACCTCCGCCTGCGCCAGCCACTGGAAGCCCTTTTCCGGGCCGGGCGCATGGAGATGGGCTACAGTGAGGATATGGACCGGCTTGTCTTGGTGGTTTACGAATTGGTGGACGAGGAAGTAGAGGAGCCCAATGCGGTGAGCTTCTGGATGTCCCGCGAGCAGGTAAAAACCCTAATCCCCCATATTGAGGAGGTGGTCCAATCCGGGCGGCCAATCTGTGGCAACTGCGGCCAGCCGATAGACCCAGAAGGCCATTTCTGTCCAAAGCGAAACGGGCACAGGTGAGGGTTCAATCGCCGCTCTAACACGCACTGTTTGCCGGCACCCTTTGTAGACGCTCACTCTTGTGGCGATACCATGGCAGAGTTTACGAAAGAGGAAGCTCTGGAATTGTTGGAAGAGGGAAACTTGGAACTGGACGGGTTAATATCCTGGGGTTCCAATTATACCTTCCTGGGAAAGGTATGCCGGGAGAGCCGAGAAGTAGATGTCATCTACAAGCCGCGCAAGGGGGAGCGGCCCCTGTGGGATTTCCCGGCCGGCACGTTGTGTCTACGCGAGCGAGCCGCTTTTTTGATCAGCGAAATCTTAGAGTGGAACCTCGTGCCCCCTACTGTTCTTCGTGACGGGCCGCACGGGTGGGGTTCAGTCCAACAATTCATTGAGCACGATCCAGATACCCACTATTTCTCACTCCAGGGACAGTATCAGATCCAGTTACAGCAGATCGTGCTTTTCGATCTCCTGGTGAACAATGCCGATCGCAAAGGAGGACACGTTCTACTCGACGAAAATGAGCATCTATGGTCAATTGATCACGGGATCTGTTTCCACGCGGAGCACAAATTGCGCACCGTCATCTGGGAATTTGCGGGCAAGCCCATCCCATCTGAACAGACGGAGGACCTGCAGCGCTTGCAGGAGCAATTGCGAGACAGCAGCAGCGTACTTATTCAGCAACTAAAAGAACTACTTAGCGAACGGGAGATGCAGGCTCTGCAACAACGCTTACGGCGCTTGCTGGCACAACCCACTTTCCCGCATCCCGGGCCCGGCCGGCACTATCCCTGGCCCCCGGTCTAGTAGCGAGTGATCATGCCCAAGAAGATTCTGGTTATTGACGATCATCCCGAGACCGTCCGTCTCATCGAATTGACCCTGCGTCGCCATGGTTACAACGTGGTTGGTGTTCAGTCGGGCGCCGAGGGGATTGAACTGGCCCAGGCTGATCCACCCGATCTCATTCTGTTGGACGTTATGATGCCCGATATGGACGGGCTGGCGGTCTGCCGCGCCATTCGCCAGCAAGAAGAGCTCCGCCACTTACCCATCGTGATGTTCACAGCCAAGACGCAGGTGCGGGACAAAGAAGCGAGCTTTGAGGCGGGTGCTGACGATTACCTGACCAAACCAACCCGGCCTGCCGAGCTAATCAGCCGGGTAGAGGCAATCCTCGCCCGGGCGGAAGCAAAGCAGGTAGAAACCGCAGAAACCGTAGAAACCGACAAGCTACCCGGGGCGTCAACTGGCGAGACCCTGGCGGCTGACTCACTCTTAGATAGAGACCGTCATCTGATCGCCGTCCTTGGTGCTAGAGGCGGGGCCGGAGCTACCACCGTCGCCATCAATCTGGCAGCAAGTCTGGCAGATCAGGGACACGACACGACCCTCATCGATCTCGATACTCGGCAGGGACACGTAGCCGTCTACCTCGGTCATGAGGTCCAACAGGATCTAGGTGCACTACTTCAACACTCACCGCAAACACTCAAAGAAGAACTCGAGCGTTATCTCGTTCACCAACGAGAACGCTTCCACTTGCTTTTGACACGCCCTGAACTGGGCCGGGAAGGCGACGATCTTTCAAAGAGCCACGTCGAAGCTCTGACTGAGGCCCTCATTGCGCGCCAGAATTACACCGTCGTGGACCTGGGCCGCAACAACGGTCGCAATATCTATCCACTGCTTCAACAGGCCAGCGATATCTTGATTTGCCTGCGACCAGAACGGGCAGCGATCGCGGGTGCCAGGCAACTGATGGACCATTTCAAACAGATTCTCTCCCGGCCGGAAAAAGTCCAGGCCTTAATGCTCGACTTCGGCCTGGTAGAAAACGTGCCCCGGCGGTCAGTTGAGAGTTATCTGGAATCATCCCTTCTGGACGTTTTGAAGGTACATCCCCACTACATCGCCGATGCCGTCAATCGTAACATGCCCTTGATCCACGCCCGTCCTGATAGCGTTCAAGCCCGCCGGTTTCATAGGCTGGCCAGGTATTTCGTCCCCGCCTGATACCTATGGGGAGTCGTCCTAAACACACAGCCTGAAAGTAAATGGGAAGAGATAAATGGAACGTCTAATCGCCAAGGCCCAGGAACTGCTACTGCAGGCGAACCGTGTTGTTGCCTTGACCGGCGCCGGTGTCAGCACCCCGTCGGGTATCCCCGATTTCCGCAGTCCAAATTCCGGGTTATGGGAGCAGGCAAACCCGTTCGAGGTCGCCTCAATCTACGCGTTCCGCCAGCGACCCCAGGACTTTTATGACTGGATCTATCCCCTTACCGAACTCACCCTGGCTGCCCAACCTAACGCTGCTCACATAGCCCTGGCGCACCTGGAACGGTACGGTCCCCTCGAAGCGCTAATTACCCAGAATATTGACATGTTGCATACCCGAGCCGGCTCGCAAACAGTGTTGGAGGTTCATGGTCACATGCGCGAACTGACCTGCCTGCGCTGTTATGAAATCGTTCCCTCCGGAGAGATCCTGGCAGAATTCCTGGAAACGGGAGACACACCTCATTGTGCGTGTGGCGGGGTACTCAAACCCAATGTGATCCTGTTTGGCGAGCAGTTGCCCGTCCGCACGCTGAACAGGGCAAAAAAGGCGGTGCGCGAGAGCGATTTGATGCTGGTCGCCGGCTCGTCACTGGAAGTGGCGCCGGCCGGTGATTTACCCCTCCTGGCCCGGCAGAACGGCTCGCACCTCATCATCGTCAACTATGAGCAAACCCATGCAGATCCGCTGGCGGACGTGGTCATCCATGCCAACGTCGAGGATATCCTACCTCAATTGGCTGCACCCTTCCTCTCAGACCACGCGACGGAACCCTCCGAGCTAGAGTAATTCTCTCCCGGGTTCTTTGTTGCCCCCAGGCTCATTGTGCCCCAGGCTCGTTGTGCCCCCTCTGCCTTAATGTTACAATCGCAATGTAAGCTTGCTCGCTGAGCACGTTTCTTAGGTAGTGCATACTTAAAGCAGATAAAATAGAGATTCAGAGACAATTAGTACAAGGAAGAAAATCGAAGAAATGCAGAAAGAGAAAGTGATCATTATCGGTTCAGGTCCGGCCGGTCTGACGGCCGCTCTCTACAACGGGCGTGCCCAATTGGAGCCGCTGGTAATTACCGGCAACCAGGTCGGCGGGCAAATCTCCATTACGAATGAGGTTGAGAATTATCCCGGTTTCCCGGAGGGAACCACCGGGCCCGAACTGGTAGAATTAATGCAGGCCCACGCAGAACACTTCGGCGCGCGCCTGGCCTACGACGAAGTCACCGAAGTCAACTTGACCGGCGGCCCCCCGTTCTACGTGAAAACATATGGGGGTGAGTATGAAACCGAGGCCTTGATTATCACCGCCGGGGCTTCCCCTCGGCGTCTGGGTGTTCCCGGCGAAGAGGAATTGATCGGGCGTGGGGTCAGCTACTGTGCCACCTGTGATGGCTTCTTCTTCCGGGGTAAGGACGTGGTCGTCGTCGGCGGCGGCGACAGCGCTCTTGAAGAGGGGTTGTTTCTAACCAGATTTGCCGACTCGGTACGCATCATCCACCGGCGCGATGAGCTGCGCGCCGGCCCAACGCTGCAAAAACGGGCCTTTGCCAACGAGAAGATCTCCTTTATCTGGGATACGGTCGTCACCGAAATCAACGGCAACGGTACCGTTAACGGTGTCGAGACAATGAACGTCAATTCTGGCAACCTTGAAACCCTGAGCACCGACGGGGTATTTATTTACATCGGCCACTATCCTAACAGCAAATTCCTGGAAGGAGAGGTAGCCATGGATGAGCACGGCTACGTGATTACCGACGAATACATGCGGACCAGCGTGCCTGGCGTCTTTGCGGCAGGCGAGATCCAGGATCCCGTCTACCGTCAGATTGCAACCTCTGTCGGTCAGGGCTGTGCTGCCGCCATGCAGGCCGAGAAGTGGCTGAGCGAACGCGAAGACGAGCGTGAAGAAGCGCTCGCCGCGGAGTAGGCGTTTGCTGCCGGCGACCCTGGCAAACGGGGTCGCCGCTTTTTCCCCATGTGGCGGCTCATCAAATCTTATCTCTTCTACACCTGGGGAGGATTGCACCGGTACTTCGGTAACCAGAACAACCTGGCAAACGAACACCGGCGTGCCGTCCACTACTTCACCCGCGCCTACGAAATAAACCCGCAAATGAAGCAAGCGCTCCTGGCCAGGGCTGTGCTCCTCGGGCGGGAGTTGGAGGAAACGGAGGCCGCGCTCGCCGACCTCGAGACATTGTTAGTCGAAGATCCTGCCAATGGTCCCGCGCTCTTCAACCGGGCGCTGATTTACCAGCAGCAGGGCGAGTACCGGCTGGCCCTGGCGGATCTGAACCAATATCTGCGTGTGCCCCAGACCGATGACTATCGGGAGAGCGTCCGCCAGATGCGACGCTTGCTGGAGGCCATTGTCGACGACGAAACCGGCTAAACGCCAGGCTCTATTCGGCCAGAATCGTCTCTAATTCCTCAAAAGCGGTCACCCCCGCAATTTGCTCCATAAACGCGTAGAGTGACCGGCTCCGCTCGCGTAGGGCCAATACAGCCGGGCCGATTGGGTCAGAACCGGCAGCACCCGGTGTGTCGGCGTAAGCGCCATAAAAGGCGAAGTAAGCCTGGTTCAGTTTGCGAATCAAATAGCCATTTTCCACGAAAAGCTGGCGCCGGTCCTCCATATATGCTTCAGCCTCCTCTATCCTGCCCTCCGCCAGCAGTTCGTCCACCCGCACCCGCGTAATTGCCATTTCGACACGGAAGTCAAACCGGGGTGGTGTCCCCGGTACAGCCTCCTCTTCCTCGGCAGCCTCTTCCGGTTCCGGCGGGGGTACAAACTCCGGATAGAACCGTTCGATGACCCTTGCGCCAATCTCTTCCCCCACAATCGAGGCCGTTGTCTCATTAATCGTGCGCATCGCGGGGTTGGCAGCGTAGCGCACTCCGACCGGGTGCAGCGTAAGCCAATGATGAGCCCACTCATGGGCAACCACGTCGGCCAGGAAATTAATGTTAGCGGTTTCCACGATCATCGAAGGATACAGGCCGAGCCCGCCGATAGGAACCACCAGCGCAGAATGATTTAGATGATCGTACACACCCTGCTCCAGCGTTTCCTGCTCAGGCACCGTCAGCCCCGCCACCAGGGGCACGTTGTATTTCTGCCGGATCTCGTCCCGGGGAGACACGATCAGGATCTCGGGGAGGGGCGTCATCCGCATTTGCACCGGAGGCCACACCTCGCCCAGCACGGCAAACCCTTCCTCGGCCAGCACACTGCCCACCTGTTCCTGGACGATCGTCTCGGCCAGGGGCTGTATCTGTCCCATCCTTGCCCGTGTTGTTGCCAGTTCAGCGCGCAAGGCACGCGACGCTATTTCGGGATTGGCAACCTCCGGATCGGCAAATAATAGTCTGATCTCCTCTTCCAACCGCCCGGCGGAAGCAACCAATTCGAGGTAGGAAAGCACGACATCTGTACGGGCCCCTTCGTCGAGGTAGGCATGGCCGTCACCTGCTTCAGCCGCTCCCTTCTCCCACAGAGCATTCAGCTCCCACGTAAGAAAATCAAACTCCCGCAGGCCAACAAGCGTTTGCAGCCGGTGCCGTTCCTCCTGAAACGCGGGCCATTCCGGCGCCACCACCACGATGAATCCGGCCATCACCAGGAGCCACTTGAGGATCAGTCTGCTACGTCGCCACCACATGAGCCAGATGATAGTGGTTTTCCTCGCGTTTGCCACTTTTCGCGCCTGCGGTAAGATAAATGCACCAAAGGGTACTGATCGGAGCCACAAGATTCATTGATTCAGAGGAGCAACTATGCGTTTTCTAATTACAGGGGGAGCCGGCTTTATCGGCTCCGCCCTGGCTAACCGCCTCGTCCACGAAGGCCATCACGTCCGGGTCGTAGATAATCTCAGCAACAGCGAGCGCAGTTCGCTGCACCCGGACGTCCACTTCAACCGGGGGGACGTGAACGACATTCCCCTGCTCTGGACGATGTTGCAGGACGTGGATTGTGTCTACCATCTGGCGGCCCGGGTCTCTGTCGCCCAATCTATCCTTTACCCGCGCGACTACAATAACGTTAACGTCGGGGGCACTGTTAGCCTGATGGAAGCAATGCGTGACGCCGGCGTCAGCCGGGTCATTCTCGCGTCCTCTGGCGCCATTTACGGCCAACAGCGGCAACAGCCGGTTCCCGAGACCGTACTCCCTCTCCCAGATTCACCATACGCCGTCAGCAAGTGGGCTGCGGAGCAGTACGTATCGACCATTGGCGAAGGTTGGGGCATTGAAACTGTGGCTCTCCGCATTTTTAACGCTTACGGACCACGCCAGAGCATGCCGGTGTCTCATGCGCCGGTAGTGCCTCGTTTCTTACACCAGGCAATCGGCGGCGGTTCCCTCGTCATCTTTGGCGATGGCCAACAGACACGAGACTTCATCTACATTACGGATGTGGTAGAAGCATTGCTGCAGGCCGCCCAAGTTCGGAGCGTGGGACGGATGGTAATCAACGTCGGCAGCGGCCGGGAAACCAGCGTCAACGAATTATCCGAGAGGATTGAAGAGGTAACCGCGTTGCCCCTGAGGCGGGTCTATAATCGTGAAAAATCCGGCGGCGTGAAACGGCTCGTCGCCGATATTACGCGGGCGCGTGAGTTGCTGCAGTGGGAACCTACCATCTCCCTGGCCGAAGGATTGGCACTCACCTTGCAAGAAGACGAGCGCTTCCACTTCGAGGCGAATCCCACCGGCACCTTCTAAATAAACAAAACGCCAAGGCGATCATGCCTTGACGTTTTCTGTGCCCTGGAGAGGACTCGAACCTCCACGCCCCAAAGGGCATAGGCCCTCAACCTACCGCGTATACCAATTCCGCCACCAGGGCTTAATGCACCCGGTATTATAGCAATATGCCCGCAAAAGTCAACATCACCACCGGGCCGGGTCTGCAATTTTATATCCTTCTTACACACTCCGGGCAGGAGCAGCATTAGGTGAATTTTTGACATTTGTGCAGAATGTCGGTAGCCTATGGACATCGTATCAACGGCTTAGTAAAGGAGAGAGGGGATGGCGGAAGAGAACTTTGAATTTGAAGAGGAAGAATTTGACTTTGAAGATGAGTTCGATCGACTGCGCGAGAAAACCGTCCGGACCAGTGCGGTGTACGACGAGATGGAGTACGAAGAGCTGGAGGCGGAGGAAACGCGCAGCGGCTTTTTCGGCCAGTTTTCACCCCAGCAGCGGTTGGTGCTGGCCCTCCTCCTGTTGCTCGACATCTTAGCCATTGTCGTCGGCGCCCTCGTTGTTTTTAACGTCGTCTAGCCGGGAAAACTGATTGGCTCAGACGTGGCGACAGTTGTCGCCACTGCCATCCGGCGCCTGCATGCAGAGCCAGCACGCGTTCACTCGACCGGCGGTTGCAATACGAGATGGTCCACCGCGGCCTCGTTGATCGCCTCGCGTGAAAACCACATCGGGTGATATTCCCCATCCAGCCACATTTCAATCAAATCGTCGTAATGGCGATGAAATGGATGCCCGCTCTGGCCGGTAGGGTGCACCCCCCTACTCGCATCAAAATCGCTTAGATCCACTATCATACGCATTGAGGGATGGCCTCGCACCTCCGCCGGATTATCCCAGCTCCAGCTATTCGCGTTGACGGTACGCGAGCTGCCGGCAACCGGAAAAGGTCCCCTGTTAACCAACCACTCCACCACCGCAATCCCACTCTGTCCCAGCGGGTCGCTGACAAACGTAATCGTGTGTAGATCCCCCCACCGCCACGATTCCATATCATCGCCCACATTTTCTTCCAGCCAGTCTACTGTCTCCCTCAACGCCTGCAAGATAATCTCCTGCTGCGTTTCCTCTTCCTCCGTCTGCACGTTGTCCCACCACACCGCTTCTGGCTGGCGGGCCAGCGTGTAAAAGAAGGTCTGGCTCGGCGCTCCCCCGATAATCTCCCCCGTCATCTCTCCCAGCTCGTCGGCGAGCACGGCATTGGCCAGTTGCATGTAAAAAATCTCAAAAATAGTAGCAGGCACGCTATCTCGGCTTGCCTGCAAATCCCAGCCCCGTAGCCGCTCGATCGCCGCCTGCACCTCAGGATCATCGCTGGATAACCCTTCCAACAATGCCAGGTACGTTTCGGCTAATAACACCTTGTTGTCCATCTGGATCCGCGCATAGTCGTCCGCCGTCACCGGCCCGTCGGCAATCGCCTCCTCCAACAGCTCAGTAATCCGCTGCGCGCGGTCGCCCGACGCGTAATAATGGCTGATCAGATACGGGTATGCCGGCTCCACCACAGCATTGTTGGCAGTGACGATAAATCCTTCTTCAGGATTGAGCACCACCGGTAGGTGTTCAAAAGGAATATACCCTTCCCATTCATACTCGCCGGTCCAGCCGGGCACGGGCGTCAGGCCATCTCCATTCTCCCGAATGGGAACCCGGCCGGGCATCATGTAGGCGATATTCCCCTCCACATCCGCATAGACGACGTTTTGCGAGGGTACATCATAGTAGCGCATCGCCTCGCGGAAATCTTCGTAGTTCTCCGCCTGGTTCAAGAGCACGATCGCCCTGAAGAGCCGGCTTGGCTCCTGAGCAACCCACCGGAGCGCCAGCACGTCGTTGGTTCCGTCCACCACCTCGCTGATAATTGGACCGTGGTGGGTCTGCCGCACCTCCACTTCTATATCCTCACCGCCGTTGACCTTGATCACCTCGGTCAGAACTTCCATCTCGCGCCACTCGCCTTCAAACTCATACTGGTCAGGATTGCTGGGGTTAACCTTCTCGATGTACAGATCCTGCACATCGGGATTGGAGGTCGTGACCCCCCAGGCTATCTGCTCGTTGTGCCCGATGATCACGCCGGGCACCCCGGCAAAGGAAAATCCGGCCACGTTCCACCCCGGCGCGTGCAGGCTTACCTCATACCAGATCGACGGCATCTGCACCCCCAGGTGCGGGTCATTCGCCAGCAGCGGCAGGCCGCTGGCCGTGTGCGCACCACTAACCACCCAGTTATTGCTGCCGATCAGGTCCAATCCCAGCTCCAACGCCGGGGGAACGCCTACCAGATCGACGTTCACTTTCTCCCAGGCAACCGCCTCCCCCTGGCGCCCGCTCTCTGCATCCGGCTCCGCCTCCTCCAATTCATCCAGGTTAGAAAGCCGGTCCATCGGCGCAATCACCGGCCGCTCGTCATAAGGATAGAACGGCAGCACAGTGGCAACGGTAGCCTCACCCAACTCCCGGTTAGCCTCCGCAATAGCCAGCTCACTATCCCAGTTTCCGGAAAGCTGGTAAGCCATCACCATCCCCCAGGAAAGCGTGTCCAGCGGCTCCCACGGTTCCAATTCCCACGCATCCCCACTTAGTTCCAGGATCTGCTGGTTGAGAGAGGTGGCACCGTCCTGGCTGTCAAGGTAAGCATTCACCCCGGCACTATAGGCCTCCAGTAAAGTGATAACTTCAGGCATCTCCTCTTCGTAATAATCGAGAGAAAGCTGCGCCATCCGGTTCCAACCCAGAGTACGGATAAATTTGTCCGTCTCGATCAACTCTTCGGCGCCAACAATTTCGGCCAATCGCCCCTGTCCCGTGTGCCGCCAGAACTCCATCTGCCAGAAACGATCCTGGGCATGCACGTACCCCTGGGCAAAAAAGAGATCATGCTCGTTCGTCGCGAAGATGTGGGGCACTCCGTACTCATCCCGGAAGACGTCTACTTCCCCTTCCAGCCCTTCCGGCGAAATCGTGCCCTCGGTATCGGGAAATGGCCCGCGCACCGTTACCACCAGGGCCACGCTGAGGGCGACCACAATCAGGACCACAACGAAAAAGACAATGACGATAACGCGAGATATGCGGCTCATGGGAACTCCTCTCTCTGGCGGCTCGTTCGGACCGGCGCCCACTTTTTAGCATACCTTCACCATTCAGGCAACGTAATCGTGTATAATACGGAGAACGTGCGCCAGAAAAAATTAGGTGGAGGAAATCGGCATGAAAAGAACAGTGTTGTTTCTGACCCTTATCACGCTCCTTACGGCGGGAATGGCGGCTACCGTAATGGCCGGCACGCCCGAAAACGAACCGGGCGAGTTCCCCTCGGTGAGGACGGTTAACGACCTCCCCACCTGCAACGGCCGTCTCGGCGAAAATCTGCTGGCCAACCCCTCCTTTGAACCCCCCTATGAGCCACCGCCGGATGGATACCATCCTGATTGTATCTGGGGCCCCTGCGATACGGCAAAAACCGCCCAGGACTGGTGGCCCTGGTGGCAATCCCCCGCCGATAGCGATGATACCTATCTCAGGATGCCCGAATGGAAAGGCGCAGACCCCAACGTGGACGATCCCATTCGGGTGCTGACCGGCGAGGCCGCCCAGCAATACTTCTCCACTTATGCGACCTTCAAGGCCGGCGTCTTCCAGCAGGTGCCCGTCGAAGCCGGTGGCGAGTATGTGTTCTCCGTCTGGGGTCACGCCTGGACGCAGGGTGAGAACGACTTCGATCATCTCTCCGGCCCTGAATACGGGAACCTTTACCAGATGATCGGTATTCATCCGGCCGGTAGCACCGATTGGGCCCCGTGGACCACCGCCGGAATCGGCAATGACAATAGTGGCGGCCCCATGGTGTGGGGAGAAATGCGGCTCCAATACGACGTCTATGATACCTTCGAGGTGACCGCAACCGCGCAGGCCCCCACCGTCACCGTCGTCCTCTGGGCCAGGCCCGAATGGGCGGTCAAAGATAATAATGCCTATTGGGAAGATGCCTGCCTGGTTCAGCGGAAGATGAGCGTTGGGGAAGGGTGGCTTGGCCTCCACGCCGATGTGGACGAGCCCGCGCAAAGGAGCTTCAGCGTGCCCATCGAATTGAGTGGCAACGCAGAGATGGGGTGGACGGCTGCTTTTTCGCCCACCGGCACCCTGACCCCAACGCTCGTCGCCGGCAGCGGTCAGGCCGGAGATGATCTGGAGCTAACCATCGATAGCACCGGCTATCCGTCCGGGACCTACACGACCACCCTAACCATCACGGCCGATCCGGCCGTGCCCGGCAGTCCCGCCACGCTCCCGGTAACCCTCCACGTCGTGGCGGAACGGGCTTCGATTCTGATCCCGCTCGTCCGCTCCAGCATGCTCCCCTGAACGAACAGGCCGGCAGAAGAATCCACACGAATTCCTCTGCCGGCCCGTTCTGATGCCGCTCCCTGCCTGGCCCGACTATTCCGCCGGCTTATCCTCCTCTTCGTCCATCCCTTCGCGCATCCCTTCGCGGAAAGCGCGAATACCCTGGCCCAACTCACTTCCTAGCTTGCTGATGCGCCCCACGCCGAAGATGAGCAAGACGATCACCAGCACAATTACCAATTCCCAACCGCCAAGTCCTGCCATTGCTAAAGCTCCTATCGTTTGTAAACTATTTCCCCACAGGGGATTCATTTGATCTCTACCAGTATGCGCATTATAGCACCGGCCGTTGCCCGTGCAATAAGCCCGCCGGCCGGAACCTGCGCTCATATCTCCCCCTTATTTATGTGGCAGGACGGCCATTCTGCCGGCGCCTGAGCTTAACGTGAAAAGCGTTCCAGGTGCAGGAGCCCTACCGCGGGCGCGGTTGCCTGAGCCCCGGCTCAATGCTACACTAAACCCATGTCTCAAGCCCTATATCGTAAGTGGCGCCCTGCGCGCTTTGACTCTGTGATCGGCCAGGAGCACGTCACGCGTACCCTGCGCAATGCCATTGCTTCCGGCCGCTCGGGGCACGCCTATCTCTTCTGCGGCCCCCGGGGAACTGGAAAAACCACCACGGCCCGGCTGCTGGCCAAAGCCGTCAACTGTCTTGACGAAGACCTGAGCGAGCGACCCTGCAACCGCTGCGCCAACTGCCGGGCAATCAGCGAGGGCCGGTTTCTCGATCTCATCGAGATTGACGCCGCCTCCAATACCGGCGTGGACGATATTCGAGATTTACGCGATAAGATCAACTTCTCCCCCAGCGAAGGTCGCTTCAAAGTCTACATCATCGACGAGGTCCACATGCTCTCCACCGCAGCCTTCAACGCGCTGCTGAAAACCCTGGAAGAGCCTCCGCCCCACGCCAAGTTTGTGCTGGCCACGACAGAAGAGCATAAGGTGCCGATGACCATCAAGTCTCGTTGCCAGCAGTTCAATTTTCGCCTGCTGACCCAGCAGGAGATTGTGGGGCGGCTGGAGTGGATTGCCGCTCAGGAACAGTTGGAGATCGAGGCGGAAGCGTTGGCCCTCATTGCCCGCCAGGGCGCCGGCAGTATTCGCGACGCCGAAAGCCTGCTGGACCAACTGGTCACTGCTCCCGGCAATGCCATCACCCTGGAACGCACCCAGATGGTCCTGGGCACCGCCTCCAATGAAGCAGTGAGCAACCTCACGGACGCCTGGCTCGATGCCCACCCGGCTGTCGGGCTCGACGTGATCCATTCGTCGCTTGCCTCGGGCGCAGACGCGCGCCAGCTTGCCCGCCAAATGGTCGATTATCTGCGGCAGGTGTTACTCCTGCACGCAGCCGGCGACGAGATCGTGCTCGACATTCCGCCGGAAGAACAGGCGCAGATTTCCGCTCAGGCCCGGCGCGCAACCCGCGAAGGATTGATCGACGCCATCAAAGCCTTCAATCAGGCGGCCCTTGCTTCTTCCAGTAGCTGGCAGCCCCAGTTGCCATTGGAACTGGCCTTTATCGAGCTATTGCCGGAGGACGCAGTCCCGGCGCCTATCGCAACCCGGCCGGCGTCTGCCCGCGCATCCTCGCCGGAGGTTTCCCAAGAACCGGTAGCTGCAGAGCCAGCACCAGAAGAGACGGCGCCGGTCGAAGATGAGCTCGTCGCCGAGAGCCCGGAAACGGCTGCCGGCAGCGAACGCCTTGAAGAGGAGCCCGATGTCGAACCACCACCTGCGCCGGAAGAGGCCACTGCTCCAGCGGTCTCCTCTCAGGAAGAGAAAGCAGAGCCGGCAGCACCAGCCACCACGGTTAGAAGTGAGTTGTCGCTGGAGACGATCAAGTCCAACTGGGCCACGATGGTAAAACGCGTTGGCCACCAGGACAAAAACCTGCCTGCGTTACTGGCCATGTGTAAGCCGCTGGCCATCGAAAGTGACACCCTCATCCTGGGGTTTGAGTTCCCCGTCCTCAAGGAAAAATTCGAGGAGAAACAAGAAGGGAAAATACTGGTCGGCGAGACGATGACTGACCTCCTGGGCCAGAAGTGCCGGGTACGCTGTGTCGTCAGCAGCAAGTATGTGGCACCGGCCACCCCTCGCCCGGAATCAAAACCTGCACCCTCGGACGAGAGCAACAAAGAGGCATTTTATGCCCTGGCGGAAGAGTTAGGCGGGCAGGTACAGGAAAGCTAACTCAGTGTGAACACCTGATGGCCTTTGGCCATCAATCCAAGGAGATAGAATGGCAAAAAGACCCTATGGCTATGGAAAAAAGAAAAAGAAAGGGGGAATGAACCCCCAGGATCTCATGTCCCAGGTCCAGGAAATGCAGCAGGAGATGGCGGCCCAACAGGAAGCGCTGGCCGACGAAAGCATCACGGTCACCGCTGCCGGTGGTGTCATCAGCGTCGAGATTACCGGTCACCAGCGAGTCAAGTCGATTACGATTGATCCGGAAGTAGTCGATCCCGAAGACGTGGAGATGTTGCAAGATATGTTAACGGCAGCCGTGAATGCCGCTATCGAGCAATCTCAGGCCATGGCGGCGGAGAAGATGGAAGGACTAACCGGCGGGCTCGACATCAACAATCTACTCGGCGGCATGGGGACGTAGGCCGTGGCCGGTAATGTACTTCCCCGGCCGGTCCAGCGGCTGATCGATGAATTTGCCCGGTTGCCGGGGATTGGCCCCAAGTCTGCGGCCCGCCTTACCTTCTATCTGTTGCGCGCGGCCAATGAACAGGCCCTCGACCTGGCAGGCGCGCTGCAAGAGCTGAAAGAGAAGACCGGATTCTGTTCCATCTGTTTTAACATTACGGAACAGGATCCTTGTGCCATTTGCAGCAACGAAGATCGGGAGCGGCAGCTTCTCTGCATCGTCGAGGAGCCGCTGGATGTAGTCGCCCTGGAACGCTCGCGCGCCTACAAGGGACTCTACCACGTCCTCCATGGTGCCATTTCCCCGGTCGAGGGTATTGGCCCCGAGGATCTCAAGATTGACGAGTTGTTGCACCGGTTAGACCAGGGCGCGTTCGAGGAAGTGATCATTGCCACCAATGCTACCCTGGAAGGGGATGCAACCACCCTCTACCTCCAACGCCGCCTATCCGAGGTTGAAGGGTTGACCCTCAGCCGGCTGGCGCGCGGCCTTTCTGTGGGTGGCGACCTGGAATACACCGACGACATTACCCTCACCCGGGCCCTGGAGGGCAGACAGGCATTGTAATTGCCCCTCTCCCGGCCGGTTCCGCTGCCCACACCGATGATTAGCCAGCTAATTCCTGCCTTTCTTCTTAGTACTGCCATTAGCGCCCTGGGTTACCGGCGCGGTTCCCTTTCTCGCTCCGGGGTTGCCGGCGCCCTTCTCGTCGGCACCTTGACCTTTGGCCTCGGTGGCTGGGCATGGGGCATCTTGCTGGGCATCTTCTTCGTGAGTTCCAGCCTTCTCTCCCACTTCAAGGAAGCAGAAAAACAGGCGGCTGCCGAGAAATTTGACAAGGGGCACCGGCGGGATCTGGGACAGGCCCTGGCCAACGGTGGCCTCGGCGCCCTGGTAGCCCTGCTCAGCGTTTTGCTGCCGTCACCCCTCTGGTTCCCCTTTTTTATCGGCGTCATAGCGACCGTCACGGCCGATACGTGGGCGACAGAACTGGGCACCCTCAGCCGGCGCCCGCCCCGTTTGCTGACCACCGGCCGGGTGGTCGCCGTAGGCACCTCAGGTGGTGTTTCCCGTCTAGGCACCTTTGTCTCCCTGCTGGGCGGCCTGTTCATCGGTCTCGCCGCCGGGCTTGCGTCGAGACAGCGCCCGGCCATAACCGCCCTCGCCGGCGCTGCCGGTGGGCTGCTTGGCTCTCTCTTCGATAGCCTGCTGGGGGCCACCGTCCAGCAGATCTACTACTGTGATTACTGCCACAAAGACACGGAACGCAAGGTGCATAAGTGCGGCCATGCCACCCGTCCCTTGCGTGGCTGGTCCTGGCTCAACAATGATCTGGTGAATCTGTTTGCCTCCTTCGTCGGCGGTCTTGTGGCCGTCTCCCTGTGGAAGCTGCTGGCGGGAAAAGCAAAGTGACGGGTTCTGCTGAAGCTGTGCGAAAAGCGAACTTGCTGGTCGGTGATCGAGTCCGGCTGACGGCCATTGATGAGAACGACATGGCGACCATCGCGGGCTGGTACCAGGACACCCATTTTCTGCGCCTCTACGACAGCGCGCCCGCTTATCCGAAGACGGAGAAGCAGATCCAGGAGCGGATCAAGGAAAGCCAGGATGACGAACTGAATCTACATCGTCTCTGCCTCACCGTTTTCTCGTACAACGAGGCAGCTATCGCCCTCTATCGACAGCTCGGCTTCCGGCACGAAGGCACCTATCGGGAGCACCTGCAGCGAGACGGGCAGCGGCACGACATGCATCTGTACGGCATTTTGCGCCGCGAATGGGAAGAGTCCAGGGTTACCGATGAATCCGGCTAGGTCACGGCATTCGCTCTACGTGCCTGGTGCCCTGCTGCTGGCGGTCCTGGCGACCCTTCTTTTCGCCTGTGATGGGCAGCAGGTCACCGTCACCCGGCTGGTCGAAGTAACCCGTCTCGTGACCGCGCCCGCCGCAGCCGGCGAAGAAAACGCCAACCCCACCCGGCTGGTGGTCGTTACCGCGACCCCTTCCCCACCGGATGTGGCATCCGCTGCGCCGGCATTCACGACGGAAGATCCTACCCATTATCGCGCCCTGGTCGAAAATGGCCCTCTCACCCTCGACCCGGCCCTGGCCACAGACGTCGCCAGCCGCCATCTTATCCGCAATGTGGTAGAACCCCTGCTGGTACCCGATTACCAGGACCGGGATAAGCTTCTGCCCCTTCTGGCCTCCCGCTGGCTGACCGGCGAAGACACGTTTACCTTTACTTTTCTCATTCGTCGCGGTGTCTCCTTCTCCAACGGCAACGAGCTCACGGCTTCAGACGTCGCCTATACCTTTCAGCGGGGCCTCTTGCAGTCGACACCGGGCACTCCTTTTAGCATGCTGGTGCCCCCCCTCCTGGGATATTCATCTGGCGATATCACCGAAGAGATTGACAACGGTGCCCATGCCGGCGACCGGGATGCGCTGTTGGCCAATGCCCCGGTGCGAGATCTGCTGGCCGTCTGCGAGAGCGTTAAGGCGGCGATTGTCGCCGATGATACGGCCGGCAGCGTCACCTTTACCCTGGCCCGGTCGTGGGCGCCGCTTCCCGCTGCCCTTAGCCAGCCGTGGGCCGGCATCATTGACCGGGAGTGGGCAACCGCCCAGGGTGCCTGGGATGGAAGCTGTGAGACGTGGGGCGCCTGGTACGCACCACAATCCGGCGAGAGTTTGCTGGCCACCAGGATCATGGGGACAGGCCCCTACACCCTCGACCATTGGACACCCGGCACTGAATACGTCCTGGTGCGCAACGACGATTACTGGCGACCGGCAGATCCACCCGTGGCACCGGCCGGACCGGCGATTCAAACCGTTGCCGTTCGCCAGGAACCGGCAGCAGACCTGCGCTGGCAGGCATTGCGTTCTGGCAGCGTCGAAACAGCCGAGCTTGCGCCCGGACTGCAACCGCTTGCCGAAGCATATGTCGGCGAGATTTGTGACTGGTCCTCCGGACAATGCCGCCCTGGTACAAATGCCAATAGTCCACTACGCCAATACACCGGCCTGACCTTGCCCGACCGCCAGGCCCTCTTCTTCAATTTTGGCATCAACCCCGATGACAACCCCTTTATCGGCACCGGCCAACTAGACGGCAACGGCGTTCCTCCCGATTTCTTTAGCGACCAACACATTCGGCGCGCCTTTGCCCATTGCTTTGACGAGGAACGGTTTGCCGAGATCGCCCTCGACGGCAACGGCCGGCCGGCCGCTACCCTTCTCCCCGGCTATTATGCGAGCGAAGGTGGATTACCGGCACCGCCTGCTTATGACCTGGAGCTATGCGCCGAAGAACTGGCAGCAGCCTGGGACAATCTCTTGCCGGCAACCGGTTTCTGGCTCCAGATTCCTTATGAATCCGGCGACTACCGCCAGCAACAGGTCGCGCTGCTACTTCAGGAAGGCCTGCGGGCCGTCGGCGACAACTATCATGTCGAACTCGTGGGACTGGCCCGCCCCGTTTATCTCCAACGGTACGCGGAGGGCAAACTCCCCCTCGCCGTGCTCAGCTGGACGGCCGCTCTCCCCGATCCCCATAGTTGGGTAGCCCCTCCCTTTGCCGATGAGGTTCTTTCCTTTCAGCGTCTGCCATCCGACTTGCGTGCTCGTTTTACTGCACTCATCGATGAGGGCCTGTCAACCCTTGAGCCGGCGGAGCGACTATCCGTGTACCGGACCGTGGAAGTCCAACGGCAAGCAGCCCTGCCCCACCTTCTCCTACCGCAAGCCACCGGTAGCCACTATGAACAACGGTGGGTAGAGGGTTGGTCTTACCATCCATCTCTTCCCGAACCCGATTATTACACATACAGCCTGGATGGGGGCTGATCGCACTGCACGCCCCATTCGAAAGATACCGGTAAACATGGAGAAATATCCCCAGGCACCGAAACACCTGGGGATATTTCGGTTCACTGTTGGCCGGAACAATTTCTACCGGTGGACAGTGAACCGGAGGAGGGGGGGCATCGGACCGGGGTTGCCATAGCCACCGGCCGACTTGATTCTTTTTCAAGCAGTAGGGCCACACGTCGACTGGCTGGAGAGCAATGATTCCCGTTGCCTGCGATTCAGAACCAACGGATCGTAGCGGGCCTGCAGGCGGCAGCCCCACTGCTCCAACCGTTTGCCCACGTAAGTCAGCGTACGGTGATAGAAACGAACAGAAGGAGTATCGTCGGGACGAGCGAGCTCTTTAGTAAGCCGGTGATTTTCAGCCTGTGCGAGCATGTCGCGACGGCGCTCTTCCTGTTCTATAACATCCATCCAGGTAAACATAGTCCTCTCCTTTCAGGCAGAGCCGTGACAGGCTCTTGTGGATTCCTCTTGGTCAAACTTCAGACACCGTCGGTCGAAGACACTCTATGACGACGGTTTCAGGAACTGGGCCACCGCCTGTAGTGTATCTTCAACCCGTTCGGGACTCAGACGGTAACATTTGGCGCCGCCACAGCGACGCTCATTGAGATATCCCGTAGCGCTCAACTGCTTCAGGTGTCGCGAAGCTGCAGACTGACTCAGGTCCAGCCGTTCCATAATGTCCTGGGATCGCAGTTCACCTTCCATGGCGATCACCTTGAGAATGTGCAGACGTGTGTCATCGGCCAGCGCGTTCAGCCGCACCACAATCTCTGCCCGGCTTAGATCGGGCGCGTGAAATTGGATCCCCTCAGGTAACCGGGCACCAAAAATGATGCCCAGGGCGTCGCCCAATCTGAAAGTACCCAGGTAAGGGCCGACATGGGCAGACGGAACAAAAATCAAGCGCTCAGCTTCTTCCAGCTTGGTGCAAATCCAGCTCTCTACCAGCGGCTGCCCGGTCACGAATTCCGCCGCCTGCAGCCGGTCCATACCCGCCAGGTCAACTTGTTGGAAGGCCTCGACCGCATCCCTCAGCAAGGGATCGACCCGAGCCATTTCAGCTACCAGATATGTCTCCCACATGTAGCGTAAGTGAGTAACGATCACGTCCTGCAGCGCGGGCGGGTCGAGTAAATAGCTGTAGGCCTTGCGTTCCAGCACTTCGTCGACATGTTTCTCGTCGAAGCGTGCGCGCAGGAAAGCGAGAAATGCCTCCTCACTCACCAGAATTTCATCGGCACTGAAAGGGCCGGGGTCTTGGACCACCGTGTGCCCCGTCTCTGCATCTGCGCGCCGCGAAATGCGTGCGTAGCTCCCCAACAACTTGTCTCGCAGGACCTCCGCCTCCATCGCCTCCAGATGCACCAAATAGGCAGGAAATGCGTTCCATGCCTGCCGGGGCAGCACCGCATAATGAAAGCCGATCATAACCAGACGGTGACGTTCGTGCTCGGCCTGCGTCATCTCGGCGGCCGTCTGCACGACCCAATCACCGAGACCCGAGAGATGCTCGACGCGGGCCAGCAACAACAGGCTGTGAATGGCATTGTGAACAGGCTGCGGTTCCACAGAAACCCGGGCTGTGGGTGGGGCGACAATGAATTCCTGTTGGGGGATGGGCATCGAACCTCTCCTGGATAAATTCTTTCTCGTAAAATTCGGTTACCCGGGTAACCGGGTAAACTCATAATATCAGGTAACTGGGTGGTTGTCAAGAGGATCTTCCACAAGTACGGACGTACGGAAAAAGAGATTGACACCGGCCTGGGCGTCGTTTACCATTCACAGTAACAAGACAGCCATTCTTCTGGTGGTGCCTGATCTGTCTGTGCTTAGTGCCGGTCTTAACCGGTGGGAGGAGATTCGCATGGCTCTCTGTTCCCGGTGTGGTGGTGGTTTTGACTTCTATCCGCTGCTCAAGCGTGCCCCTGTCCCCCCTATCGAAGCCGATCCCTTCTGTCCTGTCTGCGGCCAACGCCGGCACGTCACCTGCCCGGCATGTAACGGGTACGGCTTCGTTCCCGGCGAGGGACGGTTGCTGCGCGGTTACTGTACCGGCTGTGGCAAGCGGATGGAAGTACCTGCCCGCCTGCGCTGCCCGTCCTGTCATGGCCATGGGCAAACAGAACACAATTGTACGGGCCGCGTATGGCCCGAAGGTGCGTACCGTCCCTTGACAGAACGGCCGGGCGTAATGCTGGTCCACAGGTCACGTTCGCGCGCACTCCTGCGGCGGCGAACCTGAATAGCTTCCCGTCCATGTCCGGCACTCTGCGAGCGGAATGCCGGACACGGATAGGTGCGACTAATCTGCCGCGGCCGGTTCCCCGCTAAATTGCGCTTCTTCAGTCGAGCCGCTCAGTGCGGTCGTTGAGGATTGCCCCTGGGTAATCGCTAGCTGCAATTCGTCGAAGTACCCGGCGCCGACGAAACTCTGATGCTTCGCCGCCTGGTAACCATGCTCCCGTTCCATCTCGAACTCCCGCTGCTGCAGACGAGAATAAGCGGCCATACCTTCTCTGTTGTAATCGTTAGCCAGTTCGAACATACTCAGGTTTAGCGAATGGAATCCGGCCAGGGTTACGAATTGGAACTTGTAACCCATTTCGGCCAACTTTTCCTGGAATGTCGCCAGTTCATCTTCGTCCATATAGCGACCCCAGTTGAAAGAGGGCGAGCAATTATAGGCGAGAGGCTTGCCCGGATACTTCTCATGCACCGCCTGGGCAAATTCACGTGCCTCGCCCAGGTCGGGCTTAGAAGTTTCGCACCACAACACATCGGCGTGTGGCGAATAGGCCAGAGCTCGGGTGATGGCGTAATCCAGCCCGCCGTCGACATAGAAGTATCCCTCAAAGCTACGCTCCCCCGTCAGAAACGGCTGGTCAATCGGATCGACATCACTCCGGATCAAAGTCGCCGCATCCGCATCTGTTCGGGCCACGATTACCGTCGGCACATCCAGGATATCTGCTGCCAGCCGCGCCGCGATCAGCTTGCGCTGGAACTCCTGCACCGGCACCAATACCTTACCCCCCATGTGCCCGCACTTCTTGGCCGAGGAAAGTTGATCTTCCAGATGAATACCGGCTGCACCGGCCTCGATCATATTCTTAATCAATTCATAGGTGTTGAGTGGGCCGCCGAAACCCGACTCCGCGTCGGCAACGATGGGGACCACCCAGTCGCGCCCGTTCTTCCCCTGGAGGTGCGCGACCTGGTCTGCCCGCAGCAGCGCGTTGTTTAGGCGCCTCACCAGATCCGGTGCGCTGTCCACCGGATAAAGGCTCTGGTCCGGGTAGGTATGGGCTATGTTGTTCGCGTCCGCCGCCACCTGCCAGCCGCTGAGGTAGATTGCCTGCAGTCCGGCCTGAACCATCTGCACCGCCTGGCCGCCCGTGAGTGCTCCTAGCGCGCGGATAAAGGGCTCTGTCCGTAGCTGGCGCCACAACTTTTCCGCACCGCGGCGCGCCAGCGTGTGTTCTACCTGGACGGTTCCGCGCAATCTAACCACATCTTCGGCACTGTAGGGACGTTCAATTCCGTCCCAGCGTGCTTGCTCCTGCCACGATTGCTCTAACGCTTTCACAATTGGTTCGTTCAAAATTACCTCCCAGAATAACACTCTCTGTCCATAAAAAACGGCCGGGAACAGCTTGGCGTGGGCAGGAACGCCCCGGACCGGAAACACACATCTTTGCCGGCCTCGGGCAGGCCGAACGTCGCTCTATCTTTACATCACCCTAATCAAGATAGTCGTAGGCCACGAGCGTCAGAAAACCGATGAATTCCTCGGCCTCGAGCAACTGCTCCAGGATTTGGCGCGCGTGGACGAACTCGCCATTCTCATACCATCCGTCGCCGACTAGCTCATGGATCTTGGCCATCTCCTCCGGGATCATGCTCTGCACCAACGCCGGCGTAATCGCCCGCCCATCCTCCATCGTGGCCTCTGGATTATTGATCCACTGCCACAACTGGGCCCGGGAAATCTCGGCCGTGGCCGTATCTTCCATCAGGTTGTAGATCGCGGCTGCACCCACCCCCCGCAACCATGACTCCAGGTAGAGCAGGGCGACATTCACATTCAGCCGTACCCCATCCTCGGTAATCGTCCCCCCGGCAATATCAAACGCCATCAGATCGCTCGCCGTTATCTGTACATCCTCCCGCATCCGTTCTTTCTGATGGGGCCGGTCTCCCAGAACCTTCTCAAACACCTCCCGCACCACCGGCACCAGGCCGGGATGGGCAATCCACGTACCGTCGAAGCCATCGCTTGATTCGCGCACTTTATCCTCGCGCACGGCGGCATAGGCGATGCGGTTCGCTTCCTCTTCTTTGCGCGGAATATAGGCGGCCATCCCACCGATGGCGTGCGCGCCGCGCTTGTGACACACGCGAACCAGTTGCTCCGTATAGGCACGCATGAAGGGCACCGTCATCGTGATCTGCGCCCGGTTGGGCAGCAGGAACCCTGGCTGGTTGCGGAATTTCTTGATGACGCTGAAGATATAATCCCAGCGACCGGCGTTGAGACCGGCCATGTGCTCCCGCAACTCGTAGAGTACTTCTTCCATCTCAAAGGCAATCAGAACATTTTCGATGAGAACGGTTGCTTTAATCGAACCACTGGGAATCCCCAACTCCTCCTGCGCCATCACGAAAACGTCATTCCAGAGTCGCGCTTCCTCGTGATTTTCCAGCTTGGCCAGATAGAAATAAGGGCCGGTTCCCTGCTCCAATAATCGTTGGCCATTGTGGAAGAAATAGAGACCAAAGTCGAACAAACTGGCGGATATTGGCTCGCCGTCTATCAACAGGTGTTTTTCTACCAGATGCCAGCCGCGAGGCCGGACCAACAGGGTCGCCACTTCTTCGTCGAGCGTGTACTCCTTGCCATCGGGGTTGGTGAATTCGATGGTACCGGCAACGGCATCAATCAGGTTTATCTGGCCCTCGATCATGTTCTCCCAGGTAGGGGAGTTGGCATCCTCAAAGTCGGCCATAAAGACATCGGCGCCGGAATTGAGGGCGTTAATCATCATCTTCCGGTCGGTGGGACCCGTGATCTCTACCCAGCGCCTTTGCAGATCATCTGGGATGGGAGCCACCTGCCATTCTGCTTCCCGGATACCTTTTGTCTCCGGCCGGAAGTCGGGAAGCTCGCCCACGTCGATGGCCGCCTGCTGCGCCTGCCGTTTTTTCAGCAGCTCGCGCCGACGCTGGCCAAAGGCGCGTTCGAGATCCGCCAGAAACTGAAGTGCGTCCGGGGTCAATATCGCTTCGTATGCAGGGGATACCGGGGCAGTAACCTCCACACCTGTGGGGTAATCCATCAATCATCTCCTTTTTCTTCCACACACTCTTGCGAATCTTTGCCAGCAGATAATTTACGCTATTGGCGAAAATTCGCTATACTTTGTAACATAGGTAAACCGATGTGTCAAGAGGTTTTTGACGCATGGTGTCAACTGTATCCCGGTAATGTGTCATTTATTTCTCGCGATATAGAATAAGAGAAGCAGGCAGCACCTGCCGGCGCCGGTTGTTGCTGTCAATCTCTAATCTCTAATCCCAAACAAAATGAATCTAGATCTGGTTAATATCATCCTCGGCATGAAAATAAGGCAGGCGCGCACCCACAAGGGGCTGACGCTGACTGAACTGGCCGAACGCGCCGAACTCTCCCCCTCCTACGTCACCGAAATTGAGAAGGGGCGCAAATATCCAAAAGCTGACAAGATCATGAAAATGGCGGCCGTGTTAGATACCAGCTACGACGAACTGGTCTCCGTCAAACTAGCGCCCGCCCTCGACCATCTGGAAACCGTTCTTTCCTCGCCCCTCCTTCACGAATTTCCCTTTGCCGAGTTTGGTCTGGAGGCCGGCGATCTTGTCAACCTGCTCACCCGCGTGCCGGCTAAAGCCAGCGCCCTCCTTCACGCCATGCTGGAGATCGGCCGGCAACATAACCTGAAGGACGAGCACTTCTTGCGAGCCGCTCTTCGTTCCTACCAGGAATTGCACGAAAATTATTTCCCGGAGTTGGAAGAAGCAGCTATCGCCTTCTCTGCCGAGTACGAGCTGGCCGGGCCACTGCCATTCCGGCTGGAGACACTGCAACAGACAATTAAAGCAGGATTTGGCTACCGGCTGGAGTGGGAGCAACTGGCCGCAGATCCACGGCTGGCCGCCTACCGTTCCGTCCTGGTGGAGCAGAAAACGACCCCCACCCTCCTCCTGAACCGGCGCTTGCACGACAATCAGATCAAGTTCCTGCTTCTGCGCGAGATGGGCTATCGCTACCTGGAACTGGAAGATCGCGCGTATACTTCCGCCCCAGACGAAGTCTCCTCTTTCCAGCAGGTATTAAACGACTTCAAGGCATCCTATTTTGCCGGCGCCGTGCTCATGCCACGCGCGCCCATGATCGCCGATCTCCGCGATTTCTTTAACCTGAACCGCTGGCAACCTGGCCGTCTGTTGCAGTTGTTGCACGAATACGACGTAACCCCGGAGATGCTCCTCTACCGGTTCAGCGAGCTGGTACCCCAATTCTTCGATATGCCCCTCCATTTCCTGCGCTTCCACAGCAGTGCCGGTAACCGGGCCGGCGAAGCCGGTGCCGGGGAGGTCGATCGCTTTCGCCTCGTAAAGCAACTGAACATGAACCGCCTGCGTCTGCCCAGCGGCAGTGCCCTCTCCGAGCATTTCTGTCGCCGCTGGCTGACCGTTCGCCTGCTCCGGGAACTACAGGCAGAAGCAAATTGGGAATCGTTGTCAGAACAACCGCTGGTGGGGGCGCAGATCTCCCAATTCTACCAATCGGGTGACCGCTTCCTCTGTCTCGGCTTCGCCCGGCCCCTGGTCCTCTCTCCTGATGTGGGCAGCAGCGTCATCGTCGGCTTCCGCGTAGACGAAACGCTTACCAATACCATCCGCTTTGCCGCCGATCCCCACTTGCCACGGGCCGTGATCAGCGGCACCTGCGAGCGTTGCCCGCTGACGCCGGCCGAGTGCCAGGTTCGCGCAGTCCCGCCGACCATTCTCCAGCACCAGGCCCGGCAACAGGAGCGGCAGCAGGCGCTGCAGCGGGTACGGTCAGAGATAAAGGGTGCCTCCTAAACTGAAACCGGCCCCCATTCCCCGGCAGCCCGGCGTGCCGGATCGGACCGTACACCTCAGTTTCGCCGCCCGCTTCACCGACGAAATCCTGAGTGGCGTACCAGACGTGCTCATGCCCACCTTCCGTAACCATTTTGGGCTCAGCTATGCCCAGGTTGGGCTGCTGCAACTGGCGCTCGCCTATGTCGCCGTGGTAGTAGAGCCGGTAGCCGATCTGCTGATTGATATCTGGCGACGGCGCTGGCTGATGGCTGGCGGCGCCGCCTTCATCGGTGCTGCCGTCATCATAATGGGTGTTGCCCCCACATTCCTGCTCCTCCTCCTGGGCTTTGCCCTTTACGGTGTAGGCTCCGGCCCCCTGGCCCACACCGCCGACGTGGTGCTGGTAGAAACCCATCCGCAGGCACCCGGCCGGATCTTCACCCGGGCCACCACTATCGACACCTTTGGTGCGCTACTCGCCCCGCTTTTGGTCTCCCTCACTTTCTGGCTCAACCTGCCCTGGCGCTGGCTGCTGGTGACCCTCGGTGCAGCCGCGCTCCTTTACGCTCTGCTGCTGATCCGCACCCGTTTTCCCCTCCCGCCCACTGCCCAGCAAACGACACCGGGTCTGAGCCTTTCCTCCCGCCTGCGCCACAACCTGCGCGCAGTCCTCGCCAACCGGGAAGCGCGCCGCTGGCTGCTCTTTCTCGTCACCTTTAGCGTGCTCGAAGCACCCCTCACCTTCAAGACCGTCTGGTTGAATGAGCAGGTTGGGATGAGCCAGGCTCTGGTTGGCATCTACAAAGCAGTCGAAATGGCGGTCAGCCTGGCCAGCCTCCTCTACCTGGATCGCTGGCTTTCCCGCACCGGTCAGAACCGCATCCTTCAGACGGCCACGGCCGGTCTCCTGCTCCTCTATCCGCTCTGGCTGCTCTGGCCGGGAATCATCGCCCGTTTTCTCCTGGGAATCCCCCTCAACTTCCTGATGAGCGTCTATTGGCCCATTGCTCGCGGCCAGTCTCTGGCAACGGTGCCCGGCCGGGCCGGCGCCCTAAACGCTATCCTCTCACTGTGGGCACTGGTGCCCCTCGCGCCCCTTTTCGGCGTGCTGGCCGAACTAACCGGTCTCACCAGAGCCATGCTCCTTGTGAGTGTTGGTGCACTGCTATCTTTGGGCCTGCTTACCCGCCGGTTACCTTCCTGAAGGCCACCAGCCAGCACGCGCCTCGGCAGCTTGCTCCCAGAGAAGACGTTTGTTAAGCTGTCTCCATGAATGCTCTGAACAGGGATAAATTAGAACTTCTAATTTATCTCCACATTCCCAAAACGGCCGGGAGCACCCTGAATGCCATCCTCGAAAGCCATTACACTGCCGGCGAGAGCTACGCGACCAGCCAGACCTGGCTGCATCCTGACGGCTCCTACGATGGCTTCCACGCCCTGAGTGCTGCCGAAAAGCGCCGTCTCCGCCTCCTTACCGGCCATATGGGCTTTGGCTTTCACCGCTACCTGCCCCAGAAGGCCCGCTATATTACCGTGCTACGCGATCCGTTAGAGCGCGTGCTTTCTCACTACTCTTTTGAACGCCACTTGCCCGTCGCGCCCGTCTATGAGGCGCTCAACAGCGGAGAGATGGACCTCAAAGGCTACGTACGCTTCTATGCCGAGGTGGCCGAGATGGACAACCTGCAGACGCGTATCGTATCCGGGAACTGGCAGAAACGTGGGGAGGGGCCGTGCACGCCGGCGATGCTGGCAACTGCTCAGGAAAACTTGCGTAGACATTTTCTGGCAGTGGGCCTGACCGAACGCTTTGATGAGTTTTACCTGCTCCTGAAACGACGTCTGGGTTGGTCCCACACCTTTTACCTCACTCACAATCCAACCCGGCAGCGGCTCAGACAGGAGTCACTGAGTGCCGATGAGCTGGAAGTGATTCGCGCCCACAATCGCTATGATCATGAGCTGTACAGCTACGCTCAGGAGCTGTTCGATGCTGCTCTGGCCCAGGAAGATGCCACTTTTAACCGCGAGTTGCGTCTCTTTCGCCTGGCCAACAACCTCTATAAACTCTACTGGCGCGCGCGCGGGATTTCGCTGCGAACGTTTTTGCAGCGCCGTTTCCAGAGTGACCAGGCCGAACCCGACACCTGATCATCACCGGCAGTTCAGTCGATCTGAGCCAGAGCCTGCGCCAGGTCGTCGATCAGATCCTGGCCATCCTCAACCCCCACCGAAAGGCGAACCAGACCGGGATCCACCGCCAGTGGTGAATCGGCGACGGAAGCATGCGTCATCGGAGCCGGCAGCTCGATCAGCGATTCGACCCCACCCAGCGACTCCGCCAGCGTGAAAAGACGTGTCTCCCGGGCGACGGTACGGGCTGCATCCTCTCCGCCCGCCAGCAGAAAAGAGACCATCCCGCCGGGCGCCTTCATCTGGCGCCGGGCCAGCATGTGCTGGGGATGGCTTTCCAGGCCGGGATAAATTACCCGGCTGACCGCCGGCTGACCGTCCAGGAAGTGAGCCACCCGTGTGGCATTCTCACAATGGCGCTCCATTCGTATGGCCAGGGTCTTGATCCCGCGCAGGGTGAGAAAACAATCGAGCGGACCCGGCACCGCGCCCACGGCATTCTGCAGGAACTTGAGCCGCTCATACACCGCCTCGTCATTAAGCACGATAGCCCCGCCGACCACATCAGAATGGCCGCCAATATACTTTGTCGTGCTATGCAGGACAAAATCGGCTCCCAGGGCCAGCGGCTGTTGCAGTGCCGGGGAAGCAAAGGTGTTGTCCACCCCCAGCCACGCCCCGGCCGGGCGCACCACCTCTGCCACCGCGGCGATGTCGGTCAGGCGCAACATCGGGTTGGTCGGCGTCTCCAGCCATACCAGCCTCGTGTTCTCCTGCAGGCCCGCTGCCACCGCATCGACGTCGCCCGTATCCACAAAGCTGAAGCCAATGCCATATCCTGCCAGCACCTTGTCGAAGAGACGAAAAGTGCCGCCATAGACGTCGTTGCCGCAGAGCACGTGTTCGCCCGGCTGCACCAATCGCAGAAGGGTATCGATCGCCGCCATGCCGGAGGCGAAGGCCAAAGCATACTTGCCCCCTTCCAACGTGGCCAGTGCCTTCTGTAGTACACTGCGGGTCGGATTATCGGTGCGCGAGTAATCGTATCCTTTGTGCCGGCCCACGTCCTCCTGAGCGTAGGTGGAGGTCTGGTAGATGGGCGTCATCACCGCCCCGGTCTGCGAATCTGGTTCTATCCCGCCGTGGACGGCCAGGGTGTCAAAGTGCCATGATTGCCGGGTCATTTTCGCTCCTTTTATTAAGAAACTCTTTTGAGAAAGAGACGCTTCCCTTTTCCTGGATATTGTGCGTAACCCGAGGCCGCACCACAATTCACAGGGCTTTGCGTGGTTGCATCGCTGGATTGTAGCAACTCGCTCACAATTGCCCACCCGTGCCCACGGATTGCCCCTTCGGGGTCGTCAACATGAGCAACAACCGGTTGGCGAGAAAGATGAGAAGGAGAGCAACGCCCCATGCCGGTCGTTGGGCGGCGACCAGAGCAACCGCTCCCAGCCCAAATAGAACAATTTCCAAAGCGAAACGCCACGGATCCTGTAACGGCCGGGAAGCCTTGGGCGCCACAAAGGTGCCCCACACCAGCGCCACCAGCAGCGGCCCGCCGGCAGTGGCCACGAGCCGTAGCAACCAGCCCTGTTCCAGTTGGAAACCCCAGTACGCCAGAGCGGCCAGTAGGCACAACTCCAGGCCAAATCGCAATCCCAGGTTAAGCAAATGGAGGGCGTTCATTTAACCGTACCTCCCGTGCCGGCTCCGGGCTGATTCCATCCAGATATGCGCTTACCAGCCGCTGGAAGCTCTGTTCCCGGTCCAGCGCCATCTTGAATCCCTCCGCAGCTTCCAGAGAGGTAAAGCCATGCAAAATCGCCCGCAACCCGCGAATGGCGTGGACCGCATCCTCCCCTTGCACACCAATGGAAGCCATCAGCAAGAGCAGCATCTGCAATAATTCCTGGGCCAGGGCCTGTAACGCCTCGTCGTCTGGTTCGGGTGCGCGCACCGTCAGCGGGTAAACACCCGGATGTTCCTGGGCGAAGTGCCGGTAGGCGTCCGCGATCGCCAGTAACGCCGGCCGTCCCACCAATCCCATCGATGCCTTCCGCAAAGTGGCGATCAGTTCCGCCACCCCGGCCAGGGCCATACCATAACGCAAGTCCTCCAGACTCTCGATATGATTGTACAGAGATGGTGTCCGCACATTCAAGGCGTCTGCCAGAGCAGTCAGGGTGACGGCCGTTACGTCCCCCGCCTCGTCCGCCATTTCTACCGCTCTGGCCACAACCCGCTCCCGGTTGAGTCGTCTACGTCCGGCCATCTGCTTTCGCCTCCGCCACCCGAATCGCCGCTTCCATCTCGGCCAGCGGGTTCTCCAGGACCCGGCCGTGTCCAACCGCCAGCCGTTGCGGCGCCAACTCGCGCAGGCTGTTGGCTGTGCCTATTGCCGTCGCTAAATGCCAGGTGGCCATTGCCGGAAAGGGAAATAACCAGCGGGTGACGCCGGCCACAGCCGTCCCTGCCTGGGTCTGGAAAGCGTCGCCGGCGATCAGGGTGCCGTCCCGCGGGTCGTGAAAGGCGATCTGGTCCGGTGTATGCCCCGGCGCCGCCACGACGCGCAGGGAGCCCACGACATCTCCTGGCTGCAATAACCGGTTCGCCCTCGTCTTCCGCCGGACGAAACTACCGCGCAACTTACTCTGCGGCTCTCCTGCTTCCAGCGCCATCTCCCCCTGCAAGAAAGCAGCCGTGCGCGTTGCCAGTTCAATCTTGGCATCGGGAAGGTGAGCCGCCACCTCGTCCAGCGAACCGGCGTGGTCGCCGTGGGCATGCGTCAGCGTAATGCGCGTGATTGGCAACCCAATCTTTTCCGCCGCTTCCACGATACCGTCACCGCTCCCTTCCAGGTTGGTATCGATCAGTGTCAGACCCCCGTCTTCTCGCACCAGATAACAATTAAAGGCCCACAACCGCCTCAACTGCCATAAATTTTCACTATGCTGGATTACTTTCATATCGCCATCTCCTTTTATTAACTATATTAGTTTATAAACTAATTATGTTAGTTTGTCAAGCGATTGGGTTACCAAAGCAAAAACGAACGTTTGCCAGCTTGCCATACAGTGCGATAATATGCTCTGCACTTCAAAGAGAAGAGGTCCGCCATGGGACGAAATCGCCCACACGTCTATTTTCCCCTTATCATCCTTATCTTCCTCGGCAGCCTGCTCCTGGGTGGGCTCACGGCCGCCGTAACCGCCTACACCGAAAACAACATTTACCTGCCGGTATTGAACCGGGGAACGATGGTAGAGTTTCGGGGCTTGTGGATCACGCGCTTCGAGTGGGCGATCGGCAAGAACCCCACGCCGGCCGATATCGACCGGATTGTCGACAATGCAGCCACGGCCGGCTTTAATGCGCTCCTCTTCCAGGTGCGTGGCACGGCCGATGCCTATTACCCTTCGCCGGTGGAACCGTGGGCGGCCGCGCTGGGTGGCTCCCTGGGCGTCGATCCCGGCTGGGATCCCCTCGCCCACATGATCACTGCAGCCCACGCTCGTGGCCTCCAGGTGCACGCCTACATCAATGCTTACCCGGTCTGGCCCTATGGCAGCATCCCCCCGGAGACGGTGCCCCGGCATCTCTATCACAAGCTGGCAGATCGGTATGGCATGGTAGGGAATAAAGTGGCCGGCCTGCAATGGAACCAGTCGTATGAGGTTCCGCAAGAGTTTTATTTGCGGGCCACTCCCGCTTCCTTCCTCGTGGACGAACAACTGCTGGCAGTGACCCGCGACCTGGTCTCCCGCTACGATCTGGATGGCATCCACCTGGACAATATCCGCTACGGCGGCCGGGGGAACTCATGTGATCCGGTCACTGAGGCGCGCATTGGGGGACCCTGTTTTACCACCGTGCCAGAAGGGTACGCCAGCTTTGAAGATTGGCAGCGGGCCCAGGTGAATGGTACCGTCAATTCCGTCTATCAAGCACTTTTTGCTCCGGACGAAAACGGGCAAACGCGCGCCTCTCCCGGCCTGCTCCTCTCGGCAGCCGTGTGGCCTTTCTATGAAAGCGGCTACCACAACTACTACCAGGACTCCAAAGCGTGGCTGGCCGGTGGTTACATTGACAGCCTCATGCCGATGCTCTACGGTAGCTTCGACGATGATGTCGCCGCCTGGCAGGAGCTGGCTGCCGGATTTCAGGCGGACAACGCCGGGCGTTATGTAATTCCCGGGATTCATGGCAACTTTGAATCGTTCGCCGACATCGCTGGACGCATTGCGGCAGCGCGGCAGGTAGGCGCAGCCGGACATGCTATCTTCGCCTATAGTTATCTCGAAAACCGGGGCTATTTTGACGATCTCGCCGCCGGTCCTTACCGTTACCCGGCCGTCCCGCCGCAGGTAACCTGGCACCCTTGATGCCCTTGACAGATTTGGTCCGGCTTCCTATCCTACCCTCTGCGTGAGCGAGCCGCGACCGGGATGATGATGCAGCAAGAGGTAAACGAAAAAGAGAAAGAGTGGCCCTTTGTGAGCCTGCTAATCCTTAATTGGAACGGTAGGTCCCTTCTCGAAACCTGTCTCCCCCCGCTGCTCCGCCTTGACTACCCGGTGTACGAAATTGTCGTGGTCGACAATGGCTCCACCGATGATTCCGTTCCCTACCTCCGCCAGCACTTTCCCACCGTGCGCCTCGTCGAAACCGGCGAAAACCTGGGTTTCAGCCGCGGCATGAACGCCGGCCTGCGCCAGGTAGAAGGAGAGGTGGTGGTCCTGCTGAACAACGATGTCATCGTCGTGGACGAGGAATGGTTGCGCCATCTGGTACGGCCGTTGCTGCAGGAACCGGATATCGGAATTACGGGCGGCAAGCTCCATTTTCCCGACAGGCAAACCATCCAACACGCCGGTGCCTTCCTCACTTTTCCCCTGGCCTACAGCCGGCATACCGGGCACGGCGAGCAAGACAACGGGCAATACGATGAGGCCCGGGACGTCCCATACGTCACCGGCGCGGCGATGGCCATTGCCCGGCCGGTGCTGGATGAAATTGGCCTTCTGGACGAGCAGTTCCACCCCTTTTATTACGAAGAGGTCGACTTTTGCTGGCGCGCCCGGTCCGCCGGCTACCGGGTGCATTACGTACCCCAGGCGGTTGCCCTCCACGACGAATCCTTTTCGCTGCGCCAGGCAAGCCGCTTCCAGCATTACACCTACCATCGCAATCGCCTGCGCTTTGTTTTGAAACATTACGCTGCCGGCCACTTCCTCGAAACCTTTATTCCCGCCGAGCGCACCCGTCTGCGCGAGCAAGTGAGCGAGAAGATTCTTCCGCTAGAAAGAAAGGTCCTTCTGGAAGCATTACGCGAGCTACCGCAAACGTTGGCCGGACGCGGGGAAGAAGCCCTGCTAGAGGAGTTCCAGGACGCATTGCTCCAGTTACGCGAAGATGCCCTGGCGCGGGTACGGGCCATACCGGCTCATCAGACAGATGAGGTGGCAACCCTGGCCCAACGGGCAACGCTTGACGAGTGGCGCTTCTCCTCTGACAAACCACTGGTCGGTTCACTTATTGCCGCCTTCCGCGAGCGCTGGCACAGTGTCGCCGCGAAGTGGGCCATCCGCTATCTGCGCCAGCAACAGGAGCGTTTCAACCAACTCCTTGTACAGTTGCTGCAACAGCAAACAGCCGCCGCGGTTGCGCGCGACGATCAGATCCACACCAATGCAGCCGACCTTGACGCCCTCCTTCGGGAACTACTGGACCTGCAACAATCCTTGGGCGAAACTATCAACGGCCTTCAGGAGAAAGTGGAGGAGATGGACCACCGGCTCGCCCAATTGGAGAAGCAGGTCGGCAGCCCAGATGACGAGCCGGTTCAAGAAAACGCACTCCCCACGGGAGAGAGTTAAAGATGGCAAACGACGAAGAAAGAGACTGGCTGGCCCGGTACGCTCAGGTTCAGGAACAACCTTTTCATTCAGACGTTCCCCTCGTCGGCCCATTGATCGCCCGTTTCCGCGCGCTGTGGAATAGTGTTTCCACCCGCTGGTACGTGCGCCCGCTCCTGGAGCAACAGAACAGGTTTAATCGCCTGCTGGTCGAACGGCTTCACGATCATGAGCAACGTCTCATCGCCCAGGATCGCGAGCAGGCAGCCCTGACCCATGACCTGGCCGAGTTGACGGCACAATTGGTGAAGACCAATCGCCTGCTCGCATCCATCGACGAACGCCTGGCCCGGCTCGAAGCCACCAGACCTCCACAAGAGCCGTAGACGTGCGCCTCGCTTACTTCAGCCCGCTTCCCCCCACGCGCAGCGGGATTGCCGACTACAGTCGGGAGTTGCTACCCCATCTCGCCCGGCAGGCGACCGTCCACCTCTTCGTCTCGGAACCGGCGCAGGTACTTCTGGAAGAGGCCGTCGATCTGGCGCGCTATCCGCTGGACGCTTATCCCCAACGTCGCTGGCACTATGACGTCGCCCTTTATCAGATGGGAAACAGCCGCCATCACGAATCTCTCTACCGGATAATGCGCCGCTATCCGGGGATCATGGTCCTTCACGATTACGCCCTCCACCACTTCATTGCCGATCGCACCGCCGGCCGCCAGAACCACTCCGGCTACGTGCGCGAGCTGGGATATGCCCTGGGCACGGAAGGGGTCAATCTGGCCTGGGCCGCGCGCTATGGCGAAAGCGAGCAGGAACCCGGCTCCCTCCCGCTGAACGACCGGCTGCTGGACCTTAACCTCGGCACCCTGGTCCACAGTCACTACGCCC
>Ga0207752_1000011_pt1 | contig 81211 bp, 64 predicted proteins | sample Pon2CUnioCityCA_6_FD_187272 | JGI IMG/M metagenome (GOLD analysis project Ga0207752, IMG submission 187272) | Marine sediment microbial community from Union City, CA, USA - Pond 2C Sediment 2 (SPAdes) | ecosystem: Environmental > Aquatic > Marine > Intertidal zone > Salt pond sediment ... | reverse complement strand
TGGCGAGACCCAAGGCGCAGCCGTGAAGACCGTCATCCCGACGCATTTCCATCAGGACTGCATGGGCGGCCTGGCCGAAGCGCATCGCCGTGGCGCGATGTCCTACGGTCTGGATAAGACCATCGCGATCGCCAGGCGCGAGAATCTGCCCGTCCCCCGGATCCCGTATAAGGCGCGAATCCCCGTTCGGTACGGCAACTCGATTGTCCTGATGACGTATCACGGCGCCGGCCATACAATCGACAACGTCGTCGCATGGGTGCCGAAGCAAAGAGTCCTCTTCGGTGGCTGCCTGATCAAATCTCTGGACGCCCAGTCGCTGGGCAACACGAAGGACGGCGACCTCCAGACCTATCCCAACACGGTCCAAAGGGTGCGCGCCGGCTACCCGGGTGCGAAGATCGTCGTGCCCGGCCACGGCGACTGGGGCGGACCCGAGCTGCTCGAGCACACGCTGAAGCTCTGCACGGCGACTGCGCCCTGACAGGGCCTTGCATGAGGGCCCTGTCCGAACTGACCAAGAGACTGCACCAGGCCGGCTATGCGCTGCTCGAGGCGCTCGCATGTGCGTGAACGCCACTGCCTGCCCCTTGACCTTTCTTGTGAAACGCCGATAATGACCGGCTTTCGTCCCCGGCTTAAGACTCGAAGCAGCATGGAGCAATGACGGCCGAATGAGTGATTGGATACGCGAAACTCTGACACTGCTTTTCGATCTGGACGGCACGTTGACCGATCCCAGCGATGGGATCACGCGATGCATTCAGTATGCCCTCGAACGGCTCGGCCGGCCGTATCCGCCGAAGGCGGAGTTGGTGCAGTTCATCGGCCCGTCGCTGCGATGGACCTTCCCTCGGCTGCTCGACAGCAATGACGAGGATCTCATCGAAGCGGCCGTCCGTCACTTCCGCGAGCGGTTCGCCGATGTCGGCCTCTTCGAGAACGAGGTTTACCCAGGCGTCCCGGAGCTGCTGGGACAACTGCACCGCGAGGGGCACAGGCTCTACGTCGTCACCTCCAAGCCGAAAGTCTACGCCGATCGCATCGTCCGGCATTTCGGATTCGATCGCTTCTTCGTTGACGTGTTCGGCCCCGAGCTGAACGGCCGCTTCGACGAAAAGCAGGAACTCGTCGCCTTTCTGCTGCGTGAGCTCGCCCTCGATCCGGAACGAACGATCATGATCGGCGATCGCGCCCGCGATATCGAATCGGCCAGGCCGTACGGCGTTCGGACCATCGGGGTGACATATGGCTTCGGAAGTGAAGAAGAAATCACCGCCGCCAAGCCGGACCGGATTTGCCGCAACCCGAGTGACATCTACTCGGCCGTTTGAAAATAGCAGCCTGAGTCACCGGTGCCACAACATCGACATCACTCCAACGGTGGCCTGTACACGCGGATGGCATGGATCGCCGCCGTGACATCTGGCTCAACAATCAGTTCGAGCGTGTGCCGGGCGTTGGAAATCCCCTGAACCAGCGTGGTGGCATATTCACGCGTCGCGTCGTCGATCCGCGGCGGGTCGTAGCGGTCCGTAAACGTAGGCACGACCTTCCATTTGATCTCGAAGTCTTCGGGCACCGGTTTCTTAGCGTACTCGCAGGTGCGCTTCAGGTGCCAGTCGTTGGGGTCGATCACCACGCGGCCGGAGTTGGAGACGAATCGCTCGCCGCTACGGCCCCTGCCGTCGGGGCCGGTCTTCGAGCCCATAACCTCGAACGTGAACCGGCTGCCCATCGCATCGCTTTCGAGAATACGGCAGGTCCAGTCTTCAAGCAGCAGCGGCTTGGCCCAGGACACGCGAATCACCGCGGGCCAGATATTGTGAATCGAGCTGGGCCGCGTGATCACATAGGCTTCGGGAAACGCCGAGGGCTTCTTGTCATCGACAAGAACTCGCACCGATGGCGACGTGCCGATGGATTCGGCCGCGACGACATCGACCCGGTTGCCGGTGAACTCCAGTGTGAGCCGGCCATCGGTCCATGCGATGTCCTCGCCGACGATATAAGTCCTCACGGCCTCGTTGGGATCGGCCGGGGACTCGGGCTTGTAGACGAGGCGGCGCTTGATCAGCTCGGCCAGAAGGTAGCAGCCATGATCGTTGAGATGGACGCCGTCACGAAGCAGGTCCGGCGGTGTGAGGTTGTTGTCCTTGAGGTAGCGTTTCCATTCCGGCCGAATGTCGATGATCTCACAGTCGTATTTGCGGGCGTTCTCCACGAGCCACTTGGCCATGAAGGCTGTCCAGCCTTCGTCGACGTATTCGCCCGCGTCGTTTGCCTTCTCGTGAGCCGCGAGATGGTCCGTCCAGATGGCGATCTCAGCCGTCGTGCGCTGCCGGACGCGGCGGATGATGTCCTCGTAGCGACGGTGATCGCCATAGACGTGAAAGATCAGCAGGTCGGGATGGTATGGGTACAGATCGTGCTCGGCGGTCCGGACCAGTAGCTGCGAGGCGAACCCGCCGATGGCCCGGTTCTCGATCTGCAGATCGGCATGGGGAAAGCGTCTCCGCAAGTCGTCGGCCACCTCCTTCCACCACTTCTGTGCGGTGATGGACTGGCCGTAGAAGAGGATCTTCACCGCGTTGCGATGCTCCGGCGTGCTCGTCGCCAGCAACCTCATCGTCCGCTGGATCTTCGCGTCGTACTGCGCATCGGCCGACGGAGCCGGGGGACGATAGCTGTCAGCAGCCTGCGATGACACGCCGGCCCAGAAGGCCAGAATCGCCAGCCAGACAGCCGTGCCTGGTCGTGGTGCATGACGGCCGAGCGGATGCCCCGGCAGTACTCTATTGTCGTGACTCATCCGGTCTCCTTTGGCGGATCGCCGTGCTTCAGACGCCGCTCAGGATACCGTCGTCGGGCAGGAATCGCAACCGGACCGGAGATTCCGCTCGTCCGTGCAATAGATTCCCTCATCCCTCGGTGCGCTTGCCGGTGACGGAGGTGGGAATGCTCTCGCGAGGCATTTGAGATGGTTCGACGAGAAGGGAACGCCGGTGGAAGCGCTGCACAAGGCGCCCCGCGCTGCAAGTACGAGAAGGCGGGCCGCAGTCTATGCCTACGGCCCGCCGTCAATTCAAACTATGTTCCTTGGAGACCTACAGGGCCCTACGCCTGCGAAGCCAGCCCGCCAGGCCCGTGCCGATACCAGCCAGGAGCAAAGCGCCCGGCGCCGGTATGGCCTGGCTCATGGTCTCGATCTTCAGGACAGGTATCCAGTCGACACTCTCCATCAGATACATCCGCCCGCAGATATGCTCTCCGTCCGTGGGACCGGTCACCATCAGTGAAACGTAGTCGTCCACGAGATCCGCCTGCCAATCATGACCGGTCAGGTCCAGGTTGAACGTCTGCCATCCGTCCGCATTATGCGTCAGCGTGCCAACCAGCTCGGTCAGAGCCTTGGTGTCCGGATTGGTCGTGTTTCCGATCCAGGCGTCATCGGGCTCGTACCAGCAGGATCGCTCGGCCGACGTGCTGCCGGCGAACATATAACCCTGCAATGCCACGAGCGTGATGGTTTCGCTGTCCGGAATGGCGGAGACGTCAAAGCCGAGCCATGCCTGATAGCTGCCGAGCTCGCAGATGTAGCTCCAGCCATCGCCACCACCGTCGCTGTCGCCAACGTCGAATGTGGGGGTAAACGTATACAGCCCCGCAGATGCGTACGACGCGGCCAATAGAACAATCAAAGAACTCCCTAAGAATTTCTTCATTACCCATCCTCCAATTGAGGGCTCATCGACTTCCCGGAATGCGCAGAAGCATTCCGCACAGTACATTCGCAGGTCAAATCAGGGACTCCTTCTACCAAGTGACTCCACGCCTCCGGCAACCGCAGGGCGGGCATGAGGCAAAGACGGCGTCGCCTGTCCGGAACTTGCCATATCAGGAATTGCCGTGAGCGAGCCGCTGGTACGCGTCCGACAGCGTGGGGCCGCGCCGATATGCCAGCCTTGGGAGTGAGGCAGCAAGAGCGCCCGCCGGGCAGTGCCCAAGGACGAACCGGAAAATCTCTCAAAATTCTTGAAATATACCTTGACGAAAAGAGTCTATGTGATATAGATATAGTACAATGTATATTTAGTCAACTATCGCATTAGGTGGCTCGATGGAGAGTTTGGATGATTCAGTTTGAGTTGGATCTTAAGAGTGGCGTGCCGTTTCACCGCCAGATTGTGGACCAGATTCGCTATGGGATTGCTTCCGAGCGTCTGCTGCCCGGCGAACAGCTACCCACGGTACGGGAGCTGGCCGTGCAGTTGCAGGTGAATCCCAACACGATTCGCAAGGCCTACTCCGAACTGGAGATCCTGGGAATCCTGGACACCCAACAGGGCACCGGCACGTTCGTCGGTCAACGCGAGGTTCAGATCGGCGAGGCGGAGAGAAACCGTATGCTCCGGCAAATCTGCGATGAGTTCATCGCTCGCGGTCATCAGTACAACCTGACGCTGAAAGAAATTGTCGAGCATCTGCAAAGGAGACACGAAAATGGCTCAGAAGAGAAGAACCAAGGTCACGCAAGCAAGCCTCACCCGTGAGTACAAGGCAACGACCCAATTGGAGGCCGAAGCCGCGTCCCTCAACTGGGTCGCCGCCTTGGTCACTGTCGCTGTCCTACTGGCCGCCTTCGTTCTCAACAGGCTCGTCGAAGGCGCCTGGCAGCAATTCAACACGTACATCGTCGTCGTCACGGCCCTTGTCGCCGCCGTCTGCTTCTTCGGCATCAAGATCGCCAACCACTGGGAGCGGGCCATCATTCTGCGACTGGGACGATTCCGCTGCCTCAAGGGCCCGGGCCCGTTCTTCATTATTCCCATCGTCGACAGCGTCGTGCAGACCGTCGACATGCGTATCCGCTCGACCGACTTCAGCTCCGAGTCCACACTCACCAAGGACACCGTCCCGGTCAACGTGGATGCCATCTGCTTCTGGATGGTCTGGGACGCCAAGAAGGCCATCCTCGAAGTCGAGAACTTCTACCTCGCGATCGTCCTTTCAGCTCAAACGGCCCTGCGCGACATCATCGGAACGCACCAACTGACCGAAATGCTGATGCACCGTGAGGAGCTCGGCAAGAAGCTCCAGAAGATCCTCGACGAAAAGACCAATCCCTGGGGCATCACCGTCCAGTCCGTTGAGATCCGCGATATCATTCTCCCGAAGGACCTCGAGGATGCGATGTCGAAAGAGGCCCAAGCCGAACGGGAACGTCACGCCCGCATCATCTTAGGGACTGCCGAGACGGAGATCGCCGAGAAGTTCGCGCAGGCGGCCAAGCAGTACGAATCGAACCCGATGGCCATGCATCTTCGCGGCATGAACATGCTCTTCGAAAGTCTCAAGGAGAAAGGCTCGATGATTATCGTGCCCAGCTCGGCCCTGGAAATGATGAATCTCGGCGCGATGGGCGGCCTGGCTGCGTTGAGCCAGATCCAGAGTGAAAAAGACAAAGACGCCGGCGAGCAGACATAGACGCCGCGTGCGCCGCAAAGGTATTCTTCTACCGCCGTTTAGGGAGATGCTGATATGATTCAGGTAACCACGCCGGGCATTGAGGGAAAGAGAATCACACAATATCACGGCATCGTCACAGGCGAGGCCATTCTCGGTGCGAACCTGCTGAAGGACTTCTGCGCCGGGATACGGGACATCGTGGGCGGGCGATCCGGTGCTTATGAGAAAGGATTCCGAAAAGCGCGACAGATCGCGTTAGAGGAGATGGAGGAGGAAGCGGCGGAGCTTGGCGCCAACGCGATCGTCGGCATCGACATCGACATTGAAACTGTCGGAGCGCATGGGGCCATGCTCATGGTCAGCGTCAACGGCACCGCCGTGACGGCCCAATAGGCACCGCTCCGCCCAGAGGCGCCGGCGGGGCGGTTGCACCTGAGGAGTACACGCTATGCTGAAGGTAAATGCCGGAACGCTCTGTGGCCTGGCCGGCCGCCTGATCCTGGTGGCGCTGTGCCAGGTGGGCCCGTGGAATGTGAAGGACCACGGGGCGCGCGGAGACAAGCAGGCGAACGACACGATGGCGATCCAGGCGGCCATCGATAAGTGTGCCGACGCCGGCGGCGGGACCGTCTACATACCCGCGGGCGATTACCGCTGCGGACAGCTCCACCTGAAAACAGGCGTGACCCTTCACGTGGAGGCGGGCGGAACGCTCTGGGTCAGCCCCGACAAGCAGGACTACCGTCGCGGCAACCGGTTCCTCTTCGCCGAAGACCAGAATGACATCACGATCCAGGGCCGGGGCACGATTCACGGGACCGGCCGGGGCGACCTCGGCCGCAAACGTGGCGATGCCACCCAGCGACCCAACTGGCGCGTCGGCATCCTGGACTTCACCGCGTGCAAAAATGTCACGATCCGGGACATTACCGTGCGATACAGCGACAGTTGGACCTTCGACCTCGAGCGGTGCGAGAACGTCGTCATCGACGGCGTGAGCATCCTGAACAACTACTATCGCGTCAACGCCGATGGGATCGATCCGGTCTCGTGTAAGAGCGTGCGGATCTCCAACTGCCACATTGTCGCGGGCGACGACTGCATCGTGTGCAAGACGCGCGAGGGGTTCCCCTGCGAGGACATCGTCGTGACGAATTGCGTCCTGGAGTCGATCGCCACGGCCGTCAAGATCGGGACGGAATCACCGAGCGATTTTCGCAACATCCTCGTGAGTAACTGCGTGATCCGCAACTCCGGCGTCGGGATCGGAATGTACATCAAGGACGGCGCGACGGCCGAGCGAATCAGCTTCTCCAACTGCACCATCGAGACGATCCGCCGGCCCGAGCTGGTCGGCGATTCTGTCGTCAACTCGACCTTCCCTATCTTCGTGGATATCGAAAAGCGGCGCAAGGATTCCCGCATCGGCACGGTCCGCGACCTGAGCTTCTCCGACATTGCTATCCTTAGCGACCACGGCATCCTGATCCAGGGCATGGACGCCAGCAAGGTGCAGAATCTCTCCCTGCGGAATATCACGATGCGTGTGGACCGAGCGTTTGACTACGCCAAGCGCAAGAAGCGCGTGGGCGGCTCGACCGAAGAGACCGAAGACCGCCGCCGAACCATCTACGCCCGCAAGCCTTCCTATTGCACACTGGCCAACATCGACGGCCTGACGGTCGACGCCCTCCGCGTCTTCATCCCGCACGACGTCTTCGCCCAACACAACCGTTCCGCCCTCTCCCTGCACGACGTAACCCAGGTGATCATCAGCAACGTGCAGCGCCAGCCGCCCGGCCCCGGGTCGGAAGTACCCGTCGTGATGATGGAGGACTGCCGCAACACTCTTCTGACCGGTTGCCTCGCTCTGCCCAACGTGGGCGTCTTCCTCGCCGTCACCGGCAAGGAAACCGCAAACATCTCCCTCAAAGCCAACGACCTCATCAACGCAGGAAAGGCGGTGCGCGTATCGCCAGAAGTCCCCGAAGGAGCCATCAGGGACTGAGGGCCAATTGGCTCCTGAGCATCTAAGGGCCATCTTACGCTTGGGTTTGAGCCCGACGGCCTGCCAGATCGCTTTGGGAAGGACCGAATAGGTCATGCCACTATCGATGGAGAATTTGACGTCCGCCTGTTTGCCTCTTGGGCCTCTGGCCCGCCCGCGAACGTATCTGATACGACTCCTCATCGTTCTCCCTCACGGTATCAGTCGGTGTGCACGGCACACCCTACCCATGGACACAAAGCAACGTGGCGGAGGAGGCTGCCTGTCCCGCTGGTCAGGGCGAGCGTCCCTCAGTCTGTCAGCTACACCATTTGCGGGTTCGGTTCTTGAGGCTGGGGAGGATGTCGTTGAGGATCATCGTGTCCTCGGCGATCTCGAAGTCGAACATGCCGGCTAACGTGTGGTCGGCGCCGTTCTCGAAGACGTAGCGGAACGCGTCCTTGGGCGGGATCGCACCGGCAGCCATCACCTTGAAGGCGATCCACGGCGTCGTCACGTTCTTCATGACCTCGATCGTCTCGTCCGGGTCCTTGCACCAGTAGCCGGGGACCTCGTTGTAGGGGCCCTTCAGCTCGTTCGGCTTCGGCGCGCTGGGGTAGTTGTGGTGGTGGAACGTCTTGATGTAGAAGTCACAGGGGATGTTGTGCTTCTCGCACTCGACGACGACGCGCAGGTCGTGCGCTCCGACGCCGGAGGGCACGCCGAGGTCCTTGGCGATCTCGACGGCCTTGCGCACCACGTCCATGCGGCCCTGGGCGACGAGCGGATCGGAGCGGACGCCCCAGAGATAAATTGCCTCGGAGCCTTCATCGACCAGCTCCTTGGTCATATCCGCGTAGGCCTTCATGTCGTCGGTGATCTCGGCGATGGGGCAGATGATCCACTGCATCTTGCCGCCGTAGCGCGAGCGGTACCGCTTGAGCATCGGCACGATCCCCGGCGGGTTGTGGATGGACAGCGTGTTGATGCCGTGCGCCTCGGCCAGGGCCATCGTCTCGTGAATTTTCTGCTCCGTGTTGTAGTGCGCGCAGAGATTGTAGACGTACTGAAGGTCCCGGCTGTGCGTGTAGTGCGTCAGGAGGTTGCCGCCCAGCAGCATCCGGCTGATCTGCAGGCTGCCGATCTTGCCCATCGGCAGCGTCGCCTTCGATCCCGGCTCGACCTTGATCGCCGGCCCGCCGCGCTCGGCGGCCTGGCCCGCGTTCAGCGCCAACGCCCCACCGGCCGAAGCGGCCAGCGACTGCTTCATGAAACTCCGACGATTCACATTCGACGACATGTTGTCCTCCTTCTTATTTAGGGGATTACAGGCTGCGGAATCGCGTTGCCGCGTGAATCCGCAGCCCGCAATCATCAATCTGCAATCATAGCTCTCCGGCGGTCCAGCGGATGGAGCGGACGATCAGCTCGCGGAAGCTCGGGTTCGCGTAGGCCTTGGAGTCGTGGCCGCCCTGGAGAAAGACGACGCGGGCCGGGCCGTACTGCCGGGTCCAGCCGATCGTCGCGTCGCTGGTCGGGTGGTCCGTCGTCAACAGGACGTGATTGTCCTTGGCGAACCAGACGCCGTGATAGGTCTCGTCGTGGATCTGGAAGTTCTCCATGCCGCGGGTGATCGCGTGTTTGCGGTCGCGGATGAAGACGTTCATATCCAGATCGTGCTCGTAGGTCCCCGTCGGATAGGCCATGCCGTCGATTTCCTGGTCCTTCAAGGGGTATCTGGCCCCGATGATCTGACGGTACCCGTCCCACGTGTTGAAGGCGCCCTCGGCGTGGTGCAGTGCGACCAGGCCGACGCCTTTGTTCAACAACGCCTTGAAATTCTCCTGCCGCTGGGGCGAGATCTCCTGCGTCATGTTGTACAGCACGATCACGTCGTAATTCCAGCCGGAGATATCCTCGAACAGCTCGCTGTGATCCTTCTGCTCGGCTTCGACGTACGCGATGTCGTCGTAGCCCTGAAACAGGGCGAAGAACGGGTCGTGCTCGAAGCCGTGGCCGCCCGTGACCACGACGACGTTGATCATGTCCGGCTCGCCGAACTCGGCCTTGCCCGCCAACTGTTTCTGGCAGGAACCGACGAGGACGATCACGGTCAGCCCGAGCACGCACACGGTTGCCTTTATCAGCCATTTCTTCATTTGCTGCATCTCCACTCAAAGCACAGCCATCCACGAATCGCCGGACTACTTCAGCGCCTTGACCATGATGTTCTTATAATAGACGATGCTCTTGGGGTCGTGGCCCTGGAGGGCGAAGGTGCCGTGGGAGACCTTGCGTCCTTCCATTTCCCAGTCGTCCGGCTCCGTCCAGTCCACGGTGGTCTTGCCGTCGATCTTGATGATGACGTGCTTGCCCTCGACCTTGATGTAATAGTCGAACCACTCGTTGTCCTTGGAGGGTGCATTGTTCATGACGTCCTGGACGGCGTAGAGCCCGCCGGTCTTCTTGGGATCGCTGTGCGTGGTGTTCACCTGGCACTCGTAGCCCTTGCTGGGCCAGCCGGTCTCCTGGTACTCGGTGTGGAAGTAGATGCCGGAGTTGGAGCCGGGCGTGGTCATCACTTCGGCCTTGAACTCGAAATTCTTGAAGTCAGCACCGTTGACCGGCCCGGTGTAGAACAGGTGGCTGCGATCGCCGTGGGCGACGATCATCCCATCCTTGACGGTGAACGTGCCCTTGTTCTCGCTCGCCTTCCAGCCGTCGAGGGACTTACCGTCGAACAGCGGCTTCCAGCCCGTGACCTTGCCGACTACTTTCTGCGTCTCTTGACAACCTGCCGCGAGCACACAGACGCACACCAGCGCGATAAGCACATTCCTTGTCATCTGACTTCTCTCCTTGTCACTGTGTTGATATTGATTGGGTCGTGTGAGCTGCCGCCCACCCTTCGTTTCTTACCTCTGCGATCGACCGCGGTTACGGCATTCGTCGGATCGGTGGGCTGAGCCCACCCTACGTCATGTTATTGTCTGTCAGAGTCGCCAGGGGCTTCGCAACGCACGGACGAGCCGGCGGTTGGCGGCGTCGTTGTTGACGAACCGCTCGGTAGCCGGGTCCCAGCGCAGCTTCTGCCCGAGCCGAATGGCAATATCACTGATCTGACACAGTGTATCCGCTTGGACGGCCACGTCAATCGGGCAGATGGTATCCTTGCGGCTGCGGACGCAGTCGAGCAGGTTCCGTGCGTGGTTGTTGCTCTCGTATAGCCGCGTGTCGTTCGGGCCCCACTCGATGTCGAGCAGCGATTTCGGATGGGCCAGGATGCGGGCGCGATCGACGAGGACCCAACCGTCGGTCCCCTCGAAGGCGGTGCCATGCGATTCCATCTGCTGATAACGATTGCGCCACTGTTCTTTGGTCGGCCAGCCGGTGAAGTTCATCGTGACGCCATTGTCGAGCTTGCAGGTGACGTCCCAGTTGAGCGCGGTGTCGCACACGCCGTTGGGGTCGGGCCACTGGCCCTGGCCCTCGATCTCGAGCGGGCACGGGATCTTGTCCCCGAGGCCCCACAGCGCGATGTCGAGCGGGTGCACACCCCAGCCGGCGATGAACCCGAGGGCGTAGTCCGAGATGAACCACCACCACTGGTTGGTGACGCGGTCGGGCGTGTAGGGATGGTACGGGGCCGGGCCGAGCCACATATTATAATCGATCCAGTCGGGCTCCGGCGCCATCTGACGCGGGCCGCCGGCCGTGCTGCCGGGCGACCAGACGTTAATCGTCTTGAGTTCGCCGATCCGCTTGTTCTTCACCAGCTCGCACGCGAAGCGGAAGTTTCGGCTGGACCGCTGCTGCGTGCCGAACTGGAACCGCGTGCCGTAGCGCCGGCAGGCCTCGCGCAACGCTTGGTCCTGGGCGAGACTCAGCCCCATCGGTTTTTCGAGGTAGATATCCTTGCCCGCCCGGGCCGCTTCGAGCGCCACCAGGACGTGCCAGTGATCCGTGGTCGCGATTGAGACCACGTCGATATCGTCGCGGGCGATCAGTTCCCGGAAGTCGGTATGTGTGGCGCAGTCGTTGTTCTTGTAGTGCTCGTTGACGACCTTCTTGGTGGCTTCGCGGACGGGGGCCTTGAGGTCGCAGATCGCGATGACCCGGCAGTCGTTCTGCGCGAGGAAGTTCCGCATCACGTAGGTCCCCTGCGGGCCGGTGCCGACGCAGCCGACGGCGATCCGCTCGCTCGGCGCGACCCGGCCGGCCCCGCCCAGCGCCGTCGAGGGAACGACGTACGGAAGCCCGACCGCACCCAGAGCGATCCCGGTGGTTGTCTTGAGAAAGCGGCGACGCGTGACGTTCTTGTGCCGGACCATGCCATTTCTCCTCACAGATCCAAGAATTCGGCCCTCGGAACAGCGATTCTCAAGCCCGGAGTCTACCCCAGACCCCGCCCCCGGTCAAACCAAAACAGGTGGCTTCACGGCCGCATATTACGCCGGACAGCAGTAGATGCTGACTTGCCGATAGCACTGACACGGCGGACCCGCTTACCCTACCATGATTTCACTGCCCAAGGAAAGAGCACTTCAATGCGTTTACCGCTTTGCGGGGTACCGGCGGAGAGCTTGGCGCGTGCGGTCCAAAGTCATAGGCTTCTGCTGCCGGCGCGGAGGATAGGGCAACGCTGGCGAGCGACCCGAGCGCCGAAGCCGGCGGGTATACGGCGGAGAGGGCCTGGCACCGTGGCGGGCCTTTCCGCTCTCTCCGCCGGAACCCCAAATGCGATAAACGCAATCCTCTCGTGGAGTCTATTCTCGGGAAGCGGCTTGGGGAGGAACGGGTCCACATCACAGAGAGGCGATTCATTTTTGTTATCCGATGGATGCAGGTCTGAATCGATGTGTTCATTCATGTAAGTCACGTACGTCAGAAGCTGTAGCGGACGCCGAGGTAGAGGTTCGTGTTGTTGTGGAACTGGTTGAAGAAGGTGTGGCGCTCGTCGCCGAAGAAGATGTTGGAGCCGACCTCGACGGCGAGATTGTCGCTGGCCTTGTAGTTGACGATGGGCCGCAGGTAGACGTCCTGGTCCGAGGGCGAATAGTACGTGAACAGCGAGAGCATCAGGTTCTGGTTCATCAATAGCTGTGTGAGGCGCAGCGTCGTGACGTGGCGGAACTCATCGCGCGACTTGCTGCCGGGCGGCAGAGTTCGCTCGTAGTCGCCATAATCGAGCATCTGTTCGACGTAGTACTGAACGCCGGCGGTGAAATCGCGAGCGACCTCCTGGGTGTAGCCGATGAGATAGCGCATCTCGGAGTTGTTGATCAGGGGGTCGTCGCCGCAGCGATCGTCGACGGAGTCATAGTAGCCGAGCTCCGCGTTGGCGATCCCTTTGCCCACCGCGCCGCGGCCGCTGGCGCCGTAGACATACAGCTCGGGGAAGATCGCCGCCGTCCTGGCTGGATTGAAGCCGGCGGGGCTCTTCCAATAGCCCCAATAGCCGTAGAACGCCAACTCGTAGCTGCTGATGTTCCGGTAGAGCCGAATCGCGGTCTCGTCCTCCTCGAAGAACTCCTGGCGATCTTCGACGCTCAGCTCGTTGTCTTCGCCGGCGCGTCGACCGAGGGCCGGGCTGTAGTAGGACAGGCGTTCGCCCGTGATGTACCGGTCGGAATCGAACTCGGGCGTGTAGGCGATATCGACGTTGAGCGCATCGAAGAAGAGACTCACCTTGGCGGCGTCGGAGGGGGCCTTGAGGTACTCCGTATCCCGGCCGATGAAGAAAGACACCCAGTCCTTGGGGAACAGGTCGTTGATGAAGATCAGGTCGCCGGTGCCCCAGGTGAGGACCTGTCGACCGAGCTTGACGTCCATCGTGTCGGTCGGGCGCGTGAAGAGGTTCGCCTCGCGCAGGTCGAACTCCACCTCCTCCGTCACGAAGTCGCCGTAGACGTCGCCCTTGATCTTGATGTCGCCCCAGTCGCGCATGGAGAACAGGTCGAACTGGTAGCGGGCCTCGCCGATGGAGGCGTCCTTCGACTGGTATGGGTCGTCGAGCAGGCGCGTACCGACGCGGGCCTCGTAGAAGCCGTGGTACTCGGTGTCGAGGCCGTCGAGGAATTCCTTGATGACGTCCTTCTTCGGCTGTCTTTCCTGCCCTGTCGCCGTGACGGCGAGGGCCGCAGCGAGAAACATCACTGCGGCCGCGACGCGCTGCGATGCGATCATCTCATGGCCTCCCTGGGTGGTCTGCGAAGATACCGTTCCTCGAAGATATCCTTGATGCCGAGGTTGTAGTCCACGTTCGTGAACTCCATCTCGGTCTTGCCGCCCGTTCGAAGGTCGGTGACCACTGATTTCGTGACGGTTGGCAAGCCCTCGATCTCCTCGACTTTGGCCGATTCGATGGTGCGATAGAGCTTGCCGCTGTCCTTATCGAAATACTCCATCTTCATCGGCATGAAGGTCTTGCGGTCGATGGCGACGTTGAAGTAGCCGAACTCCGCGAGCTCGGGCTTCTTGGGCGTGTTCTTGACGACGAATTGCGTGTCCGTCGTCTGGACGAGCTCGTGCACGTCGAGCTCCAGGCTTCGGCCGGAGACGTCCTCGTAGACGAAGTCCGAGCCCACGAAACTGGTCCGCTTGTCGCTCGCCGCGATACGCTTGATCAGATCGAGCGCGGGCATGTAGAGCCAGCGGTCGTCGTCCTTGTCCACGTCGGCGTGCTTCTGCACGAGGTACACCATCCGGCGGACGTCGGCCGGACGTTGGAAGTAGACGAAGTAGTTCTGGTCGCCGCCGTCCTTGACGTCCTTGCGCAGGATGTTGAACTCCCGCTCGCGCGTGTTGCCCTGCTTGTCCGTGATCGTCATCTTGACCGTGGCCTTGCCGTCGTCGCCCTGATAGTAGGCGGCGAGATTGGCCTTTTTCACGATCGTCTGGACGTCGGGCACGTCATCCTGGGCGCGGGCGGCGCCGGTCACGACGAAGCCCAGACCCAACAACACCAACAGCATCATTGTCTTCGTTTTCCAATCCATATCGCACCTCCATTTTACTGACATTGGCTTTTCACGCCCATCCTTTTCAGGATCGTCATCATTGGGCACCAATCCGTGAACGCCGACTGGAGCAGGTTCAGCCCGACGAAGGCGGTGAACAGCAGCCAGTACGGCGAATGATAGTGGGCCAGCAAAACACTCAGCAGGATAAACGACCCTGCAATACCGCGTAAGGATCTTTCGACAGTCATGATAGTTCTCTCCAGGAATCAAGTAGTATGCGTCTCAGGCGTCTGCTCGGTTCGGCACGCCTTGCGACGCGACATCAAGCTGCACAGCAGTGCCATCAACGGCACGGCAATGATGCCGATTACGAGCAACGTGTTCCAGCCCAGCGCCCAGTATTGTTGCAGGTTCAAGGCGATCAGGGCCACGGCCGCCACGGAGACGATGGTGCAGAACCCGCAACTGCACGTCACTGACCGCGGGGCTTCCGCCGGTTTGAACAGTCTCTTCTCTGCGATCGTCAGGATCGCCGGCAGGACCAGCAGCGTCACGGCGCCCGACAGGGCCATGATCGCACAGAGGAAGATGCCGACCGTCTTATAGGGAACCAGCGGCGCCGCCAACAGCGGCAAGAAGCCGATGGCGATGACCAGGACGTTGCGGCTGATCGCCCGCGCGGGCTCGCCGAACATCTCGGCGACGCTGGCCTTCCAGGAGCCGGTCTGGGCATGGGTGACGCGGGCTCGTTCGAGGAAGTGGATCGCGAAGTCCACCGCCATGCCCAGCGTCAGCGCGCTGAGCACGGCCACGGGCATATCATAGTCCTTGCCGACCAGACCGATCAGGCCGTAGATGACCGCAATCGTGATCGACAGCGGAATCATGCAGACCAGCCCCCACAGCGGCGAGCGGAACAGGATCGCCATCATGATGAAGACGATGATGAAGCTGCCCATCAGCGATTGCAGCATGCCCCAGACCATCTTGTTCTGCCAGACGATGTTGATATAGGTCAGGCCCGCCCAGTTGTACTTGATGGGTCTTGGGGGCGGGTTGTCCTGGAAGAATTTGCGGACCGCACCAACGACTTTCTCCATATCCTTGTTGTCGCCGCTCTTGAGCTGGAGCCAGATGTTGACCTTCTCAAAGTCCGGCGTAATGAAGTGCCAGAGATCGTCCGGTGTGTGGCTGCTCTGGAACTGCATCAAACATTGAGCGACCGCCGGGCCGGAGTCCGGAATCCTGTAGTTCTCCGGCTCGCCATCGATGAGTTCCTGGTGGATCTTCTTGACGATGTCCGCGACCGAGTTGCTCTTTCCGACGAGTCCGATGTCCTCAAGGTGTTGCTCAAGCTCGCCGACGTAGCACAGGACGTCCGGCTGCTTGAAGGGTCTGAGCCCCTCCTTCTCCAGCTCGAAGAAATCCGCTAACTCGAACCAGACGTCCGCCGCAGCCTGCTGGGCCGAGGCCTCTTTGTCACGCGCCTGCTCGGCCAGCGCATCGAGAAAGTCGACCTTGGTTATTTCGGTCGAGGCGCCGGCCACGACGAGCTTATCCGCCTCCGGGAAAACGTCGCGCGCTTCAGGCAAGTCCGTCGTCAGTTCCTCGGTCTTCGCGCGGAGCCGCTCGCGGACCTCGCTGACATACTCGGCCGTGACATTCGGATCGGTCTCGTCCTCGAGCACGAGGTACGCCATGTACGTGCCGGCGAAGTGCTCGTTCAGCGCGACGTCGGCCTGTCGGATCGGATGGCTTTTCGCAAACCACTTGATCGGGTTGTCGTTGATCTGCACCTGCGTGATGCCATAGACGGCCACCGCGATAACGATCACGATGCCGACGAGGATCGGCTTGGCGCCGCTGTAGGTGAAGCGGCCGGTGCTGTGGAGCAAGCGGGTCAGCCAGGTCTGCTTTTCCTCGTGAACGGCCGCCGCACCGAAGTTCTCCAGCGAGCTTTCCTTGAGCATCATGATATAGGCGGGCACGAAGGTAATCGTGGCCGCCCAGGCGATCATGATGCCGACGGCGACAAAGATGCCGAAGACCTGCACCGGCGGAATCGGGGTCAGCGCCAGCGAGGCGAAGCCGGCCGCCGAGGTCAACGACGTATACAGCATCGGCATGAACAGGTCGTTCATCACCTGCACCGTCGTGGCCCGCCGGCCCTTTTCCTTCGTGTACAGATCGAAGAATTCCGACAGGATGTGTACGGAGTCCACCACGGCGATCGGCATCAGGAAGATCGGGATCATCGAGCTCATGATGTGGACCGGGAAACCGAAGGCGATGAGCAGGCCCATCGTCGAGATCACCGAGACCATCGCCACGATCATCGGCGAGATCACCAGCACGAGCTTGCGGAAGAACACGAGCATCAGGATGAAGATGACCAGCATCGCCAGCGGGGCCGAGATCGCCATCTGCAGGAACATCTCGTAGCCGAACGTATCTTCGGCGACTGGCAGGCCGGTAATGTGGTACTCGTCTTCGCCCTCGAACTCAGCGATCTTCTCATTGAGTTTCTGATAGATTTCGTGGCTGAGGTCCTTATGAGTCAGCGGCAGATACAGGCTGATCGCCCGGCCGTCCTCCGAGACCACCGTGCCCTTGAGCATCGGGTTCGACATGGCCTTGTCGCGGATGGCCAGAGCGTCTGCCTCCGTCTGGGGTGGCTCGGGCATGAGCCATTCGAACTTGATCACGCCGGGACCGCCCTGGCCGATGTGGTCCACTAACGACGGCGCCAGCAGGTCAACCTCCACGACGCCGACGGTCTCGTTCGGGTCCTCCTTGCTGGGCCACTGCAGCGTCTTGGCGTACTGCGTCAGCTCGTAGACACGCTGCAGCGACTGCGGGTTGAACACGCCGTTCGGGTTCTTCTCGTTGACGACGCCGACCACGACGATGTCGTTGAGGACGAAATCCTCCTTGGTCTTGTCGTGGAAGACGCGAACCGCCTCGTGCTCCGAGAGCATGTTCTCCGGGTCGGTGTCCACCTTGATCAGCGGGATGAACGCCGCCAGCACGAGCGTGAACACCACCATCACCGCGGTCACCAACTTGTAATGATCCAGTGAGAATTCAGTGATCTTGCGTTTCAGTTCCATATGCCTCGATCCCAATGACAGTCATTTTCATCTGCGCTCTCGGCGCACCACCAACTCACAGGACTCTACCCTTCCTTCACCGGCGCAGTTGATCCGCTCATGTCTCTGTCTTGCCCGGTCTCTTCATTCGGTTTTCTCGTGCCCGACCTGGAGCTCTCGGTGAACTTGCCGGCCGGCGGCCGGACGCGTCGACCCGCCTTCAGGGAGATGGCCTTCGTCGGGCAGGTCTCGATGCATGTGCCGCAGGCGAAGCAGTCCGGGAGGATCCGGTCGCGTTTGAGGATCGCGCCCATCACCGTCGAGGGGCACGCCTTCTCGCAGGCTTCGCAGGCGATGCACTTGTCGTAGTCCACCTGGATTTTGAAGAGACTGATCTTCTCGGCGACCCAGCCGGCCAGGCCGAACGGGCAGAAGAAGTGGCACCACGGCCGCCACGTGAACAGGCTCAGGACGAGGACTGTGCCGACGAAGGCGATGCCGATTGCTCCGAGCATCTGCGGCTTGAAGACCTTGAATGGGTCGATGCCCTCGACGATATCCGTCCCCCAGCCGAACGCGAAGACGACGATCGCCAGGAAGAAAGCGACACGAACCGAGTTCGACACGACAAACGGCACTTTGAACTGGCCGAACACACCCTTGCGATCCTCCTTGTCCCGATTGAGTCGGAAGATCGCGTCTTGCAGCGTGCCGAGCTGGCATCCCCACGAGCAGATGAACTTGTTGGCGACCACGACCAGGAGCAGAAAGACGCCGAACGCAATCAGTCGCGGCGGGAAGAGCACGCCTCTTGCCCCCAGAAGCACCACGGCGTCCTTGACGGTCCCCATCGGACTGGGGTCCGAGCCGAGAACCACGCCGAATACCAGCACCGCTGCTAACAACAGCCACGTGCGGTTCCTTGCAGAGATCCGACGCCGCAGCATCAGCACGAATAGGAACGATAGAAACGCAACCCACAAGCCGAACTTCACGAAAATCTTGATCCAGTTCTTCGAGCCGTGCTCCGCTCGCAGCGCTAGCAGGCCTTGCGTCTTCTTCGCGATCTCATCGGTGCTCATCCCGAAATCGCTGACGAGTCTCTGGCGATCCGCCGGCGATTGCAGGCCGAAGACCTTCTTGAGCAGTATGGGCGGCAGATCGTTACGCTGGCCATACTGGGCCACCGTCATGTCCTTCCGGACGACGAGTGACTCGGTTTTGCTCAGTCCTTCCGGCTTGCCGCCCCAGAGGCGACTGGAGACAACCGATAGGGTCATGACTGCCGCGATCAGAACCGCGAATTGGATAGACACTCTCTGCATACGACTCCCCCAGAAAGCCCTTTGTAGAATAGGTGTATCAGTCTTTGAGGATTTTGGCAAGAATGGCCCGCTCGTCGGCCACGACTTTTCCGCCCATAACCTTCTCGACGTTGCCGCCGAACATCTTGGCCATCAGCTTCATGTTCATCCTGGAGATTTTCACCTTGCCATCGTCGTCCTCCCAGACGGCGAACGAGCACGGCATCATGGTGGACACGTGCCGGTCGGTGGTCAGGACGCTCTTGGCATACTCCGGTTTGCACAGTTTCACCACTTTAACGCGCGGCTCCAGTTCGACGCCGTGCTTGGCCATCGACTTGTTCAGGTCCATTACGGCCGACACGACCCAGCCGTTCTCCACGATCGAATCTTCCAGAGCGGCCACGGTCTCGTCGAACCCGTGCGGGCTCTCGTGGGTCACGATCATCATCGACGGCATTACGCTGAACAGGATGATGCTGCAGAAGGCGGCCCCCACGAGCGCCCCGATGACCGCCGCGACCCACACGGTCTTCCTGTCGAACTGCTGCATTACGGGCTGGGATTCGTTCTCGTTCATTTTCGCACTCCCTTTCCTGATTCGCAGTGATCGTAAACACAGCCAAGAACTCGAATTACGTTCGGGTTGGCGATGCGGTAGTAGACCCTGGCCCCTTCCCGGCGGGAGGCCAGCACGCCCCGGTCCTTCATCAGGTTGAGCTGCTGGCTCGTGATCGCCTGCTTCTCGCCGAGGGCCTCGACGATCTCGCCGACGCTGCGCTCCCCGTCCCGGAGCACCTCAACGATCAACAGCCGCAACGGATGGGCCACCGCCTTCAGAACCTCCGCCGCCCGCATTGCCAGTTCCTTATCCACTCTCAAAGCCCTTAAGCTAATTGAAATTCCAATATATATCGATATTACTATATAAATGGGAAACGGTTCGGCAAAACGCGAGAATTTTTTGGCCCACCCACGAAATTGTTCACGTATCCTGAGACCACGAGTCAGCGTTATCTGTGGATTCGCATGTCTGTCTTCAACTCGCTTGGGTTGGTTGTCATATGGTTGCAGGATTCGTCTCGGCTAGGTCTCATCCTGCAGTGGTCTCTCGCACTTCAAACGGTAGGCTTTTTCGGAATATGAGAAATCGGCTTTCCTCTCTCCCGGCGGATGCGAGGCTACAATCTCGCGTCTCAGTTCATCAACCCAACTCCAAACGGGTGCATCCTCGTCGAAGATCAGCGCCGAATTCGAAGTGTGTTTCCAGAAGATGGGCGGCAGTGATCTGTCGTAATGCAGTCGTTCCAGAACAATTCCGAACGCAACACAGCCTCGGACGACGTTCTGAAGGCCGGTGACAAGAACCCAATTGTCCCCCCAGCATTTAGTGGGAATGAAAGGTGCCTGGTGCAATGGACCAAAATGGGTGAAGTTCCGCGAGAAATAACCGTACCATTCGCGCATACAGTCGGGAAGATACTGCTTCGTTCTGTTGACAACTTTGCGTACCGAGTACTTATCCTGCGCGAGTAGTTCCATCTGCCCGTCGTTCTCGCACGCGTCGATGAGGACAAAGCAGTTCTCTAACACAGACCGTAGAAGGGTCCCGCTCTGCATGAAGAGCCCCTCTTGGAGTAGGACAAGCGAACCGAAAATGGACAAGAGAGTCGCGTGTTCTATGCAATGCATGGGTTCATCAACAGCCTTCAGACCTCCGCTTGTTTGCACAATAGGCGATTGCATGTACCTGTCAAGGAAGGATTGCAGCAGGCAGGAAATTCGGAAGACGTATGTTCTCGTGCGACGCGCAAATGTATGGGCGTTTGCACGTCCGTATTTCTCTGTCCACCCTTTCAGGAACGTGTCCTCCGGATTCATCCCGACACATGGCCCTGTCTCTAGAAACCTCATGCAACAATTTGAATACAGTCTCCTACTTCCACACGGGCATCTGCGCGAACGCTTCATTGAACGTACCTCCATCTGAAAGAGCCGGTTGCCCCGGTTCTCGCCCTGTGCCACTGCTCGGCTATCAATCCTTGAGCAGTTCCTGCAAAGTGACTTCCGCAACAAATACTATCCGACTCCGCAAGTGACTTAAAGGGGAGAAGTACAGTTTCATGAAGAAACACTCAGACCGGCCGTGGCGTGGACTGCAACAATCTCTGGTGATTTCTCTCGCCCCTCGTACTTTGTCTTCTTAGCGATTCAATAGATAGGTGTCTGAAAGCAGAGCCGTATCAATGTCCGAGGTCCATTGGGGCGGCGAGAGAGTGTGCAACCGTCGCAGGAAGATGTCAGAGTGCTCAGGCGTTCCGTGTGTTCTTTTGAAATCGGAAGGGTGCGATTTTCGGTCGCAGCCCATTGGAGTGCTACTTCACACACGTAGCGGCGGTATCAGGGGGACCTTTGGCTCAATGCAATTGGCCTCGGATTTCGCCGGCGGGGAATTGCTGGGTGTGGATGTTGACGTATGCCCGGTCCTCGGCGATGGCGGTCAACAAATCCTCCAGCGTCATGCCGACCAGCGGGCCGAAGAAACTGACGGCTGTGAACTGGCCCTCAGCCAATGTGCCGTCGAATGTCCCCGGGATGAGCGAAGCCGGCGGGGCGCTCGGATAGAGCCAGACCGCCGGGGGACCGTCGCCGCCCGGTTCGGCCGCGATGTGAATGTGGGCCATCGTGACGTTCTCAATCCCCTGGACTATCAGTTGGTGCGAAACGGTCTGCCCGTCGGGAGCGATGTTGAAGGTCGCGTGTCCCGTTGCCGTTGAGTTCGTGGCGGCTGCAGCCGCAAGGTCGGCGACGAACTCCGTCCGGGCGGGTACGATCTTCAGGACCACGCCCGTATCGCCGTACGGCCCGAGCGCGGTCGTGGCGAGCAGATATATCTCGCCTGCATTGTCCTGCCCAAAGCCCTTGACGAATAGTCCCAGCGGCCGGTGTGTCGGGCCGATGAGCAACTCCTCGATCTTGCCGGTAAGCAGGTCCGCTACGAGCAGGCGTCCGTCGGGCGTTGTGAATCCGCGCGAGAAGTCGCCGAATACGTACAGGCCCGACAGCTCCGGCAGGCCGGCGCCATGGTACATATGGCCGCCGATGATCGACAGGCCGTCGTCATGATCGTACTGTGCGACCGGATCAATCAGGGCCGGATTCTCGAGTGGCAGCCCGACCAGCACGCCGTCCGGGTCGAAAAGGAAATCGCCTTCCTTGATGTTCCAGCCATAGTTGCCGCCGTTCTCGACGATGTCGATCTCTTCGACGTGGCCCTGGCCGACATCGGCTACAATCAGCCTTCCGGTTGGGGGGTCGAAGCTGAAGCGATACGGATTGCGGAGGCCATAGGCATAGATCTCATCGACGCCGTCGGCACCCACGAACGGATTGTCCGACGGGATGCGATAGGCGCCGTTGGCACTGACGGCGTCTTCGCTGTCGGCGGTCGAGTCCGGGGCGAGGGGATCAATTCGCAGGATGCTGCCGTGAACGGTGTGGATGTTCTGGCCGTTGCCTTCGGGCCCATGTCCGGCATCCGTATCGTTAGCCCCGCCTCCGTCGCCGAGCGCAATATAGAGATAGCCGTCAGGGCCGAAGGCCAGATGTCCGGCGTTGTGGTTGAACTGCGGCTGATCGATCCGCATCAGCACGCGCGCCGAGTTCGGGTCGGCACTTGCGCCGTCGGTCGCCACCTGCCACTCGGCGACGACGCTCTGGTGGTTCACGGCCTCGGCGGGCAGATCGATCGTGAAGTCGGCCGGCGCGGTGGCCGGCTCGCTCGTATATGTGTACAGCCGCCCGTGCCCTGGGCTGTTCGGATCGATGAAGCCGCCGTGAAAAGCCAGGCCGAGCAACCCTCGCTCGTCGAAATCGTTGACGTCGAACGTGCCGATGATCCCCAGCGGCTGAACCAGTCGGTCGCGCACGTCGAGGAACGACGCGTCCAGCAGTTGCCCATCGTCGATCACGCGAATCAGGCCGGCCTGGTCCACCACGTATAGGCGCTGCGATCCCGCGGGGTCGGGCACGAGGGCCACGGGAGATGCCAGGCCCGAGGCCACCGTCTCCAGATCGACCCGCACCGGCGACGGCTCGATCCGTTCCGCAATGGGCAGACCGGCAACGGTAAAGTCGCCCCGCATCAGAGAAGCATGAGGCCGGCAGCGATAGCCCGGGACCCGACCGCCCTCGACCATCGCCTGGTATAGACGCGTCGTCAGCGTGAATCGGACGGTTCCCTTGCCGTCGTCCTGCCAGGCGACGGCGGGATCGGATTCGAAGAGACCCGCAATCGACATGGACAGCAGGACCTTGTCCTGGGAAGCCGACGAGCCCTTGGCGATGATCTCAAACGGGTGGGATGTATAGCCCGTCACCCGGACCTGGTAACGACCGCCTAATTCCAGGGACAGTGTCGGATCCTCGCTGCCCAACGGCGGCAGACCCGGACCACCGGGACTGAAGGCATCGAGCCGGTAGGAGGAAAAGCCCACGCTGCCAAACGTCCAGGTTGCGTCATAGACCTGCCCGAAGACGGCTGCGGAACTAAGCAGCGTGAGCACAGCAGAAACGAGAAACAAATGCTTGCATCGAACGGCAGTCATAACATGCCTCCTTACTCAATCGTACGGAAACGCCCCGGTGCCCGGGACGGCCGACGCACACCAGTATAAGACCTATTTAATCTTACTCCTGGCGGTCGCCGCAGTTCACGAATTGAGGCAATTCCCTAACATCGCATCGGGGCATCCCCGGCCTGGACAATTCCCCACACACTCTGGGCCTTTGGCAACAACGGCGCGTCCAAGTCCGTCCATGCGGCCGTCCGCTGGCGCGATTGACGGGGCGCGCGGATTCTGCTATGAGTGAAGTCTTTGCGTGCGTCAGATGCGACGTGTGGTTGTTGGTTTGGCAGAGGGACGGAACGGTATCTATGGCAGCAGTCAGGAAGACACAGGTACAGGCGAAGAAGAAAGCGGCAGGGAAAGCCGTGAAAGGCAAACCGGCCGCGTCCGGGCGCCAGAAGCCGAAGAAGAAATCGAAGGCAACGAAACCAGCCAAGAAGGCTGCAAGCAAGCGCACGGCGAAGAGCAAGACGCCACCCAAGCGAGCCAAGACGGCCGCGAAGACGGTAGCTGCCGAGCCGGTGGAAGGCAAGGCAGGCGAGACGCCGCAGGTCCCGATGAAAAGGGCGAGAAAGAAGGCGCCGCCTCGCCCGGCCACGGCCGAGGATATGGCTAAGAAGCAGCGGGAGATCTCGGTCGCCGAGTTCTTTACGAAGAACCGCCACCTGTTGGGTTTCGACAACCCGCGTAAGGCCCTGCTGACGACGATCAAGGAGGGCGTGGACAATTCGCTCGACGCCTGCGAAGAGGCGGGCATTCTGCCGGAGATCAAGGTGACTATCGCACCCGGCACGGCGGACGACCGCTTCCGCGTGACGATCGAGGACAACGGCCCGGGCATCGTCAAGGCGCAGATCCCCCGGATCTTCGCCAAGCTGCTGTACGGCTCGAAGTTCCACCGACTCAAGATGTCCCGCGGCCAGCAGGGCATCGGCATCTCCGCGGCCGGCATGTACGGCCAGCTCACTACGGGAAAGCCCGTCGTCATCACCTCGAAGACCTCGCGGAACAAGCCCGCGCACCATTACGAGCTCGAGATCGACACCGCCAAGAACGAGCCGCGGATCATTGTGGATGACACCGTGGACTGGCCCGTCCCGCAGGGCACGCGCGTGGAGATCGAGTTGGAGGCCAAGTATCAGAAGGGCCGCCAGTCCGTGGAAGAGTATCTCGAACAGACGGCGATTGCCAACCCGCACATATCGCTCCAGCTCGTCGCCCCCGACGGCCAGACCATCGACTACAAGCGGGCGGCGAACCAACTGCCCGTCGAGACCCGGGAGATCAAGCCGCACCCCTACGGCGTCGAGCTCGGCATGCTCATCAAGATGCTGCACGACACCAAGGCCTCGACGCTGCAATCGTTTCTGCACTCGGACTTCTCACGCGTCAGCATGAGGGTCGCCAAGCAGATCTGCGAGCAGGCCAAGCTCTACGAGCGGGCGCGCCCCTCGCGCATCGCTCGCCAGGAGGCCGACAATCTCTTCAAGGCCATCAACCAGACCAAGCTGATGAACCCGCCCACGGACTGCCTCAGCCCCATCGGCGAGGAGCTGATCTTGGCCGGTCTGAAGAAGCAGATCGCCGCCGATTTCTACACGGCCGTCACGCGCCCGCCCACCGTCTATCGCGGCAATCCCTTTCAGATCGAAGTGGGCCTCGCCTACGGCGGCTCGCTGCTCGCCGACGGCCTCGCCCGCGTGTTGCGTTACGCCAACCGCGTACCGCTGCTCTACCAGCAGTCAGCCTGCGCGACCACGCGCTCGGTGCTCTCGACCGGCTGGCGAAACTACGGGTTGCAGCAATCGGCCGGGGCGCTGCCCTCCGGCCCGCTCGTGATCATGGTCCACATGGCGTCCGTCTGGGTCCCGTTCACCTCCGAGAGTAAGGAGGCCGTCGCACACTATCCCGAGGTCATCAAGGAAACCCGGCTCGCGCTGCAGGAATGCGGGCGCAAGCTTTCGGTCTTTCTCCGCCGCCGGCGCAAGGCCGCCGAATCGGAGCGCAAAAAGGCCTACGTCCAGAAGTACATCCCGCACATCGCCATCGCGCTGCGCGAGATGCTGAAACTCTCGGACAACCAGGAACGGACCATCGTCAAACAATTGACCGACGTCCTCGAAAGGAGCCGCTCGTGAGCAAGCTCGCCAAAGAGATTGTCAATACCGCCGGCGCGGTCCGCGCCCGCATCCAGCGGAGGAGCAAGCCCACGCTCTCGTTCCCGCTCCGTACGCTGAGCAATGTCACGTACCACCCGAAGAAGGGCTTCCTGCAACTGCGGGGCAAGAAGAAGACGCGCACGCTCACCGTCGCGACGGTCAAGACCTTCGCCCAGACCCTGCGCATGATGTCCACCGCCAAGGGCCTCGTCGAGGACGACGAGATCATGACCAAGCGAGAGGCGTACTACGTCTCGAAGAACTGGGACGACGCCCGCTTCGACGAGCAGCCCGAGTCGGATACGGTCATCGACGACATTGAGGCCCTGTTCCAAGTCAATCGCGAGCAGCTCGGCTTCATCCCCGAGGAGAAGGGCGGCGAGATCGCCGGCAAGCTCGTCGTCGTCGACCGCGAGTCCGACACCGGCAAGGAGCTGCGCATCGACTGCACGAAGTTCGGCTCCGGCGCCTACTCGATCCCGATCTCCGTTGAGCACTTGAAGTTCGAGACGAAGGCGAAGTTCATCCTGGCGATCGAGACGGCCGGCATGTTCCAGCGCCTGGTCAAGCATGGCTACTGGAAGCACGCCAACTGCATCCTCATTTCGATGGGGGGCGTGCCGACGCGCGCCTGCCGCCGCTTCATCCGCCGGTTGGCCGATGAGATGAAGCTGCCGGTCTACGCGTTCGTGGACTGCGATCCCTACGGCATGTTCAACATCTATCGCACGCTCAAGGTCGGCTCGGGCAACGCCGCGCATATCAACCGCTACTTCTGCGTCCCCAGCGCCACCTTCCTCGGCGTCACGCCCCAGGACATCGTGGACTATAAGCTGCCCACTCATCCGCTCAAGGACGTCGATATCAAGCGGGCCAAGGACGCGATCAAGAACGATCCCTTCGTGAAGCACTACAAGCCCTGGCAGGACGCCATCCAGCAGTTGCTCGACATGGGTGTTCGCGCCGAGCAGCAGGCCTTCGCCGTCCACGACCTCAACTACGTCATCAATCACTACCTCCCGGAGAAGCTGGCCGCCCCCAAGAAATTCCTCCCGTAACAGTGGCTCAATGCGCGGACAAGCGGTGGGTCGCAGGCCGAGCCCGTGTTCCGACTTGTCACCCGTGACTCATCACGGGTCGCTTCGGTTTGCCGACTGCTTCGCGCGCCACTTCGCGGCCTCATCGGGCCTGTCCCACGACTCGTAGAGTTCGATCAGGGCCTCAACGCTTGCGTTGGTTGTCTTATGATCGTCGCCGAATACGAGACGGGATGTCGCCTCTGCCTTAAGTAGCAGCTCTTCGGCCTCATCATACTGGCCCTGGCCTGTATGGAGTTGGGCCACCTCGATGATTGAGTGCAGTGTGACTATATTGTCGTCGCCGAAAAGGCTGCGACTCGTTGCCATCGCCGGGACGAGATATTGTCCGGCCTCATCAAATCGACTCAATCTGCGATAGAACCTGCCGAGCATGAGCATGGCTCTTAGCGTCTTACCGTGTTCGTCGCCATACTCTCGGCGCCAGGTCTGTAGGACCTCGACATAGAGCTCTTCCGCCTCATCATAGCGGCCGAGGCTCTGACACAATTGGCCCAGGTAGAACGTGATGTTGGCTGTCTCGACGTTGTCTTTATCCCGATGACGCTTGCTGATTTCCAGGGCCTGCCTGCACAACTCTTCGGCCTCTTCGACCCGGCCCTGTCCGGCGTAAGCGGCGGCCAGTCCTTCCATATGGTTCGGTGCATAAGTGTGCTCCGGTCCCAGCCTGCGCCGAACAGTCTCCAACGCCTGGGCCTGCAGCTTCTCCGTCTCCTCGAAACGACCCTGGTTCCAGTATATCCAGGCAAGGCGGCTGATCGCCTCCAGCAATCGCCGATCGACCTCGCTCAGGGTCTTTCGCATCCCCTCGACGGTCTCCGTCAGGACCAGTTCCGCTTCATCGTACCTGCCCTGATAAAAGTACGCCCACCCCAGTTCCCGCATGTACAGCAGGGCCTCGACATCCCGGGGTCCCATGCGCTCTTGCCGAAGCGCAATCGCACGCTTGAGATTCGACTCTGCGGGTTCGTGCTTGCCGAGGTTCCTGTACGTAAGGCCTAACGTGAAGCGAATCGATGCCTCGACAAGCGGTTCATCGTCGAACTTGCCTTCGAGCGACTCCGACGCAACATCCAGAATCGATTCAATGGAAGCTCCTCGCTGCGCTCCCTTTAAAGGATCGACCGAACCCAGCAGATCATTGCGCAGGAACTCGCTGACCGCCCGCGATATTCTCGCTTCGCGCTCGGCCCTGATAGCGAAGACGGTAGAGACAATCACACCGGCAGCCAGTACGACCATCACCGCAGCCGTACCCGTAACCAGTGCCCGGTTCTTTCGTATGAACTTCTTGATTCGATACGCGGCGCTGGGCGGTCCGGCGATCAAGGCAGTGCCCTTCAGGTAGTGCTCGATGTCGTCCGCGAGTTCTGAGGCAGACTGGTACCGTTCCGCGCGCTCCTTGCGCATCGCCATGAGGGGAATCCATTCGAGCTCCTTGCGTAGGCGCTTGGCTAAGGTCGCCGCTTGGGTGCGACGCTTCGCGGCGACTCCCTTGGCGTCGTCGCCGAGCCTGGCAAGCCGCGTGCTGGGAGTCTTGGGATCGGTCTCGCGAAGGACCTTCCGAATATGCTCGACTCCACCTTCATGAAACGTCTCGGGGTCGAAAGGCGTTACGCCGGTCAGCAGCACGTACAGCAGCACGCCTAATGAGTAGACATCCGAGCGCGTGTCGATGTCCTCGTTGGCCATATCCGCCTGCTCAGGGCTCATGTACGCCGGCGTGCCCAGCAACTGACTGTCTTCGGTGAACGCCGTCCGTTCCGTCAACGGCTGGCTCACGGCTTTGGCCACACCGAGGTCGATGATTTTCGGAATCGCCTTATCCCCATCGGCCGCGACCAGGATATTGGATGGTTTGATGTCGCGGTGGATGATTCCTTTCTGGTGGGCATGCTGCACGGCGTGACATACATGTTGAAAGAGCCTTAGCCGCTCTTCGATGGTCAACCCATGCTTGTCACAGTACTCTGTGATCGGCGATCCTTCGATGTACTCCATGACAAAGTACGGCCGGCCGCTGTCCGTGGTCCCGGCGTCAAAGACACGAGCGATGTTCGCGTGGTCCAGCAGGGCCAGGGCTTGACGTTCGGCCTCGAAACGCGCGATGACGCGCGCCGAATCCATCCCCGGTTTGATGATCTTCAGAGCCACGCGGCGCTTCATGGGTTGTTCCTGCTCAGCCATGTATACGATCCCCATGCCGCCTTCGCCCAGGATACCAAGCAGCTTGTAGCAGCCGATCTGACTGCCCGGCTTCTCGGTCAGCAGATCCCAGGAGCCCACCGGCTCCTCATTCTCGACCTCATTGCGCCCGAGAAGCAGCAACTGTCTCAGTCGGCCCGGGGCTCTGCCGAATGTAGTGTCCTCAGCCATCAGCCGTCCGTTCTTTTCCTCAGGGTGCTCGGAGCATCGCGCTCGCCTTCAGCCCATTGCGCGGAGGCAGACTCAAAGCGTCTCCCGGACTACTATCCCGCCGCTATGACAAATCCTGCGCGCTTTCCGGCACGAACCGGAGAATTTCGTCCAATTCGTCGTCCACCTGCTCATCAGAGACGACGGTGGTACGGATGTGTCGCCTGAGCGTCTCCCGAAAGCGCCGTTTGACCGTGACGATCATGTTTGACGCTCGTCTGGTGTCCTCGATGCCCAGCCGGGCACAGACCTCACCCAGAGCCGGGGCAGCGGTGCCATCCAGGATCGGTCGAACGACCCGCGCGTTAAAGACCTCCCAGTGTGTTTCGAGGCCCTCTTGACAACAACCGCTCTTCACGGCTGACAGCACGCGATCCAGCAAGGCCGAGACCCACGCGTAGTTGAACGAGGCATCGGGTCCTGACTCCGACATATCCTGGGGCAACTCTGAGAGATCCATACTATCGAGAGACGCGAGCTTTTCAGGGGGAATGCGCGTGCCTGCGGTCCGCTTGTTCTTCTGATTGATGACGTATTGATTCAAGGCATGGAGCAGGAACGATCGAAAGCGTCCCTTCGCCGGATCCGCACGCAGAACGAGCTCCCGTCTCAGCACCACCTCATGGAAGAAGCCTTGGGTCAGGTCCTTCGCCTCCTCATTGTCGCAGCCCCTGCGGCGCAAATAGCAGTAGACCGGCTTCCAGTACCTCTGGAGCAGCAGACTAATCAGGGCTCGATCCCTGTCCTCACCCGCTTGAATGTCGTCGATCAGGGACCAATGCGTGGTCAGAAAGGCCCGGTGCGATCCCCCCATATTTGTCCGGTCATCGTACCTCATGGTGGTCGGACGCACGACGTCTCCAAATGACCCGTTGGTGTCTTCATCCTACAGGGCGGCTCCGGCCGAAAAACTGTCGACCAAAGTATTCTACTACGTAACCCATGAATTTGCAACCTCTTACGCAGACTATGTCGCCCCGCGTCACGCCGGCATTCTGCGTAATCTCCTGAAAAGCCGCGCAGTAACGGCCAATTCGGCGGGAGTATCGTGGGAAAGCACCGTGTTGCCCCGCGGCGGGGCGCAAAGTCGTGGTCAAATGCTATAATGGGACAGAAAGGACGGTGTGACGTGAAAGGGTATATAGGTCCGAGAATCAGCTTGGTATTGCTTGGATGTGCCGTGGGGTTTGCTCTTGGCGCCGGCCGCGCACGTGCAGATTTCACCTTCGGCACGCCTAAGAACCTCGGGCCGAATGTCAACAGCACAGTCGAGGATGGGGGACCGTGCGTTTCGAAGGATGGCCTGTCACTCTACCTCTACTCCTTCCTCGATGGGTTCGGTGTTTCAACCGTGAGGATGGCGATGCGTGAGTCGGTCGAAGAACCGTGGCAACAGGCGGTGAGCGTCGGGCCATCACCCATCAGCGCGGGCACGGCACTGTGCCTTTCAGCCGACGAGCTGTCGATCTTCTACGACTCCTTCCAGCCCGGAGGCTTCGGCCAGGCCGATATCTGGGTCGCGACGCGGGAAAGCCTGTCGCATCCCTGGAGCCCATCCGTGAATCTCGGGCCCAAGGTCAACAGTTGGTCTACCGATATGGGCGCGAGCATCTCGGCCGATGGGCTTGAACTCTACTTTGGATCGGATCGGCCCGGCGGGTCCGGAGACTGGGACGTATGGGTGACGACGCGCGAAACTGTATCCGATCCCTGGGGTGAAGCAGTGAATCTCGGCCCGGCAATCAACAGTCCTGTCTACGACGGCCATCCATGCATTTCGCCCGACGGCCTGATGCTCTTCATCAGCTCGGATCGCTCCGGCGGGTATGGGGATTGGGACATCTGGGTCGCCAAACGGGCGACGAAGAACGACGCCTGGGGCAGACCGGTGAATCTGGGACCGCCCCTGAATACCTCAGCCGGAGAGGCCGAGCCGTACCTTTCGGCCGATGGGCGCACTCTCTACTTCAGTGACTGGTGGATCCCCCGGCCCGGTGGCATCGGCAGGAATGATCTGTGGCAGGCCCCGATCCTGCCGGTTGTTGATTTCAACGGCGACGGCCAGGTCAACGGAAGGGACGTCGTGATCATGACACAGTGCTGGGGACAGGACGATCCCGTGTGCGACATCGGGCCGACGCCGTTTGGCGACGGTATCGTGGATGAGAAAGACCTCTTTGCCCTTGCCGAATACCTGGAAGAGGCAGTGGTCGATCCGACGCTGGTCGCGCATTGGGCCATGGATGAGACCGAAGGCATAACCGCCCATGATGGCGCCGGCGGAAACGACGGCACAATCATGGGGTTACCCCTGTGGCAACCGGCCGCTGGGGCCATCGACGGTGCGCTGGAATTGAACGGCATGGCCTTCCTCACGGCCGACTCTGTCCTGAGCCCGGCCGGTGGTCCCTTCAGTGTCGTCGCCTGGGTCAACGGTGGCGCGCCCGGGCAGGTGATTGTCTCCCAGGGGGGCGGCGCCAACTGGCTGATGGCCGACGCGGCTGAGGGGACACTGACGACCGAACTGACAAAGCCCGGGCGGGCAGGGGGCCCGCTGTTGTCGCAGGCCGTCATCACGGATGGAAACTGGCACCGGGTAGCTGTTACCTGGGATGGCGAGAATCGCAAACTCTACGTGGACGGCGTTCTCGCAGCCGAAGACACCCAGGACAGCCTGGCGGATTGCACGGGCAGACTGATCATTGGCGCAGCCAACAACTTGGTTCCCGGCACGTTCTTCACCGGCCTGATCGACGACGTCCGCATCTACAGACGGGCCGTGAAGCCGTAAAGACAATTGCCCACACGCCATACTCCAAAGGGCCGGCGGCAAACGGACCACCGGCCCTACTCTCTCAACACACGCCCACACCATCTCGCCTTCGTATCCCGCAGCGTTCCATCAGTCTGAAGACTTGTAGTCTCCGCGCGCTTGTGGCAGAATATCCCCATCATGGACCTGAAACGGTGGGGAGCCGGCATGAGTGACGTCACTCAGATTCTGAACGCCATCGAACGGGGGGACGCGAAGGCTGCGGACGAGCTGCTGCCCCTGGTCTACGAAGAGCTGCGTCTGCTCGCCGCCCAGAAGCTGTCCCACGAGGCTCCCGGCCAGACTCTTCAGGCCACGGCGCTGGTCCACGAGGCGTACATCCGGTTAGTCGGGGATGAGCCGCGAAGCTGGGAGAATCGGGGTCATTTTTTTGCCGCCGCGGCGGAGGCGATGCGGCGGATCCTGATCGAGAACGCACGTCGGAAGAAGACGTACAAGCGGGGAGGCGACCGGGAGCGGGTCGAACTCGGTGAATGGATCCTGAGCGATGAGAGCGGCAAAGCTCTCGACGAGATTCTTGCGCTGGACGAGGCCCTGGAAAAACTCGAACAGAAGGACAAGCTGAAGGCCGACCTTGTCAAGCTCCGGTTCTACGCAGGTCTGACCATCGAACAGAGCGCCGAAAGCCTGCGCATCTCACTAACCACGGCCAAAACCCACTGGGCATATGCTCGGGCGTGGCTCTTGCGCGAAGTCGGTTAGGGTCGCACGGCCGGATTTTCTCAGATTCTGCAGAGTTTTCCCGGCCACTGCGACGTTGAATCACGCATTGTACTGTAGAAGTCTATCTGCAAGGAGCTTAGCGGTGGCGGCCGAAAACCCTAATGAAGAAGACATCTTCCGAGCGGCCCTGACGTTTGAAGACCGTGACCAGCAAAGCACTTACGTCAAGAAGGCCTGTGGCGAGGATGCAGGGTTGTGTAATGCCGTGGAGGCGCTGCTCCGGCAGCATCACGCGAGCAGCATTCTCGACGCTCCTGCGCTTGAGTCGCTCTTTCTCCACGAGACAATGCCTCTAATCGAAGGTCCCGGCACGGTGATCGGGCGGTACAAGCTGCTGGAGCGGATCGGCGAAGGGGGGATGGCCGTGGTGTATATGGCCGAGCAGGCCCAGCCTATCCGCCGCAAAGTGGCCCTCAAGATCATCAAGTTAGGCATGGATACCCGCCAGGTGATCGCCCGCTTCGAGGCGGAACGCCAGGCCCTGGCCATGATGGATCACCCCAATATCGCCAAAGTCCTCGATGCCGGGGCGACGGAGACCGGCCGGCCCTACTTCGTCATGGAGCTGGTCACAGGCGTCTCCATCACGGAATACTGCGATAAGAACAACCTGAGCACCAAGGACCGATTGGCTTTGTTTGTTCAGGTCTGCCACGCCGTGCAGCACGCCCACCAGAAGGGCATTATCCACCGCGATCTGAAGCCCTCCAATGTGATGGTCACGCACCATGACGGCAAGCCTGTCCCCAAGGTCATCGACTTCGGCATTGCCAAGGCCACAAATCAGCGGCTCACCGAGAAGACGCTCTTCACCCGCTACGCCCACATCGTCGGCACGCCCGCCTATATGAGTCCTGAACAGGCGGAGTTGAGCGACCTGGATATCGATACCCGCACCGATATCTACTCGCTGGGCGTGCTGCTCTACGAATTGCTGACCGGCACCACGCCTTTCAGCGAAGAAGAGCTTCGCAAGGCTGGCTACGTCGAGATGCAGCGGGTCATCCGCGAGCAAGAGCCCGCCAAGCCATCCACCAAGCTCAGCACCCTCGGCAAGACCGTGACCGACATAGCGAAGCATCGCGGCTGTACTCCCGATCTACTTCGTAAAGCTGTTCGTGGCGATTTAGACTGGATCGTGATGAAGTCTCTGGAGAAGGACCGCGCCCGGCGGTACGAGACCGCCAACGGCTTGGCCGAAGATGTGCGCCGTCACATCGAGCATGAGCCGGTCGTGGCCCGCGGCCCCAGCACGACATATCGCCTACGCAAGTTTCTCCGCAGGCATCGAGTCCCGACGCTCGCCGGCGCAGCGCTGGCCGTTGTTGTCGCTTTGGCGGTTGTCATCCTCTCGATGTGGAATCGGGACCGAGTGCAATTGGCGGAGGCGGAAGGCTTCAAGCACCGAGGCATTCTGTCCCAGGCCCGCGAGCAGTATGCCAAGGCCGAGCGTGACGCTGCCCTGGAGACGATCAGGCCCATCCTTGCAAGCAAACATGTCGGCCCCGAAGCGCAGCTTCTTCAGGCTACCATTCTCGTGGACAACCGTCGCTCCGACGAGGCGGTGACGACACTCGCGAATCTGCTCAACGACAAGGCCGAGATCGCGGGAGCGGCCCATTCGCTCGTGGCCCGTATCCTCTGGGAGGGGGAATCGCCTGACGCCGAAAAGCTCAAGGAGATCGAGGAACATCGCCGACAGGCAGAGGCATTGCTTCCCGAGACCGCAGAGGCTTATTTCCTACGGGCCATGACGGCGATCACGGTGAAGGAGCAGCTTGCCGCGCTGGACCGCGCCCTGCAACTCGACCCCAGTCACTACGAGTCGCGCAGGCTGCGGGCCTTCACCTACTGCGCCTCCCGCAAGTACGAGAGGATGAAGGACGATGCGCTGGCCATGACGATTCTGCGGCCGCGTGACCCACTCGGATATTCTCTCCATGCTGTCGCGTGGCGAGAGTCAGGGCGCTATCCGGAGGCGATTGCCGACTATGAGATCGCGATGGCGTTCACGCCAAAGGACGCGCCCGAGTATGTCGAGCTGTCCATACAACGATGTGAGGTCTTTCTGCGGATGGGCGACTATGAGCGCGTCATTGCGGAGGCACAGGAGTGCCTGAAGCTTTCGCCCGAGGAGACCATATTTCAGTACTACAGCTTCAGCGCTCTGACGGCGCTGGGCGAATACGACAAGGCAAGCGTGCTGTTTCGCCAGATCATCGCTGCGGGTCATGAAGCTCGCCGGACGTTCCGCGAATGGTGCATGAAATATTATCTTCGACACGCTGGAAGCCGGGCGGTCCTGGCATCTTGCGGATGACGAGCCCGTCGGTGCGGCTTTCCTGCCGATGGTGGAGGCCGAGGAGACCTATCGCAACCTTTCGGCCAAGGCGCATCGCCTGACCACGGGCGGGTTCAGCGCCCGCTGGTCGCCGGATAGCAAGAAGCTCGCCTTCAGCCTGGGCGTTCACGGGTACAGCGGTGTCGCGATCTTTGATCCCGCCACGAAAGAAACCGACCTGCTGATCGTGCCGGGCAAAGATCCAAGATGGTCGCCTGACGGCAAGTACATTGCCTTCGTTCGAGACCGTCAGAATTTGCGCCTCGAGGAGTTGCTGACTCCCGAGCCCGGCAAACAGCAGCCTCCAGCGACCGACGAAGAGGTCTGGGTGATGAACGCCGATGGCACCGAGCCTCGGCGTCTGGCCCAGGGCAGTTGGCCTTCATGGGACAAGGACTCCGTGCACCTCTACTATCTCTCGCGTGGCGATTCGGTGCTGTGCTCGGTCTCGGTTACCGGGTTGGATACAGAGCCGAAACGAATCATGAAGTGCGCCAATGCGCTGCCGTCTGTCTCGCCGGACAATCAGCATGTGTCCTACTTCGAAGGCGGAACGCTGAAGATCGTGGATTTGACTTCGCACAAGTCTGTTGCCGAGTGTCGGATGCCTTCCATGACTTGGGGCGTGACCGGCTGGTCGCCGAGCGGCAGGGAAGTCTGCCTGGGCGGCGGCAACCCAGAGAGAGATCGTACCGGTCTGTGGCTGTACGATCTTGACAAGAAGGAGTTTCTGAATGTCCTGGATGGCCAGATCGCAGCCACGTGTTGGTCTCCCGCGGGTACGGAGCTGACCTTTTGTCTGGGCACGCCGTACCTTGAAGTCTGGAGCCTCCCCCTCGATCCGAGTGTCCCTACTGCCGAAGCGTTGGGACCCGGTCAGACTCTTGATGAACATGTCCGCGAGATGCTCGCCTTGTACACCCGCAGGATCGAGGCCGATCCGCAGGACGCCTACGCATACTCCAGCCGGGCACAATACCACGACTATCTGCGCGACCGTGCAAAGGCTCTGGCCGACATGAGACAATGGTCCGCCGTTCTCAGCGGAGGATCGCCTCGGTATTCCTCGTCTGATACGCCGCGCAGCTCTCGTCGCGTCGTCAGCCTGCCATTCGATTGCGAATTCGTCTTTTCTGCAGAAAGACCTGTGAATGCGATTCCAATGATGTCTATTGCCTTCGGGCAGAAGGGAAGGTGGGAAGTGAAACTGTTTGAGATTCCGATATTTGTAGCGTCACTGGTTGGGTTCTGCATTATCTCAGATCTGGACTTGTCACCGGCATATGCCGATTTCGCCTTCGGCCACCCCGCGGAGCTTGAGACGGTCATCCCGGTCCTTGACCCCGCGCATGACGCCATCGATTGCTTCTCCTCCGATGGGCTGGAGATGTACGTCGAGTCGGACCGGCCTGGTGGCCTTGGAGGCTTTGATATCTGGGTGTCGAGACGTGCAACGACCGACAGTCGCTGGGGGCCTCTGGAGAATCTCGGGTCCGCTGTGAACAGCGCGCGGGATGAGAATACGTGTTCTATATCCACTGACGGATTGACATTCTATTACTCCTCAGACCGCCCCGGCGGATATGGAGATGCCGATATTTGGATGGCGAAGCGAGAAAGCAGCGGTGCTCTGTGGAGACCGGGCACTAATCTTGGGCCAAAGATAAACAGCCCTGCTATGGAGGGCTCCCCGCGGGTGTCACCAGATGGCCTGGAACTCTACTTCGCCTCGTGGCGATCTGGTGGATACGGCAGCGGTGATATCTATGTGGCAAAACGTGCCGCGGCAGATGATCCCTGGAGCGACGCAGTGAATCTTGGTCCAGGCGTGAACAGTCCGTACGGTGAGACAAACCCGACTCTGTCGCCAGACGGCCTGTTGCTTCTCTTCTCCGACCGTTATGTCAGTCCATTCCGCCCGGGTGGATGTGGTGGTGGCGATATGTGGATGACACGGCGCGCGAGCATCTCAAGCCCCTGGCAGCCGCCGGTTAACCTCGGGGCGAAAGTCAACAGTGCGGGTCTCGATGTCACAGGATGCATGGCACACGATGGTCTTGCGTCGTACATGTGGACCCTGCGTGATGGCACGTGGGAAGGCTGGCAGGTGCCGATCATCCCTATCGTCGACTTCAATGGTGACGGGCAGGTCGATGGGAAGGACCTGGTGGCGATGGTGGTGCAGTGGGGTGGGAATGATCCGGTCTGCGACATTGGACCGTATGCCTGGGGCGATGGCGTTGTTGATGTCGAGGACCTCAAGGTGCTGGCGGAGTATATCAGCAAGGAAGTCGTCGATGGGACGCTGATTGCCCATTGGAAGCTGGATGAAACGGAGGGGATGACGGCCGAAGACAGTGCCGGGGATAGTGACGGCACGGTCATGGACGGCGCCACCTGGCGGCCCAATGGGGGCAAGGTGGATGGCGCCCTCGAATTCGACGGCGTCGATGACTTCGTTCTGGCGGACTTGCCGACAGGGTTGGGAGACGGGCCGTTCAGCGTCTGCGCCTGGGTCAAGGGCGGGGCGCCGGGTGAGGCGGTGATTTCACAGCGGGACCGGGCCGACTGGCTGCTGGCCAATCCAACCGACGGCAGTCTGATGACCAAGCTGGTGAACGGCGGTCAGCCTCTGATGCACGGCTACTCGGATGTGGTGATCACGGACGGGCAATGGCACCGCATCGTGCTGGCCTGGGACGGCGCGAACCGCATGTTGTACGTGGACGATATGCAGGTGGCCGCGGACGCAGTGGCCGAACTGGACATCACTTCCGCGTCCCTGATAATCGGCTGCGGGGCCAGAACGGCTCCCGATAGCTTCTGGTCCGGCCTGATCGACGACGTTCGCATCTACAACCGTGCGGTGAGACCGTAGCAAGAATTGGCCACACATCAAGTATGCAAGGGCCGGCGGTGGACGGAACGCCGGCCCTCTCTCCCTGTGCGGATGCATCCTTCGTGGCGGCAAGTCTGCCGGTTGGATGGATTTGGCCTGACATTGACTGGACTGGCGGCGTGTGTACCTGCATAATGGCCATGGACGCGGTTGTCCTGGCCGAGGTGTAGGTATGTACGAACTGCTGTTGCGAACCGAGGTGCTGTTTCTGGGGCTCAAGCCGCTTGTGCTCCTGGCTATCGGCGTCCCCGCGCTGGGGGTGGGCCTGGTGTTGTGGCTGGGCGGCACGCGGTACAGCAGCGTCATCACAGGGCTGCTCGGGGCGGTGGTCGGGGCGGCCGCCGGGCTGCTGATCGGCCAATGGCTGGAGTTGCACCTGTGGCTGAGCATGTTGGTCGGTGCGGCCGTGTTAGCGACGGCGTCCATCCTGCTGCGAAACGCCCTGATCCTCGTCCTGGCCGTGCTCGTCATCGCGGCGGTCAGCGGGGCCGGGTATCTGGCCGTCGTGCTCGATCGGATGGCCCCGCCGGAGCCTGAAACGGAGACCTCGGCGCAGTATGCGGTACAGGTCCAATCGCTCGCCAGCATGGACCAGACGGCCCGGATGAACTACGTGGACGAGATCAGCGGCGAAGAGCCGTCCTTCAGCGAGCGCGTGCGCGCCGTCCTCGACGACACGTGGCAGGCGGTGCGGCCCCATGCGTGGAAGTTCGCCCTCTCCGTCGTCGCCGGCGGTCTGGTCGCCGGCTTTCTCGTCTGGCTGATCAAGAAGGCGCTCATCGCTCTGGCCTACAGCCTCGTCGGCGTAGCCGCGATCTTCATGGGCACGCAGGCAGCGCTGCTCGGCGCTGGTTTCCAGGCGGTTTCGGCGCTCGAAGGCCGGCCGTGGCTGCTGCCCGGCGGCTTCCTGACGTTGACCGGCATCGGCTGGGCGTGGCAGCTCGTCAACGCCCGCCCCAGACCTCACAGAGAGCCGGCAAAGAAGGAAGAAGATTAATCGCGAGGGTCGTCGAATCGCAGCAGGCTCATACCTGTCTGCGGATCGGGCTTGCGTTTCGCCTCGAATCCCGTCAGTTCGATAATAGTCACTTCCAGAATCAGGAATATCCTTGTCGGGTTGCGCGGGCAGCCCACCAAGCTATCATCTCCCTTGCCGATCGCGGTGTGAAGATGCAGCTTCGGGCCGGCGTCGTCCCAGTAGAGGGTTCCGACGCCGAGCGCCTCGCCCGGGCCGGCGAATTCGTGGAACTCCGGCTCGATCTTCGGCTGCTCTGTCTTCGGCCCGACCACTACGTTCGCCCGACGGAATCCCCCCGTGACGAGCACGGCCGCACAGCGGATATTCTCCCGGCGCGCAATCTGCTCGATCGACTCATGCAGATCCTCGCCCTCGAATAGTCTGGCCGCCACCGCGCGGCCAACCTTGCCCACCGAATATTCCATAGTCACACTCTACAATACGCCCGCCTTGGAGCCATGCTGTGACATCCGAGCGAGCGGTCCGTGCGGCTCCCAAAAGCTCAAGACTTTGCCAGCCGGCCCATCATCTCTTCCAGTCCGTCGAGGCACAGTTGCGACCACGTCTCCATTGAATCGCGAAGCGCCTTGAGCTCAGCCAAGCCCAGAAACTCCATCTGCGTGATCATCTGCTCGCGCTTCGTCACATCGGGCGAGTCCAGGTCCCAACAGTGCACGACGCCTAAGTGCACCTGCCCGACCTCGTTGGAGTCGTCGTTGAGCAGGGCGACGACGCGGTCGCGGTGGTCCGTCTCCACGGAGACCTCCTCGGCCACCTCGCGCTCGACGGCCGCCCGGTAGGTCTCGCGAAAGTCGCTGCGGAACAGCGGGGCGGCGTCATCGACGGGATTGATGTGCCCGCCGATGCCGATGGAGCGATTGCCGACGAGGCGGGTCTCGCCAGCCCGCTTGCCGCGCACGTACGTCAGACACCGGCCGTCGCATAGCATGATGACGTAGGGGATGAGCTGTTTGTACGCCGGGTCTTTCTCCGCCTGCGACCGCGGCATGAACCGGGGCACGCCCGGCGCGAAGAGCCGCTCCAGATAGCCCTCCACGTCGAAATGCAGGCCGTGAAAGGTCCCGACCTCCTCGAAAACCGTCCGCTCGACCACCAAAACCTGTTCTTCCTGCGCCATTCGTTCCTTTCGTCGATCGTGCCGTACCCAATCCTGCCCCCATCCGCCGGCCCCCACTATAGGCAATCGGCGCCCCGGGTCAAGCTCCCCTGCCCGCAATGTGTCGCTCACCTGCCGGCTGTGGAGAATATTCCCTGCGTGCTCATTTTTGGAAAAGGGGACTGAACCGGATCAGCCCCAGAGCAGTACAATAATGTGAATGATCGTTCACAATGGAGTTCTTTATGCGTGCGGAAAAGCTGAAAACCGAGGTTCGTCGGGAGCAGATCGCGGAGGCTACCCTGCGGCTGATAGGTGCCGAGGGCATGAAGGGCCTGAGCGTGGCGAAGATCGCCCGGCGCGTGGGCGTGGTGCCGTCGGCTCTCTACCGGCACTTCCGCAACAAGGATGAGGTGCTTGACGCCGTGCTGGAACTCGTCGGGGACAAGATGCTCGCGAATGTGCGGACGGTCACAGCCGCAACGGACGATCCGTTGGAGCGGCTTGAGAGGCTGCTGATGCGGCATATTGACCTGGTTCGCAGGAATCAGGCGATACCGCGGGTGGTCTTCTCGGAAGACGTCTCCGGCGGTGACGCGCGGCGCAAACGGAAGGCCTATGACATGGTGAGGCGGTTCCTGGACGCCGTAACCGACATTGTTGCACGAGGGCAGGCTCGCGGCGTCATTCGTACGGACTTGGCCGCCGAGAATGTCGCGTTGTTGTACTTCGGACTGATCCAGCCGGGGGCCGTGCTTTGGCATCTTAGTGGCGGACGGTTCGATATCACGAGGAGGGCCAGGGAGAACTGGCAGGTCGTCAAAGCGGCCATCGAGCACCGTCGGGAATGAAATTGTAGGCAGAACGGTCGATCCGCAAAATGTGAAGAAAGGTGCACAGAGGCGTACAAATGAAACGGAACCGCAGACTGATCCTGTTGCCGCTACTGGCGGCCGCCGCCATCGGGGGTATTGTGCTCTACCGAACGTATGGCATGGAGGTCCGAGACCCCAATGTGATTCTTGTCTCAGGCAACATGGAAGTGACGGACGCCAAAGCCAGCTTCCAGGTTGGCGGGCGCGTCGCCGAGCGGCTGGTCTCCGAAGGCCAGGTCGTCGCGCGCGGACAGATCATTGCCCGACTCGATACGTCCGAGCTTGCCCAGCAGGTGGCGATTCGCGAGGCGGAGGTGGCGACGGCCGAGGCCTTCCTCGCCGAACTCGAAGCGGGTTCCCGCGAGGAGGAGATTGCGGCGGCCGGCGCGACTCTGGCACGGACGAAGGCCGAGCAGAAGCAGATGTACCGGGAATACCAGCGTCAGAAAGCGCTCTACGAGCAAAATGCCATCCCCGAGCAGCAGTACGAGCGGGCCCAGACCGCCTATGAGGTGGCCGAGGCCCGGGTCAGGGAGGCGGCAGAGCAGTTGCGTCTGATGGAGAAAGGCCCGCGACCGGAGAAGATCCAGCAGGCCCGGGCCAAGGTGGAACATAGCCGACAGGCCCTCGAAATGGATAGGATCCGGCTGGGCTACGGCCAACTGCGGTCGCCGCTGTCGGGAGTTGTGCTCTCCGAGCATATCGAGGACGGCGAGTTCGTCGTCCCGGGGACTCCGATCGTAACGTTGGCCGATCTCAACGATATCTGGTTGCGGGCCTACATCAGCGAGACCGACCTGGGCCGTGTACGGCTCGGCCAGGAGGTGAAGGTTCGTACGGACAGCTATTCGGACAAGACCTACCCGGGGCGGATATCCTTCATCGCCTCGGAGGCCGAGTTCACACCCAAGCAGGTGCAGACCGAAGAGCAAAGGGTTAAGCTCGTCTACCGGGTCAAGATCGAGGTCGACAATCGCAATAGAGAACTCAAGCCGGGTATGCCGGCCCATGCAGAAATCCTTGCGGAAGAGGCCGGCGATGGCTGAGACGATCAAGGCACAGCAACTGACCAAATCGTTTGGTGATCTCAGAGCGGTGGATCATCTTGATCTGGCGGTCGAGGCCGGCGAGGTCTTTGGACTTGTAGGCCCTGACGGCGCGGGCAAGACCACGACCATGCGCCTGTTGACGTCGATCCTGGAACCGACGAGCGGCGATGCGTGGGTTTCAGGCCACCATACGGTGAAAGGGGCGGAGTCCGTCAAAGAGAGTATCGGTTACATGAGCCAGCGGTTCGGGCTCTACCTCGATCTGACGGTCATGGAGAACATCCGTTTTTATGCTGATATCTTCGGCGTCGGGCGCAGGGAACGCCGGGAAACGACCGGCCGCCTGCTTGACTTCACGAATCTGGCGCCCTTTCGGAATCGGCTGGCCGGTCATCTTTCGGGCGGCATGAAGCAGAAGCTCGGCCTGGCCTGCGCCTTGATCCACACGCCGAAGATCCTCTTCCTCGACGAGCCGACCAATGGCGTAGACCCGGTTTCCCGGCGAGATTTCTGGCGTATTCTCTACCGGCTCCTGCGCGACCAAGTGACGATCTTCGTCTCGACGGCCTATCTCGATGAGGCGGAACGCTGCAACCGGGTCGGGCTGATTGATGGCGGACGCATGCTGGAGGTCGGCACGCCCGACGAACTCAAGCAGATGATGGACGGCACAATCCTCGAGATCCGCTGCTCCGCGCCCCGTAAAGGCAGAGCTTTGCTGGCGAAGAAACTGGAGGCCGACCGCGTCGGGCTGTTCGGGGATCGTATTCACATCGTGACGCGCGACCCGGAGAGGACGCGATCGTTATCGGAACAGGCCCTGGCGAACGCCGGGATCGAAATGGCAGGGGCGCGCATCGTCGAACCGACGCTGGAGGACATCTTCATCTCGATCCTGGCGCGTCGGAGCGCGGAGGTCAACCATGATCGCCGGTAAGAACAGCAAGGCCGTGACCGTGCGGGACCTCGAGAAGCGATTCGGCAGTTTCGTCGCGGTGAAGAAGGTCAGCTTCGATGTCGGTGCCGGCAAGATTTTCGGGTTTCTCGGCCCGAACGGGGCGGGCAAATCCACCACGATTCGCATGCTGACCGGCATCCTGGCTCCGAGCGGCGGCACGGGCGCCGTGGCTGGCTACGATGTCATCCACGAGCCGGAGAAGATCAAGGCGAACATCGGTTATATGAGCCAGAAGTTCTCGCTGTACGAGGATCTGACCGTCCAGGAGAACCTGGATTTCTACAGCGGGATCTATCGGATTGGCGCAACGAGGAAGCGGCAGCGCCAGGAGTGGGTCGTGGAAATGGCCGGTTTGCGAGAGCGCCGCAATAGCCGCACCGGAACGCTCTCCGGCGGATGGAAACAGAGGCTCGCTCTGGGTTGCGCGATTCTCCACGAGCCACCCGTGATCTTCCTCGACGAGCCGACCGCAGGGGTCGATCCGATCAGCCGGCGGCAGTTCTGGGATCTGATCTATGAATTGGCTGGCAAAGGCGTCACGGTCTTTGTCACGACGCATTACATGGATGAGGCAGAATACTGCGACCGAATCGCGCTTATTTACCGCGGGGAGCTGATCGCGATCGGCGCGCCGCAGGAACTCAAAACCAGCGTCATGAAGGACCGGGTGGTTGAGGTCCGGTGCGACAGGCCCCAGGAGGCGCTGGACGAAATCGTCAAGCTCGAAATCGTCAATGAAGCGGCTCTGTTCGGCAGGGATCTCCACGTCGTGGTCCGGGACGAGCGCGCCGCCCTTGAAATCATCCCGCGAACTCTCCGTGAGACAGGCTGCACGGTCAAGGGGATCGAGGGCATCACGCCTTCACTGGAGGATGTATTCGTCTCCCTGATCGATTCCTACGATCGCAGCCATGAGCAGGGGGCGACATGATCAAGGCTCGTCGAACATGGGCGGTCAGTCGCAAGGAGTTCTTGCACATCGTCCGGGATCCGCGCAGCCTCGGCATGGCCGTCGCGATCCCCATGCTCCTGTTGGTTCTCTTCGGTTACGCGTTGACGCTCGACGTGGACAACGTGCCGCTGGTCGTTTGGGATCAGAGTGATACGCCCGAGAGCCGCGATCTGATCAGCCGGCTCCGCGGCTCGCGGTACTTCTCCATTCGCGACTACGCAACGAGTTACGACCAGATCGATGCCTTCATCAACTCCGGCGACGTGCTGGCCGCATTTGTCATTCCGTCCGACTTCTCGGAACTCCTGAAGGCCGGCTACGACGCACCCGTCCAACTGCTGGTCGATGGCAGTGACTCGAACACGGCCACGATCGTGCTCGGCTACGTTCGCAGCGTCGTGAACGGTTATTCCTCGCAGGTCCTCATCGACCGGATGGAACGACTGACGGGCAAAGTCACGTCGCCCCCGGTCGATTTCCGTCCGCGTGTGTGGTTCAACCCGGATCTCGAATCGAAGAACTACATCATCCCTGGTCTGATCGCCGTGATCATGATGGTGATCGCCGCGCTGCTTACGTCGCTGACGATCGCTCGCGAGTGGGAGCGGGGCAGCATGGAACAGTTGATCTCCACGCCAATCAAGGGGCCCGAGCTGATCGCCGGCAAGCTGCTGCCGTACTTCGCAATTGGCATGTTGGATGTTCTGTTGGCGGTGCTGATGGGCGAATTTCTCTTCGACATTCCCCTGCGAGGCAGCCCGGCGCTTGTGTTCGTCATGGCCTCGATCTTCCTCGCCGGCGCCCTGTCGCTGGGTCTGCTGATCAGCATCGTGACCAAGAGCCAGCTCCTGGCCAGTCAGTTGGCCATGGTGTTGACCTTCCTGCCGTCCTTCCTGCTCTCGGGCTTCATGTACGCGGTCGGCAATATGCCCCGGCCCATCCAGGTTGTCACGTATGCCATCCCGGCTCGCTACTTCGTCGCCCTGCTCAAGGGGATTTACCTCAAGGGCCTCGGGCTGGAGGTCCTCGCCGGCCAAGCCCTGCTGCTGACCGCGTTCGCCGTCGTGACCGTGCTCCTGGCCAACCTGAAGTTTCGTAAGACGCTGGAGTAATCATGCTTGAGCGGATCTACCACATGCTGGTGAAGGAGTTCATTCAAATCCTGCGGGACCCGCGCATGAAGGGCGTGATCTTCCTGATGCCTGTCGTGCAGTTGCTGGTCTTCGGATACGCGGTGACGACCGACGTTCGGAATATCCGCACGGTCGTTCACGACTTCGACGAGACGCCCGCCAGCCGCCGGTTGTTGTCGCGATTCGCCGGTTCCGGGTATTTTGAGATCATCGAGCACACCGGCTCCTTCGACAGAGGCTCAGTGCTGCTCGACGCAGGGAGGGCCCAGGCGGTGGTTTATATCCGAAAGGGCTTTGCAGATGATCTCGGCGCCGGCCGGCCGGCGCCCGTGCAGATCGTTGTCGACGGGACCGACTCGAACACGGCCGGGATCGCGCTGGATTACGCCACACGGATCGTGGCCGAGTTCTCCGAGCAGGTGCTGCTTGAGCGCATCGCCCGCCTTGAAGGCGCCAAGTCCTCCAGAGGTACGGTCGTCTTGGAGTCACGAGCCTGGTTCAACGAGAACCTCGAAAGCCGCAATTTTTATGTCCCGGGTGTCATCGCAATCATCGTGATGCTGATCACGCTCATGCTTACGAGCATGGCCATCGTCCGGGAGAAGGAGATCGGCACGATGGAGCAGCTCATGGTGACCCCGATCACGTCGGCCGAGTTCATCCTTGGGAAGACCGTCCCATTTGCCTTGATCGGGTTCGCCGACGTGGCGCTGGTGACGGTCGTCGGCGTTCTGTGGTTCGACGTGCCGATCCGGGGCAGTTTGCTGCTGCTGTTCAGCGCCACGGCCCTGTACCTGATGACGACCCTCGGCATCGGATTGCTCATCTCGACCGTCAGCCAGACCCAGCAGCAGGCGATGATGAGCACGTTCTTCTTCTACTTCCCTGCGGTCCTGCTGTCCGGCTTCATGTTTCCCATCGCGAACATGCCCCGAATCATCCAGTGGCTCACTTATTTCAACCCGCTGCGATATTTCCTCGTGATCGTGCGCGGCATCTTCCTCAAGGGCATCGGCCTGGCTACGCTGTGGCCCCCCATGCTGGCTTTGGCCGCCATGGGCGTCGCCAGCCTCTGGTTTGCGAGTCACCGCTTCCAGAAGACGACCTCCTGACCGCCTGCTACGCTCCGCCATTCCTCGTTGCCAAAGAGAGGGGACGACTCAGGCAGTCGAACGGCGCCTGTTGTGCCGGTACGACAGGCTACCTCGTCCGAGTTGACACAGAAGGGTATTTTTGCGTTTTGCGGGCGGGGGGTGTAACATTGGCAGGCGGGGCGCAATTGAAATGAGGTAATGGTCGCGGTCATGACAAAAGCTGCTGAGCAAACGGCTTATGATGATCTGGTGGTCCGGGCGAAGACGCAGGCGGCGGCCCTGGGGGAGTTGTACGAGCTGTATTACGACCGGATCCTGCGGTTTTGCATGCACCGGCTGTTCAACCGGGCCACGGCTGAGGATGTGACCTCGTCGGTCTTCCTGACCGTCGCCGAGACGATGCGGGGGTTCAAAGGCCGGTCCGAGCAGGACTTCCGGAGCTGGATCTACACCATCGCTGCGAATCAGGCGAACGCCTATATTCGCAAGACCACGCGGCGGAAACGGCTGATGGAAACCGCCATGGCGCATCGGCAGGAGGCCGAGCCGGGGGCGGGCGAGTGGTCCAGCCTGGACTGGCCGACGCTGTATGCGGCGATTCAGGAGCTCAAGCCGGAACATCAGACCATCCTGACGCTGCGGTTTTTCGAAGATATGGATTATGACGAGATTGCGAGAATCGTGAACGCCCGGCCCGGGACGATCCGGGTCACCCTGCACCGGGTCCTCCGCAGGCTCCAGGAAGTCCTGCAAGAGGATCTGGGTGGAGATGTGTAGATGTTCGAGAACGAGCAGAAATTCAGAAGAGTCGTTGGCGGACTGCGGATCGACGCGACGCCCGACCCGGCGCATCGCGAGCGGCTGCGACGGCAGATGCTCGAGCGGTTCGAGCAAGCCGGCGGTAGGCGACTGAGGACGGAGGACATTGAACAGGCTTCCGAGCCCGTCCGGCCTGCGGTTTCGGTGGTGCGTTTTCCGTATTCGCGGCTGGCGGTGGCGGCCGCGGTGCTCGTGGTCGCGACGGCGGGGGTGTGGGTGTGGCACGGCTCGACTGGCGGGCCGGCCGGCTTCGCGCAGGTTCGGCTGGCCACGAAGAAGATGCCCTGGCTGCACGTCGTCGTCAGCACGTTTCACAGCGGCGACGTTCAGACTCAACAGCACTGGTACAACTTCACGGCCCAGCAGACATACGTGGTGATGGACGACGGGGCCGTGCTCGGATGGGAGTACGGCAGCGAGCAGAAGAAAGTCGTGTACAGCCCGCGGCTCAAGGCCTTGATGATTTCCGAGCTGCCGAAGTCGGGCCTGTTCGGCTCCGATTCGGCGTACAACCTCGTGGACGCCTTTGCCCAGTTCGCCGCCGCCGACGAGGTGGATGAGCGGACGGCTGAGTATGAGGGCAAGAGCGTGCGGGCATACGGCTTGGAACGCGCCGACCCGGGCCTCACGATTGACGGCCGACCGGTGGCCAGGCTTGGGATCAGTCTCATGGCCGACCCGGCGACGAAGCGCCTCGTCGCGGCGAATATCGAGCATCGGGGCGCCGGGGGAAACCTGCTCGTCCGCGAGGAATGGGTGATGAGCTATCCGTCCTCCGGGCCCGCGAGCGTCTACGACGCGGGCGTGCCGCGCACGGCGCGCGTGGTCGATATGAGGCAAGGGCACATCGGCACGCCGGGCAACGAGCCGGCGCCGATTTCCACGCCGGCGAATACGGCCGCGCCGAAACTGGCTCCGCTGGAGATCGCGCTGCCGAGGGCCATGTTTATTGGCACGCCACAAGCCAAGGGAGTGCCCAACCTGGAGAAGCCGCGCAGAGGCCCGCGCCCGCCGTTCCTGGCGCCGCTGGGCACGACGAACGTCGCGCTCGGCAAGCCGGTGACGTCCAGCGATCGCGACCCGCTCGTCGGCAGTCTGGACCTCATCACGGATGGCGACAAGGAAATCGCCGATGGCAGCTTCGTGGAGCTGGGTCCTTTCCCGCAGTATGTGACGATCGACCTTCGCGAGCCGTGTGAGATCTACGCCGTCGTGGTCTGGCATCACCACCGGTGGCCTCGGGTGTACTTCGACGTGGCTGTGCAGGTCTCGAACAGCCGGACCTTCCGGACCGGTGTCACGACCGTCTTCAACAACGACACCGACAACTCCCTCGGTCTCGGCGCCGGACGGGACATGCACTATACCGAGACGAACGAGGGCAAGCTGATCGACTGCAAGGGTGTACGGGGCCGCTACGTTCGTCTGCACAGCAACGGCAATACGAACGACGAGTTGAATCACTACATCGAGGTCGAAGTCTACGGTCGGCCGGTGAGATAGACCGGACGCGAGGCGTGGCTGCGCCGGGTCTCGCACACACATCATCAGACTTTTGAAAGGTCAGAGCCATGACAGGGGAGAGAAATGCGCGCACCATGCGGCCCAGACGAATCGCGATCCTCCTTCTTATCACGCAGCTCTTGGTCCTGAACGCCTGCGATGGGGCCGGCCCGACCTTGAAGGTGGGCGAGGAGGTCTTCCGGTTCGTGCAGGTGCCGGCGGGGCGGTTCCTGATGGGCTCGGACTCCGGCGACAGCGACGAGCGGCCGGCCCACGAGGTCACGATTCCGCACAGCTTTGCCATGATGGCCACTGAGGTGACCGTGGGCCAGTTCGCAGCGTTCGTCGAGTCGACGGGATACCGGACGGACGCCGAGCGAGGCAACTGGGCGTGGCTCTGTCCCGCGGGCGGCTTGGCCGGACCCGACCGCAACCTCGACTGGCGACGCCCGGGATTGTCTCAGTCGGACGATCATCCCGTCGTGGTGCTCAGTCGCAGTGATGCTCTGGCCTTCTGTCGCTGGCTGGGCGAGCAGACGGGGCGTTCCGTACGTTTGCTGACGGAGGCCGAATGGGAATATGCGGCACGGGCCGGCGGCGAATCCCCCGACGATGCACGACTGGACGAGTGCGCCTGGTATGAGGACACCGCCGATGACGCGACGCACCCGGTCGGATCGAAGGCTCCCAACTCGTGGGGCTTGTACGACATGCAGGGCAACGCCTGGGAATGGTGTATGGACGTGTGGCACCCCAGCTACGACGACGCCCCGACGGACGGTAGCGCGCGGATGAGCGATCCGGGGATTCCCGAAGCGGCCCGGCGCTATGTCCTGCGCGGGGGCTGTTGGTCGCGAAGCGCTCGACAGGTGGGCCTGACGCATCGGTATCGCGGGACGGGCAACTTTCGCAACTGCGGCACGGGTTTTCGGGTTGTGCTCGACGCAGACAGCGCTGCTGCGAGTCACTCCGTGCCGACGTTTCGACGGCAGGCGGATTCTCGCCAGTGGTCTTGCACCCTCACCAGTGGCGCCTCGGAGAGTAGTCTCGCGATTGGCGAGGTATCATTCGAGCTGGTTCGCATCCCGGCCGGCGAATTCCTCATGGGCTCCGACCGCGATGACGAGGAGAAGCCCGTTCACCAAGTGCGCATCGATTACGATTTCGAGATTGGCCGGACCGAAGTCACACGCGCGCAGTTCCGGGCGTTCATCGAGGCAACGGGATATATCACGGAAGCGGAGAAGGAAGGCTGGGCCTGGACCCGCTCGCAGTGGCGAGACTGGCATCCGGAGCTCGAGATCTGCTGGCGTAATCCCGGGTTTTCGCAGGCCGACGACCATCCGGCAACCTGCGTGAGCTGGTACGATGCGATGGCATTCTGTCGCTGGCTCTCGGCGCGGAGCGGCGAGGACATCCGCCTACCGAGCGAAGCCCAGTGGGAATACGCCTGTCGGGCGGGGACCACCGGCGACTACGGCGGAGATATCAGAGCGATGGGTTGGCACCGCTACAACTCCGGCCAGCGAACGCATCCCGTCGGGCAAAAACAGCCGAATGCGTGGGGTCTGTACGACATGCACGGCAACGTCTGGGAGTGGTGCCGGGACATGTGGCACATGCGCTATGACGGAGCGCCGAACGATGGAAGCGCCTGGGTAACGTCGCCCTTCTTCATCCCGGCCATGCGGGGCGGCTCGTTCACGAATCCGCCCTGGTGGCTTCGCTCCGCGATCCACATGCGCAACGATCCCGGCTGCCGACACAGCTACAACCAGGGCTTCCGCATCGTTCGCGTCCCGAAGGAGCCCGGTCGGTCAGTCGCGAGTGTCGCAGTTTCCGTCGCCGCCGATTCCGATGTTCCCACCGTGGCGAGCGTCGAGAGCGCGAGACTCGTGCCGGTGGAGGTGGACCTTCCGAGGCGGCAGTTTCGAGGGACGCCGAAGGATATCCGCGCGCCGCGAACCAGGCCGGTGCAGACCGAAGCGGGGCCGCCCTTTCTAGCCCCGGCGGGGACGAGGAACGTCGCGCTCGGCAAGCCGGTCTCGGCCAGCGATGAAGAGCCGGTCATCGGCGAGCTTGCGATGGTCACAGACGGCGACAAAGAGGCGATCGAGGGCAGCTATGTCGAGCTGGGCCCCTTCCTCCAGCACATTACGATCGACCTTCAGGGCGAGTATGAAATCTATGGCATCCGGGTCTGGCACTTTCACCGGGAGCCGCGCATCTACTTCGACGTGATCGCCCAGATTGCCGGCGACGCCGACTTCATCACCGATGTGCGGACGGTCTTCAACAACGACATGGACAATTCCGCCGGCCTGGGCCTCGGCGCGGACATGCACTACGTCGACACGCACTTCGGCGAAGTGTTCGACGCCAAGGGTGTTCGCGGGCGCTACGTTCGCCTCTACAGCAACGGCAACACCGCTGACGACCAGAACCACTACATCGAAGTGGAGGTCTACGGACGACGGGTAGAACGGCGGTGCAGCGGCAGGCCGGCCAGACCCAGCCCGACAACCAGGAAGGCTACCGTCGCCGGCTCTGGTACGGAGAACGTCAGCGTGAACGAGTCGAACGAGCCTGTGTCGCCGGCGAAGGCGTCGTAGACCTCGAGCTTCCACGATCCATAGGCATCCTGGCCGTCGAAAGAGGTGAGCGATTGACCTTCCAAAGGCCGGAAGCGCCCGACAAAGGGCGGCTCGCCTTCCTCAATCGGCGTGGCGGCCTCGTCATCGAACGTGGTGGAACTGTAGTCCGCGCCTTTGTAGAACCCTCCGAACGGATCCGATTCGTTCAGGATGACGGTCGTGCCGGAAGGACTCTCCAGGAACAACCTCAAATCGAACGCATTCGTGTGCGTGATGTTGATGGTGACATCGAGGTCCGCAATGGTGAGATGCTGCGGCACGTCAATCACGGCATCATCCATCCACCCTTTGCTGGCCTCGGGATCGGCAGGAATCCGCAGGTCGAAATAATCGCCGAACGAGTACGTGACATCGGCGTCGGCCGCCTCCACGGGGCCGCACAAGCTCAACAGAACACTGGCGGTGCAAAGGATCAGGGCGCTCGCGTCAATTCTCATCTCGATTCCTCCTCCGTGTAGTCGCACATTCTCCGAATTCTCCCGGGGGCGCCCTTCCGCAAGACGCGAGAGTGTAGCCGCAAGAGCGCCGATTGTCAAGAGAAATCCGCCCACTTCTTGCGACAATCGCATCCGTATTTGTCATTTTGTGGGATTCTCAGCCCAAATTTATACGGTTCATGGCTTTGGGCCAATGGCGGGATCGATCATCTCCTGTTATCGTCCGGCAGGAAATCTCTCTCGCAACTTCGCGGAGAGTTCGCGGATGGTCTCGGCGTACTCCGGCTTGACCGCGAGATTCTCGTTTTCCTGCGGATCGCTCCGATGGTCGTACAACTCGTAGACGTTCGGCGCGCCGGCCTTGCGCCATTCGACGAAACGCCAGCGGTCCGTGCGCATCGCGATGCCCCGGTAGCCGCCTTTGGGATACCAGCTATGACTGCGGTCTTTCGTGTCGGCGTTGGGGTCGTCGATCAGGGGCTTGAAGCTCGTGCCCTGCGGGCCGTCCGCCGGGGACAGGCCGCAAATCTCCACGAGGGACGGGTAGATGTCCACGAACTCGACGAGCGCGTCGCATTTGACGCCTCGCTTCGACTGGCCCGGCAGCGCGACGATCAGCGGAGCGCGCGTAGCGCCCTCGTAGTTGTTGTGCTTTCCGCCCCACCAGCCGTGCTCGCCCATATAGTAACCATGGTCGCCCCAGAGGATCACGAGCGTATCGTTCTCCCGGCCCGTCTCCGCGAGAGCGTCGAGCAGGCGGCCGACCTGCGCGTCGATGTAGCTGACCGCGGCGAGATAGCCGTGCAGGCACTTGCGCCCGAACTTGGGCGTGACCACCCGATCCTTCGGTGTGTTGCCGTACCAGAAGAAGTCGGCTCCGGTTCGCGCGGCGAAGGCCGGGGCGTTCTTGGGCGGATACGAATTGTCCGGCAACGGAATATCCTCCGGGCGATAGAGATCCCAGTATCTCTTCGGCGCGATCCACGGCACGTGCGGGTTGTGGAATCCGACGGCCAGAAAGAAAGGCTGCTCGGGTTTTCCCGCCAGGTCTTTCAGTGCCGCGACGGCCTCGCGCCCGATATCGCCGTCGCTCAGTTCGTCATCCGGCAGGTCCGGCGCCTCGAATGCCGGCCCGGCGTAGAAGGCGGCACCCTTTCCGCGACGTGGAATCGGTTTGCCGGCGGTTTTCATTTCCCGCCTGTACTTGCGTACGGCCTCTCGACCTTCGGGTCCATAGCGGGGCTTCCTCGACTGCCACGATGGGACACTCCACGAAGGGGGATCGTCGATGCCTACGTGGTAGACCTTTCCGAGGCTGCGCGCGAAGTAGCCGTGGTTCTTGAAATGCTGCGGCAGTGTCACGATGTCCGGCAGGGTCTCGCGCAAGGCCGGGCCGATCGTGAAGATCCGCGTCGTGGCTGGATACCGCCCGCTCAGCAGCGAAATCCGCGACGGACTGCACAACGCCTGCTGGCAGTACGCACGGGTGAACGTGGTCCCGCGCGCCGCCAGCCGATCGATATGTGGCGACTTCACCACGGCATCGCCGTAGCAGCCCAATTGCGGCCGCAAATCGTCCACCGCGATAAACAGGACGTTGGGCTGTCTCTTCTCCCGTGCCGCGACAGGCGTTGCCCAAGGCAGGCATGTCGTTGCTGTCACGCCCATCGCTGCCCCGGCAACGCGTCGCAGAAACACTCGTCTGCTCAATACCTCAGCCATGATCTTTTCTCCCGTACCATCGAGGAATCACATCTCCTGCGGGGACGAGACCGGCCTCGACCCAGCCGCCCATGCTATCCTCTCATGTCGCCCGATTCAACCGGCGTTCTGTGTCGTGAGTTGTCTCGCTGCGCACGGGATCTCCACGGACATACCATGACCGTACGTGTCATCGCGCAACGCGGGAAACCAGAAAGGGCGGGATTCCACCGGTCCTCTTTCTGCAAGATCGGATAGAGACTGTATTTACGGTTCAACTCTTCCTGTGACAAAGTCTTGGCCCTGGAGCTGCCGCCGGATCGGGTGCGGGCCTGCCGGCCGCGTTAGAGCAGGCTGCTTTCCAACACGAGGAATGGCTACATTCCGGTCCAGACAATCGACAGGGGAAACGCCAGGTCGTGGGAACCTGGATCATAGAGAGATTGCGCTTCCACACGGTCGCTGTCGGCGCCGACACTCGCCAGGCACGGGTAGTAAAACGGCGGCACTGTTGGATTCGGATACTCCGGGAGATAGTACATACTGAAGCCCAAGACCCAAAGAGAGCTCGTCGCAGGGTCCTCCGCGATGTCAACGACATGCTGCATGCCCGCGATTTCGATCAAGCGTGCGTGAGTCAAAGCTCCTTGCGTGGAATAGCCGTGGATCAGGCTCGTGTAGATGTCGTCTTCGTTTTGCCGACTGGACGCCACATACAGCATGTCGGTGGTTTCGGACATGTACATCGCCGTCGGGGTCGGACAGTAGTTTTCACTATCCGGCCTGCCCAGGTCCAGACGTTCTATAGTCCCATCCGGCGCATACCGCCACAGGATGTCGCTCTCATTGAGGCTGTGCGCGTTGAGGACGTAGAGGTTACCGGCGCCGTCGATCTCGAGCTCTCGCAGGGCATCTCGACACTGGTTGTCACCCGGCAACGGTGGTTCGTCGTAGACTTGAACGACCTGATACGGCGTGCCCGCTCCGGGCTGCAGCAACAGCTTGGCTGCTGCGGTATAGGGCTCGCCGTCGCTTGGGTTAACGACCACCGGAACGACATACGCATAGTCCATATCAACAGCGGCGTCGAGAATAGGACGACCGAAGACGTCCAGCCCATCCTCCTGGAGGCCTACATAAAGCGTTGCGGGCTGGTGGTAGCGGGGCTCTTCCACGTCCGTCAGTGCAAGAGCACCTGGCGGCACGATCGACTCATTCGTCTCGTCCAGTCGCACAAGCCCGCTTTCCGAATTCACCAGGTAGAGGTCGCCGGCGCTGCCCTTGACGAGCCGGATATTCCCCCGGTCCGGAGACGGTGCGGACGACCCTGCATATACCCCATCTCGGTCGAAGATGTAGAGCTGGTCTCTGAGCTTGTTCGCAGGCACACTGGTTCCCCTTTTGCCCACGATCAACAAATCACTCAATTCGTAGGGCAGGCCCGCAACCTGGACGTCGTGTGCCGTGGCCACGGAGTAGGAAGCCAGCGAGGCCGCCGCCACTTTGGTGGTCGGGCCGGCAAGGGGCACGCGGCAGAGATTCAGGAGACGATCGCTTGAGTTTAGTGCCCAGTCCCAGGACGTGACGTCAAGAGCATCCACCACGCCATCTGCACTGAAGACACCCTCATAGCAGGCCCGTTCGCCGACCGCGGGACGCCCACACTCACCAATGACTTTCAGGAAGTCCGCCACATCGATCAGGTTGTCCCAATTGATGTCCAGACAGATGCCGTAGCATTGAACGGCCGAGCCCAGGCAATCGATAGCAACAGAGTTACTGGGCTCGGGTTCAATCAACTCCAGCTCCACCCAGGTGCCTGCTGCAAGATTCAAGTGGCCCGTCCGGACGAGCTTCTCGAAGACGGCGATCCGGCCGCTGCCGGGTGAACCGGGTCGCCCGGCCGGCGGAGCTACAAGATGAGCCACCTCAAGGTAGTGCTCATCCCATAGAGGATCGTCACGGTCCAGAAGCGTCGGGACGTCCGACAGATAGATCACCAGTTCGACGCCGGGGCCGCCTGCACTGAACAGATAGGTGAACCGAATCAGAATCTCATCCTTGAAGACGCCGTCGAAGGACGCCTTGGCGCGGGCGCTCACGGGCAGTCCGTAGCCCGACGCCGTCGGATCGAGATTCACCCGGCTGTGCATCACCATCACGCCGTCGGGGTCTGGAGCAAGTCCTTCGACGCGCTCCACGTGAATTCGCTCTCGCTCAGGTTGGTAGGGATCGACTACGTTGTTGGTCACGACCTTCATCGCAAAATCCTCCGCCTCATCGAAGTCAAAGTCGCCGAGAGAGTAACTGAGCAAGGGGATGAAGGTGACGTGCACGGTGTGGTCTTCGTCTATGTCGAGCAGTTCATACTCATCGCCGCCGATTTGGGCGGTATTGTTGTCGAGGAGCCATGTGTCCACCTTGTAGCCGGTGGCCGGGTAAGCGGTGAATTTCAGATCGCTGCCTGGCTCGACTTCGAGAGGAGCACTGGGGTCGATAGAGCCATAAGGTCCGGCCGTCGGTGTGATCGTGTACTGCGCCGCTCTGAACGTGACGCGAATCGTCTGGTCGGCCTGGACGTCGCGGACCGTGTACATTGTGCCGCCGGTCTGAACGATGCTACCGTCCAGCGACCAGGCGTCCACCTCGTAGCCAGTATCCGGGTCGGCGGTGAACTTCCGGCTGCCCCCGTATGGAACGGTCACCGGCCCATCAGGAGAGATCGAGCCGTGCGGGCCTGCCGCGGGTGTCACCTGGTACTGAAGCTGCTTGAATGTGACGCGAATCGTCTGGTCGGCCTGGACGTTGCCGACCGTGTACGTGCTGCCGCCGGTTTGGACGACGCTGCCATCCAGCGACCAGGCATCCACTTCATAGCCTGTATCCGGGTCGGCCGTGAACTTCCGACTGCCCCCGTACGGAACGGTCACCGGCCCATCGGGAGAGATCGAGCCGTGCGGGCCCGCCGAGGGTGTCACCTGGTATTGAAGCTGCTTGAATGTGACGCGAATCGTGTGGTCGGCCTGGACGTTGGCAACCGTGTACGTGCCGCCGCCGGTCTGAACGACGCTGCCATCCAGCGACCAGGTATCCACTTCATAGCCCGTATCCGGGTCGGCCGTGAACGTCTGGCTGCCCCCGTACGGAACAGTCACCGGGTCATTGGGAGAGATCGAGCCGTGGGGACCTGCCGAGGGTGTGATCGTGAGCGTTCCGTGCTTAATGGTTATTGTGTCTGTACCCTCGAATGTCGCGCCGCCTGTTAGCTCGCCGCTAATATCCAGTTCGACATCACCGGATGCCACCGGCCCCAGGATATCCTGGACATCCGAGCGGCTGAACTTGACGCTGAGCACGTTCCGACCCTTGCTGTTGGAAGTGTGCACCACGATAAGCCGGCCGTTGAGGCGAATGGCATCTGTGTCGATGTCACTGGCGCTGTGAGGATCGGGCAGCCGAATGCTGCAACTGATCCATGTGCCCTTACTGCCGAGGTTCAGGACACTGGGGGAGATGTCAATGTCGGCCTGCAAGCTTTGACCCATTGCGACCGAGGCACACAGCGTCAAGCAGACGCCCGCCATCGTTACCCTGAGTAGATTTTTCTGCATCGTTTCCATTCTTCCGCCTCCTGTGCATCGCACTGAACGTGACGCCACCGGCCCAATCCCTAAGGCTGCGCTGCTTGTGCCTCGCGAGCCAGGCCATAGAGTTCCCGAAACGGTAACACGACATATTCGTCACCCACATACAGACCCTTCTCGACACAGACGAACCTGACATGCCCGTCCAAGAAGGCCATGCTATGACAGTCAACACTCTGGTGCCACTCGGCCAATTCCTTCCAATCCTCTCGTGGGTGAGGGATCGGTTTCCATTGATTGATCCACCCGTAATCGCCGATGAGCAGCAGACGAGAAGGGGCATGCACCTGACTCACATTCAGGTGTGGCAGACGCGTGTTGATCTCGTCATGGAGCCTCTCAAAGGCGTTAGTCGTAGGCAGAACCCGGTTTTGCCCGATCAGAAAGATATTGGTCTGGTAGCTGGTTCCCAAATAACGATAGACCTTTGTATGCACGGCGTATCCAGGAACGCCGCCGCGGTCGGCCGGACAGCAGAAAACCCCGGCTTCCTGCTCGGTCGCAAGCGTCGGCGACAGTCCCAGATAGGGATTGAGCGGACGGGGATAAGGGTCTTCACCCTGCGTACGCTGTCCCTGCCATCCACCGTAGTCGAGGTTGGCATTCGGACCTTGATAGAAGCGGCCCTCGCTGTCACCCAAGTAAACGTTCCACGCATACGCGATCTGCCTGAGATTGCCCTGACAGGCCACGCGTTTTGCCAGCATCCTGGCCTTGTTGAGAGAGGGCAGCAGGACAGCCAACAGCATGGAGATGATCGCGACCACGACGAGCAGCTCGATCAAGGTGAAGCCGCCAGAGTTCTGGCGTCGGTCTGTAAGACTTCGCGGCCTCAAGGGCAGCGCCTCCAATACCGTTCCGTACGTCAGTCTTCCATTTCAGCAGGCAGGCCCTGCTGTGTCGTCGGGAGCGGTGTTTCTCCGAAGCGAGGGCGTTGGCCCTCGCGTCTCTCGTCGCCGGCCAACTCATACAGGTTGGCGGCCACATTTCTTGCAAGCCACTGGTCGCTTCTCGACATGCTTTCGGCGGACTCTTGTTTGAGGGCTTCGTAGCTGCGATCATACGCTTGGACGGCCTCTTGAGAATTGCCGCGTGCGCGATGCTGCTCGGCCACAATGAATTCCACGAACCAACCGACCTCCTCCGAGAGTGCCGCGCGAAAACCAGACTCTTTCTGTGTCAATGGGGCCGGATTCAGCAGGAATACGGCCGCCTTCTTCTCTTTCGAATTGGCCGGCAGGTGCGACGCGGCCCATGTTGCCGGCCCCATGCGCTGCTCGTGCCACAGTTGGAGGAAGTACGTGAACGCGATCGACCCTGCGAAAACGCTGTGATCACCAACGGACTCGGTCCACTGCTCGCTGATCGCCTGTGATTCCTGCCTCGCTCGCCTCGCCGAGATGTGGAGGTACAAGCTTATGTAGGTGAAGCTGAGGATGATGAGCAGCAGCAAGGCCGCCACGGCGCTGCCATAGCGGTGCCTGGCAATGATCTTACGCACCAGGTAGGCCGTGCTAACGGACTTGACACGTATCGGCAAGCCCTGGAGCCAGTGCTCGAGATCGCTGCGCAGGTCTGCCGCCGATTGGTACCGGTCTTCCGGGCGCTTGGCCAGTGCCGTGAGCAGAATGGCTTCGATATCCGAATCGAGCTTCCGGTCCAGTTTGCGGGGCCTGACCGGTTCTTCTTCCTGGATTCGCCTCAGCACCTCTACCGTGGAACCAACCACCTCGTACGGATACTGGCCGGTCAACATGCGATACAGGATGACACCGAGGGAATAGATATCGGTTCGCACGTCGAGTTTCTTGGGATTGCCCGCCGCCTGCTCCGGCGACATCGTGGACAGCGTGCCCGCCCATTGCCCGGTCATGGTCGCTACGGCGTCGCGCCCGGCCTGCTCGGCAATTCCGACTGCCTTCGCCAGCCCAAAATCCAGGATGTGGGGCTCGCCGCGGACATCCACCAGTATGTTGGCGAACTTCAGGTCGCGGTGGATGATCCCCTGCTGATGGGCATACAACACGGCTGAGCATATCTTGTTGAAAAGCACGACCCGGTCTCGGTGCGACAGGTCCCGGCTGCGCACGTACGCGTCCAGGGAAGCCCCGTCGACATAGTGCATCACAAAGTAGTACTGGTTGTGGATGATTCCGCTGTCGTGAATACTGATGATGTTCGGATGGTCGAGACTTGAGATCAGCTCGGCCTCTCTCTCGAAGTAGTAGCGCGCGCGATGCGAGGCCAGCAGCGTGGGTAGCAAGACCTTGATCGCCACATGGGTTTTGGTGGCCAAATGAATGGCCTTATACACGATGGCCTGCCCCCCGCGAGGCAGTTCCTCGATGATCCTGTACCCCTCGAACATGGATTCGGAAGAAATGACAGGGCCCTGCTTGCCATGTGAAGTCGGCGCCGCTTCCGACGCCGCCCTTGTGGGCAGATCATCCTGGATCATCCGTGTCTGCTGAGGTGGTTCGTAGAAGGCGGGCACGGGTACTGAATCGTCCCTGGCGGATATCGTGCTCGGGTGGATCGATTTGACGTGCTTGCGACAGCTCTCACATGAGGACAAATGTTCCTCGACCGTGTCCCGCTCAGTGGCCGAACACCCTCCGTCCACATAGCGTTCCACCAGTTCCTGCTCCAAGCAAGGGCCCATGGCGTCACTCTCCAGAGTGGTTGTCTGCCAGCCTCAGTCGTGCCCCGCTGCTGCCAAGGCCAAGCGATTTATCAGACCATTCCCACCCAAAATTGCGGACACACGCAGCAGTGTCAAGAACGCGAGGAAAACGCGCGCAGCACAGTCTTGCGACGATACTCACAGGTACACTGAGTTGTCAAGAAAAAATTCCATGTCGGCCTATTTTGGCCACTTCTGGAGCATTGTGGGAAGACCCGCGTCTGTCCCTGCAGACTCCGCGCGCTTCGCCGACCGTCTGCTGGGCCGCCGCATCGCCCTCTCTCGCCGGATGCCCAAGCCTCGTGAGACCACATGTCACACCACAAACAAGCTCTTCTTGCCCTTCGATCACCGTCATGGTAGAATCGCTTCAGGAACGGAGCGGCAAACCCGGAACAACCGGAGGAACCGACTATGGCAAGGACACAACTGATGGTGGTTGGGCCCGCCGGGACCCAGAAGATCCCCATTGAGCCCAGGGGAGTCACGGTCGGACGCGGCGCAAATTGTGACGTGACGCTCGACGACGAGAATGTGTCACGAGTGCACGCCAGAATCTTCCAGGACCCTTTTGGGCGATGGATCGTGGAGGACATGAATAGCCGGAACGGCGTGCTCGTCGAAGGGCAGCGTGTCCACGCACAGGCCCTGCAACTCGGCCAGACGATTACGATACGTCCGTTTGGCCTTTCGGTTGTGGAAAAAGCTGCTGAGGAATCGGGGATGGGTCATGCAGTCCAGCGTGCGATTCCTATAGTGGATAAGGGGGCCCAGGAACACATTGTATCGTATAGGGCCGACCAGACCGCTATATTCTCACCGGCACTGGTGCACCACCTCAACGAGCTGACAAGCCGGCTCCTGGAATTGTCCAGGCCCTCGGAGCTGTATACGGAAGCGTCCTCGTGCTTGGCCAGGATGCTCAACACGCTTGTTGCCATCGTGCGGCTCCCGTCCGGTTCGCAACCGTTGCCAAAGTCTCCCGACATCCTTGCCCTGCATTTTGCCAAGGCGGTGACAGACCCTGCCGTGTTGGCGACGGCCTACATTCACTTTTCCAAACGCGTTCTGGACGCGGTGAGATCCACGAGTTCTCCGATCATGGCCGGCGGCAAGCGGTCGTCGGATGACAACCTGAAGCTCACGGTCATGGATGAGCACAAGCCCCATCTCGTGTTCTCTGCGCAGGTTAACAACCTCGGTGATGCTGTTGACGCTCTGTACATAGACATCCCCGAAGATGAATCTCCCGATCACATGTTCGATTTTGTCGAAGCCGTTGCCAGACAGGTCAATTTCGCGCAGAAGGGCCTTTTCCTGGCCGAGTTGCAGGAGAAGGAGAAAGCGCTGAGAGAGGCGAATGCTCAGCTCAAGCAGAAAGACCGGATCAAGGACGAATATGTCTCGCGCGTCACCCATGATATCAAAGGACATCTCGCAGCCATACGAAATTGCCTCCATGTGGCGGGCGACACGTCTTCCAGTAGCCTGAGTGAAAAGCAGGCTGAGTTTCTGGGCCGCGCGATGAGGCGCACCAAACAGGTGACGGACTTCGTCAGGGAACTGCTCAACCTGACCCAGATGAGGCTTAGCGGCCAGTTCCAGGTGGAACCGTTCTCTTTGTCGGAGACCCTGGTAACGGCCTTGGCCGCTGTTGAGAGCAAGGCGCAGGATAAGTCGATCACGGTGACGTCAAGAATCGATGCCTCCGTCGGCACGATCGTGGGCAATGAGTTCTCGCTCACCGAAATGATCACGAATCTCCTGTTCAACGCCGTTAAGTACACGCCGGAAGGCCGGACGGTTCACCTTCACGCCGCGAACGATGGCGATTTCATTCAGATGGATATTGTCGATACAGGCATCGGCATACCGGCCGATGAACTCGAACATGTCTTTGACGAGTTCTTCAGGGCCAGCAACGCCAGGGAGAGCGAGGGAGATGGGACCGGTCTGGGGCTTTCCATCGTCAAGCAGATCGTGGACAGACACCGCGGGAACATCCGTGTGCAGAGTGAAGAAGGCCGAGGGAGCACGTTTTCCGTCCGGCTCCCGGTGGCTGCAACGTGACCTCGTCCATCGCCGGCATGATGCTCACTGGGATTCTCGAAGAAGCTTGGCGTCTCCGCCCAGGGTTGATATGCTGGGCCCCGGCGGCTTCTGGGCCGGCATAGTGACGTTTTTTTCTGTGCATAATGTGGATCCGATCATGAGAGGTGGAATATGGCAAAAGCAAAGATTGTAGTCACGGACGACGACCCTGAGATCAGAGACACAATGCGGGAGCTCTTGGAGACCCGTGGCTACACCGTGGTGACCGCCGCCGATCGGGACGGGGGCATGGAGGCAATCAGACGTGAACGGCCTGACCTGGCGATCGTGGATGTCATGATGGCGACATGGCAAGACGGCTTCGAGATGTCCAGGGAACTCAAGAGCGACCCGGAACTAAAGGACATACCCATCCTGATGTTGACCGGTGTCAGAGAGAAGACCGGGATCGATTTCAAGTCGTCCGTCGGCGATCCCACGTGGCTTCCTGTAGATGCCTTTCTCGAGAAGCCCGCGGAACCTGATGCGCTGTTCTCCCAGGTCGAGAAACTCCTGTCGGGCAAGTCCGGCGGGTAAAGGGCCCGCGCACGACACGTCCTTCTGTCATGCGGCACGTGCCCGGTATCGAAACTCCCCGCCGTGCAGAAGCGGGGCCAACGCGATTGCGCGGGATCACACATAGTCATGGACGGCAGCCTGACCGATGGGTGTTTTAGCGGCGCACACTCTCCATTCAAGAGCAATTGGAGAGCAATGGGCCAGCCGAGAATCGAGAAAACGCTACAACTTCCTGAGGCCAAGGAACTTGCAGCGCGCCTGCCAAACGTAACGGAGAGGGCGGGATTCGAACTGCCCTCTTTCTGTAAGATTGTACAGGGACTGCATTTACAGTTCAACTCCTCAAACGACAAGGACTTGGATTCTCTCGCTGATTTGCTGTACTCCCACGGTTTCTTACTGTCTCGTGACGCGTTTTGAGGGCAAACGCTAAAGGTAGCGGCCCAGCGACACGCGGCAAGGGTACGCTAGGATAAGGATATCCTACGGATACGCGCGGCTATAGCAGGCTCAAGTAGTATCCGTCGGCCGAATGGACGAATATGCGGTCCGAGGCACCGTTTGGACAAAACTAACGAGACGCCCGTATCGCATGTGATCCGAACCTCCGACCTTCGGGTTATGGGCCCGGAAACATGTGTTTTTGTAACATTTTACAAATCAACGATTTACGTTTTTCTCTCTGCCGCACAAGGACTTAGGTAAATCGTCATGGTGACCATGATGATCACGGATTTTGCTACAGTCAGTCACGAATGCAAGTGGAAAGATCAGAATTCGAGTCGCCCCCCTCACTAAAAAGAACCAAAAGCATCTGAGAATCTATAACGTCCATGCATGCGGAGCCACCGCACGCCCAGGTACAGAATCGGCATGGGACGAGCCCGATCTGTTCTGTTTTTCAGGCATGAATGGCCACGGCCTAGCACCTCTGCCGCGGCATCTCGTACATCACTCTTGGAGCTAACAGCCTGAAATCGCTCGTGTTATGCCCAGATGAGTTTATGCACCATACGGGAATTTCCGCCCCGTATCGATGTGGATGACGGGAAACGGCACCACTCCCAGAAAGGCCTTTCGGCATAGGGCAACAGCGACGGTCGAATCCTTGCCCATCGACCACAACACCGCGGGCTTGCGAAAAGAGGCATAGGCTTCGCGGATGACATATATGCTTCTGTGTTCGAGATTTTCGATTCTCTCCATAAGAGCCCCCTGATATCCTTCGAGGATAGGCTGCTCGTCTTGAGAAGAAAAGTAAAAGTTTTCCCGTTCTGCATCTCAGCCACCTCGGCATCCCCCTGTGAATTGCACGCGGGTACGCGTGATCGCGACCCGCGCATCACCCTCGGCCAAACCAGGTCACCCCTAACAGATGCGAGTTCAGCCTAAGTGTACGTCCTAGGTCGTGTCTACACTGCTGCGAGGTGTTGGCCCGGATCGCGACGTGTGGGACTGTCCTCATGCACGAAGATGCGGCGGCACGGCGACCGGGCCAGAAGGAGTCCGGTCCTACCTCATGTTCTCGGGAGAGGGCGATGGTCTCCACGGAATCTGCGGGCACATTTATTTTCAGGAAACGGGGAAGAACACGGTCAACACCGAGGATTGGCAACCGCAGTAAAAGGAAAACGGGTGATATGCGACTAGGATGAAATATCGCGTGGGCCCTCTTGAAGACGTCGATTGTCACCGACCGGGACGGAGTCTGCCCAAGGAAGGAGTGGCTGCACCAGAGGTCTCACATATGTGACAAGCGGGTCACGTACGCTGAAATCCGAGATGGGACGGCGCATGTATCGTTCAACCAGCCACTTCCATCTGATGCGGGAGAACAGCATCAGGCGAATGAAAGAAACGTACGCGCCCTTGTCATCACCGGTTCGCAATGAATACGTATGTGTACGTATATCTCGGCTCGTTTGCTCTGGCCGTCTTAGAGCCTATCCGAATAACCTTCGACTGCGTATGTCCTTCTGGGGCAGGGGTGCCCCAGAAAGGAATGATTGTATGAAAGCGTGTTTCCGGCACCGCTTCGGGACCAACGCGAGCTGCCGCGGACCCGCATGGTCTTCACGACCGCCCGCACCCGGTTGAAGAACCGGATTCACTCGGTGCTGGATAAGTACGGCCTGCAGGACCGGTTCGCGGGATCAGCGATATCTTCGGCTCCGGCGTGCGTGAGCACTTGGAATGCTGTATGCGACAATTGCCCCCCAGACGGCCTATACGAGCGGTTTGCGGCTGGCGCAGTTGGACGCGGTCCAAGAGACGATCGCGGCTCTGGAAGAGCGGATGGCACAGATGTTTCAGCCCACGGCATAGCTCGAGCGGCTCGGTACCCTTCCAGGGGGGCTGATCCCGGGCGTAGTGCTGGCTCTGGAGATCGGGGACATCCGGCGGTTCCGCTGCGCGGAGCATTTGGCCTCCTATGCGTGAACCCGCATCCCGGATCAGATGGCAGACGCACGTGCAAAGGAGATCGACGAATGGGAAGAGACACCGGTACTGAATGGTGCGAGCTCTCTCTCTTGAACGGGCACATCATCGGCAGGCAGGCCAGACGCATCACATGGCTGAAAAGGAGCAGGCACGGAGAATGACTACATGCCAGCTAGCTGCGTATTTAGAACGTTTCGCGCACGACAGGGACTGTATCAGGTCAACAAACAGCAAGTATGTCGCCGAGATGACAGAGAGAGACCTGCCCATTGCGTGTGAGCTTGTCTATTCAAGCAAGTACCACAATAGCGAACGCCCCAGCGTGCTATATACTTGGGGTAACAGACACTCCGACATACTTGATTTTCTGGAGGATGCCATTGCGGAGGATGCTGCCCGATGGGGGGTGCCTGCAGCACTCTACGAACAATTGAAGGCCTTCCTATTCAACACAGAGGGTACGCGCATGTGGCTATCGCCGCCCAGGAATAACACGCAACACGGAGACGTATTCCCCGGCGCAATATACTTCGAATTCCGCAACGATATGTTTCGTGACGCGCATGGCCCGGCTCTGTGCAATCTGTTACGTTTAATAGGGCAATGGCATACACAGCCGGAGATACATGGGATTGAGACCTGGGAGACATTAGGACGAGTCATGGCAGACACGGACATGCACGGCCTTCTTGTTTCGTGGAACACGGACTGTCACAGGGTCGTGGGGACTGATGTCTATTACATATACTCCTTAGGCCAACAACAGGTGGTAATGAATACGATCCGCTCGTATTGTCCTGCGGCTGGAAGAGTGCGACTTCTCCATGTCATCGATCTGATCCAGGGTCATGGCGGCAGAGTCTTCATGAAAATCACCAACACAGGGGCCTTTTCAGTCCACATACAAGGGCTTTCATGGGACAGAATGATCCGGCTGGAAAAGGTGTTTGCGGACAGAGGAGTTATTGACTCTCTCAGCAGGCGATACGTGAAGGCGCCTAATGTCTTCAGTGTGTGCTACACAGCGGATTGCACCCCTTATTGCTCTGCGTACATGCAGTACAGGGACATGTACCTATGATCCGGAAGAACCGGCAGGGAGCACATGGATAGAACCATGATCGTTGAAAGTCCTACGCACAACAGCGGGCACTCAGACAAACAGTATGTTCGCATCTCACCGCCCTTGGCTTTCAAAAACGACAAGTGCCAAGCCGGCAGAGTCGTGGCATGTTCATTCGATGATATTGTTCTGATGTATGATGCGAACGAGTCCGAACCACCACAGAAGGACACCTACAATATTACGCTTGGGGACAACTCATACTCAGTCCTCAGCTTGGCCATCCTGCCACTGGCCAATGGACAGTCTGATGGCCGTGTCTACTTGGCAACACCCACAGATGCCAGCCAACGTGCTAAATACCATGATATGTTGGCCCACATACGCAAAACGCAGCACATTGATATTTGTGTCCACAACGATGTGGAATCGGAGGATCGCCGTACTGGGTTTGGTGATGTCTCATTTGCTCCCCAAACCTTTCCAGAACTGGATTGGGAAGAGCTGGACATAACGCAGACGTTCATGGGGCATCAGTTTAGGGCTCCCATTCTGATACCAGGCATGACGGGTGGCACTGAAAAGGGAGCTGAGATCGCCCGACGGCTCGCGAAGTGTGCAGAGCATTATGGCATTCCCATGGGAATGGGCTCACAGTCGCTCGCAATAAGCGACCCGGAACATCGCAAGGCATTTCAGATCAAGAGACATGCTCCCAGGCTGTTTCTCATCGGCAATATCGGCAGTACGCAACTTGTAGATCCCCATGGCTGTGAGAGGTGCCTGGCGGCCATCGACATGATCGAAGCGGATGCACTGGCTGTCCATATCAATGTCCTGCAAGAGCTGATACAAGTCGAAGGAGATCGGCATTTCAAGGGCATCCTGGAGGCCATTGGCAGAGTGATCGAAAAGCTTACGATTCCACTGCTCATCAAGGAGGTGGGATGTGGTATCGATCTGTACTCGGCGGAGCAGATGCGAAGGGTAGGAGTCAGATATATGGATATAGGCGGTCGAGGCGGCACCTCTTGGGGGTACATAGAGGGGTTGCGTTCAGATTCAGTGCAGACCAGAACGGTCTCTGGAATCTTTCGTGATTGGGGAATTCCTACGGCTTACAGCCTGGCTGCCATTCACCGCCGATTTGGTGATTTGGAGCTTGTTGCGACGGGCGGAATCAGGGACGGGCAGATGATTGCCAAAGCCATAGCCCTAGGGGCGAATATGGTAGGTGTTGGGCTTCCCATGCTCAAAGCGGCGCTGGAGTCTGAACGAGGACCGTTCGAGTTGTTAGAGTCTCTAATTCGTGGCCTGAAAATAAGCATGCTGTGTACAGGATCGCGATTCCTGGCACAGTTGAAGAAGACGATTGTTTTCGGGAGCCCCTATCAGTCCGAATTACAGAGAGCGTTAAAGGAAGGTGCGTCTTAGCTGGTACCCGGTGGTTCGGCGATATGCTGGCGACAGCTCCCGCTGGCCCACCCGGCCTGCCAAGGGGTGCACGATCATGAGTGCGACGGGGTAACGCAGAGGATGTGTGTCCATTTGCTGACCGCCACGCCGATGCGAAGACACAGGTCAATTGCAGCAGGATCGTATTCGTAAGGAGCGGAACATGGATAGACTGTTTGGATCAATGAGTCACTTCCCAGTTACTGACGCTGATCACAACCTTCCGGGCGAGCACCTGGGCGCACGGGTCGCGAGCGTGGAGTTCAGCAGAAATGTGATTAGATACGGTGGGTATAACGAATACCACTTTCTGCTGGGACGGGCTGCACACAGCGACGAGGAAATTGAGGCATACGTCCAGGCCCACGGTCTAGACCCCGATCGAATTCGCATCTTCGATGGGGGAGTGCCGCTCGATCGACTTAAGAAGACGCGCTATCATGTGATCAACGGAGTGGATCCCTTCCTGAGTGGCGGATGTGATCTTCGTCGGGCTGTCAATCATCCGCTGGCGCCGTTGACAGGCATGACCCACACGCTATCGGACGCCTTTTTGATGCCGATATGGACGCGGATCCTCTTTGGTCATGTGCTGTTTTGTGACGCTATCGTATGCACAAGTACAGCAGGACGGGAGGCCCTGGAGAGAACATTTCGCTTGCTCTCGGACAGATGGTCCACTCGTTTCGGGACGAAAGTGCCGACGTTTCGTGGGATGCTGAAAGTCATTCCCTTGGGGGTGGATCTGGAATATTGGGCGCCCGCCGTCAGCAAGACAGAGGCGCGAATGCGCCTCGATCTTCCGGAAGAACCGTGTGTCATTCTTAGCGCCGCACGGTTCTCCACTCGTGATAAGCAGGATCTCCGTCCCGTGCTGCTGGCGGCTCACAAGCTGCTCACTGTGCTTGGGCGCGACCGGTTCAGGATCGTCCTGGTGGGTGAAGACGTTAGGACAGAAGGCGGCGAATCCGGCCTTCTCCAGCGCCTTGTGGACAAGCTCGGACTGACGGAGGTTGTGCGAATAGATACAAGCGGCGACCAAGCTCGCCTAAGGGAATATCATCGAGCAGCGGATGTTTTCATATCCCTTGTTGATAACGTGCAGGAAACGTTCGGGCTCACGCCGGTCCAGGCCATGGCGTGTGGATTGCCGGTCGTCGTGTCGGATTGGGATGGATATAGGGATACGGTGGTCCATGGTGAGACCGGGTTTCGCATCCGGACGTGTTGGACGGAATGTGACGACGAAATATCGGATTATGCGCAGGAAGGACCCAGCTTGACGAATCACCTGCTGCTGGCCCAGTCGGTCGCTATCGACATTAACGAACTGGTCGAGTGCCTCCACGCGCTCGTCACCCATCCTGACCTTCGGGCCCGATTCGGACAGGCGGGTCGCAAGCGGGCAGAACAACTGTATGCTTGGCCCGTTGTGATCGCGCAATATCGAGATCTGTGGGACGAATGCAGCGAGCGGTTCCGCTTCATTGACATCCAGGAATGGAGAAACGAGGACCGGGAAGACATCTTCTCTCCATCCTACTACCGTCGCTTCGGGCACTATGCCTCCCGTGCAATTTCCTCCGCCACGCCTCTAACCCTCGCATCGACACGTGACGAGGCGGTCTCAATGCCGGACCCGGTCAAGTCCGTGCTGCTGCCCGCGGAGATGAGGGTTGCTCTACTTCCCAAGGTCTTCCAGGCAATTGAGGTCCGCCTGGCCGATGGGCGTGTCCCCTTCGGAGTGTTAGCCGAATCCGTAGGTGAAGAAATGGAACAGCCGCAGCACCTGGTGGCGCGGCACATCATGTGGCTGATGAAGTACGGTCGCATAGAGCCTGTCTTTCACGAGAACACATGTTGGGACGGCAGCTGCAGCCGCAGAGAGCGTGGGCGCAAAGTGGCGACAAAGCCGTGAGTGGGCTATCCAGTTCAACTGCTCCGGGCCACCAAAGATGTCCACTGGGCCGGTGCAGGATGACGAGCCCTGATGGCACATGGTCACCATACGGTAGTAGCGGACGGATAGGTGTATTCGTGGCGCTCCCCAATGCACCCAAAACGACATGGTAGATGGCGATCACGATACCGAGTTGATGTTGCGCGTCTGCAAGCAGGGCGATGCAAATGCCTTTGCGCGTCTTTACACAAAATACAAGCCACGAATCATGGCTCATCTCATGAACACCGTCCCCCGCGCTGGTGCAATAGAGGACATTGCGCAGGAAGTCTTTACCCGGATGTGGGCCCGGCGCTGCGAGTACAGAGGTCAGGCAAAGTTCTCTACATATCTTTACTCCTATGTGTATCTGGTGTGCTTGGAAGAAAGACGGGCCCGAATCCGCCAGCAGATGTTGGCAGGTGGCTATTTGCAGAGCCTGTTGGAAACAGGAGCCACTGTGGATAGTGCGGCCACCGTGGTCAGTCGCACAGAGAATAACACCCTACTGGATCACGCTTTGAGCCAACTGACCGCAAAGCAGAGAAGTGCCCTTGGCCTGTACTATGGAGCGCATATGTCAGTACCGGAAGCAGCCACTGCCATGGGATGCTCAGCAAAGTGCTTTGAAAGCCGATTGACCCGAGGTCGGATGAAGCTGCGGTTTCTTCTCCGGGCCCAGTCTGGCGTCCAGCAGGCTTCCGCATTGGCTCACAGGAAGCACCTCCTTGTCAAGAAGACGGAAATGATTGAGACCATTGAATTTGGCGACGTTATCGGAAGAACAGCAGTCGGCTGTCATTGTGTAGGAAGATGGCAATGCTGTTCCTGTAAGCTGCACGTCGCTGTGTCCGGCTGGGAACCACTTCAGCGCCAGCCTTATCGAGAACGTGCGAGCCTTCTCTATTGGATAGGATCCGATTAGCGTCGATGAAGCGACGAGTTGCTCCGGCTTCGGAGCGGCCGGCGGAAGCAGTAGCCGCCACGCCGTGTCATACGGCGCGTACGGCGGTACCGGGGGTCGCTACGATCCCAGGATGCTCATTATCCATCAGCGCGTTGCAGTCATCGTACCATTGGGTGGTATTCGGGAAGAATTTCGCCGCTTGAAAAAAAGGAACGAAGGATGCCGTGCGTTTCTGTCACTATATAGACAGTGGCATACCGGTGATGCCGGAAAAGGGTGTGATGCAGAAGGCACTTTCCAGTACGAGGCAAGGGCTCGAAAAAGGACCAAGGCAGAGGCATGTCCCTGCATGCATCCCACCAGAGTAAAGGAACGCCTTTTCTACAGGAGAACACGCATGATTATGAAGACGGATTTTGGCGATGTTGTCGGCAGTAGTTTGCGTCATGACTGTGGTTGTGGTGGAAACTGCGGGTATTGCAACTGTAGCGGCTACTGCAACTTCTGGAACAATGACTCCGCTGAGCAGGCCAACTATAACTCCATTTCCCATGGCTTGGACGTTTCAAGCCGCCTCGACCATCCGTAGTCGGTGAGTGGGCACGTTGCGTACTCTGATGTACCGCGCGCAACGGCTCGCGCGTCTGATTGGTCCAGGAGAGTATCCTCGAGAGCGCGGGCTGCTCCGGCTTAAGAGCAGCCCGCGCCGAGGCAGTACGATGCGGCACAACCCCAGGTGATCGAGAATTGAGAGGTGACCATGCCAGCCGTAGAGACAGCAGCAGAAGCCGGGAGTGAATCGGCAACACGTGCACGCACAGCGGGAGTACCCTTTATTCACAAGTTCAAGACAGACCGAAACGCCTACGTCTACGACGTAAATTCTGGAGAGATCATCAGAGTGGATGACGTTGTCTGGCAGATCATCGAGGACTCGTACTGTCGTAAGGACGACGTGATATCCAAATACACGCCCCAATACACTCGCGACGAAATTGCCCGTGCCTACGACGAGATTTGCACGGCAAGAGATTCACAGAACCTGTTTCTCGATTTTCGGCCCGAGATCACCATGCCTCACAGTAGAGCTGCGATCCGCGATAGTCTCAATTCGGAGCGCGAACAACTCATCCTGAATGTGACCGAACGGTGCAATTTCAGGTGCGACTATTGTTCATTTACGCGCACGAACATGAGCTGGCGCTCCCACGGCCAACGAGATATGAGTTGGGAGACCGCCCGCGCTGCCATCGATGAGTTTCTTGCGCACTGCCGGTTTTGTGAGGCAAAGCCGCATCCCGATCCAGCTTCTGACGCTGGTTCCGCGGTGGATGTCAGCGAGCAGTTTCCGCCCGCAATCACTTTCTACGGGGGCGAGCCACTGTTGAATTTCCCGCTGATCAAAAAGTGTGTGGAGTACACGCTCGAGAGAGTACAAGGGCAGCGCGTGTGCTTAGCCCTGACTACGAACGGATACCTCCTCAAGGGAAATGTGGCAAAGTTCCTGGCGACCCATGGCGTCGTGGTAAAGGTGAGCTTGGATGGGCCCGCTTCCGTCCATGATCAACACCGGCGAACCGCAGACGGTCTGCCTACCTGGTCAACAGTGGTGGAGAACCTTAAGGCCTATTACAGGGATTATCCGGACTATCATGCTCCCGGCTTGGCGGTCACTATACCTCGTACTGTAAACCTCCTTGAGGTGCAAGACTACTTGACTAAGGCGGAATGGATTCCGGACAGTGTGCACATACGCTGCCGTGTCGAGTCAGAGCCCGAAGCCGGGTACTTCGACCGTATCAATTACCCGAACGGAGCCCCCGATGGCATGGAAGAATCCAGTCGTGTATACCACAAACGTCTAATAGACGGCTGGGGAGTGTCCAAGACCATGGACAGGGAATTCAATTTTCAGTCGTCTCTATTTGACGGTGTGTACCGTGACCTGTACCGACGTGGCAGAACGGTCCACTGTTCGGAACATCAGCATCTTCCGGAGCGATATGCCCCGTTCACAACCTGCGTGGCCGGCGCCCGTCGAACCTTTGCTTCCGTGGATGGACACTACTATCCATGTGAACGCGTCCCTGAGCACGAGGATTACCGAATCGGCAGCGTGTCCACAGGTATTGACCTGGACAAGGTCTATATGCTGGCCAAGTACTTCACTGAGTGTACCCATGTGCGGTGTAGGAACTGCTGGGCTCTGCGCACGTGTCGAGTCGGTTGCTATTCGAACGTACGAGAGGGAACGACATGTACGAAGGCATCAAAGGAACGTATTTGTGAAGAGAGCCTGCAGCATACACATAACGGTCTTGTGCGATACTGCGAGATACTTGAAAGGAATCCCCATGCCTTTGACCATCTGTCCCGAGGCATTCACAACCTGCAAGACCTCGAGAACCTCAGAGAGATCATAAGGGTGGAACAAGTCAGAGCAAAGGCCCCGAAGGTGGAGTAGAGGTGTAGTCAGACTGACGAACCCTCACAACACCAGTGGAGCACAGACGCTGAGTGAGAATGAGAGATCGGAACGACTATGCCGCTGCGAAATTCGCACCGACACATCGAGGAATGGAAAGGAGCGACACGAGCAGGAGGGTTTCTCTCAGGAGGGTGGTGAGTGAGGCGAGAGAGGCGATTGGCGCCATGCGGAGGCTGGGCAGTTACTACTACCCGTACCGCTATCGGCTGGCCTTGTTGCTCCTCTTGTCTCCCACGAGATACATCAGGTCGCTACTGACACCCCTGCTCGTGCAGTTGGTCATAGACAGGGCCTATCCTGCTCGTGATTTCGGACTGCTGGGGATCCTGTGTCTTTCTCTTCTCCTGCTTCAGGTCATATCCAGTGCACTAAGCGTTATCTCGGACTACGTTGTTACCTATGTGCGGACATTGCTGCAGCACAGGCTGACTCTCCGCGTTTTTGGTGCCATACAACGGCTGCCCCAATCATACCGGGAAGAACATGCTACCGGCATGTTTCTGGTGCGTGCGGGAGATGATGTACAGAGTGTTGCACAGGGCATGACACAGTTGCTGCCCCAACTCGCTGCCGTTGTATCTACTTTCGTGGTAGCGGCGGTAATGATGATGAGATTAAGCATGGGGATAACGCTGTTCATCATTGCGGTTGTCCCGACCAATTACCTCATCACCATACGTTTGACCAGCAGATTGATGCATTTCAATGAGTTAACCAGGAAGCTGGCCGAGGAGGTGACAACGTTTACCTCAGAAACCGTGGAAGGGGCTGCGCTGGCCAGGCTCTTTTCCTTGCACAGGCAACGATTCCAGCGGTTCAAACACATTCTGCGCGACCGGGTGTCTGTCACGTTCATGGCGTGGCGCACTGGATCATTCTGGGGCACACTGTCTACCTTGGTGCAGGCGACGTGGGGCACGATATTGATAGGCGGGGGGTGGTACATGGTCTTCACTGATAGGTTGACGCTCGGGGAGGCTGTGGCCCTGGGAATGTACATCGGTTTGATATCGCAACCGTTTCAGCAACTTGGTCACCTTTATCAAGCCCTACTCATGAATTCCGTGGCAGCACGCCGTGTCTACGAGGTTCTTGACGCCTCCCAAACCCGAGATCGGCACAAGGACAGTACTGTGCTCACATCGCCGCCTTGTACGTACGAGTTGCGCAATTTGTCTTTTGGCTATAGGCAGGGGCAGCTTTGCCTGGACAATCTGAATCTCAGTCTGCAGGCCGGGAACACCGTGGCCGTCATCGGCCCGAGTGGGGCCGGAAAGAGCACGCTGATCCGAATCCTCGCCGGCCTGGATGACAGGTACCAAGGGCGATTCCTCGTAGACGGACACGACCTGCAGGACATCAATCGCGACAGCTATGTGCGCTATGTATCGCTGGTACCACAGACGAGCTTCTTCTTCAGTGGAACCATACACGACAATCTTCCCGGCAACGGAACGTTATCAAGCGAACGTTTGCGTCAATTCGCCGCAGCGCTGGGACTGGATGAGGCGATCGATGCCACCCCGGAGGGATTTGATACAAGGCTGGGCTGGGACGGTATTCGGCTTTCGGCGGGCCAGTACCAGAAGCTGGCGACTCTACGTGCGATCCTGAAAGACGCTTCCGTGCTGCTACTGGACGAGGTGACCGCATCCATGGATGTCGAGTCAGAACGGAGACTCATGCAGGGCATTGTTCGCCTTCGACCTCAACACTGCCTTACCCTGTTGATCACGCACCATATTGCGATTACCACGGAACCCTGGATTGATGAGATCGTGGTGTTGATGGACGGCCGCGTTGTAGAGAAGGGGTCGTACGCGGAACTATGGGCGCAACACGGTCTGTACCACCATTGGTTGAGTCTCAGTCAGGCTGCCTTCTCGGGACGTGCCGGACTCGTCGACGAGCTGCTAAGAGAAGACTCGTAGCCGTTTGACGGATTTGCCAATGGCAATGTGAAAGGGCACGACGATGCGCACGACTACCGTACTTATAGTGTACCTGTGTGTTTGCCCGGGCACTTCGAGTGACGGCCAACTGCGTGCAGACCGTTCCCAGAGGATGCTCGATCGTGAATCCGTTTTCATATCTTCAACCCGGGTGACGCGTGAAGCATATCCAAACGCCGACTATGTGTATGTTGAGGACTTCACTCGGTGTACATACGAGCCCAATGGTACAGGAGTTACCTGGTCAGACAGTTACATCAAAGTCCTTACCGAAAGAGGACGTCGCGAAAAGCAGCATCTATCGTTCCGATATGTGCTGCCTTACGGGCGAGTCACAATTGCCCTGCTGGAGCTGATCAGGCCGGCTGGCTCCATTGTGCCTGTTGACGTTGCCTCACAGAGTCAGGTTATGATTGATTCCTCTCAGCTCTCCGCCAATATCTACGATCACGGTAGCAAGGTGCTTCGAGTCGGTGTGCCTGATTTGCAGATAGGGGACCTACTCCATCTTGTGTTCCGCATTGAGATGTCCCGACGCGTTATGCCCAACACATGGGACGATTACCAAGTATTTGAGTCCGTTGCGCCCATCAAACATGCCACGTATGAGGTCCACGCGCCGAAAGCACGCCCTTTGCGGAGCATCGCGCTGAAGGATCCAATTCGTGACACGGTGGCTTACGAGAAGCGAACGCAGGGGGATCGAATCGTGTATCGCTGGGAAATATCCAACGTGCCCCAATTCTTCGCTGAACCTGATATGCCGCCGTCGTATACGGTTATTCAACGTCTACTCGTCAGTACGCTGCCGGACTGGAGAGCGGTGTCCACGTGGTACTGGCGGCTATGCAGACCGCACCTCGAGGCGACAACGCCTGAAATGAGGGATGTTCTGCGCCAATTGATCGAGCATGTCAATGCCCCCCAGGAGAAGATTGAGGCGATATTTCATTGGGTATCACAGAAGGTGCGATACATGGGGATCACAAGCGAGGAAGAGGCGCCCGGCTGGGAACCCCGCGATGTAGGGCAAACATTCGACAAGCGCCACGGGGTATGCCGCGACAAAGCAGCCCTCCTGGTGAGCATGCTGCGGCTGGCAGGTTTTCGGGCCTTTCCCGTGCTTGCGGGTGTAGGACCCAAGTATGATACAGAAGTTCCTGTGGTTAGTTTCCGTCACGTCATCGCGTGCGTTGAGAACGACGATGGCTCCTATGCATTTATGGATTGCACTGATGGGAAGGGCACAGATCTACTGCCCGCCTACTTCAGCGGTCAGAGTTACCTTATCGCCCGGCCAGAGGGCGAGAGAATCAAAGCCTTTCCGGTAGTACCGGCAGAGAAGAACCTGGTTCTTGTCGATACCGTTGGTCGAATCGATTCAACGGGTACCCTATGTGCCACAACCGATCTCAGATTCCAAGGTATCAACGACACTACGTATCGCGATCTCTTGTCGCACATCAAGCGTGAAGAATGGCCTAACCACTTCGAGCGGGTTCTCAGACTATCAGTACCTGCGGGACAACTAACGGGATTTGACGTCAGGCCAGAACATGCCCACGACACGTCAGAGGAGCTTCTCGTGCGAATGTACTTCACCGCGAACGATGTAATCATCGGTGACGCTAACAGCTCGCTGCTCTCCATGCCCTATATGAGGAAGATCGGGCTCCTGCCTTCGGTTGTCGATCGGATACGTCTAAGAAACCGACGGTTTCCTCTTCGTATCAAGTCTACCTGCGGCGTGCGAGAGACAGTGACTCTGCAAATCGATCCTGCCCTCGGATCCTTTGTCTCCGTCCCGGATTGCCCCGTCATCGACACGCAAACATTCTCATGGCGCTGTACCCTTGAGGAACAGGCGAATGCAATACGCGCAGAAAGAGAGTTCCTGGTCAAAGCCGTCAAGATCGATCCACGGGAGTATACAGAGCTACGGGATGGCCTCACGCACATCGAACAGAGCATGCGAAAGATGCCGATCCTTCAGTCCTCCGGAGATGATCCATATCTGACAGCGGATGCTATCGTGCTGAATCGAGAAGTGGAATATCACCTTAAAGACACACACAACTGGGTGGAAAGGCATCGTTCACGGACAAAGATTCTCAGTCATATAGGAGCAAGAGATAATGCCGAACTGAAGCTTGCCTATAATCCGGCATGGGAAGAGGTACATGTCATACGAGCAACCGTCAGCCATGGCAACCAGAGCAAGGACATTAGTGCGAACGAGATTAACCTGATGGATGCGGAATGGGTAGCCTCAGCTCCCCGCCTCCCTCCCGGCAAGATCCTGGTTGCCGGCCTGCCGGCAGTTCAAGAAGGAAGTGTCATAGACGTCGAATACGAACGCCATAAACGCGAGCGCCCCTTCTTTTCGACCACCCACGTCTTTCGCGGCTTCGATCCGGTTATTACCGAAACGGTAACGCTGGTGGCGCCCTCTTCGGTGGCGTTACGGATTGTCACGGATGATAACGGCATTGCCATTACAGACGCTGAAGGGGATGACCAGAAAAACAATCAGGTGATTGTTGAGAGTGTGAACCACGGCGGAGGGGAATCTCGGTGGCAGTGGAAGGTGCGGAACCAGGGGCCTGTCAAGCGAGAAGATTCGCTACCTCCCCTCCATTGTTGCGCTCCAGTCCTGCGCGTGACGAGCGCGGACTGGAAAAGCTACGCGCAGGAGGTGTCAGCACACCTGCACAGGGCAGCTTATGAGCAGATGGCCACCGGAAGGCGTGCCAGGGAAATCGTCCAGCAATTGAGCAATCCGCGGGATAAGGTAACCGCGCTTCGTGACTTCGTCGCGAAGAATGTCCGTGATGCGGGCCCCGCCTTTGACCGGTTGCCCCTTACCGCGATCGCAACGGCGGATACGACACTTGCCGACGGCTACGGTAATACGACGGACCGAGCTGTTCTGTTGCACAGCATGCTGGACGCCGCGGGATTGAAACCCGAATTCGTTCTCGTAAGCAAGGGCCCGCCTGTAAAGCCGGCGCAGTGCTTCGAGGCACAGTACCCAAGCACCGAGACGTTCAACGAAGTACTCGTTCGTGTGCCCCTCGATTCTGAAACAGTCTATCTCAATGACACGGATGAATACGCCGCGCTCGGCAGCACACCTGCAGCAGGCCACTTGGCACTGCCGCTGGATCAGGGCCGAACCGCAACGGTTGCCATAGCGGATGACAAGGAGGATCAAACGCACTACGAGTGTCGGATGAACCTGACAGAACAGGGGCATGCCCACATAGAAGGGAATGTACGCTACTATGGGAGCAGCTTTGCAGAACGCAACAGAATGATGGCACACATGACACCCGAACGACGTAAGCGTCACTATGAGGAGCTTGCCGCGCGTGTTTCATTGACTTCCGTTGCGAACCGCGACCCTGTGATTGACTGCAATTCCTACCCGGGCACGGAGTCATTTTCCGTACGCGTCAATGGGTATGCGGTGGGTGAAAAGGAGTTTATGTACTTCGAGCTTCCTATGTCGCTGAATCACCTGTTCGGACCGCGATCATCGGGGATACGGGAGAATCCGTTTTGTCTACCGCGCATGTATAACCATCACAGTTCAGTGACTGTTGAGCTCCCCCGGACATTTTCTCGTGTCTTGCTGATGCCCACATCAGGAGAGTGGAGACTTCCGAATGACGGGGGAAGGGTGCGTGTCCGTGTGGAGAAACACGAAAGCAAGCCTTCCGGCCCCAGCGTGATTAACGTCACCTGCGAGGCTCGGTTCAACCCGTGCGTGCTTGGCCCGGAAGACTACCGAACTCTTCAAGACATCGAAAAGGAACTAACATGTTCTCAGGCCGGAACGATTCTCTTAACCGTGCCGTCAAGCAAGTGTGAGTATTTGCGGCATCCGTAATGTTCCTTCTGCTTCGATGTGCGAAGCGTCCTTGTTTGCCGGGATGAAACGTATATGATCAAGGACGACACGAATTCACCCGACGGGGGACGGAGAAGGCCCATGGAACTCCTCATTTCGGAAACGAACGATGCGCTGGTCTCGCACGGTGGATTAGCATTGGCCGGAGCGTTGCTTCGGGGAGCGGGGCTGCGGTCGCGGCTGGACGCGATGGAGGTGGAAGGACGCAAGCGACCGGTGATGGCGCACCGCGAGGTGCTGCTGTCGATGGTTGGTCTGCCGTGCTTCGATAAGAGCGACTACGCGGCCGTCATGCTTGGCCACAACGCCCCTGCCCTGCCACCGCGGGCGCGTGCCGGCGGACGTGGACGTCTCGCCCTGGGACAACTGCGGCACGAAGAAGGAGGGCGTCGCCTGCACGTACAAGACGTGCGATCGCTACGCTCCAATGTTCGCGCGCCTTGGCCTCGAACGCTACTTGGTTCGCAGCGAACTGCGCCCGGGCGACCAACGTGGCCAATGCGGTACGCCGGAGTTCCTGGACCGCGCGGTCGAATTGGCCCGCGGGGTGACCGAGGCCAGGCCGCTGGTACGGGTGGCGGAAAACCGCCAACCGCAGTCGAAACAGAAGATGCCGCTGAGCAAGCCAGTCACCCGGGGTCGACTGCGGAGCGTGATCCAGGACCTGATGTACTTGGCGGCCCGCCTGACCTGCCACGCCCGTCGTTTCGGCCTGGGGCTGTGGCGCGACGATCCGTGGCGATTCGTGTGGAAACGCTTGTATTATCGATTTGCCCGACGAGCAGCCATTGGATCGGGCCGCTCACCATAGAAGAGAAGGCCGATTGTTCACGGATTCAGGCAGTTCGATGGGCGCCACGAGGTGATGGACAAAGATAGGAGGCGAAAGAACTGATGACCACAATGGAGTATTCAACTGCGCACGATGCGTATTGTGACTTTTGCTTGTGGAGGTATGATCCGATCGCATCGCCTGAAAACAAGTGGCGGTCGGCGTCTCTGTTGTTCCATTCGTTCGACGTCATCGGGGTGGATCCGCGCATATTTGAGCTTATTGGGGCCATACGGAAAGGGTTTGGTGTTCTAAACACCGTCTGGGGAGTGAAACAACTGGGCACGGAGTTGGCCTGGGAGTTCTACTTCTATGACTATGGGCGTAGGGAACGGGAGCGGTCGGTGACAAGGTTCCTTGACATATCCCGTCCCTATCTCCGGTGTGGAATATCGGTCAATGAGAGTACCCCGTATTTCATGTTTTCTATCGACATCAATAAGGGGGTGGTTGCCGAAGGCGCAGATCTAGATGAAATCCACATCTACATCGGGAATGCGAGTATCAACGTATCATCCGGAATATGTTACTCGTTGAGGAACGAAGGTACGACGCTCGAGAATGTGTACTACTTCTTTGATGCAAACACACAGATGAGAGAAGCAGCTAAAAAGGCCGCGTGCTCTGCCTATTTCGATAGTACCCAGAGTAGGCTTGACCAGATTCTCTGGCCTGAATTGCGGAAGTGCGGAATCATTGTGGTGGCCAACAAGCAGAACAATGACAGTGTCTACTTCTCACGGATCAACGTGGACCAACTCGTCTTGTTCCTCAGACGAATGTGCTATCCGGAAGAAATAGTTGCATGTGTGGAAAAGAACCGGGGTAAATTGGATCATCTGCTGTACGATGTAGGCTTTGACTATCGGATGGAAGGAGGCAATGTGGTGATTCTGAAGAGTGGGTATTATGGGGTGTTTTAGTGTGAGGCCCCATGCGACAAACGGTCTATGCATCTGACTTCGAGCCTATTCCGGTAGGCCGATGGCTCGATAGGTAATGAGGGCACAGACCAGATGAAGCAGAGCCAAATAGCTCTCGGGCTTCTTCTCCCAGCGGATGAGAATCCGGCGGAAGCGCTTCATCCAACTGTGGGTCCTCTCCACCACCCAATGACGGACTCTGCAACGTGTCTCTCGTTTGATCGCGTGGGCCTGCTCGCCCCGAGCGATCACGTACGCCGTATGGCCGAACTCCGTGACCAGATCGTGCACCGAGCCCCGTAGCAGGCTTTGTCCAGGCACAGGTGCTGCGGTTTCTTGCGCGTGGGTCTGGGCCGGCGAACCGGCACGCTTTCCATGGTCGGCTGGGCCAGTTGGCTGTCGTGCCGGTGGGCTCCCTCGATGGCCAGTCCAATCGGAACGCCTTTGGCGTCGGTCAGAAGGCTGCGTTTGACGCCACGTTTGCCCCGGTCGGTCGGGTTGGGGCCGCTTTTTTCCCCACCCAGCGGGGCCTTGGTCATGGCTCCATCCATGGACTGCCAACGTCAGCCAATCGTTCTGCCGTGGTCATATTCGGTCAGGCCCTTCTTCCACAACTTCAGACAGACACCGGCCTGGGTCCACTGCTGGAACCACCGGTGGGCGGAGGAACCGGAACAGATGCCCGTGGCGTTTAAGGCGTTCGACTGACAAGGCGTCCGCGGCACGAAGAGGATGGCATTCATGGCCTTGCGGGGATCAACCGGCGGGTTATGACACCCCAGCGGATGCGGCTTGCCGGATGGCAATAACGGCTCAATCTTCTTCCACAGGGCATCGGAAATTCGCCATTGGTCATCGTTGGGAACCTTTGGCGTCCGTCGCGTCTTGTTCTTTGTTTGAGTCCTTCGAGTCATTGGCTATCTCCTGCGGCATATCACATGCCTCAAGAGTGTATACGTAATACGGATTACGATTGATTCGCGCGCGGCATGTCATCCTGAACGGAGCCAAGCACAGTGAAGGATCTGGGCTGCGCAGGGAAGAAACCCCTCATTCGTGGGCCAGATTCCTTCGAAGCTCAGGACAGGCTCTTCGCCTTCGGCTCAGGATGACAGAATCGGATCGCGCGAGACGTTTTCCTAAT
>Ga0207752_1000010_pt1 | contig 82203 bp, 65 predicted proteins | sample Pon2CUnioCityCA_6_FD_187272 | JGI IMG/M metagenome (GOLD analysis project Ga0207752, IMG submission 187272) | Marine sediment microbial community from Union City, CA, USA - Pond 2C Sediment 2 (SPAdes) | ecosystem: Environmental > Aquatic > Marine > Intertidal zone > Salt pond sediment ... | reverse complement strand
TGGGATCGTTCCTCTCAGAAATCACAGACCCCGCCGATGCAGCCGCCTGCGTAATCGGTATCGGCCGAAACAAAGTCGCGTGATTCATTCCGCGGGGTGTGCGCCTCTTCACCGACCGACAGGACCTGCCCGGACTTGGAGCCGTACCGGTAGATCGTAACGCCCTTGCACTTCAGGCGATGGGCTTCGCGATAGATGTCGCGCACGTCCTCGACCGTCGCATCGGCGGGAAGGTTGATTGTCTTCGATACGGCGTTGTCCGTGTACTTCTGAAACGCCGCCTGGATTTCCAGATGCTGACGGGCGGGCACATCGAAGGCCGTCACAAAAAGCCTCTTCACATCCGCCGGAATGCCCTTGATGTTCGCCAGCGAGGTGTGCCTCGCGACCTCGGCGAGCAACTCCCGGCCGTAAAAGCCCCGGTCCTTGGCGATCTTCTCGAAAAGCGGATTGGTCTCGAAGAGTCGCGTCCCCGACAGCACGTTACGCATGAAGCTGACCGCGAACAGCGGTTCGATCCCACTGGAGCACCCCGCGATGATACTGATCGTGCCCGTCGGGGCAATCGTATTGACCGTGGCATTGCGAAGCTCCCGATGTTTCCCGGCGTGGATCGACTTCTCGTAATTCGCGAAGACGCCTCGCTGCTTCGCAAGCTCGTGCGATGCCGCGAGAGATTCCTTGCGGACGAATCGCATGAGCCGGGCCGCGAACGTGACCGCCTCCTTCGTGTTATACGGAATGCCGAGTCGGATGAGCATGTCCGCGAACCCCATCACGCCCAAGCCAATCTTTCGGTTGCCGTGCGTCGCCGCTCGGATCGATTCGAGCGGATATCGATTGACGTCGATCACGTCATCAAGGAACCGGACGCCCCAATGGATGGTCTCGCGGAGTTTCTTCCAGTCCACGACGGCCCGTCCGATATCGCGGCCCTTCGTCATCCTGTCCACGTTGATTGAAGCTAGAATACAGCTCTCGTAAGGCAGCAGCGGGACTTCGCCGCAGGGATTGGTTGCCTCGATGCGGCCAATCTCGGGTACCGGATTGCGCCTGTTGATGGGGTCGAGGAAGATGAGGCCCGGGTCGCCCGTTCTCCATGCCGCATTGGCGATCAGGTCGAAGAGAGAGTGCGCATCGAGCGACTTGACCTTCTTTCCCGTTCGCGGATTCACCAGGTCAAACGGACGATTCCCCGTCACGGCCCGCATGAACCGATCCGTCACGCCGACGGAAAGGTTGAAGTTTCGGAACGCATCCGAGCCCACCTTCGCCTCGATGAAATCCATAATGTCCGGATGGTCACAGCGCAGCACGCCCATGTTCGCACCCCTGCGCCGCCCGCCCTGGACGATGACTTCCGTGGCCTTGTCGAAGATGCTCATGAAGGACACAGGACCGGACGCACGGCCCTTGGTCGAGCCGACAAGGTCGCCTTGCGGGCGCAGGCGGCAAAAGCTGAATCCGGTGCCGCCCCCCGTCTGATGGATGCGGGCGGTGTCGGCCAGGGTCCGGAAGATGCCCTCGATCGAATCCTCGACGGGCAGGACGAAACAGGCGGCGAGCTGACCGAGCGGCGTGCCGGCGTTCATGAGCGTCGGCGAGTTGGGCATGAACTCGCGGTTGCGCATCATTCGATAGAACGCCTCCTCAACCTCCTGCATCGCCACGTCCGAGTGGTAATTCGCCTCGGCTCGAGCGACGTGATGGGCCACCCTCCGGAACAGCTCGCTCGGAGTCTCGATAATGCGTCGGTGCTCGTCCTTGAGCAGGTATCTTCTCTGGAGCACCTCCATGGTATTGACGGACAGCTTCAGGTCGTCCTTGAGTCCGAGAGCCGACTTGGCGAAGCGCACCTGCGACCGGTTTTCCCGATAGAGGATATAACTCTTCGCGATTCCGGCGTACCCTTCGCTCATCAGGGCGGTCTCGATGGCGTCCTGAATCTCCTCCACGCCAGGGACGCTTCCTCGGTATTGGCCGACGAGCTTTTCAACGACGATCTCCGTGACGCGCCGGGCGATGCCCTCGGCGCGGCCCGGATCGCGCAAAACCTCCAACGCCGCCCGCTGAATGGCATTCGTAATCTTGGACGCACGGAAATCAACAACGGAACCGTCACGTTTTCTGACGCGTTGCGGTGCAGTTTCTGTCGCCATCGTCGATTCCTCGCACCTCAGGGTCTCGCATGTGGCCATGAGCCGGATGGCCGGGTACTATGCGCTCTTCCGTCAACGTTGGAGGAAACGTCACACCCTCGCCATCACGGATTACGAGGGCTCACATAAGAGGGAAAACACACACGTCGAGAGCAATACGGTCTCTCACGAGCATCCTCAAAAGCCCATTGCGGCACCAACGCGCTGTCTATCCGAAATTGGATGAAGCAACGGGACAACGTCCGCCGCGGTCACTCAGACCGTCTTCACGCTGTCGGTGCACTTACAGACGTAGACAAAGGCCGGCGGGAGATTCCGCAACACGAACCTCAGTTTCACTCTTGGGAAATAATGCTTGATTTCCTTGCTCAGCGCGGGCGTATACTGCAGTTGAATATACGTGCCGCACTTCTTGGCGATGGCAAGAATCTTCTCCTTGGCCGGCTTGCTGAACAACGTCAGGGGCAACTCCGAAATCACACAATCCGGATCATCGACATATTGCTCGCAATTCTTCGCGTCGTCATTGATGACCCGCAGTCGTGGATCTCCGATCTGTTCGAGATATTGGCAGAAATCCGCATTGACCTCAAAGCAGGTCAGATGCCCCTCCGCCGGCAATCGCTTGAGGATTTCCCTCGTGACCGGCCCGGTCCCCGGTCCGAATTCGACAACCTGTGACCTTCCGCCAATTTCCTCCGCCATCTTCTGAGCCACCACCCTGCCGCTCTGGGCGATCGTGCCCAGTTGCCTTGGATGCCGAAGGAACTGTCGGGCAAATCGCAGACTTTCCATACTGCGGCCTCCCTTTCTTCCAAACACTCATACGCGTATAACTCCATTAAAAAGGATGAGCCGAAACCGTCAAGCGGTTTTGTCAATTTCTTGATACAGGACGGGTTAGGAGCGGTTTTTTATGAAGATGCTTGACCTGATGTACGATGTAGACTATAAGGTTTCGCGCAAAGGTTGCGGCTGGCATTCACAGCGTGCAATGCGCGTCGATAAGAGGTCCGATAAATTCTCGAAGAAGGAGAGCCAAGGTGGATAGGTCGAGAAAACTGGGCATCGTGCTTATCTTGGCGTCGGTGAGTCTGACAGCAGGGTGTTTTCCGTCCAAAGCGGAAGATATCCAGGCCTGGGTGAAACCCTACGAGGTGGACGTTACTGCGGAAAACTACATCGTTCAGCCGCCGGACGAGATTGAGATTCAGTGCTCTCAGGTACCCGAGATCCATATGCAGGCGCAACGGGTCCGACCGGACGGAAAGATCAGCTTTGAAGCCCTGGGCGAGATCGAAGTGGCCGGCAAGACCCCGAAACAGATTGCCGAGATCCTGCAGGAACACGTCAGGACGCTCTATACGCTGCCGGGCGATCACCCCGTCGACGTGCGCATTGCCGTCTATGCGAGCAAGGCGTACTACGTGTTGGGCCAGGTCTTCCGACCCGGGCCCCGCACGTACACGGGACGCGATAGCGTGTTGACGGCTTTGTCCACCGGCGGACCGAACCCGCTGGCCTGGGAGCAGCGCACCCTGGTCATTCGACCCTCGACCCAGAAGGAGATCAAGCCTAGGGTCTTCGAGGTAGACTACGAAAAGATGATCACCCAGGGGGATATCAGCAAGGACGTACTTCTGCAGGAAGGTGATATCGTTTATGTTCCGCCGACCGTCCTGGCGGCGGTGGGCCTCGTTCTTGAAGAGCTCATCACACCGGTGGCCCGGGCCTTCTACGGCTGGTACCTCGTTCAGAACCCTCCGGGGGAATCACAGCGAGGCTACTATCCCAGCGGTGGCTACCGATAACACGCTTGACATGATGCGGGTCAGAGGGGAAATACGGGCATGACCACCCGGCGAGCCTTGAAACTGACGCACTTGCTGAGCACCGTCTGGTTCATGGTGTGCGTCGTCTTCATTCTCGTCCTGACGCTGCGTCAGGTTGGCTTCCATTGGTGGTTGATCTTCTCGCTGTCCGGGCACTCCGTGCTGCTCATCCTCCTACTGATCAGCCTGTACCTGTTTGCCCTCTTCCGGGGCGTGGGGGAGGCCCAACAAATCGAAGTGGAGCATCCCCTTACCACCACCAACTACTACATGGGGTTCTACGTGGCGGCCCCCTTACTGGGCGGACTCGCCGGCATCCTCGGCATGATCGGCGTCGTCGATGCGGCCAAGTTCCTTCTCGGTGTGGCGTTGGGAACTCTGGGGACAACGTTCACAGTCTGGGTCGTTATCGATCCGGTGGTCGGACTGATCGAGATGCTCATGCTTGCGAGCCGCAAACACCGAGCCGAACGGCTGGCTCAGGTCGAGGCCGAGAGACAGGCCCGCCAGGAGAAAAGAGAGCGTCTGCTCGCCGAGGCGTTTTCTTGGGAGGAGCGGGACCGGCAACGATGGCAGCAGAAGCTGCGTCCACAGGCCGAACGGCTGGCAAACCTCCTCGCGTGCGACACATCCAACTTCGCACGTGCAGAACAGGAGGCTGCGGATATTGGCGCCGAAGCCTGGCGCCTTGGCGGCTTGGGCTGTATGCGTCAGCTCCACGACATGACCATCGCGATCTATAAGGAGAGCCAGCACCAGCAAGCTGTCGATTATATCCCCTACTGGTGGGACGGTATCGGCGACTGGAGAAAACCATCCTTCCTGTGAGGCAATCATGAGCACCGACGAACGCTCGTTCAAAGCCCTCCCGGGGCCCATCAGGTAGGGTCAGATGGACGTCCGGCAAGACGGTGCTTCCGATCTTTGCCAACGGCGGTGACGACGAGCGCGTCGTGACAATTCCGCAGAGAATACTGGACAGCGGTGATTCTCACGGAAAAAGAAAGCCCCAGGCAGATTCACATCTGCCTGGGGTCGCAGTTGGTGCATGTTCAGTTCTTCAGGCGACTCTCCATCCTCCACAGCCGGCTGACAAGGGCCAAGTCAGCGTGCGGACCGCGAGGAACGGAGTCGGAGCGGCACAGATGATTCCCGCCCCGGCGCCACACATCGACTGTTTACAGGGTGCTGCATCTGCGCAGCCAGCCGACCAAACCCACGCCAAGAGAGCCAAGGATAATCGCTCCCGGCGCCGGGATAACAGGCGGCGGTGGCGGCGGCTCCTCATAGAAGTCGATCTCTATGCGGGACCAATCCACGGCAACCATCCTGCCGGACTCTGGCGTGGCATCGAGATGTCAATGAACATCTGAGCTACTCCGTCCGTCAAGTAGCTGGTGAGCCCGAGAGCAAGCAGGTCAAATGTGGTCTCCGACCACTGCCTGCTGGTCCCGGTGAGCAATCCCACGGCTTGACCATCCAGCGCGATCACGTCGTCTTCGGGCTCCGCCGGGTAGTCCACGTCCCAGGCCCTGATGATCGACTCGGCCCGAGTGATGGAATCCCACGAAGTCGGCAGTTCCGACGTGTAGTCATGCGCCCGGCCCCAGTCCTCGTTGGAGGACAGGTAGGGCCAGAGCGAAAGACCATAGCTCGTTACAAACCGCGAGCCTGCCTGGCCGTCGCTGGCATCGACCGTGTCAACCACGTAGGTATACCCCGCGTTGGCCACGCCACTGACCAGCAACACACACACCATCAATCCTAACCTTCTCAGGTACCGTCGCATTTGACCTCTGCTGATTCCGTTTCTCTCCGGGGTCCGAGCGGCACGCTCGGCCCCAAACAGAGGACAGCTCCCTCCGTGAAGCCTACAGCGCCCGTCGCCGGCGAAGCCAGCCGACAAGACCGACACCCAGGCTGCCGAGAATGACCGCGCCGGGGGCCGGAACGTGGGCCACCAGGAGCACGTCGTCCAACAGAGCGCCCTGATGGTCGCCACCGGCCTCGAGGTTCTCGAACATCAGCGCCGCGGTCGAGCCGTCACCCAGGATATCGCGCGTAATCGTCACGAAGTCCTGATCCCAGGGCACAACGATATCCTCCGTGAATGAGCCGAGGGTCACGCGGACCGTATCCGTGTCACTGACGGGCACGCCCAGCACCTCAGGAGTCGGCTTCTGGTTCCCGGCAATGTCGAACTGCAGCGTGTAGGTCACGCCGGGAAGCAGGGTGAAAGTCGCCGCGGTGGAGAACACACCCGGATTCCCGTTGCCATCCAGATCAACGTACTTGCCGTTGCCCGACAGATGATCGTAGAACCCGTCACCAATCAGATCGACCGTGCCATCCGTGACAGTCCACACACCGCCACCAGTCCAGTTCAAGGTGGCGGGGCTGTATCCGTCAAAGCTGTCTGAAAACAGCGTGACGGGCGCAGCAGAGCTTGTCCCGGCGGTAGCCAGAAGCAAAGCGGGTAACAAAACTGCCAATAATTTTTTCATCATCGCACTCTCCCGGGATCCCTCCCAAGAATTCTCCTCCATCCAAACCTACTTAACCTTTCTCGTTTCGGGTGGCTCCCTGTCGAGAGCCACAGACGTCGTAGAAAACAAGACGATGTCAGTCCTCACAACGAAGGATCTTGCGCGCACCGACCCTCGGTCGCGAGGGCTGTTGTAAGGATTCTCGATGGTCATGGCGGGGGTCCCCGCGCGAGTTGCGCAAATGCCAGTTGTGCTGAAGGACACCCAGAACCATCCGTAACGAAAGCCACAGAGGGAAGAAAATCCGAACGGTTGAAAGATGGCGGATTTAAGACACCGGATGACGCACTAGGCTTCTTCCCGCCCCTCGCGCGTACAAATGGCACATACTGACGCCAGAGACATGGCGGCAGTTGCCTGTCACCGTGGAAGGAAACGTCGCAAGACATCATCAGGTGACGAAGGCGTCTCTTGTCGGGTTGATCCTGAGATATCGACGAGGCGGTATGCAGCCGATGATGGCTGATGGACAGAATGGAGGCAACCACGGTCAGCCACAGTCGCCAATCGCGCAGGAGGGAGACGCAAAGGAAGCCGACCAGAACCATGAGCATGAACTTCGGTTCGGCCGGTAATGACTGAAGATAAGAAGATGAGGACGTGCCCATAGAGGCAGTCGGCGGTTTGAGGAAACGGGCCGTGGCGGCGGCAAGACCACAAGCACACGGATGCGCAACGGCATCCGAAGCCTGCACGGAACCAAGCGAAGCCCCGGCCTCAAACGCCGAGGCGAACCCTGTCGAGCAGGCCGCAATCTGATCGGCCGCCAAGACGGAATTGCCCCATGTCCCTGCTAACAGCAGAGACAATAAGACCGCCAACGTTCTGCCACTACTCTCTAACACACCCCTCCTCCTAACTCGAGTGTCACCGCGATCACCTACGGCGGCTCGACACCCGCGCGCAAAGTTAGGATATCACCATTCTCCGGGCGACAATCCATTACGACAGACACGGGGGGTGTAAATCCTCCTCCGTTGAGGCACCATTTCGTGCATTGTAGCAACCCATCACCCCTATGTCAACCGAATTCTCTCAGAATCTGGAGTGTCGAGTCTCCTCCCCGCGAAACGATCAGCACGTGGCCCCTATCGGGCCTGAAACCGGCACAAACCACATTGAAATGGGCGAATCGACGTGTATATACAACTTTAGTGGTATGCCTAAAAGGGTACGAGGGTGTCAAAAAAAGGCGCCTCCACCCTCAAACGGCTTGGAATGGGATGGAGGCGAGTGAATGGTAACCAGGAGTGCTGCCTCGCGACGAGGCGGGTCCGACGGGATCGACCAGATAACCGATACGTCCAAGAGGCTGGTACGCGACCGGATCAGTCAGCCAGACGGACTGCCCCTGCATGTTGCTGGCCGCCGGACAGGTCCCGGGCCTCGGCAACAAAACGAAGCAGCATGTTGATCTTGTTCTTGACTTTCACTTTCCGATAAATGTTTCTCACGTGAGTCTTGACGGTGCCCGGCCGAATGTTCAGATGCTTGGCGATGTTGCCGTTCCGGAATCCCTGACAGACGAGTTCGGCGATTTGTTGCTCACGCGGCGTCAACTCGTACCGCCTGCACAAGTAAGACCACTGCCTCTCATCGAGAAGCGCAGGCGGCCTGTCGGGGCCGGGCCCCGCGCCCCCTGTGAGACGGCCGTTCTTTGCTCGGGGTAACTGAGACATCATCAACCACCTTTCTGCAACTGATCGAGAAGACTTCTCGCATCCGCCAAATCCTCGTCGGAAAGACCGCCGACGCGATCCTGTACGTCCAAAGCTTTTTTCAACTCCTCGGCGGCTTCGGTCTTGCGACCCATTTGCGCATACACTCGGGCCAGATGAAACCGCACAGGAGCCAACGACGGCAGATGGGCGGGACACAGTTCCACGCACCGGCTGAAATCGGCCGCCGCCTCTTTCAGATGACCCAGACGATGATGAATCACCCCCCGGGTATCGATGAGGTCCATGTATTCCGGGGCGATCGTCAGGCCCTTTTCCGCCAGCTTGAGCGCCTCTTCAGGCTGACCCTGCTCCTCACAGAGGACCCACGCCAGATTGTTGATGGCAATGACGTTGTCAGGATCAAGTTCGAGAATCTTGCGGTTCAAGGCAGCGGCCTCGTCATGACGCTGCTCGCCCTGCATCAACATGCCAAGGACCATCAGACTGGATAGAGAATCCGGATGGCGCGCCAGGACCACCCGCAGCAGATCCTCGGCCATTTGCAGGCCCTCCTTGTCGCGCGTATTCACCAACGCGCGGGCGATGGCGGTCATGACCTCGCTGTCGTCGGGATGGCCATCGCGCCATTGACGCACAAGCTGGTTCAATTCAGCCCATCGCTTCTCCCCGGCCAGCAGTTGTGCCAACCCCAACACGGGAGCCGAATCGTCCGGCTCCGCCTGCATCAGCGTGTCGAATAGCAGCTTCGCATCGTCCTGCTGCCCCATCCTGTACAGGGCGGACGCGAGAGCCATCTCACAACGACGACGGGCAGGACCTGTCAAATCTGGGAGCCGTCCCCGAAGCAGCTCGAGCGCCCGCTCCGGCCTGTCCGAATCGAGGTACGCCCCAGCCAATTGGACGAGAACGTTCATGTCGTCGGGATACTGATCGGCCAGCACCTTCAACGTGGGTACCGCCAGCATCGGCGAACGGATCCCTTCCGCATGCGCTTTCAAGAGGAGCAGACGCTTATCATCAGGGTTGTGGGCCAGGCCGCGCAACGCCACATCCACCGCTCGGCCCGGCTGCCCCTGTTGCAGTTCGAGTCTGCCCATGACTTCCCATGCCTCGACCGATTTCGGATACTCATCCGTCACCTCCCGCAGCAGCCGGCGCGCCTGCTCGATCGCCGGGGCGATCCTCTTTTGCAGCAGAGTCCGTGCCTTGAACACTTTCAGTTGCGGGTCCTGCGCATTGGCGGCGAGGGCTTTGTCGAGGAGCGTTTCGGCCTCTCGGATCAGCGACGATTGGCCCGAGGCCAGCAGCAGGAATACCGCACGTTTTTGGATCGATGCATTATCAGGCGCAAGCGTCAGAGCTTCACGGATGTCGGCGACGGCATCCTCGATCCGTCCGATGGAGCCGTAGAAATCGGCCCGGGCCCCCCATAGCTCCGCTCGTTGAGGTTCCGTTGTCACGGCCCGATCGAAGTCCTCCAGTGCTTTGTCATTCTCCTTCAGGACGACATACGTCTGTGCACGCAGCATGTAGGCAAATGCACTGCCGAGTCTGTTCACCGTCTCATCGCAGAGCCTGATGGCCTCTGTGGGATTGCCTTGCTCGATCCGGAGCTGGATCTGCGCAGCGGTCACGGAAACGGAATCAGGCATCTTCGTCTTGAGGTCGTCGAGGATTGTGGCCGCTTCGTCGTATCTCTTCTGACGCATATGAATCAGTGCGAGGGACAAGCTCGCCGAGATATTGTTGGGATCCTCGTCGAGGAACTGCTCCAGGATGCCCGATGCGGAAGTCAACTCGCCGCGTCTGAGGTGACTCTGTAATTGCAGCTTCTGTAAGTCCGGATGGTACAGGTCGCGCTGTGCCGCCTTGTCGAGAATCTCCTGGGCCTCACCGAACTCCTCGGCCTTGAAAAGGGCGGCCGCCGTTCGGATGACGATCTGCACGCTGTCCGGCGATCGGGCCAGCGCCTCGCGGTATAGCGTCAGAGCCAACTGGAGCTCACCGGCCTTTTCATAGGTGATGCCCAGAAGCATGCGACTCGCCTGGTCCTGAGGGTTGGCCAGCAGGTTCTCCTGGAGGAGCTTGACAATGTGCACATAGTGATCCTGGAAGTTCTCCGAAGAGAACCAGACCCTCGCCTGCTCGTATCGCCACTGCCAGCCCTTCTCACCCTCCAGCGCCTTAATCTCGTCGACGAGCTTCTGCGCCTGTCGGGAGTCCTGCACGACGCGACTGCAGTTCAGAAGCTGACGCTTGGACTGAATATTGTTCGGCGATTGCTTCGCGAGCTCAGAAAGCCATTGATACTGCTTGTCCTCCTGCCCCCATTGTCGATAGAAATCGGCCAACAGCAAACTCAGCTCCCTCCGGAGGCTTGGCTCCTGGGCCCTCGAGATGGCCTCCTTGATCGTCGATTCGCATTCGGCCTGTTTCTCCAGTCGATTGAGGAACAGGGCCAGCGCTCGAACCGGCTCGAACGCCTGCGGGAACCTCTCCACGACGTCCCGGAACCGGGCCATCGCCTCCTCGTCTCCTGCCGAAGCGCTGAGTTCCGCCTGAAGCAGTGCCAGCCGCATGTCCGAGGGATGCTTGGCCTCGAGCTCACGCAAGATGTCGCCGGCTCTTGCCTGTTGGCCCCGGATCATGGCCACCTGCGCCTCAAGCAACCTGACCTGAAGCACGCCATCGGTCGCTTCGTCAAGTTGCCCCAAGCGATTCTCCACGTTCTGCCAGGCCTTCTCCCGATCCGCCGTTGGATCGGTGGCATTGCCGAGCAGATACGTCCGGGCCTGGAGTTCCAGAAGTGCTGCTTCCGTATGGCCGGGCGCAAGCTGTTGGACGCGGCGGGCCTCCTCCAATGCGTCCGGCCAGTTCCTCACTCGAACCAGCAGGCGGGCGAGAGCCAGGTGGCCGTCAAGATAGGACGGAACGCTCGAGACCAAGGTGCGCAACTGCCCGATCGCCGACTGCACATCCCCCAAACGAGAGAATACGGAAGCCAGCATCATGTGGACAGCGGCGGGAGACCGATAGCCGAGAGACAGCGCTTTCTGCCAAGCTGTGACGGCCTCTCTCAGTCGTCCCTGCCTCTCCGCCAGCAGACCCTCCAGAAAGGCAACCGTCGGAGGAAACATGTCCTTCTTCTGCATCCTGGACAAGCAATCGGCGGCCTTTTCGTAGTCGCCCGCTCGGATGAACAGCTCGGCGGCAACCGGCATGAAATCCCACGGCTGAGCCGCCAGTTCTTTCAATGCTGCCTCCGCCACGGTGCGCATTTCGTCGGGAGAGCCGGTCCGCAACGCAACCTGGGCCCAGTTCCGCCAGAGCGATTGGTTCGTGGGGCTTTCCGCCTGCAACACCTTGAGATGCTCTCTGGCCCGATCCATCGCGTTCACATTGATCAACTCACGGATGAGGCGAAGCCTGACGTCCACATCGGACAAGTTGCGACCTTCAGCCTGCTCCAGGTCGGCGAGCGCCTGCGTCCGATTGTTGTTGCGCAGATGAAAGCCGGCGCGTATCGTGTAGGCCAGGGCCGATTCGGGATTCCTGGTGACGGCTTCATCGAACCAGAACGTGGCCGGCTTGTTGACATCGTCGGGACGCTGCTCGGCCAATTGCCCCATTAACTCGTAGGCCAAGACCTCGCTCGGATGTTCCTCAAGAATGCGACTCAGTTGGGCCGCCCCCTCGGAGAACCTCCGCTGCTGCACCAGCGCAACGGCAAACATGCGTCGCACGACGGGATCATCGGAAGCCTCGAGGTAACGTTCGGCAATCAGTTCGGCCTCTCCCGACTGCTTCATCCCCACGTACACTTCCGTCAGACGCCGCACAGCCTCGGTATTGTCCGGCTCGAGGCGCAGCACCGACCGATACGCAGCAACCGCCTGCATGACATTGCCCGAGGTCACGGGTCGCCGGTTTAGCTGGGCATGGGCATACTTGAGCAAAACCGCAACGTCGTCCCCGTTAACAGCCAGGTAACGCCCAAGTTGGACGGCCGCCTCCTCCCAGTCCTCCTGCTCGTAGGCCTTCTCCCCTACGGGAAGAGCCTGATCGGCGCGCGTGCTCTTTTGCCAATGGCGCAGGGAGAACATGGTTCCAATCAAAACGCCTGTTCCAATCACCAAGATAAAGGCGAGCTTCCAATTGAAATATCTTGTTGCCATCTGCTTGTCCTTTCCGAACACGCGATCTCAGAAGTGCGCTATACTACTGGATATTCTCAGACCAACCGCATGACGTATCCGTCCCGGGAACTCCACAAAAGTCCCGGTCCCACATTCTCCGGCACTTCACGCAGGAAGGTGCAACTCAAAGACTTCTCCGCCAAGGACCGCCATGATGCCCACCCGTCACAACCCAACCATGGTCGGATAGCCCGACCCAAATATCGGAGGTGGGCCGGCAACTCGCACGAACGATCAACCGACGAGCTTTGCCAGTTCCGGACTCAACGAGGGCCGTTGGCGCCAACCGAAGGAGCACGAGCCACCCTGAAACGGCACAGGTCTGCCGAATCCTTTGAGAGCCAAGGCAGAGAATCGATGCATACGCGGGACTTCGCGCCGATCAGAATTGATGCGCGAAGCTGGATAGCATCTTTATGAACGTCCGCCAGCATATCCACAGATCCAGCCGAGGCGAAAGTTCGCGGACATACTGCGTATCATAATGAATCCACTCCTGGAAATCCTTCAGGGGCTCACGGGTACGACAGGTCTGCCAAAGACCGGTGATCCCCGGCCGGACGGAAAGCCGCGCATCGCGCCAAACGGGACATAAGGTGTTCTCCGATTCCGGGGAAGGTCTGGGCCCCACCACGCTCATCTGCCCACACAGAACATTGAAGAACTGCGGAATCTCATCCAGATACGTCTCCCGCAGAAAGTGACCGACGGCCGTGATTCGAGGGTCATCGGCCATCTTGAACTGGGGACCGTCCACCTCACTGACAAACCGCAGTTTCTCCTGGATCTTATCCGATCCGGCCCTCATCGTTCTGAACTTGATACAATCGAACGATCTTCCGTGGAGCCCCTGGCGCCGGTCCTTGAAGAACACAGGTCCGGAAGAGTTGATCTTGACGGCCAATGCGATGAATGGAATCACAGGGGCAAACAGAACCAGAACGATGGTGGCGACGATGATATCCGCAATCCGCTTGAAAGAGCCGGCGTACGAGAGCCTCGGCCACGCCCGAAAGACTTCCCGTCGAGGCATATCTGTACACTCGGGCTTCGTGTCATCTCGCCACGCAAGTGTTGTACGCCCTTTCGCGGGGCACAACTCCGGCGTCACCATGATGCGACTGCGAAGAACCTGATTCGCCTCAACCGACATGCCCCCTCCGACGATGGAGGAGTCAACAACGGCACCCTGGTGAACTCGGGAGTCGTTACAGAGGACACTCGGGCCGACGACTACGACCTCCGGCTCGATCACCACTCTCTTGCCCAGCAGCACCGGGCCGACAAGGCGCGACCGCGGGGATACGTCAGGATCGCCGGGACAAGGCGGCAGGCCCCTTTCATTCGCCGACGGCAGGCCCGCACCCAAATGTCTTGAGCGCCCCAGGACCATTCGGCACAGTGCCAGCAGGCCGTCTCCTGATTCCAGATCAAAGGCTGATCCGGCGGCCGCGAGGCCCTGCACTTTGAATCCTTGCGCCCGGCATTTCTCTACGAGCGTGCCAAAACTCGAAAGCAAACCACCGTCCAAGATGGGTCCGAGGGCTTTTGGCCTCACAAACAGATGATGAGGCCAGTCAATCGGAAGCGGCATCGGCGTCATCGAATCCGTATACAATCGGCGATAGCCGACCAGTTGGTTGTCCGGCGTCAATCGGACCTGCTCACCATAAGCGAGCAACTCTGGAGAGGCCGCAACGGCCACGACGTCTGCCGCGGTATTCGCGAAGAACCGTTCGAGCAGTCGGCCGTTGAGTTGCGTCACGAAACGACCGTCCGAAATCATCACCCAAGGTGCGCGACCGGCCTCGAGATCCTGAGAATCGATATCGATGGAATCGCCGTAGAACAGCGTCGGGCCAAAGTCCGCACGCAGAACTGTCTGCCAATCCTGAGGGATCGCCCAAAGCGAATCATCCGATCGCGCCCCGCCGAGCCACTTCGTTGGATCCGTTCGGTCTTCGGGATTTCGGACCCGGCGCACGCCGGCCTCAATCACGCCGGCCAGTGGCTCTGTCGACAGTGCATATCGCAGAAGCCCCCTGTCGACCCCGGCTCCGCCGTCTCCTACCTCTCGGATCACGATCAGCCGCATAGCACATTCAGACCGCGATTTGCGGAAATCCCCCACTCAGCATCGGCTGTTCAGCCCTTTGTCGCCCCGCCGTCCTCACCGTAGGTGGGAAGCATCAGTTTCTTCGATTTCCGGGCGTTCCGTGCGGATTGCGCGCCCCGGGCCCGATAACCGTAACCGTAACGATAAAGATTCTGGTCCACGGGCACGTTGCTGAGGACCGCCCCGAGAACCCGTGCCTTGATGCGAGCAAACCTCTCCTTGGCCTCCTTGAGTTCGGGGGCCGTGGTCTGGCCGGCAAAGCTGATCAGAATCACGGCATCGGAGAGCCTGGCCCAGACCAATGCGTCCGGAAAGGCCAGCGCCGGCGGGCTGTCGATGATGATATGATCGTACTCTCGCGCCAGCCTCTCCATCTGCTCGGCGGCCGTCGCGGAGGTGAGCAACTCGTACGCATCGGCAAGATGCCGCGGATTCGCGGGCAGAACGTGCAGGCCGCTGGACACCTGCACAGAGATGACGTCGCTCGGGTCCTCTCCGAGGAGCACGTCCTGCAGGCCGCCGGACCCGTTGCCGATATTGAGCATGAACCCAACGTCCGGCTTACGCAGGTCGCCGTCGATCAACAGCACCTTCTTGCCGGATTTGGCCATGCTCGTCGCGAGGTTCACGGCGAACGTCGTCTTGCCCTCGCGCATGCCGGCACTGCTGACCGTGAGCCGCTTGGGCATTCCGCCATTGTTGAGCATTCCCAGATTCGTTCGAATCGTCTGGTAATCGCCGGCGATCTGCTCGGCGAACGCGGCCGGCTTGAGCGTACGCGAGCTGGTCGTCGTGCCAATGATGGGGAGATCCAGATACCGCGTGACGTCATCCGGACTTTGCAGCGTTTTGTCCATCCTGTCTCGCAGCAGCGCCAGGCCGAACCCGGAGCACAATGCGCCGAGTACGATCGCCGTGGCCAGCTTGACGCGGTCGTCTTTCTCGCCTCGCACTTCGGCCGGAAAGGCCAGCGTAATACGCGGGCGGCGCTGCCGCTCCATCTCAATCGATTTGATGCGACGGGAAACCTGCGCCAGCATCTCCTGGTCCAGATCCAGTTGAAACTGCTTGGCCTGAATATCGAGGTTTGTCCGCCCGATTTTCCGGGTCGTGGTGTCCTGTTCGCCGAGCACCAGGCGAAGCTGCTGCTCGTGGACCTTGATCTGCTGAAGCTGGGCCCGCGCCCCCGCCAGCCGCTCCTCAGCGGCGACCTTCAGGCGCGCATCCAACCCTTCGTCGAATTCGTTCTCGAGCTCCTTGCGCCGGCTCTCGAGTGTCTCCTTAAAAGCATCGAGCATCGCCTGCCTCTGGGTCAACATCGGGTTTCCCGGCATGAGCGTCTGCTTGGCCACGAGCAGATCTCGCTCCATTTCCACGATGCTCTGCGACAGTTCCGTAATCATCGGGTCCGAGTTGACGTGCTCGCGACGAGCGGCAACCAGTTGATCGGGGGATATGCTGGCCTTTTCGGTCTGTTCGAGCAAGGCGATATCCGCTTCCAGACTGATCCGCTGTGCCTCCAGGCGGGTCAATTCGGTCATCAACTGGGTCATGCGGCGCATTTCCATGTCCTGCCTGCTGTCCAGCACGATCGCCCCGTATTCGTTCGCATCCCGGCGGATGTCCACGTGCTGCGCCTTGATGGTGCCCAGAAGCTCATCATACTTGCTCTCCAGCAGGGTCAGGTTGGCATTGTCCGTCTGGCTGGATAAGGAACCATACATGGCCTCGTAATTGCGGAGAAAGGAATCGACGATCTGCTTGGCCTCGCTGACGTTGGGGCTCTTCATCGTCACGGCAATCAGTTCGGTGCCGCGAAGATGCCCCGCCGCAATGGTCTCCCCCGCCACGGCGTTCTTCAGCACCTGGACCGAATCGACGGCGCCACGCGTTTGCCGGAATTTCGCCATGAGTTGTGCCACGCGGGTCTGAGGCCTGCCGCTGAGGGTGGACAGATTCCGACCGACCAGATCGTCGGCGATTCTCTCCAGCATAGGACTGCTCACGAGTATGGTCGCCTGGGTATTCACGAACTCGCCATAGGCGCCCATACTGCCACGCTGCGGCTCATCCGACAGAATCCCGGGAACGGTCGGCGCCACGTGCACGGCCCCCTGCACAATGTAGACAGGTTCGACCAGCAGCCATACCACCGGCAGCCCCAGTCCACAGATCGTGATCGTCACCAGGACAACGATGTACCACCGCTTCCAGACACTCGCGAGGAAGTTCGTTGTCGGCGGCTCATGGGTCTCCGAGGGTGCCTCGTACACGACGGGCCTTTGCTCGATCACCTGATCCAGGTACTTCTCCAGATTATTCATAGGTCCATTCTCCCATTGTTCAAGAGTCCGGCACGTGTCCTGCGGGTCGCCGGGAGATAATCACAGGCTTCACCTCCACTGGAGGCGTGGTCAGCCGCGCCAACAGCCACAACTCGCCAACGACCATGCCTATCGCCAAAGGCATCATGGCATAGCCATCCCAGTCGTGGAACCTCTGTTTCCAACCTTCACCCTCAATGATCGTGAACAGGATGGCTGTCACGGCCAGCCTTAGGGTATTACACAGCAGTGCGATAGGCAAGCTTGAAACCACAACGAGGAGCTTCTCCCACCAGGCGCGCCTGACCAGGAGCACTACCAATGCGTTGATTACGAAGAATGCGGTCACCATCCTCAGGCCATTGCACGCTTCGGCCACCGCTACGCTGGAATCCCCGATGTGAATGACATTGCCGTCGCGCAGAACCTCGTATCCAACCAGTTCAAGGCAGAAGACTGCCGAGGTCGTGGCCCAGCTCTGCAGAGGCAGAGCCACCGCCCCCTGAAGGCGGCGCGGCCAGGGAAACATCAGACACAGGAACACGAGCACCGACGCTAACTTTCCCAGATATCTCCAGCCGGTGAGCAACAGCACGAGGGCCACCAGCGACAGGATCAAGGAAAGCCGTTCGGCAGAATGAAACATGAGGTACAGGCCTGCCCCCCTGACCGCCTGCGCGAAGAGAAAGAGCCCGGCGCCCCAGAGGATTGCCGGACGAACCGGCACCGGCGCAAGGTCCTCACGACGTGTCCAGATCACGTAGACCGCCAGAAACGGAACGAGAAGTCCGGACGAGTACTCGTCACTTCTCTTCCACACGATCATCAGGTCGATAAGCGTCGGCCAGTAGGACCAGAGAAAGGCAAGAAGGACAATGATGCCCCCACATCCGTACGCAAGCTGCTTCGGTGAAAGCGGCACCCATCCGGGCAACCGTTCCTCGATCCGGTCGAAGGACGACCGCAGAGACGAGCCAATTCTGCTGACGCCGCCTCGCACGTGCTGTGTCCAGAGTTTCTCTCTACCGCGGTCCGAGACATCGGCTGACAGAGCCCGCTCGACCACCTCCGCTCCGGCGGGAACGGCCACGTTACAACCCACGATCGATTCGCGAACCTCGCAATGCGCGCCGGCCACCGCCCCAGCCCAAAGGGCACTCCTGACGATCACACTGCCCTCGCCCAACACTGCACTCTGTCCGATCATTGCAGGGCCGATCACTACAGCGCCCTCCAAAATCTGTGCCTGTTTTCCGATCACCACAGGCCCATAAATGCGGGCCGCAGGGTGCACGAATACATCGGTTCCCTTGAGCACCAGAGCCTCTTCGGAATGCTCCGGGATAGGGCTGTCGCCGCGGCTACAAACCTTGTTCCGCAGGAAGACATGCAGCGCACGGAGATACCCGTTGCGATCCCGGAAATTCCCGACCTCCTGCGGCAGGGCCATCGGATGGACCCGACCTGTTTGCAGGACAGAGGGAATCACCGCTTCCTTGATGTCCGAGTAGCCACCGGCGGGAATATGGCTCAATATGCTCGGCTGACATACGTAAATCTCGGCCGGAGCACCATACTCCGAGCCGTCCTCGCCTCCTGGATTGAACGCCATGGTCAACTCGGCGCCGCCAGCCCGGTGTGCCTCGATCAGGCCTTGCATCCGAGGCGGAGCCGCTATGCCGGCGGAGAAAAGCACCAGAAGTTCTCCCGGGTCGGATGCGACCGCATCCCGGACACAACCGGCCGTTCCGCTGGTCAGCTCCTCCGTCACAAGGGTCACACTCAGACGACTTTCTGTGCATACTCTCTCCACAGCGGCCGACACATCCTTCGCGCAACACACCGTCGCACTGTCAATCCCTTCATCGGCCAGATGATCCAGCAACCGCTGGAGGACCGGCTTGTCGGCAATCGGCCAGAGAGCGACCGGCAGGTGGGCCGCCAGCGGGCTACGTCCGAAATCCTGCCCTCCGACCAGCACCACGGTCCGAATATCGAGTTTCTCCAATGAACCCTTCTGTATCATCCGTTCCCGTCTATCGGATTCCTATCGTATGTCCCTGCCAATAAAACTCTTGGCGCGCACACGGTCTTCTCAACGTCCTCGCCTTCCCTGCTCGTGGTTATCCGTCCCCAAAGATGCTTCTGCTACGCAGCAGAATGCCTTGCCGATCTGTGCCCCGTATTCTAACGCGGCGATGGTCCGAATTCCAGCCAATTCCGTCCGGGAAAAACCTGTGCCAATGCCATCGGCGACAGAATCGTCCCATCGATTCTTTCGGCCAGTTCACCGCTCTTCTTTCCGAAAATCGTGCCCCAGAAGCCCCAATTCCAGTGCCATCCTCGCCAGGCCCTCGCCCACGATTCTGCAACCCAGGGGCGTAAAATGCCCGTGAGCCTTCTCCCAGTAGAGTTGCTTCCCATAATACTGCTTGAAGTCTGCAATTGGATTGTATACGTGAAACTGCGTCGGATCGTCCAATTGATCGGCATGAAATGTTGTATGGAACTCTGTTCTGCTCCGCCAAGCTGGGATATCGAGGATCAGCTGCTCGGCCCGGCGTTCTCGACACTGACGTTGAATCTTTGTCAAAAGGGCAACGGCCGGTCTCCTGCGATAGTCGCCTCTCTGCTTGCTCTGCTCATCATCGGACTGAGGTGCCGCCGCACGCAGGGTGCGCAGGCGGCGCGTCGCCGGCATGAGTGGAGTCTTCACGAAGACCGCGGTCTTTTCCCTGAGGCAGCAATACAAATGAGAATGCACGGCCAGCCAAGGCACATCAGATGAAACATGACCAGAATCCGGACGATCGTCATCCCTGAGTTCAAATAGATGTTCCGGTCTTCCCACTCGGCGACGCGGTCCGCGGACTCCAAAGGCTGGCCGAACTGCGGGTCTCTTAGCGCAGCGGTTCTAAAAAATCTGCCGCCGCCGTAGATCAGCCTCCAGATCGACGCCCATTTCTCCTTCTGCCTCGACGAAACACGCTCCGCTCACCAAGCGCACACACCCCACACCGACAACGCACAATCTCATGTCACCATCCCTGCGAGGAGACCCGCCTACATCTCTCCGCCAACAGCGACAAGAGTCTCCGCCATGAACGTCACGCGATGTTTGATGATCCGGCTGCCCGGGAAACACTTCTTCAGACCAGACACACCCAGCAATCGGATCTCTTGAGGCTTAACGCCAAATACGTATCTCTGCTGAACGTGCCCATATTGCACGAGTCGGCCAAACCACATGTATCCATGCCATGGCAGCCAAGTCACAAAAGGCAGGCGCAAATGGAATTCGAACGGATACCAGCGATTCGGCGTCGTCACAAACCACCGCTTGCCCACCCGCATGATCTCACGCGCCATCTTTCGCTGGTCCTCCAGACGGCCAACATGCTCGATCACGGCATTGCTGTAGACGATGTCGAAATACTTGTCGGGCCAGGGCATCTGGCGAGAGTCACCGACCCTGGCGTCAACCTCGGCACAGCGATTCCGAATGCTCTGCACATGCTCGGGCCTGATATTTATGGCGCTGAGATTATGTCTCCACGGGTAGACATCAATCAGATTGAGGCCCTCATTCGCGTCGGCTCCGATCTCCGCACCCACGTCCAGGACGCGCGTTTGCGCTGTCGGTCTCATCAGCTCGTTGAAGAGTTCGAGCTTTCTTCTGCGACTGACTACGGAAAGGCCTCTGAACAGGCTCATGTTATCCTGCCCCTCCTGGCTCCCCCAATTGCCCAAGAAATTGGACGATCCTCTTGGCCACTGCATCGGGGTCGGGCCTGCGAGCCTCCGGAACGAATGACCTCAGTTGCCGCACCTTTCCTGGCAGATCCGTCTCGTCCCAGGCCACCAGAAGATGTCCGAGCGCGCCGAATCTTTCGGCTAATTCAACCTGATGATCGTTGACCACTTCCTTGTACTTCTTGCGTCGGGGCACGACGAGAAGAGATTTGCCATGGTCGAGGGCCATGGCAATGGTGCCCATTCCCGCATGACTGATGATCGCCGAGGCGTTTCGAAAATGCTCATCGAACGCCTTCTTGCCAAGAGAACTCACGGCGGAAAAATGCCGCGGCTTGTATGCATCGTCCCCGATCTGCCCGAAAACCGTCTCCGTGAGCACGCCCCCGCCCACAAGGTCATCCACCGCTTTGACTAAGCGATCGAAGGGAAACTGCGTCCCGACAGTGAGAAAAATCATATCACGGCCCCCACGTATTCAACGCCGGGATATCGCTCGACAAGGTCCGGCCACTGCACGAGAAAGAGGTCTGCGAACGGTCGAATGAGTCGGCCGGACAGGGACAATCGCTTCACGTTGGTGATACTATCTGCCCATACCACCTTGGCTCCCATCAGCTTGCCGAGGAAACAGGCCATGCACCCGGGGGCGGCGCCCGTGCTCAGAACCACATCCGGCCTCTCCCGCAAGAGAATGGCGATGCTTCGCAACAGAACACACGCCGCACGCAGCGGATGCTCTCGGTTGCATTCGCCGACGACGTATACCCTGCCGTACTCCTGAAGCCGGTTGCGCACCACATCCGATGTGGTCACGGCAAACACATCGTATCCTGTGCAGCCGTGCGCCACCTTCAGCAGTTGAGTCAGATGGCCGCCCGCGGAGGCGGCCAGGCACACACGCAGCTTTGGTCGTTTGCCCATAGATCGTTCATCCGGATCAACTTTTGTCTTGCCCAAACAACTCCTGAAACACCGTTTGCGCACGGGCCTCCCATGTGCACCCGGCAACCCGCTCTCTCCGGGCCGCGATTCTCTCGGAACCATCCTCCGCAAGAGCCTGCCTGACGCGCGCCGCGAAGTCTTCTGGGGTCACGGCCGTATACACCAGTCCCTGATAGCTCGCAAGCTCGGGAAAGGGGGTGCTGACAACGGGCTTTCCAAGAGCGAGATATTCTTTCAACTTGATAGGATTGCATTTCCGGATCCAATCCGTCTGGTTCCATGGCATGATCGCGACGTCGAAAAGCCGGCCATATCGAGGAATCTGCTCGTAGTCCTTTTGCCCGAGCATCCGAACGTTCTTCTTGTGCGCGAACACGGGGTTCTCGCCGTACACCCGGCCGACGAATACAAACGACATCTCCGGCAGCAGGTCTGTGACCTTGTCGATCAGGCGATAGTCTACCGTATGCCCGTCGAGCGAGCCGAAATAACCCACAATGGGGCGTTTTGCATCCACCAGGTCGGTGACGCAATCCTCCTCGTCCGGCGGCGATGCGAACATATCGTAATCGACACCATGATCCAGGAAGAGGGCTCGCCGACATTCCGCCGCTTCACTCTCGTAAAGATCTCTGCTAACAAACAGAGTCAGATCGGCATTCTCTTTCAGCTTTAGATCGTAGCCTTTCACGATCTGCGTATCGACGTTTGGATAGAGCTCGTAAGCATCCGTTTTCAGGTAGACGAGCTTTGCCCGTCGCAGGCCCAGCGCCACATCGCACGCGGCCGGGCAAACCACCCACATGACCGGGTTTCTAAACCCCAAGAGCGTCTCGGCGCAAAGCACCTGCGCCTTCACTACCGCCCGGTTCAATGTGCGGGACCAATCCCTGTGATGAAGAGGCAACGACACAGGGCTGTATACCCAGAAGTTGTCCTCCACCCTTCTCAGGCCCCTGAAAATGCTCTTGCCCTTGCGGACCAGTTTCTGCACGAAGCGGCGGCCCTGGCTGAGCTTCGGGCGCTGCATGACGATCGAGTTAAGGTACAGGACACGTCCCAGCCTGGCGTACTTCCTCATAAGCTGGATGTCGACGTGCGCGCGATTGTGGTACCACCAATCCTGGCCGCCGAAACACAACGTACACCTATGGTCACGCGTCGTTGCTGTCATTTGCATGAAGAATGATCCGTTTTGCAGGGATTCCCAGCCGAATCACGGCTTGATTCGCGATACGATCGGCCGGATTTTGCCGGCCTTCGTGCGGGACACGGCATCCACTTCCCTCAGTGCGCATCGCAGATCCTGAGGCAGGTATTTCTGGAGCCGTTGTTCAAAGCCCGCCAGGTGCTCGGGCGTGCACTGCTGACCCGGCACGTACTCAATGGTGATGTGATCAGTCGCATCCTGAATAACCTGGCTCTCCAGGAAGTGGTCCGCTCCGCATATCACGTACACCAGATGGGTGACAATGCTGGCGCCGAGCTGCCGCCCCGATGGAGTCACAATGACATCGCCTTGTCTGCCGATGATTCTATCGACCACCGGGAACGCGCGTCCGCAGGGGCAGCCGTCCCTGGAACGAATCACCAAGTCCCCCGTGTCATATCGAACGAAGGGCATGGCCATGTTCCAGAAGCCCGTAGCCACAATGCGGCTGCATCCCTCCTCCTCGCTATCGACGGGGATCAGTTCGGTCAGACCATATTCAGGCTGGACATGGTATCTGCCGTGCTCACAGGTGAAAATGTAGCAGACCCGCTCGGCGCCGCCATAGAAATCGAAGACCTTGCAGCCGAAAGCCTCGGAAATCGCATTCCGGTACGGCTGAATCAGCGTCTCCGACGTCAACAGGACCGCGTCCAGCTTCAGCGGGATCTTCCGATCCAGGCATGTTTTCGCTACGGGATAGATCGACGACGGGTATCCAATCAGCGTCTTGACGCCATGTTGTTCGAGGATCTTCACATAGGTCGGCACGATCTCCGGCGACAGATGATAGGTTGACAGGTGCAACTCCCTCATCACTGGATCGTACATGTGAAGGCGATCTGTCTGTCTGCCGATCTCTGTGAATACCCTTCCTTTGAGATAGGCACACTTGTCGAACAACCCCACGCCGGCCCAATCCCACTGCCGCCTGACAAACGCATGTTCATCGCCAATCGAGAAGAGATTCCGATAGATTGGCATGGGGGCTCCGGTCGTTCCGCTCGTGCTGGTCCGCCGCCGCCGCCAACGGGGAAACTTCGTAGAGATGATGGCATCGCCCGCCTGCAGGACATCCTGCTTGGTGATGACCGGCATCTTCTGAATATCACTGAGTGACCCTATGGCATCCGGCGTCAGGCCGCGATCTTGCATAAGCTGCCTGTAGAAGGGCACGGTCGCGTAGCAGTGACCGATTAGTCTCCTTAACAGGCTCAACTGCAAGGCTTCCAGCGACGGACCATCCAGCCATTGCGTTCTGGCAAGCTGTCTCCTCCGAAGCCAGAACGGTCCCGCAAACCGTCGGACTGCGAGCGATACAATGCCGTTGAGGATAACCTTGCCGTTCATGATCGAATCACCGGATTCCTGTCAACCAAGGGCAATTCTTCGGATGCCGTCAACATAGGCACGCATCCGAACGTCAGCGAGCTTGCGTTTCTCCGGCTGCAGGAGGCGCATCACAAACCAGATAGGAATACGAATTGCGAAGAACAACATCATGTTCAGAGCCACACACCAGCGGGCAATCGCCCCGTGGTGCTTGCCGACGAATCGCAGGATGCTGATTCTAAGTTGCACGATCATTTCCGCCGGTTTCTGGGCGGTGCTCTGCCCGCCGAGGTGAATGATCTGGGCCGCGGGCGTGAACATCACCTGCCAGCCCGCCTTGCCGAAGCGGTAACACCAGTCCGTCTCTTCCGCGTACATAAAGAACCGCTCGTCCATCAATCCGACTCCGTCGAGGGCTTCCTTACGAATGAGCATGAAACAGCCCGTGACAACCTGTACCTCGCGGACGTCGTTCCGGTCCCACCAGCTCATCGCCTCGCGACCGAAGAGCCTGCTGCGAGGGAACAGCTTGTTCAGGTAGAATGCCGACAGGAACGAATTGAAGATGGAGGGAAACATAAAGCAGGTTGGCTGGAGCGTACCGTCGGGATTGCAGACCCGACAGCCCAGGACGCCGGCGCGCGGGTGGGCATCCGCAAACTCGACCATCCGGTCGATCGCGCCGTCGAGGATCAGTGTATCCGAATTCAGCACCAGAAGATATCGGCCGTGGGCGGCTCGGATCCCTTGATTGTTCGCCGCTGCATATCCAACGTTCGTCCCGTTCGCCAGCAGCATGGCCTGGGGATAATCCGAGCGAACCATCTCGGGAGAACCATCCTGCGAGGCATTGTCCACCACGATCACCTCGAAATCGACGCTCCGGGTCTGCTCGTAGATCGTTCGAAGACAATCGCGGAGGATGTCCCGCGTATTCCAGTTGACAATGACGATGGACACGTCCACTTGCTTCAGATCCTCATGCCGCACTGTGTCCTTCGGGGAATCCGACACAACTCACGCGGCCATTCGTGCACCTGCCGCTCATTACAGGAGGGCCCTGACGCATCCGACTGACTCACATGCTCCACATTCATCCCCGTATTACGTCGAAGTACCATCTGAATCATGCGCCGCCTTCTTTCGCTGTGTGGCCGTTCTCTGCAGTCTCCTGCGCCATAGCCGCTTGATCCAAGCAAGGAGTTCCACCTTCTTGGCGATCATGGTCAATGAGCGCACGAGCCCGGCGTTCACACTGTCGAGAATGCCTACGAGAACAGGGCAAACTCGAGGAGCCATGATGTACGTCGTGGCGACCTCCTCCCACGACTCATCACCGTAGCTGTTCTTGTACTGGGCATCCCCAAAGCCAAAGTCTATGTGCTTCAGACCGTCGTCAGCACACAGCAGTTCCAGCACCTTGACGAACAGGACTGTTCCCAACCCGGATTTGGTCCAGGCGGGATCGTAGCCCATCCTCTCGAAAAAGTACGTATGCCCATAGACAGTACTCCACTGGAAAGCACATGGCCTATTCTCAATGTAGAGGACCGACACAAGCAAACGGCCACGCTGAGCATCCGTTTTCGACATCGATTGCATCAAAGGCGTATTTTGGAAACCGGCGCCAAGAGAATGTTGATAGGTCTTCAGGGCCACGCATTCCACGTCTTCGCACAAGCGATCGACGTCCTCTGGCCGACGATGGTGGATGATCTCAAGCCGGTCGTGCCACTGCTTTTCCAGTTTCCTGACAGCGCCGCGGATGTTGTGCCTGTGCTTTGTTGACAGGCCTCGGTAAAACTCCTCAAGGGTCTTGGGTATGCGCATCCGCCAATGCGGATGAACCACGGAGAAGTGGTTGCGGCACAGGAAGTGCGGTATCGTCACGACCTGCCGGTAGAAAGAAGAATTGGCGCGAAGATGATTGAAGAAGATGGCATCCGCCTCTCGACGCCGCAGGAGTTTCATGAGGGACCGGACCAGCATGGCGCTGACCACATCGTCCGCCGGAGCCAGGATGCCGCCATATATGACCGTCAAACAGCGGAGTTCCGGCTTCAGAATGACCTTATACCCGATGCGCAACGGGACATTTTGCTTCTCCAGCCGGCCCACCACCATGGCCCGAGGCCGACCGCCTTGCTTGCAGACCAGAACGAACGGACTGCATCTGTCTCCCGTGGCACGCAAAACCGACAAATACCGGTCGATGTCGGCATTGACCATCGGATACGGCTCGTCGGCATGCATCTTCTCCCAGATTGGGCGGATGGCCTCGATCTCGTCGATGGAACGAATAATTATCATCTCCCAGCCGTCATCGATATTGCTCTTGCGGCTGTTGTTTGACATGGTTGCCTGTTGCCTAGACATGGCCATACAATCCCCACAAAACCTCGCACATTTGTGCGTGTGCTCCAGGACGTAACACGTTATTTCAGCAGATACGTATACGTGTAGGCATCCGCATCCTCGGCCGTTACCTCGAATCCCACCCGTTCGTACGCACGGAAGGCCTGAACGTTATCTTTGTTCACTTTGAGCTTTACCATTTCACAGCCCAAGGTCCGGGTGACCGTTGCACAATGTTCCAGCATCATGGCCCCCAAGCCCCTGCCCTGGACATCGGGCCGCACCGCTATGAGCTCAATCCATGTGCACTTCTGCAAGACGTTAGGCATGTCTTTTCTGACACTCACACTCTGCGGTGTTGCGCGATACAAGGACAACTTCGATATCGCTTTCTTGATTGCCAGAAGGGGATGCCACATCAGCAATACAGCAGAATCGAGCGAAGTCACGGCCCTCGTTTCGGCCTCCGCCCTGTAACGATCACAATCCAGAATGAAAACAACGAAGCCAAGCACCTCCATGCCACGGGAACAGACCCAGCAACGGCAACTGCCCGAACTGAGCCAGCGCCGCCAGAGCCGCGCGGCAATTCGTCTCGGCCCCTGCCATCTTAGGGAACCCGGAAAGCTCAACCGGCAAATCTCGACCAAAGCGTTCAGATCTCCGATAACAGCAGGGCGAATCTCGACCACACACTGGTCCGCGCTGCCCCCCACAATGGACTCATACGGCGCTGGCATAGGTCCTCAATCCAACTGCGCTCTGCAATCTCGCAAGAAGTCGGATATGGTCGAGAGCCCAATCCCCTTCTCGGCGGTTCGGTCCAGGAATCTCTGGACGACATCAATGACCATACCATCAACATGCGTGCCCGTTCGGTCAAAATCATGCATAAGAACCACGGCTCCATCGGGTACGTCCCCCGGCAAGCGCGCCCACTGCGCTTCCCGGCGATCCGGGGGCCAGGTATCACCTGAGTCGTATGTCCAGTACACAATGGGCACATGACGCATCCAGAGATAAATGAGACACGCCAGATTCACCTTGCCATACGGCGGCCGAAAGGGATACGCGCCCCCCTGCCGACCCAGCGCCTGATCCACCGCCGACCAGCCCCTCCTGATATCCGCGATGGACCGTAGCGGACCTACCTTCCAGTAGTGGAGATGGTCGAAGCCATGTGCGCCGATCTCGTGCCCCTCGGCAGCAATGCGGCGAACCAGATCTTCGCGCCCCGCGATGTTCCGACCGAGCAGAAAGAATGTGGCTTTGCCGTTGTTCTTCCGCAACAGGTCGAGGACTCGCGCCGTCAGATGATTTCCCGGCCCGTCGTCAAACGTCAAGACCAGTTGCCTGCGGCGCCTCCCCCTCCGTGTCAACCGGACTCGCAGTCCCGACATGTACAACAGAGGGACCCCGTAGTACAGAAACAGAAGGACGACAATCACCACGAGAAGGATTTCGAGCATAGACACACCGTGTCAATGCGATCTTGAGACCGTGCAGCTCATCGGACAACCGAGACGCCGTTACGGGCGACGGTTCCCTCGGAAAGCCGCCCACGAGATTTCACGACGGTCGGCCTGCTCAACTGCGTATTCCATTCACAAATGGTGCCGGCAAACGCGAACGTCATATACAGCAGCATCAAGATCTGGCCAAAGTAGCCCACACCAAGGAAGATCACGCAGTGCGTAAGAATGGAGGTGCACACCCCCCAGGCAAGCCACTTCTGGTCAGTTGGCATGTTCTTCAGACTGCACCCGGCCGTCGCCCTGACGGCAACCACCAGCATGGCGACAAACAGTACGAGGCTGAGCAGCCCCCCCCGCATGGCCTCCAGGCAGTACTGATTTGTGACATCGGACAGTCCCCAGCCCCAATGCGCGGTACTTACGGTGCCCAGAAAGGCCCATTCCCTGAAGTGCCGGATCGTCGCATCGATTAAATGGTACCGATGCCACCCCGTAGACCCACCCACGAGTCTTACCCTCGCCAGAAGAGACCAAACGGGGCCCGTCATGACGACGTGAAGTGCGGTCAAGAGCCCGCAGAAACCCCAGAATATATATCTCCCATAATGACGATATTTGTATATCGCCAGGAAGAACGCCGCGGCCATCATCCCGCCGAGCGGCGTGCTGGAATGACAGGCAAACACGATGACGACCGAGGCCCCGATGGCAATCCAATAGAAGGCTTTGTGACGTCCGGCCATGGCGAGAGCCGCGAAAAGAGGGGCAAGACAAGCCCAAAACGCCCCCGCGATGATGGCGTGGGGAAAAGAACCCTGGGCGCGAAAGTCCCCCTCGCGCAGATTCGTATAGACGCGGCCGAGCACAATGAAAGGGTTGCTCCCCGTAACCCACTCCTGCACCATCAGGGGCGCGAGAATAAAACTGGATACGGCGAATACCGCAACCGTTCGTTTGATATCGTCCCATGTCTGTATGTTCTGTCGGGCGACCCAGTACATGCCGAGCACATCCAGGAGCTGCCCCGACTGGTAGATGACGGCCTGCCCCTGCGCGCGAAGCAGGATGAAGGCGAACGCCCGGTAGAACACCCAGGCCACGAGGATCTTATCGAAGAGATTCCAGCGAAGGGCCCTTCGCTCACTCCGCACCCATATCCGGACAATGCCCGCCAGAATGAGGATACGCAGCACATAGAAATGGAGCCCGAAAACGTACGCATGCTGCTCTGCCGGCACAAAACAGGCCGCCAACACGAAAGGAGCCAGGAAGTGCCTGCGAGGCAGTACGAAGATCAGGATCATGGCGAAGATCGTGATCATCACGGTTATAGGGAGTATGCCTGATTCTTCTGCCATACGCCGCGTTATCCTACATGGGATTCGTATTCAAGGGGCTTATTCCACTTACGCTGATGGATTCGGCAGACCGTGCCGAAGAGCGATCGCATTTTGTCACGAGCCGGCAGCGCCCGCCAGTTCGTCAACAGCGAGAATCCGCGGTAACGAGGGACCGGCACCCTGAAGACCCGGAAGGCCAGAAGCCGGCCCCACAGGTGTTGCCGTCTGCGGAGCAGTGCCCGCTGGGATTTCGGCAGCGTATCCGGCCCCACTCGCTCGAGCTGTACGTAGCCCGCCGTCATGGCCTCACGCACAATTGCCCTGCCGACATCGGTTCTGACCAGCACGAGCGAACGGCCCGGATCGTCCGGCTCGACCGATCTGTACCACGGATCGCCGCACGAGATGTCGGCGGGCTGCCCCGTCGAATCCGGGCAGAGCCGGCACCGGAACTGCGTGTGCTTGCTCAGGATATCGCCCCAGGACTCCTCGTAGCTCATCGATCGTTCGCCCTGTGACGTGCCGTTCGTCCTGACGGCTGTCCGGCCGGGCCACCCACGGCCGCGATACCGGATATCCATCACTTCGTCCGGCCTGACGGACAGCTTCTCGAGAATCCTCTTCGTTCCCCGCGTGCTCGGCGTTCCGGCACAAAAGATGGAGATCACCACCCCAATCCTGCCTCGGGATTCCTCGTTCACGGCCTGCCACTTCCGAACGGCAGCCGCATCGCACGGTTTGCCGACAAATACGTACGGCCGCCCCCCTGCAGTCAACGACGCCAGGCCCGTGCACGGCGCCGCCGGCGCGTACCGCGAACCCGTTCGCACCATCAGCTCGGCGCGATTGCGACTGACCACCGCTGTATTCGCCAGTGGATTGCCGCTATCGGGACCGATGTGGAGAACACCCGCCATCTGCCGCCGCTCCAGACAAAAGAGCGACAAGGCCGTGGCAATGCCGCCCGATGAACCGTGAAAACGGATCTCGGGGTCGCCGGCGCATCCCTCCCAGACCTCCAGAACCGGCCCCCAGGCGGCGTGAAGTTCGCGTATTGGCTGACCATCCGAATGACTCGTCTCAATGCCCACCCCCGGACAGACCCGTATGCACTCACCACAACCCGCACACTTGCCCGGACTGACTTTGGGACGCAGCCCGTCCTCCTCAACGTCGATCAAAGTCAACGCGCCCTCCGGACAGGCGGAAATGCAGGCCCCACATCCGAGGCAGAGTCGCCAGGAGACTACATCCTGCACGTTGTTCAGGTGTTTGCTCATGAATCGATACTCTCCAGCAGACCCATGATCTGCCGCCTGGCCGACGGAATGGTCTCCCGAAGACGGTCGGATACGGCTCGGCGTGACACGAACGCCCCATGGACTGTGGCGATCATTTCATCGGCGTTTCCCGACCGCATATCCACGACCAGTTCGCCGACCCCGACCGTTTCAAAGACGCCCGCGAATTTCTTGCTGTACGCCAGACCCACGGCCCCAATGCACTGCGAAAGCGCCGCGATGCACGAGTGCATGCGCGTCCCGACGAAGAAATCGCACATGCCGATAACGTATTTGATTTCACATTGGTCGTAGCACCCGCGCGCCACAAAAAGCCTCCCGGGATACTTTGGCGAGAGGCGATCGTAGACATCCAGGCACGCGTTGAGATCGTTCTCGACGTTCGCCCGAAAGCCCCCGACCGGAATGACGTGGGGAACGAGCAGCATCAATGTATTGGCCTCCTGCAGCAGGAGGGCGACAATCCTATCGATCAATTCCTTGTAGTCCACTGTCAGCCCAAACTCATTGCCGCCTTCATATCCCCCGTAGTAGATCAAGCCGCTGACGTTCAGGCCTACAACAGTGGATGCCTTTGTGCGAACGCGATCCAGCCCATCAATGTCCAGGACGGATGGCTCACGTGCGTTCAACACAAAAGCCACGTCGGGGGCAAAGAGCACGTTCCCATTGACTCCGGCGCCGCCCAAGAGACGATCCAGGTATTCGAGTCCGGCGCGATCCCTCGAATAGATCCTGCTCGATCGTTTGAGAATATGCCGAGCCAGGCCTCTGGAGAAACGGCGGTTCAGAGGCCCATACGTCTGCGGCATCATCACCAGGGGCTTGCCGTACAGCAGCACCAGCCATTTGCGCAGAAAGCCGAGAACGAAACGACGCATCCCATATAGATCGCTGAAGCTGTCGCCTCCCGTGATATCCACGGCCAGGTGCGCCTCATGCAACGTGCGGCAATAGGGATTTCGGGCAAACAGCTTTCTGCGGACGGCCCGCCACGGCAGCAATCGAGCGAGCATGCCGTACAGCGCGAACCAGAAGAAATGGTACGGCAGAAAGAGCCGCCTGCTGAAGCGTACGGGCACACTGTGAATCCGGACTTCCCGCCCGCCGATCACCTTGCAGAACTCCTGCGGATCGCGAGCCGTACCGAGCAGTACGATCTCCGCCTGCGGCCACCGATCCAGCAGGAGCTGGATGGTCGATTCCGCCAGCGCATTGACCCCGAGGTTCCCCGTATCAAAAGACGCACCCAACAGACAGACACGAACGGCCCTCTCTCGGCTCTGTCCGGTTGCCCGGACGTCTGAGCCATCCCGCACCTGTTTGTCAACGGAAGCCTGCTGCCTCACAGCTATTTGCCCCCCCTGTCGGCTGTAATGCTCATATTCCGCAACAGATAGGGACCGGCAAGTCCACAGGATGCTTTCACAAGCCACCCGAACCGAGCGTCTTCTTCATTGCCGAAACGTCGCGTCTGCAACCCGACCGCCCGCAGCCACTGTGCGAGCATACGCGGCGTCGTTCGATGCAGGTGAAATCTCTCAAATGGGTCTGGTGACCGCCACATCCTCCTACCGTCAGGGTCGCTCAGCCTGTACTTGAGATATCCGAAATTTGGCGCCGTAATAATGAGCCGGCCCCCCTCGGCCAGAAGCTCCACGACCGTCGCCAAAAGAGCCGGTGGTTCGGGAGCGTGCGGCAAGACGTCCACCAGCAAGATGCAGTCGAACCGTTGGCCACGCAGCGACTCGGCGGCCTTCTCCAGATCAGGCGACGTCAGTTCGACCCCTTTAGCCGTTGCCAGCTCAGCCATGACTGCATCAAGTGGTATGCCTACCACCCGCGCTCCCCTTGCGATCAAAGACGCTTCGGTCATTCCATCTCCGCAACCTACGGAGAGGATGCTCTGCGCGTTGTCCGGCACGGCGGCCAGGACGCTCTCGTCGGCCCTCCCATAATACCGCTTACTCCATCGGCATGTATTCAGCCCAACAGGTGACGGCAGCAGTTCCGCACATGCCTGCCGATCCTCAAGGCAGCGAGACAATGCTTTGGCCTGAGCCCGCATCTGATCGTATGGCAATCCCATCCTGCCGAGGTACTGATTCGGCAGATGGTGCAGCAAAAAGTCCTCGATTCGGGATATGCAGATGAGTTTCTTGAAACCGCACTGGGTATATGGATCCGTGGCAGCGGTGCAGAGCAGATCGTAACGGCCATGGTGCGGGGGCACCAGGAAGCCCCCGGAGGCGATAGCGCGTCGCAACTGATCCTGTGTAAGCATGTAACTGGCGGAATGCTCATTCGTAAAGTACGCAAACGTATAGGGCCCGAACGACTCCACCGAACCTGGCATCCAGTGGTAAAACGAGTGCATCGTCGAGCAATATTTCTGTCCGTCCGCATCCTCCTCATACCGCAGGAAACCCACAATCCGGTCGGCGGGCAGGACGTTCGTCACCTCCAGAAAGGCATCGATGTGCCGCTGCTGAATCAGCGTATCGTCTTCCGAATAGATGAACAGGTCGTAGTCGTCGACGCGATCTGCAAAGATCTGTTTGTGGGCAAACGGCAACGACCATGGATCCTTGCTTGGCAACCCCACCGCCACTTCCACATCGGGACCGAGTTCCTTCGGGACGTTTGACAGCACGACACTCTGGACCTCGTAGGGCATCGACCGGTATTCATCCAGGAGATTAGCCAGGTACGCCTGGTTCTTCGTCCCGTAATTGGCTATGGCAGCAAGCACTTTCATAAGACAGAATCTCTCGATCTGCGCCGAGTGGTCAGTCAAGCAGGTTGGCGGGCTTGTACTCCCTTCCACTGAGCCGTTATGCGATCCATCGTTTCAGCGACCACTTGTTTGACTCTCTCATAGGAATAATTCCGCCGGACCAGTTCGCAACCCCTTTCGGCCATCTCGTGCCGCAGGTTCGGCTCCCTGAGTAACCGTACACATCCCTCGATGATCGCCCCTTCGTCCTGCGCAACCCATAGGGTCTCCAGGTGTCGGAGCGTGTCTTCATAGCCCCGGCAGGAGTGCGCCGCCCCCACAAGGGTCCTGCCGTGCCGAAGCGATTCCAGCACCTTGATTTTGGTCCCACCGCCCTCGAAGATGGGCACGACGCTAAATGCACAGCGATCGTACTCCCGCCTCAGGTCCGCCGCGAAACCAACCGGCGCCACACCGGCAACGCCTCCCCACCGCCGCTTCTGGCTATCCGTCATTCCGAAGCCGACGATACGAAACTCACTCTCAGGCACACGGGCATGAACGCGTGGCCATGCTGCCTCCAGGAATCGATCGATCGCTTTCACGTTCACCGTGTGGCGCAGTGAGCCGACAGTGAGAACGATCTTGCTCTCCGGACGCGGTTCACACGGGGCAACGGGCTCTGTATCATCGGATTCGAACGGGATGTTCGGCAAGACCGACGTCGGGAGCGAATTCAAAAGGTCCTGGTCCGCCCGGCTTGCCACCCAGATATGGTCGCACCGGCGCAAGAGCCGCGGAACCACGCTTTCCACCTGCCTGACCTGTCGCCGTATCGAATATCGTTGCAACGTGGAAAGCCCAGGCTGCTGCAAACGGCTTCGATGCGTGCTGGAGTCAAAATCATCCAGGTCGAGAACGACCGGCTGGTAGGAAAGGGCGCCGGAACTGGCGAGCACCCGGAGATAACGGCCGACGATCAGGTCGTAACGGCGTTCCTGCAGCCGTCCCGCAAGCCAGCGGCCGATGTCGGTCTGCGGCCGATACCACAGCCCCATACCTCCGATGTGTGTCCCAAGCCGAGAAGCCAGCGGCTTCGACACGCGTCCCGCGAGCCGCCAGGGCCAGCGCTCGCCGGGAGCCTGCTGGACAAAACGTGTGACAACACCATAGTTGTCGCGCAGATATTCCAGGTCGGCATCAGAAAGCGCGGCGTAACGCGAGTGGATCACCGTGTCCACTGTGCCATACTCTCGCAGCGCGCGCAGCAGCAGGTGCGTTCGCTGGTTCACACCCATGTGAACCGGCCATGGAACGCCGCCTGTGATGAACAGAATCCTTGGGCTCATCCGATTGTAGTCATTCATTCGACATCACGATCGAGCATCGCAGGCGCGCAACCATCCTTGTGGTCGATGGACCTCGATATGGCCCGCGAACCAGACATCCGCGCCGTCTCCTCGACACATCTCAGTTGCCGCTGCAGCTTCTGAGGCCGCCACCAATCATCCGAATCCAGGAAGGCAACCCACTCGCCCTCGGCCAAACGGATGCCTGTGTTTCGAGCGACGCTGACCAGAGCCATTCTATGCGCTTCCCTTCCAACTTCGCCGGCCTAACAACCGGGCAGTTTCCACGACCCGCCCGGCTGCATGCGCCGTCCGTGCCCTGGTGAGAAATCGTGCCTTGGAATCCGCTCGGGCGACACACGCGCCAACCGCCCGAGAAGCCGCGACGACCAGCATCTTCAAGCCGCCCAGAAGCCGCCTGGCCTCAGAGAGACGTGACAGTGCGTCACCACAGATTTCTCGCCTAAGCAGCGCGTCCGAGATTCCCTGGGCGTAGGCGCGCCGGAGGAAGAACCTCTTCGACAGGCGTGAAGTGGGAATCATGTGGTAGACCAATGCCTCCGGCTCGTAAAACGTCAGGCCGCCATGTTCCTCCACCCGCAGAAAGAAGTGCTGCTCCTCGTTGGATATCAGGTCGGTCCCCGTCCGACCGAGACGCACGGAGAACCCGCCGATATCACGTGCGACCTGAAGCTTGACAGACATATTGCATCCATAAGGATAGTGAGGATGGCGCATCAACTGACGTTCCGGCCCCAAGTCCAAAGCACTGAGATAATGCTCCAATTGTGGCGGCAGCCATGTCGGTCTGGACCAGCCCTCCGGCCAGCGCAACTGGATTCTCCCGCCGACAGCGACGGCTCGTCGTTCGGACCGGTAGGCTCGCGCATGCCCGACCAGCCAGTTGCGGTCCGGAATACCGTCATCATCTATGAAGCACACGACCTCTCCGCGAGCCTCCCCGAAGGCACGGTTCCTCGCGTGGCTCACCCCCTGCCTGGGCTCGAAGACGCTTCGGAACGCGTGCCCCAGCACGGGACGGAACTCCTCGACCACGGATGCCGTGTGATCAGAGCTATTGTTGTCCACGACGAGGATCTCGTATTCGGCATCGGACGGACAGCGCAGCTGCTCCAGGCTTCGCAGCACCTCTGCCAGCGTATCCGCGCGGTTGTATGTCGGAATCGTGATCGTGAAGAGCATAACCAAGACCTTGGCAAGGGTCAGGGTCGCATCGGTCGCGCGCCAAAGGTAAGTTCCGCTTTCACAACTCTTGCCGTCATAGCGTCCACTCCGCTCCTACCTCCGTCACTCGATTTCGCCGAGCCGGGTCCGCCTCCACGACCTCGATTGGGGCCTGCTTGAGACAACGGCCGTAGGGAACCATAGAGAGCATATCCGGGGATTTGACGCATCTGCTCTACCCTAATGGGGATCCGCTCTCCCTCTGCCCGACGCTGCCGGCAAACACTGCGACTTGACAAGAATCCATTTGCATCGCCTGTGGAGACCGGGCGCATATGCCCTCACTGTCGCCTTCAGTAAACCCCCAACGGGAATTAGCGGCAGAACACGAACCGCACGCAAACATTGCCGTATGCAACGCCGGGCCTCGGCCAGCCTGCCCTCGTCACAGTACTGATGTGTCAGCGTGCAGTAGTGTTTGCACAGAGAAGTGTCGATCGCGCGCCGATACTTCCGTGCAAACGCGGGGCGGAAGCGTTTGAGCATTTCTATGGCGACATCCAGTCTCTCTACGGCGCCGCTCATGGAGTACACACCGCCGCCATGCTGCCTGTAGACCGCCATCGGCTCGTCGATATACCCTATGGTGCCGTACTGCGCATGCAGAACATGCTGCATCCAATCGTAGACAGGCACGTCAAAGCACCATGCGGGATGCCGATCGAACAGGCCCCGGCGATACATCGGAGAACAGGACGCGATGAAATTGTGATCGAAGAGATTTTTCAGAGTGTACGCCTCCTTGATCCGGCGTGGACGGAAGATCATCGGCTCACGGCCGCCATCATCCCACACCATTCTCACACTGTGAAAGCACAACGCATACTCCGGATGGCGATCCAGCATCTCGGCCTGCCGTTGCAGCTTGTCGGGAGACGTCCAATAATCATCGCCGTCCGACGTCGCCACATATTGCCCACGACAGGCATGGTACGCTCGAATCATGGTCCGACGGGCCCCGAGGTTGCTTGGGTTCAGCAGGACTCGGATGCGATCGCCATATTCTTGGCCATAGCGTCGAATCACATCGCGGGTCTCATCCGTCGAGCCATCGTCGGCAATCAGCAACTCACACGGGAAGTCCGTCTCCTGTCTCAGGAATCCCTGGATGGCCTCTTCTATGAATCGTCCATGATTGAACGTAATTATAAGTGCGCTGACTTTCACAACCGCCTTCGGGAATACCCACCCCCGGCGAGACTGCCGCGATCCGTCTCCGATGCAGCCACGGCGTTCCCGCGGATTCTCTTCAAACGTCGGCTCACTTCACGGTGTTCCGCAACGACCAGTCTCACAATGTGGCTTATGGAGGCAATCGCACCCGACTCCACGCATACTCCCGTCGGCAGCGATAGGACACACTCCGCCAGGGCTTCCGTGTGGGACAGAGGCCTCACCACGCCCGAACGGCAGGGCTCCATGCGATGGCAACCCGGGTAGAAGTACCGTCGCGCCACAACATTCTCAGCGTGGAGAATGCTAATCAGATCGTCACGTGATACGTCCATGCCATTCACGTCCACCGTCACGACAATGTACTGATAATTCGATCTCTCCGCCTCGTCGTACATGACGAAGTCAATGCCCGGAATATTCCCCAACTCTCGTCGCTACTGTTCGTAGTTGCGGCGGTTGGCAGCGACAAACTCGTCGAGACTGTCCAGTGTCTTCAGCCCCATGGCGGCACACACCTCATTCGACTTTCCGTTTGGGCCGAGGCAGGTGATGTTATCGAAACCGGCAAAGCCGAAATTACGCATCAGCCGAATGTTCTTTGCCACGGTTGAGTCGTTCGTGACAACGACGCCGCCCTCGAACGTATTGACGAATTTCGTGGCGTGGAAACTGAACACCTCGGCATCACCGAAGGACCCAATCGTCCGCCCCTTGTGTGAGCGGGCGAAGGCATGCGATGCATCGACGAGTAATCCGAGTCGATGTTCGCGCGCGATGCGCTCGATCCGTTCCACATCACACTCTCGCCCTCTGAAATCCATGTTCCTACACTCCCAACTGCATAGGCAACGTCTTAGCCTTCAGCACCGGTTGTTGCCTTCAGGCAGCGCCCGTATTCTCCATGGCCATGTCCGAGATTGAGTAATTGCCTCAACCGCCGGGCAGTCATGAGCGATCGGGCATTGGCCTCGGCAAGGGTATGGATACGGCACAACAGGTCAGAGTTGCTCGCCAGGCGGGTCCGCCCTGGATCGTAATAGATGTTGTCCTCAAGTCCGACTCTCACCCCCCCGCCCATGGCGATGGCCACGGAATTCATGGGCAACTGCCAATCGCCGACGCCCGCCAGCGACCAAAAGGAGTGGGCCGGCAGATCGCGAATCATAATCCCCGCATGCAGCAGGTCGGCCTGCGCACAGGCGACGTTGCCCAGCAGAAGGTTGAAGTAGAACGGTGGGGCTATCAGGCCCTTCCTCTCCAGATAACGGGCGTAGTTGATCATCCCCGCATCGAAGGCCTCCAACTCGGCCACGATCCCGCGGGTTTTCATCTCCTGCGTCAGGGCCTTGATCATGTCCGGGCAGTTCATGCTGGCGACCTTGTTGAAATTCAGCGAACTCAGGGTCAGACTGCCCATGTCAGGCTTGACATCGCCGTCGAGCTGCAGGACTTGCGCCCGCTGCTCGAACTCCTTGAAGTCGCGCCCGCTCAAGGACACACAAATGACCAGGTCCTTGGAGAAAGACCGTATGCCGGCGATGATTCTCTCGTAGACGCCGGCCTCATAGCTGGGCTCACCCGTCCGTTCATCGCGAGCGTGCAGATGGACCATGGAAATCCCTATCTCGACGGCTCGATGAACGTCCTCGATGATCTCCGAGACGGAAATCGGGACGTGGGGCGTCATCTGCTTGGTCGGGATCATGCCCGTCGGTGCGAAGTTTACGATCAGATCCATAAGCGCGTCGCTCTCCCTTCTTATGTCGTCGTCTTCATCATCCGCGCCGGCACACCGGCGACCCGCGCACCGTCAGGGACGTCCCGCGTCACCACTGCTCCCGCCGCGATCAGAGAGTTCTCGCCGACAGAAACCCTGTCGATAATGACGGCACCCATGGCCACGAACGCACAAGATCCGACCGTCGTTTTCCCGGCGATATTCGCCCCCGGGCAGATCGTGACATAATCACCGATGCGAACGTGATGACCGATGAGGGCGCCCCGGTTGAGGATCACGTGCCGGCCCACAACCGTGTGGGAACCGACGATGACCCCCGGGCCGGCAATGCTGCCTTCGCCCAGACTCGCGGTTGCCGAGATCTGCGCTGCAGGGTGAACCACCGTCGTGAACTCCAGACCCTGAACGTGAGCCTGCTCGATGAAGGCCCGGCGCTGTGGCGAGCCCACGGCACATACCGCCCGGCAGGAATCCCGGAGCGAACCGATGTCGTCAATCCAGTGCACCGGCAGCCCAAGAAGCGGCTCCCGACACCGCTGCCGGCTCCGGCCCTCCACGAAGCCCGCAAGCTCGCGGCCCGTATCCGACAGCCAGTCGGCAATCTCCTGCGCAAAAACACCCGCCCCAAGGACTATGACCTTCCGCTTTGTCTGGTGTTTATCGACCATCAGAACGACACCATCGCCAGGTCGCTGCGCTCTCGCGACCGTCCGTATTCTGTTAATGCACTGGGCAGTTTCGTATCGCAATCAGCGGAACTCTGTGACCCGCAGTGCGCGATGCACGGTTATCCCGACCCTCAAGGCGCTGCGGTGGCTTTGTCCGCCGGGTCGGCACTCCCGTTCGCTGGACTTGGTCCGCGCTGCCCGAATCCAGCGACCGTTGCGGCCATATAGCCAAACCCGTGTGCGACACGAACGAAGGCTCGAAGCTTCCCATCGCGTCTACGGCCGGTAACAAAGGAACCGACCCCACCCAGCAGCGCACGGGAAGACCACCGGGCGCCTGTCGCAATCTGCCGAAGATGCCAGAGCAGGGAACATCGCAGGGGCTGTGTCTCCAGCTTCAGGATGAAATCCGATACGCCCTGGGCATATCCGCGTTTGATGAAAAAACCTTTCGACAATCGCGTCTCAGGAATCACGTGGTAGACGACCGATTCGGGAACGTAGACGACACGGCCGCCTTGTTGATGCACCTTGTAGAAGAAATGTTTCTCCTCGTTGGAAACAAGGCTTGGACCTTTTCGTCCAAGCCGGGCGGAGAAACCGCCAACCTTCTGTGCGACACAACGCCTGACAGACATGTTACAACCGCGTGGATAATGCGGATATTCCATCACGAGACCATGCGGTCCCATATCCAGGCCGCTCAAGTAACCTTCCAGCTCGCTGGACAGCCAGGTCGGTCTGCGGTAGCCTTCAGGCCACTGCAGTCTGACGACCCCCCCCGCCGCCACCACACGTTCATCCGCCCGGTAGGTTTCCGCAAGAGCAGCCAGCCAATCCTCGTCGGCCAGGGCATCATCATCAATGAAACAAATGATTTCTCCGCGAGCTTCCGCAATCGCGCGATTCCTCGCGTAGCTCAATCCCTGTCGCGGCTCACAAATGCCCCGGAATCTGGACCCCAGTTGAGCGCTCAATCCCTGAATAACCCTGGCCGTATCGTCGGTACTGTTATTATCGACCACAAGGATCTCGTAATCGACGCCACATGGACGACGCAGTGCCGTAAGGCTGCGTACCGTTTCCGCCAGCCCAACAGCGCGATTATAAGTTTGAATCGTGATTGTAAGGAACATCGCAACTATATCTCAATGCTCGGTGCGCTCCCCGTGCTAAGGCAGCCATCCCCCTTGCAGGTCTGCGCGGAAATGCGCTATTCCATAAGCATCGGTCTACGGTGTAATTGACGGAATTCGTAACACGTGGAAACCACGGAGGCCGCCTCAGCAATCAAGCCGGGCCTGCGGGCAGTTCCCGCCCCCAGGACACTTGCGTGCCCGGAACAAACTCGACCTGGGCCCAACTCTTAAGACTGTGAGCGTAAACCGCCTCCAATTTTCCGTAGGTCGTAGGATACGCAAAAGTTGCTTTCCCCAGCATCACAGCCAGCAGCATACAATGCAGACGGTCGGTATGAACTTCGGCAGCCGAACGAACGATCTCGACAAAGTACTCAAACGAGTATCTCGACACATCACACATCTTCAACGGCCTCGCACTCCGTTTGTGCCGAGCCACCTGGGCAAGTTTCTGGCGCCGGCCTCGATCTCTCCAGCGGCGATCGATTCGGGCACACAGGCGGGGGAACAGCCGCTCAGCCCAAGTCCCGCGCAAACCGGCTGCTCCCCCTGTGCCCTCATGGTCGTCGCGAAACGCCGCCAGGATGAAATCTTCGGTCGCCGCTTCCCTGTGATCTCGCACCCACTGCGACCCATTGAGATAGATGGCAGGATCGTGGGATAGCCCGACTTTGATGTCTGCATCGAGGCCGCACGTTTGGAGATTCGCATAACTCTGAGGATCCCGCGCAAAGATCGCAGCAATGTGGGCTTTGGATTGTCTGACGTCGTCCAGCCAGCTCGTTACGCCCAACTGTACCGTGGTAGGGCCGGCGGCGAAGTCCTTATCAGGATACTTGGACCAGACTTCCTTCCATATGTCAATGTTCAGTTGCCACATGGTCTGATTTCCCCCGGGCATCAGGATGATGTCCGCAGCTTTGGGATCCATCGTTCTGGGGATGCGAAGATCGGCCAGCAGGTGCTTCGTGCCGAGCCAGATGAGAGCATCTCCGCTGTTTCCGTTATACGGTTTCATGTAAAAAACGCGACGGCTGTTATCCAACAGGAAACGCACAAATGGATCATCGCCGCTGAACAAGGATGCACCCGGCGCGGAGCGCCCCTGCGCAACCGTATGCCCGGCGTCATCTGCGTGTATTGGGTTGTGTCCTACCGACATCTACGTGCCTCTCTGGATGTTCTCAAGTCGAAACTTCCACCCTCTTTCGCGAACTCAGAAAGCCTTCTTCCTCGCGCCCATCGCATGGGCACAAGAGCCGGGAGCAGGTGACTTCTCGGGTCTCGGCGCTCACATGCGGCGATACCACGCACGAATACGCCCGGCCAGCAGAAATCGATCGATTTCGCGGGCTACTCGTCGCCCACATCGGCCCAAGACACATCGGACCGTCCACGCAGCGCTTGGATCCACGCAGCGCTTCAGAGAACGAATCAACCGACGGTCCACACCGGCCGCCTGAGCCGCCCGGTAGTTTTGGACCATAAGAGCCCGTTGCCCGGGTGACAAGAATGTCACGCGACTGATATCCCCGTAGTTCACAGGGCGATCAAAGGACGTGCATCGATCCAATACACCAGCGATCTTCAGGCTTACCATGGTACGGATGCATTTCTCGCACATTCCACAGTTGTATCGACCGTCGGGATTCTTCCAGCACACACGAAGATGCTCGAGCGCCACCTCGGATTGCGCAATCCGAGAGACGATCTTCTCGACTCGTGTGGCTTCCGCCCCGTCGTTCACAATCCGTGTCGATTCAGTGGACCATAACGGGTCCAGAAGAGGGTGAGATCCACTTGGGAACATCTCTGCATAGGTCTGGTCCGCCGGGATCAAGACGGTATTCCACAGACCTTGTACGCCTAACCCAATCCCGGCCAGAACCGCACCATAGTACATCACCCATCCGACCAATCTCTCGGACACGACCTCGCGCACGTTGGTCGAGCATTCCACCCACGTACAACCGATCCGGGCTGCGGCGTCGCGCAGGCGGCTGCCCACTCGTGTCCATAAGACTTCATCGTTCAGTCTGACATCAAGCCCCCTTACGGAAACGAGGTGAGTGACCCGGGTCCCGGCGGGCGCCTCGGGCGCCGTGTGCTTTAGCGCCGAGTAGAAGGAATCGACCCCGCCTGAGAAGAAACTCGCAACGCCGGTGCCGGCCTTTCGGTCACATGATGTCGCTTGCGGCCGGACCTCAACAGGTTTGAAGCGAGCGTCCCAACAATGCATAATGGCCATGAGCGTCGGCGCCGCCTCAACCAGCTTGACAGACGCTACGGCATCAACATGAAGGTCCCGCCCAAGCCTCATGGCCGGCCAGAGCAACATCGCAATCCACGGGTCGGCGGATGAAGAGAGAGAATCATGGAGCTCAGACGGATAGCGAACCCACAGTTCCACGCCGTCCAAATCACACCCGGGGCAACGAATCCGCGCGCTCAGCGTTGCGCCGGCATCCGTTCGGGAAGTTTCGATTTGTGTGACGTGCATCATCTGAAGTCTCCGGCGTGCCGCTCGTACCACATCGTGAAGCCGAGCAAGGACTTCGCCCCCGATACGTCCTTTATTGGATCTTGTACCTTGATGGGCACGCTCGGATCAGGAAGGATCGTACGCCAGACAGTAGGGTCAACAACAGCGGGCAAGGCCTCGGCCACCCGATTACACGCGTCTCTCACAAGGCGCCATCCTTCATTGTTGATGTCATAGAGACGATAATAGTACCGATCCTCTCGTTGGTCATGACGCAACTTCCTCATGCCACTCATCCGCGCGATCTTGTTCTTGATGCGATAGGCTATGGAAGGCGCCAGGGGACGCGTATTCAGCGAGTTCCGATCCAGGGGCAGCCTGGCCAGTCTGGGAAATCTGGTGATCAGCAAATCCTTCTGGAGGCGGCGTCCGAGGATCGCACAAGCCGGCACGCCGCCGGCGACCGCCAGGACGGGACTGCAAGCCAGTGGGGTCGACGGCCAGACGGCATGCGAGATACACACCAAGACGCCGCCGAGGTGAAACCGCACCCGATGCAGTAGGTTGAAGTGCCACGTCTTCTGGAATCCATAGCCAGGCAAACGCTCATAGCATTGTCGCAACCGCTCCACCATTTCTGCTACGAGACCGACCGTGTCATCACCTGGAAGCAGCTTGCACACAAGATCACAAGGCAGTCCATACCTGTTGACGTTCCCAAACAGCTTCTCGAACGAATGCTTCTGGACAGAGGCATCGTAGCCCCATGAGATATAGCTGCCGCCAAGAATGTTGTCCCCGCAAAGACCACTGACCAGCGGCACTCCTGTATCAGGCACTTGTTCGAGGAGACTCCACCACGCAAGATCATTGAAGCCATTGGCGAGTTGCATGGTGACGATCTGCTTGTCGGCATAATGGCAATACCTGGACAGATTGACGCTGATCTGCTGCTGCGGCAGATCCAACGCCCGACAGACCTTTCGGGCACATCGGAACTCCAGATCCGTCGGCATCCCCAGCGTGTAGGCCGCTTCGACACGTGCGCCGAGCTGTCCAAGATATCCTGCAACGAGTCGCGAATCGAGGCCACCCGAGCACAGCATCCGGACACGCTGGCCGCGGTACGGCTCAAACGCTTGCAGCATGGCGGCGTGCGCGTTCTCAAGTTGATCCTCGTACGGCAGTCCAAAACTCTCATCCGAAATCGGGATAGACGGCTCCCAGCTTACTTCCACACCGCGCTGCGAGAAATGCAGGATCTCTCCCGCGTCAAGGCGACGACAGCCTTCCCAGAGGGTCTCGGACAGAACCTCATGCATGCACAGCAGGTGCCCAATGAGACCTTTGCGATTCAAACGCCGCGACACCTCCGGGTGAAAACCCGGGATATCGGAAGAACTACCGAGCAGTAATCTGTCACTCCGGACTGTATAGTAGCATGGAAACAAGCCCAGGCGATCCGCGAAGACGTAGTAGTCGTCTCGGTCGCAGACAATAGATAGAAAGAACCCGCCGTAACACGCCAGGCCGGCAATTCCCTTCGCCCGGAAATGCGACATCACGAATTCGGCGTAAGCCGGCTTGGGCCCCTGAACCTCGTCGATATGCCCGAAGACCCAGGCCGTAGTAGTTCCATCGTGAGCCGTGGATATTGGAGCCGAGGCGCATGCTCGCCAGTGACATTCAAGATTTCCTATGCTCGTGCTGTTTGCGGGGCCGCCGTAGTACTCGTCGAAGTGTTCTTCCAGGGCGCGCACAAACACAGCCTTCGTCTGCGAGTTCGCGTCAATGATAGCGCCAAAAGCTGTCATACCTGTATGATCACGAATGTACAGCCAGAAGGCCGAAACATCTCGCGATGATCTGGAGCCCTGGTACAGTCATTCTGATGTAGATCCATTTGTACAACGGCCTGCGCCGGAATCCCTGTCCTCACACGCGGCCGGTTCCACAGGTGACCTCGCGGAACAATCAGATCCCGAACTCGCGATCTGGCCTGCCGGCCATCCGGCGACAGCCCCCGGCCGGCCTTGCACCCAATCCCTGACCCGCGTGAAAACCGTCGCCAAGTCCTCCTTGTCCCTTGGCTCGAGGCAGAATGCCAGCAACATTCCCATGTAGCAGAGGATGCCCAGGGCCGTGCACAAGCCCAGTCCAATCCAGCTATCGGGCTCCACCAGAATACTCAGGGCCACCCATGCGACGGCCGCCACACAGCCCGGCGCCAGACCCGGAACCAGGGTCTGCCGGACCCACGTGCCGAATTTTACATCCGCCAGTTTTAGTCCCAAGGGCCATAGGGTGATGCTGGTTGTCGCCACCCCGATGGCAAAAGAGGCGAAGGCCGCTCCGACCGCGCCCCACCCGTGCTCGTGAACCAGGTAGAACGCCATACCGATCACAAGTAGTTGAATGACCAGGGAGCGGATCCCCATGCCACGCATGCGCCCCGTGGCGTTCGCCACCTGCCAAATCATCCAGGCTCCATTGCTTATCGGCAGAGACGCCAGCGTAAACGCTATGACGACCGCAGCATCCATGAATTCATTGCCAATGTAAAGGCGGATCAGCGTGCGGGAATAGATGATAGCCGGCAGGGCTGCCATAAGGGTAACCCACAACCCAATCCGACCTCCACGCATGTAGACGTTTCGGACCCGCTCCTTCGCCCCTGTGGCATGCATCCCGGTCACGACCGGAGACAGGGGCACAGCCAGAACGTCGGCCCATAATTCGATTTGGCGCCGCGGCAGGGAGCCAATGTAGTACATATTCACGTCCATGGGCGTTGCCAGCCGGTTCAGGATCAGCGGCATCACGGTCAGCCGAAGCCGCCACGCCAAATAGCTGAGGAAATTCCACCCCCCAAAGGACATAAGCTCCCGAGCACGTTCCCATCGAATCTCGCTTCTCCGGAACCTCAGGGCGGGAATGAGACGCCGGGAGACGACCACCAATACGATCGTCATAAGAACTTCAATGGTGACGTTGGCCACGACTACCCACAGCACGCGTGTGCTTACGCCAAAGAGCAGCAAGAACAGCAACACCAGCCGCAGCAGCTCGGCAGCCACTTTGAGGAAATTGTGCAGGACAAATTTCTGCCGCACAAAGAGCCCTACTGTAAACACTGCGCACGGGGGTCTCGTGCCCACGGACAGCATCAGCAAGGCCATCATGATGCGTGCGTCCCAGACCTGGCCAGGCGGGATGGACAGAATCCTATCGACGTACCAGGAAAACGCCAGCCCCCCGGCGAGAAGGACACCCCCCGCCGCCAACAGCAACGGAAACATGGTCGAGACGATCTGGGTGATGTCTCGTTCATCCCCTCTGGCGTAGGCCGCTACGACAAAACGGCCGAGACCAGCGGTCAGAACCGTCGTCAGCAGTGGCACCAGTAGAATGATCCCCGTCAATACGGGCAGCAGCTGGTACTCCTCGGGGCTGATCCTGCGGAGCAGATACTGGTGCAGCCAGACCACTGCCGAGACATTGACCACCCTCGCCACGATCCCACTGGCTGTGTTAACCAGAAGCAACCGCTTGCTAATCTCAATCTGCGAACTCATGTGCCGCCGTCCCTGTGAGTCGGCTCATCCGCTCCATCGGTCCAATGGGGGGGTGGGCGGACTCCGTCCCCGTCGGTTACTCTCCCGAGACAGACATAACCCATTGTATTGCAGATACTTAGGCTAAGCCAGGGCCGGCAGCAGGGCGTCAATGATCGTCCTGAACTGTTCTTTTCTCCCCGGCAAGTCCGTCTACCAGGCCCACTGCTCTGACCCGACCCTCCTGATCGGGCAAAAATGCAAGCAGGGTGTCCACCAGATCGCTGGCGGCCAATCGGACGCAATTCTCAAGGACCGAACTTACCTGGATCTGCGCAACATATCGGGCCGGATCGCCCGACAGGTTGGGCCTTCGCCCGACAAAGCCGGCGAAGTCTCGCTCCGTCAGCGTGATCTGCCCGTTCAGAACGTAGAAACTCAACACGACCACCTGCTGGTAGGTCGAGGCGTTGTGAAACTGGTGGATCAGGCACTGTATCGGACGCTGGTCGGCCGACACGATCTCAGAGGCTACCGTCTGGTCGTGGATCCAGCCGTGTGCCGGGAAACATACCCGCGGTTGGTGTCCAAGAATTCCTGCAGGCTGAGAGCTACAGTAGACGACGTAAACATCCGCCCAGAGCCCCTTCGCAGCGTTCGTATAGCGTCGGCTGATGAAATCATCCGCAAAGTTGGTCTCCATGTAGTGCTTGGTGACCGCTGGAATGGCCAACTCTTGCCCCGTCCAACCGTTGATATCCATGGGAGCCGCATTGAGGGGCACTGGCAGTTCTATGGGTTTGCTCAGAATCGTCTGCAGTCCGAATGCCATGCCGCGATAGGCAGCCCCGGCCCCGATCAGCAGCAGCACGGCCACTACCCCCGCCAACCACGCCGGCGTGCCACGCGCACGCAAGTACAACGGCCCCTTGCCACATTTCGCCCCAAATCTGATTCCATTGGCGTACATCACAGCGTTTACCCTTTTAGGGGTACTCCCCTTTGGCTCCATCGAACGTTGCACGGACATAACGCCCAAGATCGCAAGAACCGACCGGCTGGATACCTCCTCAGTCCGTCGAGACGGAAATAGCCAAGAAACTCTAATTCTATGACCATTATCGACGTACTGTCAAGCCGACTCCAGCCAAAACTGCAGAGCGCCAATCCCCGCCCTCGACCGCTCCGTGGCATGGCGCGGCGATCGCCCCAGGCGTGATGCTGCCTCACCGGAAGACGCCTCATTTCCAGCACCAGGGATCCGTCCCAGAAAACCCTGAATTCACGTCCGATAAAGCCATCATGCACGCGGCGGAGGCGACGCCGGCCAAAGCCCGCAAAAACGGATTTGTTTGCATGGGCTGTGCTTCCTTTTGTACCATTTAGGCAAAGACCTTTTGAAAAATCACACACCAGGCCTAAGTAGCTTGTGGGGGAACACATGGTTCTTACTGGACAACTGTCCCGGTCTTGCCGGGATCATCGTCGCCATCTTCCGTTGGTGCGCACTTGGCTATCGCTCTCAAGCATCGCGTTCATCCTCTCTACGGTAGTGGCAGCCTCCGCCACGGCCGCGACGTACTATGTCGATGGCGTCAACGGCAATGATGGCAACGCCGGGACGGTCGAGGCTCCCTGGGCAACGGTCCGCAAGGCCGTCGCCTTACTCCAACCGGGCGATACCGTGCTCGTTCGAGGCGGTGTCTACAGAGAATCGATCACCATCAACATCAACGGCACGGCTGACCAGAGAATCACAATCAAGGCCTATCCAGACGAAACGCCTGTGCTGGAGGGCACCAGGGCGATCACGGGTTGGACACGATGCACTGCGAATGAGCCCGGGCTATCTGTCCTTGGCGTCGGAAACCCGCACTACGCCAATATCTACAAGACCCAGATCACCTCCGACTCCCTCGATCTGAAGAACGTTATGATACTTGAGAACGGCGAACTGCTCCGGATGGCATGCTTTCCCGACCAGAGCGGGGTCGTCTTCGACAAGGTCAGTGAGTATGCCAGTCTCAGCGATAGCCGTAACTGGACACAGAGGAATTACCTGTGGGACCCGGCTCGACTGAACCAGCCGAGCGACTATTGGAATGGGGCCATGATGCGAATCTGGTCCCACGCCGCAAACAATGCGGTTCTTGACAATACGATCGCCGACTTCGATCAGAGTCAAGGGAGAATCACCTTCGAGGCCCCTCTTTCGGCGGACCTGGCGAACACGGGCTCTTCCCCTGATGGCTATTGCATCGTCAATCACCCACACATCGTGGACAAGCCGGGGGAATACTACATCAACCCTATCCCTGTTGATGGCCAATACACAGTCTATCTGTGGCCGAGAGCCACCGATCACCTCGAGCAGAGTGTTGCGATATCGATGTCCTCCGTGGCGTTCTATTTCCTGGTCGACTGCGGCAGCTACGTAACCATCGACGGATTCGAAATACGAGGCTATGGAGGAGCCGGCCACAGCGGCGGCGTCATATGCCCGCACAATACCCGCCACACAGGAACAATCGTCCGAAACTGTCGCATCTACAACAACAAAGGCAAGGCGGGCATCTGGCTCCACTCGGGAAGCGGCGATATCATCGAAAACAACAACATCTATAACATTCAAACTGGCTTCGGGATCCTACTCAGCAGCACCGTGCAGGGCGTTGTCAGGGCCAACCAGACGTCCGCGACGACCAGGTCGTGCATCTATACCCCGGGATGTTCCAAGACGCAGGTCGTTGGGAATCGCGTGGGTGGCGGCGGCGTACACGCCAACGGGATCTCGGTCTACCAAAACGCCAAGGACATCCTGGTCGCCTACAATGTCGTCACGGATGCATCCCATGCGTTCACCTTCAGCACATCATCAAACCTGACGATTTTCAACAACATCTTCCATGGGTCGGCAGGCTCGATCGTGGCGAGTTGGGGGGGCTGCTCCGGAACGGTGGCGATTCTGAACAACACCATACTTGGAGGACCCGACTTGGCGAATAGTCTCGCCCTCAATAGTGGACCGACGTACATTGTCAAGAACAACATCCTGGCCGGTGGAGGGGGCGGCACTCGCAGTCACAATATCTACACAGCCCTTAACTGGAACCAGTCATCGCGGGCCGGCTGGAGCCTGGCCGAGGGAGAATCCGTCTGCAAGGCGCTGAGCACTCTGTTCGTCGATGCGGCGAACCATGATTACCGACTGGCGGACGGTAGCCCCGCGATCAACGCCGGCACGGTGGTCGACGCCTACCTTCCCAAAGCCATCTTCCCGGATTTCGACTTCAATCTGGATATCGCGGACACCGCGCGAGACGCCGTGCCCGATATCGGGCCATACGAGTACGGATCCGGCGGTCCCGTCAACCGCGGGCCCGCGCTGGAACCGATAGGCAACCGCTCGGTAACCATCAATGAGCCACTGAGCTTCTCCGTGACCGCCAGTGACCCGGATGGGGACCCTGTAACGCTCTCCGTCAGCGGTTTGCCGAGCGGAGCGACATTCTCCGATCAAGAGTTTGCCTGGACGCCCGGCTCCGATCAGATCGGCAGTTATCAGGTGACGTTCACGGCCAGCGACGGTACGACACAGAATTCGGAAACCGTCACGATCATCGTGCAAAGGCCCAATACCGCTCCCATCCTGGCGGCCATCGGCAGTCAATCCGTCAGTGAGAACGAGCCTTTGACCTTCTCCATCAATGCCACGGATGCCGAGGGCGATGCCATCAGCTACTCCCTCACCAATGCACCGAGTGGGGCCAGTCTCACGGGGCCAACCTTCAGTTGGACGCCGTCATACAATCAGGCCGGCAACTATGATGTGACGTTCGTGGCCAGCGACGGCCGCGACCAGGATTCACAGACCGTCACCATATCCGTGACCAACGTCAACAGGCCCCCCGCTCTCGCGGCCGTGGGCGACAGGTCGGTGGACGCAACGGATATGCTGAGCTTCACCGTCTCCGCGATGGACCCGGATGGCGACAACCTGGTGTATTCGGCCGGCGGACTCCCCAGCAATGCAAACCTCACCGGCCAAACATTCAGTTGGACGCCCGGCTACGGCGAAGCCGGCTCGTACGAAATCACATTTACCGTCAGTGATGGTGAGCTCACCGACTCAAAGACCATGACAGTGCTGGTCGCAGCGCTCGCCCCGGATGAGGCGGCTCCGGTTGTGGCCCGATGTGCGCCGGTCCCGGACGCGATCCAGGTGCCCCTGAACAATCTGGTGACCCTCCACGTCACCGACGCGGGCGCAGGCGTGAACGCCGAATCCGTTACGATCGCCGTGGACGACGTGATTGTATACCAGGGGAACACGAGCGCACACGGGCAGTGCAACCGATCCGGCACGAAGAACGACTACAAGTTCACCTATCAGCACGCCGAGATGTTCGAGTTCGACCACACGGCTACCGTGAAGGTCAACGCGGCCGACCTGGCGGGCAACGTCATGAACGAATACACCTACTCGTTCGTGACCGAGATGCGTGTATTCGGCAGCAACCAACCGGTCAGCCAGAGCGTCGGGGCGCCGGGCAAGAGCCGGCCCGTCACGGCAAGCGATGCCGCCGGCAACCTCTGGGCCGCATGGCACACGGGCCCGGAGAACGGCAGGGATATCTACACCGCCAAACGAGCTGTCGGGGCGGACGCCTTCGGGACGCCCGTGCAACTGACGACGGACTCCGCCGACCAGTGCAATCCCGATCTCGCCGTGGGCGCCGATGGCTCCGTGTACGTGGTCTGGCAGGACAACCGGCAGGGCCACTGGGATATCTTCGCATCGATCTGCTCGGATGGGGAACAGTTCTCGAGAGAAGTGCGCGTCGCGGATTCCAACGACAATGAGATCTATCCCGCCATCGCAACGGATCATCAGTCATCCGGGAGCGTCTATGTGGCGTGGCAGGACGATCGCAACGGCAATCAGGACATCTACGTGGCCAGTTCCGTGAATGCGTTCGCCGTCTCCGACGTAACACAAGTCACAAGCGATCCGGCGGACCAACTGAAGCCGGATATAACCGTGGACGGACAAGACAGAGCCTACGTCGTCTGGACGGACATGAGAGCCGGGCAAGCGGATATCTACGGGGCCGCCCTCGGCAGCGGAGGATGGATGGAAGCGCCCTTCGTGGTCGGCGCGGGCGATCAGATCGATCCGGCCGTGGCCGCTGAACCGGGCACGTCTACGCTCCATCTGCTGTGGGAGGACAGCGCCTCCGGCGATAGCGATATCCACTATGCTCGGTCCGACGGCCTGCCGGGCAATCCTTTGGCCGGCGTGACCATCATCGATGACACCTCCGGCGCCGATCAGACGGCGCCGTCCGTTGCGTGCGGCGGCAGTCAGAGTGTGTTTGCCTGCTGGCGGGATGCGCGCCACGTGGGCGCCTACGGCACGGACACCGACCTCTACTTCGCCGACCTGAGTTCAGGAACGGCCAATACGAACGTCCTTATCGCCGATGAGGGCACCAGCGCCAATCAGAGCGAGCCGGCCGTCGGCGTGGACCGCTACGGCCATCCCTATGTGCTCTGGACGGATGATCGAGACAATGCGACGGAAATCTACTACGCCGCGACAACGTTCATCGATCCCGTTCCGCTGGACTCGAAGATCGTCGTGGCCTCCGAGGGGGCGATCATCGGCATCGACCCGAGCGCGATTCGGGCGCCTGAAGATGTCTCTATCGTCGTGCCCGCCGGCGCATGTCGAACGGACGTGCGCATCATGATCTCAAAGATTCTCAACCCTCCGATCTCGCCGGTCAATTGTCTGGGCAGCTACGACTTCGGGCCGAGCGGCATTGACTTCGATCAGCCGGTGACCGTAACGATCCCATACCGCTTCTCCGGCACAGGCGGCAACGCCACGCCCTATTGGTATAACTCCCTGACGGGCGCACTGAGCCAGCAGGGCATTGCGGAGGTCGAGAACATCGTTGTCTCATCTGGTCTGAACGCCCTGCGATTCAAGACGACACACTTTACGCCGTTCTATGTGGTCGATGGCGATGCCGACGTCGGCACGACAGACAGTGGCGGCGGCGGTGGCTGCTCCATCTCGCCGACCGGTAGCGGCTCGCCCGGGCAACTGCTCGTGCCCTACGCGATCATAGCCGTGGTGATGGCCGTCATCAGGCGTAGAGACAGCAAGAAGGCGACGAAGAATATCGAAGCATGAAGGTTTTCGTGAGTTACCTATGCGGTCTACGCGGCGTCGCCGCGGCGCGCTTGCCTTTAAGGCCGGCATCGCCTTGTGTCCGCGAACGACCTGTGGACCATCCGATTCGACTGGCTGTAGAGACCGGCCTGGTCGCAACCGCCGCGGTCCTGACCCTCAGGTTTCTTGCTCCATGGCGCTCGTTGGATCAACTGCCGTATGCCATTCCGGGCATCCTGATCGCGGCGGCATTGCTCCCTGCGTGGATCGAAAAGCGCGAGTTCCCACGCATCGGCCTTGACGCCGACCGAATCGGTCCTGCTCTCGGAACGGTGTTTTGGACGTGTCTCTATATATTCCCGGCGGTGTTTTTCGGTCTGCAACTGCTGAGATCTCTGCATCTGTCGATCCCGGTGCGACCGCTGATGGCGCCACAGCAGAGCTGGCTCACATGGTCGCTGCACCAATTCCTCTATGTGGCCGTCGCCGAAGAAGTATTCTTCCGTGGGTACGTCCAGGCCAACACGATGAGACTGCTCGGCCGAACGAGCCGGCTGTCTTCGACCGCACGACAGTGCATCGTGGTCTCTGTCTCCGCGGCCTGCTTTGCGGTCGCTCATGTGATCGTTCAGGGTCAGATAACATCGGCCCTTACCTTCCTGCCCGGTCTGCTCATGGCCTGGCTGTTCCTCCGGACCCGGACGTTGCTGGCCCCCATCGTCTTCCACGGCCTGGCCAACATCAGCTATGGCGTCATGGCGGCAACGCTGTCATAGCCGATTGGAGAAGCGAGCTTATCGGTCCGGCATGAGGCGGCGGACCCGGGCAGCCCGATAACCGGCGCCTTCGGATGATAGCAGCCGGGATCCGTCACAAAGCCGCTCATTCTGATCCCGCCCGATTAAGTGGAAACCTCCCCAGGACGATGAAACGCAGGGATAAAGTGTGTTTGCCGGGAAAGAAAATGGATGAAAAACGGTACATGAAGATCCTGTGGTTCGCCAAGGCCTTCCTCGTCGTCGTGCTGGCGTACGCGGGCGTTAAGGCGATTGGCACGTGTCTGCACCCTGGCGAGGCGTTCAATCCCAGTGCGGCCCATGGCGATGAGCAGACCCATGACGGGCAGGCGGTGCCGACGGAAGACCAGAGCCGCTCGGACTATTCGGAAATCGTCCGGAGAAACCTGTTCACCGGGACGGATGGCATCGCCCACCCGCCGGTGAATGCAAACCGGTCGGCGCTCGACTCCATGGCCTCGGCGGAGGAGCTGGGCCTGAAACTGATGGGGGCCATCGCCGGTGGACCGGCGGCGTCCCGCGCCATCATTCAGAACACAACCGACAAGACAATCGGCACGTACCGAATCGGGGACATCGTCGCATCCGCAACGGTCGATGCCATCCGGCGGGACGCCGTCGTGCTTCGACATCAGGGCCGGCATCTCATCCTGAGACTGCATACCGGCGCAGGTAGCGACGACAGAACCGCCCCCGCGGAGGCGCAGCAACGAGCCACGACGCAGACCGCGAAGAGTACCGCAGGTCCCCCACGGCTTTCCACACAGGCCCGTTACGTGGAGGAGATCTTCCACAACGTCACGATCGAGCCCTACAAGAAGAACAATCGAACGCAAGGACTGAGAATCACCGGACTCGAGAAGGTCCCGTTAGCCGAGATGTTCGGCCTGAGAAACGGCGATGTCATTCGAACTATCAACGGCCAACAGTTGACCAGCAAGCAGAAGGCCTTCCAGGTCCTCATGAAGGCGAAGACCCAGTCGAAGGTGGACATTCAACTACTACGCGACGGCAAGAGCAAAGACCTGTCGTTTGAGATCTGACAGGATGGAGGGCACCTTGGAAACGCTACGATATATCACGATGCGAACCGGAAATGACGGCGGCACCACATACAGCCGGCGTGTACAAGTAATGGTCACGCTTATGCTGACGCTATGTCTCGCATTCACGATCCTCACGGGTTGCGAGACTCCGCCGCAAGCCGATGCGGACAGTCAAGCGAACGAAGTTCAATTGGCAGACCCACAGACCGCCGAGGCGGACTTGGCTCCGAATCCCGACCGGATAGTAGCACCGTCAGGGCAAGAGACAGTTTCCCCCCAACGAGTTCCGGCCCCGACGACGCCGGAGGTCCATTCGCTCTCCGAGTTTCCGGAGAACGATGCCTCGAAGCATTGGCTGAGCCAGGTGGACCCCGTCAGCCCGGTCGAGGTCCCGCTGACTCGAACGCCGGCGGAAGTGCCGACGGAGCAAAGTGCGGCCACGGAGCAGGAGTCGGCTGCACCGCTCGTTGAGAAGGCCCAAGAGGTTGATATGCCTCTGCTACGACCCGGGATGGCCGACGAACTGGTGTCGGTCAATTTCGACAACGTGGACATACGAGCCGTGTTGAAAACCATCGGCGAGATCACCGGCATCAACTTCATCCCACATGAGAGCGTAACCGGAACGGTCACCGTCATGTCGCCGACCCCCATTCGCCTGGGCGACATCTACGCGTTCCTGCAGTCCATTCTGGACGTACACGGCTACGCCACGATCGAGATGGACAACGCCGTCAAGGTGGTCCCCAAGGCTGAGGCGGCCCGGAACCACTTGCAGGTGCGTATCGGCGCCGACCCGGCCTTCATCCCAAGGACAGACGTCATCGTCACCCAGATCATCCCGCTGGAATACGCGGATGCGACGGAGATGAGCCAGATCATCGAACCGATTCTGTCCGCCGGCGCCCAGATGGCGACCTACCCGAGGACCAATTCGCTCATGATCACGGACACCTCGGCGAACATCCATCACATCGCCCAGATCCTCGCCCAGCTCGACGTCGAGGGCTCCAAGGAGAAGGTCGTGCTCTTTCCCCTGAGGTTCGCCTCGGCGCAGGTGTTGAGCGAGCAGGTGATGCGTATTCTGGAGAAGAACGCCGGTCCGGCTCCTCAGGGAGGCCGGGCTCGCGGTCCCGCCGTCGCGGAGAATCGCACGAGGATCCTGCCGGACAATCGAACGAACTCTCTCATCGTGATCGCCAGCGAACAGGACGTCGACACCGTCACGAGGCTGGTTGAAGAACTCGACATCCAGAGACCGGTGGGGATGAACAACGTCCACGTGACTTATCTCAAGAACGCCGACGCCAACGAGGTCTCGCGATCTCTTGAGGACGCCCTGACGAGCATGAGACTCACGGGCGCCGTGGAATCCGCTCAGCAGATTCAGGTGACGCCCGACCCGAGCACCAACGCCCTGGTGATCGTCGCCTCGCCGCCGGACTTCGAGGTAGTCTCTCAGATCGTCGAGAAGCTCGACATCGTTCGCGAGCAGGTGCTCGTCGAGATGCAGATTCTCGAGGTCAGCGAGGAGTCGCTCCGGGAAATCGGGATCGACTGGGCGACGCTTGACGACGCGGTTTCGGACAGCGTGCGCGGTTTCGGTCTGACCAATCTTGGCACGCGGGTGAACTTCCTCAGCGGAACGGCGGAAGGACTCGTCGTCGGTGCCTGGCAGGCCGCGAATGGGGACATCAAGATCGGGGCCATTCTTCAGGCGCTGGAGAAGGAATCCGGCGTGAACATTCTGTCGACGCCGCACATTCTGACCTCCAACCACCGCAAGGCGAAGATCATCGTCGGCGAGAACCGGCCGTTTGTGACGGAATCGAGAATCACCGAAACCGTCGATCCGGTCACCCCAACCGTCATCAAGAGCTTCGAGTACAAGGACGTGGGCATCACGCTGGAGATCACGCCGCATGTCAGCCAGGGCGGGCTCATCCGGCTCGAAGTCGACAGCGAGTTCACGAAGCTGATCGAGGACGTGACGACCCAGTCGCTGGACACGCCGACCACGGCCAAGCGAACCGCCCAGACGGTCATCACCATGGGCAGCGGTGCGACGGTCGTGATCGGCGGCCTGATCCGCGACGACAAGATTCGCACCGTCAAGAAGGTCCCCCTGGTGGGAGACCTGCCGCTGGTTGGGGCGCTGTTCCGGTCGGAGCGTGACCGTCTCCAGAAAACCAATCTCCTGCTGTTCATCACGCCGCACGTGATGTCCAGCCAGGAGGACCTGCTGAAGATGACGGAGCACAAACGGGACGAAATGAGTCCGGCTCTCGAGGCAGACCGCTGACGGCGAACCCCAGGTCCATCGACCCATCGATCGCGTGCGAGGAGGCCAGCAAGTGAGCCCGGAATTGTGCGAGCAGACAAACAAGCGACAGCTTCAGAAGATCCCGCCGGAGCAATTGAGCTCCGAACTGATGCGGAAACTGCCGCTGGAGTTTCTCAAGAAGCAGCGTGCGATCCCGATCCTCCTCGACAAAGGCGAACCGGCCATCGCGTTGGCCGACCCTTTGAACGTCGAGGCCTACGACGCCATCGTGAGCATTCTGGGCCAGCCGTGCCGCCGCGTCATTTGTCCGGCCGCCGAGATCGAGCAGGCGATCAGCCGGTGCTACTATCTCGGTCCGGGCGAAGAGGTCAATTACCTCAGCCCCGACCGCCCAGAGGGGAAATCGGGCGAGCCACAAAACGCGCCGGACGTCTCCAGCACGGTCCAGACCCAGGCGGAAGACCTGCTCAACATTGCCGACAAGGCCCCCGCGATCAAGCTGGTCAACAAGATCCTGTTTCACGCGGTCCACAGCCGGGCCAGTGACATCCACATCGAGCCCTACGAGCAGGAAGTGAAGGTGCGATACCGTGTAGATGGGGTCCTGCGCAACGTTCTGACCGTTCCCAAACGCCAGATCGGCCCGATTCTCTCCCGGCTGAAGATCATGGCAAACCTGAACATCGCCGAGCACCGGCTGCCCCAGGACGGCCAAAGCCGCGTCAGCATCGGCGACGGACTCGTGGACATCCGCGTGTCCGTGATCCCGACCGCCGGCGGCGAGCGGGTCGTGCTCAGGCTCCTCGACAAGGGCCGGGGAGAGTTGAAGCTGGAAGACATCGGATTCGGCCCGCACACGCTGAAGACCTTCCGCAGCCTGATCGGGATTTCCCACGGCATCGTTCTGCTGACGGGGCCAACCGGCAGCGGCAAGACCACGACGCTGTACGCCGCTCTCAACGAGCTCAACAGTCAGGAGCGCAACATCCTGACCGTCGAGGACCCGGTGGAATATCAACTGCCCGGCATCGGGCAGATGCAGGTCCGGCCGAAGATCAATCTCACGTTCGCCAGCTGCCTGCGGCACATCCTCCGCCAGGACCCCGACATCATCATGATCGGCGAAATCCGCGACCGTGAGACGGCGGAGATTGCGATCCAGGCCTCGCTGACCGGCCACCTCGTACTCAGCACGCTGCACACGAACGACGCCGCCTCGGCCGTCACCCGGCTGATCGACATGGAGATCGAGCCGTACCTGATCTCATCCACGGTCGTCGGCGTCATGGCCCAGCGCCTCGTGCGAGTCATATGCCCCGAGTGCAAACAACTGTACGACCCGGAAGATGGAACCGTCTCGTGGAGCGAACTGCGAAAAGTGACCAAGGGCTTTGTGAAACTGTACAAGGGAACCGGCTGCCCGAAGTGCCTGGAGACGGGCTACCTGGGCCGGTCCGGCATCTTCGAGCTGCTGCTCGTCGATGACAACATCCGAGATCTCATCGTTCGGCGGCAAGGATCCCACCTGATCAAGAAAGCAGCCGTCGGGAACGGCATGGTGACGTTGCGGCAATACGGACTGCACCGGGCCCTGGCCGGTTTGACCACCCTGGAGGAGGTCTATCGCGTCACGCAGGACTGCGTACAAGTCGGCAGGGAGGTGAGCTGAAATGCCTATGCTTGATTCGCCGCTGCTGAACGACCTGGAGATGGACGAGCTTGCATCCGACCGCAAGGAAGAACCGCGCACCGGGCCGAAGAAGCCGGGCATCGAGGTCTTTCGCAGAGCGAACACGAAGGAACTCTGCCGACTGGCCCGTCAGTTAAGCGCCCTGCTCCATGCGGGGATGCCCCTGGTTCCGGCGCTGTCGGCCCTGGTCGAGCAGCTCCGGTGTCCGACGGACGCAAAGACCCTGCCGCGAAAACTCTTGAAAAGGCCGCTGGCGGACGTGATCGAGCGGGTGCGGGATGACGTGAATGAAGGCAGCAGTCTGGCGGACGCCTTGCGGCAACACCCCGGCCTGTTCTCGCCGCTGTTCATCAGCATGGTTTCCGCCGGGGAAAGCACCGGCGCGCTCGAAGAAGTACTGTCTCGCATCGCGGATATCCTGGAGAAGCGCGTCCAGCTTGTCGGCCGGGTCAAGGCCGCCGTCACGTATCCGGCGGCAATGGCGCTCGTCGCCGTGGCGGTCGTCACGTTCCTGATCTCGTATGTGGTCCCCGGCATCACGCGATTATTCATCGAGATGAATCAGGAGCTTCCCTGGCCCACCCGATTCCTGATCGCCGTCAGCAGTTTCATGCAAACATACATGATCGTCATCATCGGCTTGTTCTGTGCGGCTGCCATCGGGACCGTCTTCCTCTACAAGAGCCGGGAGGGCAAGACCTGGACGGACCGCATCATGCTGCGGCTGCCGCTGTTCGGAACGCTGCTGTTCCGGCTGGAGCTGGCGCGGCTGACCCGAACGCTGGGAACGCTGATGAAGAGCGGCATTCCCGTCATCACCGCCATGGAGATTACGCAGCGCGTCATCCAGAACAGTCTGATCGCGGATGCCATGAACGCCATCAAGAATTCCGTTCATAAAGGCGAGAGCATCGCGAACGCCGTCAGGACGACCGGCATGTTCCCACCCGTCGTCTACCACCTGATCGCAACCGGCCAGATGTCGGGCAACATCGAGGACGGGCTGATCGACATCGCCGAGATGTACGACGCCGAGGTCGAGACGTCCGTCCGAACGCTGACCTCGCTGCTCGAACCGGCCATCCTGTTAATCATGGGAGGCGTCGTCGCTTTCATCGTGCTTGCAGTCCTGTTGCCCATCTTCGAAATCAACCAGGCCTTGTGAGGAGGCAAACGATATGAGTATTCACCGCACACACAACCGAAGAAATCGCACAGGCTTCACGCTCATCGAGCTGATGATCGTTGTAGTCATTCTGGGTCTGCTGGCCACGATGGTGATGCCGAAAGTCCTGAGCAAGCCGGAGCAGGCCAGGCGAACCAAGGCGAAGGTGGACATCCGCAGCATCCAGTCGGCCCTGGGCCTTTTCAAGACCGATACGGGCCGCTTCCCGAGCACTTCCGAAGGTCTCCAGGCCCTGGTCACCAATCCGGGGATCGACCGGTATGACCGCGACGGTTATCTGGAGCGGGTGCCGACAGACCCGTGGGGCAACCGGTATATCTACATCAGCCCGGGGGTCCATAGTAAGGACTACGATATCGAGTCCTACGGCAAGGATGGTGAGGACGGAGGGGCCGAGGACGACGCCGATATCGAAAGCTGGAATATCGAGGAGAGCTGAGCCAGCCGCCGTCCTATACCGATTCTGCCGGCGCCTTGTGAATAGCCATGAAACCAAACAAACCGAAGGGATTCACTCTTATTGAAGTGATCGCCGCCCTGGCAATCGTCTCGACTGCCTTGCTGGGGCTGCTGCAACTTCATCTGGTGAGCCTCAGAACGGCGGACAAGGCCCAGGTGATCACGCAGGCTGTGCTCCTGGCCCAGGAGAAGATGGCGGATGTGTTGTCCTGCGGGTATCCGCCGCTCGGCGCCAAGTCCGGCGTCGCTGAAGCCAACGGCTCCGAACTTGCCTGGCGAACGGAGGTGACGGAGCAACGCGCCCTGCCGGGAGGTCCGTCGGACCTGCGATCTCGCGACCTGCGGAAGGTCGCGGTGGACGTGAGCTTGGAGAAGGACCCCGGCGGAAAAACCATCCACCTGACAACCTACGTGGCAAAGAGCGGAATCCGTGAAACGAAGTGAATCGAGATCCAATGCGTTTACGTTGATCGAACTGATGGTTGCGATGGCGATCATAGCGACCATTATGACGATGGTGTACGGCAGCTACGCCGCCACGTCTCGATCTCTTGGCGTATACGATGGCCGGATGGCCTGTTCCGAGCGCGCGCAGCTTGTGCTTCGCTTGATGGCTCGCCAGATTCGCTGTGCGTATGCGCCCCCGTCTCAAACGGATTCGACAACGGCGCCGCCCTCGACGGCGGACCATGATAATGCTCCCTATCGCTCAACACCCCCGAAGGATGAATCCAAACTTGCGTCTGTCCTGTTCAAAGGCGATGGACATGGGATGCGAGGCGAGATTCTGCGCTTCGCCACGACCGGCGGACTTAGCTCGGGCCCGGACGGACCGATGGGGCTGTCGCGTATCGCGTATCGGTATGACAAGCCGGCCGGCGTGCTGGCCATCTCCTGCGAGCCACATATGCCCGGTCCCGACCGGTCAGGAGATCGGAGCGTCTGGCGGCCGGTTCTGAAGGGCGTCACGAGCATCGATCTGGAGTTCCACGACGGGCGGGAATGGCAACACGAATGGGACGCCAAGAAGACCCGGCGACTGCCGCAGGCCGTCAGGATTGCGGTGACGGTCACTGATGAGAACGGACGAGCGTACCGCTATGGAACGGCGGTGCCGGTGGCCTGCCGGACCGCCGTGCAAGAACGGCTGCAAACTACATCGGCCGGAAAACCATGAGAAGAAACAAACAGGGATACAGGCAAAACGGGTTCATTCTGATCGTCGTACTCGGTGCGGTGCTCATGCTGTCCGCGCTGCTGTATGGCTTCAACCAGGCGACCCGCACAAGCCTGGACAAAGCGGATGGCTTCTACAGCGCCGAGCAGGTCTGGAACAGTGCCTGGGCCGGGCTGCAGATCGCCGTGGCGGCGATCAGAGATACGGAGGATCTCTCCGCCGACCCGAAATGGGCGCGACTGCTCGACGGCGGGAACACGTGGCCCGTCGGTGATGGAAGCTGCTCCCTAACCGTCACGGAAGAAAACGGCCTGCTGAACATAAACCATCTGAAGAATGCGGACGGGCAGCTCAATCGCAAGCGCATCGATCAGTTCCTTCGCCTGATCGATCTTGTCAACGGCCAACAGACGGATTCCGAGCGAATCGGATACGGCATCGTCCCGGGCGTCATCGATTGGGTGGACAAAGATGATGAAGTCACCCATTTGCCGTTCATCCAGCGAGAGAACACCGGCGCGGAGTACGACTATTACGAGACGCGTACGCCCGCCTACCGGTGCAGGAACAAGCCGGTGGATACAATCGATGAAGTTCTGTTGGTCAGAGGGATCACGCCGCAAGGCTTCGGCCGTCTGCGACCGTTCCTTACGTGCCTGGGCGATGGGAAGATAAACATCAATGCGGCTCCCCCGCTCGTCATTGAGTCGCTCACGGAGCAGATAGACGGGGCATTGGCCCGGATGATTGTGAGCCATCGGAAACTGAAGCCCTTTGGGAGCACGGCCGAACTCAGGAATGTCCCAGGAATGACCGATAACGTGTACTTAGCGATGAAAGATCTGATCACCGTCGCCCCAACGGAACGCTACTATCGTGTCAGGTCCCAGGGAAGCACGCGAACGCGGAAATGTGCGATCGAGGCCCTGTTACGGAGAAACACACAGGCCGGAAATGTCGATATTGTGTCCTATCGGGAGCTTTAAGATCCAGGGCTTCTGTTCGGCTGGAGAACGGGTAAGGCGATAATATGCCCAAGCGATGCATTGGTATAGACATTGGTCGATCTCACGTGCGTGCCGCACAGGTCGCGCGGATGCCGGAGGGGATGTGCCTGGAGAAGACCTTCGCCATGCAGACCCGCCGGAGCACGGATTCCCTGCCGGGCATCTTACATTCGCTGACCGCCGAACATGGCTTCGACCGACGGGCCGAGATCGCCATCTCCCTGCCGCACAACGCCTTCTTCTTCGCCGACATCCAGACGGACAGGCCCGGATTGGAGGAACTCAGGCAGGCAGACCCACCCGGCCTCAAGGACCGGTTCCCCATCCCGGCCGATGACATCGCCGCTCAGGTCTGCTCCGTATTGAGGCTGGCCGACGGCAAGTACTCGGTCCTCGTCGCCGCGACATCGATCGAATCACTGAGGCGAGAGCTACTTCAGTTGGAGGAAGCCAAGATCAAGCCGGGACGGGTCGAGACGCCGATCACAGCCGCCCACATGGCCGTCAGTGCCAATCATCCGGAATCCACGCAGGGCCCGGCTGTCATCCTGTACGTGGACGCATCCACGCTCAGTCTGGCCGTGACCTACGACGGCAATCTCTTGCTGGTCAGAAACATTCCCATGTTCGGGACGGCCGATCAGGGGATCGAAGCCCTTGCCCGGGATACGGCAGAGATCGTCGGCCAGGAGATCGAGATCACCTGGAAACGGCTCTTCGGCAACGCCCCGGACGCAGGTCTTGCCGTCTTCCTGATCGCGTCTCACGAGATGGCCCCGCTGCTGGCCGCCTCGCTCCCGGACAAGATCGACACCCGGATCGTTCCCGTCGATCCGTGCGCCGGCATCGTCCCATCCGAAGGAGTAAAGGTCGATTCTGCGCTGTGCATCGCGGAAGGACTGGCCTTGCGAAGCCTTCAGGCGAATACCAAATCCATCAATTTCCTCGGGATCTACCAAGCGAAGACACGACCGCACTTGAAGGCCGCCAGGGAGTTGAAGATCTGCGGGGCTCTCGTGGCCGCCGCCGCGGCGGTCTGGCTCATCGGCCTGTTTCTGCAGCTCTCGTCGCTGGAGTCGCAGCACACGCAGTTGAAGAAGCAGGCGGAAGCGATCTTCCGTCGAGCCGTCCCGGAAGAAACGAACATCGTCAATCCGGCGATCCAGCTTCAACAGAAGCTCGACGCCTTCCGCAAGGAACGCGAGGCATTCACCGGCTTTGACCCGGGCCGTCCGACCCCCCTGGAGGTTCTGTACGCACTGAGCCAATGCACGCCTGCCGGGGGACGACTGAAGCTCCACGATGTGCTCATCGCCGCCGACTCCGTCCGGATCCTGGGAAGCTGCGACTCGTTTGGGACGCTCTCGGAATGGCAGCGTCTGCTGGGGCAAATCCCGGGCCTGCGGGTCGTGGACGTCCCCACGCCTAAGAAGGACGCCGAATCCGGGAAAGTGCACTTCACGATCTCGCTTTCATCGGTCGGGGGCAAGGTATCATGATACAGATCACACGGAGAGAACGACTGCTCTCGATCGGCTTGGCGACAGCCATCGCCGTCTGGGCCCTGTATGCCGTCGCCATTAAACCGACCCGCAGCCGCATCCGCACGCTCCAGCGCATCATCCCTGAGAAACAGGCCCAATTGCAGGAACTGCAGGCCAAAAGTGAGCAGTACGCGGTATTGCAGGAGCGGTTCCAGGCGCTGCGGGCGAAAATGGCGTCGCAAGAGCGAGATTTCCAGCTTCTGCCGTATTTGGAGGCCATGATCGAGCGGCACAAGCTCGCCGGAAACGTGGTGACCATGCAGGGCGACATTCTGCGACTGCAGGGCGACTACTCCGAGGTCGTGGTAACCATCGAACTGCAGGATGTCTCGCTGAGACAGCTTGTCGACTTCCTCACGGCGGTCGAGGCGTCGGAGGCCGTCATTCAGGTCGGCAACCTGCACATCCGCACAGACGCCACCAACGAAACGCTGCTCGACTCCACGGTGGGCATTTACAGTTCTCAACTCAATGGGGCGCCCGCGCGGTTGGCGCAGAACTGAAGTTTGCGGTCGTCGCAGGAGAGTCGCACCAGCATCGTTATGCCACCGGCCCCAGGGCGGATTCCGTGCGACAAAGCTCGCTAAAACGCGTCTTGATGCACACCGTCTCGCATGGTATAAGAACGGACGGTAATGATGCGGATGCAGCCATGAGCAGAACGCACAGGACATATGACTGGCAGCAACTCCCCGACGAGGAGTTGCTGCAGATACGCATCCGGGACCTGAACGTGCAGATCGCGGGATCGCCGGTGGAGCCCTGCGTGGGCAGGCTTAGTGCGGAGCTTGATGCCAAGGGGATCCAGTTCCACCCGCCCTGCTATCTGGCCGACGAGTGGCTTACGCCCGACAAGATCCCGATCGTCGGCATCCCATTCTGTCTCACCCACCCTCGGCTCAAGCAGCTCGAACAGAAGATGATGTACGAGGTCGAGGGCGCCACCGAGGAATCCTGCATGAAGCTGCTGCGGCATGAGTGCGGCCACGCCATCAGCTATGCCTATCAGTTGTACCGCCGGACGCGCTGGCGGCAGTTGTTCGGGCGGTTCTCCGCCACGTACTCGAACTCATACTTCTATCAGCCCTACTCCCGCCGCTTCGTGATCCATCTGAAGGATAACTACGCGCAGTCCCATCCGGATGAGGACTTCGCCGAAACGTTCGCCGTATGGCTGCCCCCCGACAGCCCATGGCGGGAGAAGTACAAGGATTGGCCCGTCATCAAGAAGCTGCACTATATGGATCGTGTGATGAAGGATATCGCCGACAAACCGCCGCTCGTCACGCTCAAGGGCCACCCGCCCTACTCGGCGGCGCGCATGACCTCCACCCTGGCGGCACATTACGAGCGCAAGCGCCGGTTCCTCGGCAGTGAATTCCAGGGCTTCTACGACGACAGTCTCGGGGAGCTGTTTCCCGCGAGGCACCCCGGCCCGTCCGGGGTCAAAGCCTCGCAATTGCTTCGTTCGCATCGTGCCCAATTGACCGGCAATGTTACACGATGGACCGGCCACCGGAAGTATGACATCTATCAGCTCGTGAACCGATTGGCCGCCCGATGCGATGAATTGGGCCTTACGGCGCGAGCTGGCGACCACGAAAGCATCATCGGCCTGACCGCCCTGCTGACGACCATCGCCAGCAATACTCTCACGATTAGCAGGAAGCGCAGATAGACCATGAGCCGACAGTTGCACATTACCGTCCTGGTAGATCCGGCCACGATCCCGCCGGACGACCCCCAGTTCAAGAATGCGTCGGACAAGCCCATCACGGAGTACCACGTGTGCGACGCCCTCCGCAACCTCGGTCACCGCGTCTCGGTTCTGGGGGCGGAGTGTGACATTGCGGCCGTCGTCAAGACGCTGGTCGGCCACGACCCCGATCTGGTCTTCAATCTCACCGAGCACTTCTACGGCGATCGCCGCTATGACAAGAATATCGTCGCCCTCCTGGAGCTGCTGGATATCCCCTTTACCGGGGCCGGCGCCATGGGTCTGCTTCTGTGTCGCGATAAGCGGCTGACCAAGCAACTGCTCACTCTCCACAAGATCCGCGTGCCGAATTTTCTTTCGCTGCCTCACAATCAGAGCATCCGCATCCCCAAGAGCCTCTCCTTTCCACTCGTCGTCAAGCCGGCCTTCGAAGACAGCTCCGAGGGCATCTCCAATGCGTCCATCGTCTACGATGAAGACGCCCTGCGGGAGCGGGCCACCTTCATCCACGAGCGATGGGAGCAGGCGGTCATCGCCGAGGAGTATATCGAGGGCCGCGAACTCTACGTCAGCGTGCTCGGCAACAAACGGCTGACCGTCCCGCCGCCCCGAGAGTGCTTCTTCGATGCCGGCGACGATCAGGGGCCCCTCATTCTCACCTACCGCTGCAAGTGGGACCGCGTCTATCGGGAGAAATGGAAGATCCACTTCGGGTTTGCCGAACTCGAGCCCGGCACGCTCAAGAACATCGAGCGCATCTGCAAACGAGCGTACCGAGTCCTGCAACTCCAGGACTACGGCCGAATCGACATGCGGCTGACGCCCAACAACAAGCTCGTCGTCCTCGAAGCCAATCCCAACCCGGACATTGCCTATGGGGAAGAGGTCGCCGAAGCGGCCGAAAGAGCCGGCATCAAGTACGAGGACCTCATCGCCAAGATCATCCGTCTGGCCCTGCAGCGATACAAGTAAATCCGGTCCGGCATTCGTCTTCCGAGCAACCGCATCCTCGCCCTCGTGCAGGGCATCTTCCGCCCCTCCGGGCACCCCAAAATCAGACGAAAAATTTTGCACAAAGGCTATTGCTTTTCGTATGGCCAACCATACGATGATGCCGGTTTCGGCCAGCGGATTCACAGTGAATCCGTTGAGCCGGTCGGTTGTTTCAAAAACGTTCTTAGAGGGAATAGGCGAATGTGTGATTCATGTGGATGTATCTCCTGTAGCTCGTGCGGCACTCCTGTCGAGGATGGTGTTTGCTCCTGTTGCGGCGAGCAACCTGGGAACTGCACCTGTGAGCCGCTCGATGAAGAATTCGATTACGAAGAAGAGGAAGAAGAAGAGGACGAGGAGGAGGAGGAGGACGAAGACTACGAAGAAGAGGATGAAGACTACGACGACGAAGAATAAGAACTGGTGATACGTGGCCCGGGATACGTCTCGCCCGATCCCATAGCGCTTTCCACGCACCTCGGCGGCGCTACGCATAGAAGGATGATGAACGCGCCGGCTTGTCCGGAGGATTTCGCCTTGACGGACACGCGAAGCATGACTTCCGCACCGCCGTCACAGAGCGCTGAACGTTTGTTCAGGTGAGTCAGACGTGCCGTCTGTGGTTGGGCGGCCGGTAGGCAAAACGATGCGATCAGATTAGACAAAGGGCCCCGCCGCAAGCGGGGCCTTTTGATTAGCAATCGCCTATCAGTCTACGCGGTCTCAGCAGGGCCGCACTTCGGTCGCCTCAAGACCCTTGCGACCGGGCGCCGGCGTGTACTCGACCGCCTGACCGTCCTGAAGAGACCTGAAACCTTCGCCGGCAATGTTCGAATGATGGACGAACAAATCCTCGCCACCGTCATCCGGGGTAATGAAACCAAAGCCCTTTTTCTCATTGAACCACTTGACCGTACCTCGTGCCACGTCATCTTCTCCCGGGACCCACAGGGTCCCCATACATTTCCCTCGTTCTGGTCATCAGGGGTATGCTTCGAGGGAGGAAAGTATACACCTTGACACGCACAAAACCTTACCATCACATTGTCCGCGTGTCAAGAGAAATCTCCTCGGTGCGGCGGCCCAAATTGACACCTTCGGCCTTTCGGGGGCACGCGGGCACAAAAGCCCCCGCGAGATCATCCCACAACCATATCTCCGGAGTGACGATACGGAACCTGCGTGCTGCAACCGGGACGTTGCAGACCTACGCCTTGGCTTTGAAGCAATCGCTTCTCCAGCAGCATTCCAGCCAGGGGCAGTCACCGTTGGACCGGCCATAACAGGGCGTGCACCCCTCGGCGGCTTGAATGGCGTGAATCAGCTCGGCCTTTTTCATCTTGCCCGGAATCACTCCCAGGGTCTTGGCCTTCGCTTTGATCTGAATCATTGTCATGCTTTTCCGTGCCACGCTTATCGGACTCATCCGTGTTCCCCTATCAGATAAAAAGGACCACCCGGACAACCGCCGGGCCACCCGTTTAGGACTCGCAATCACTTGTACCACGCAGCCAAACGGCGTGGTGCAGTTCGCCTTCCAACCTCCTACCGCCCTGCCGGTTCGGCTCTGCACAATAGTGAAATCGGCTCACCGGCATTCAGTTCAACAGTTGGTTTGCGTCCACCTCCATATTCTGCGCACAACGTCCCTGCGGGCAAGGGCATTTCTATGACTTTCGCAAGATTTTTTCGGGCCTCCCGCACGTATTCCGCGGGGGTATGTCCCGGTCTTGCCTGGGCTGCCGACGCGACGGGACGCCACGGTTCACCCCCGATTTGGGGTTGATAGAGAAATGGCCGTATGGTAGTAGCTTGCAGAAGCGTTGCAGATAATCGGGGTGCACGCCCGACAGCAAAACTTCAGTCAACCATGAGGAGACAGCGATGGAACTGAGACAGGGTGGAAACAGAGGCCGATTGATTCTTGCGGTCATTACGAGAACAAGGATCGGCCTGCTCGCCGCAGTCATTGTCTTGCACTGTTCCGGCGGAACAGCGGCAACGGGTCAAGAATTCGTGCCGTTCGTTATCCCGCCCAAGATTGAGCCGGGGCAGCATATCTGGGCGCCGGCTGGCGCACCCATCACGCCGGACTCTACTCGACTGGCCGCCGCCGAACACTTCCACCAGGATCAACGCGTGCGCATTTGGGGCGTGAACCTGTGCTTCGGGGCCAACTTCCCCACCCACGAGGATGCCCCGCACGTCGCAGCTCGCCTGGCCGCGGCGGGCGTCAACTCCGTACGGTGTCACCACATGGACAGCGCCCGCTGGCCGCGAGGGATCTGGGACGCCCAGGACGGAAAGACAATCGAACCCAAGGCGCTGGACCGTCTGGACTTCTTCATCAACGAATTGGCCAAACGCGGCATCTGGGTGAACATCAATCTGCACGTCGGCCACAGCCACAGCCGGACCATCGGATTGCCCGAGGCCAACACGAGCTACGACAAAATCGTGGGCATTTTTACCCCGGCGCTGATCGACGCCCAGAAGCAGTACGCCCGCGATCTGCTGACACACGTCAACCCCTACCGCAAGGTCCGCTACGCCGACGACCCTGCCATCGCCTTCGTGGAAATCACCAACGAGGACAGCTTCTTCATGTGGGACGGCGACGAGAAGCTCCGAACCCTCCCGCCCTACTACGCCGAGATCCTGCAGGGGCAATTCAACTCCTGGCTGCGCCGCAAATACGGATCCGACAGCACCCTGCGAGCCGCCTGGGCCAAGGGCGTGCAGCCATTGGGCGAAGACATGCTGCAAAACGGCACGTTCGCCGACTGGGAAACCGAGGGCAAGAAACCCTGGCATTGGGGTCTGGAGCAGCACGAAGGCTGCCAAGCCTCCCTGTCCCAATCGCCCGACATGCCTGAAAGCGCGGTGCGGATCGAAATCAACAAGGTGGACGACACGGAATGGCACCTGCAACTCACGCAAGGCGGTTTCGCCGTGGTGAGCGAGCGCTACTACACGGTTTCCTTCAAGGCCGCCAGTCGCAAGCCGCGGACCATCAGTTGCGGCGTGAGCCAGGCCCACAGCCCGTGGGGCAATCTCGGCCTTTCCAGACGCGTGGAATTGGGCCCGGACTGGAAGACCTTCACCTTCGGTTTCGTGGCCGGCGCCGATGACGACAACGCACGCATCAGCTTTGGGTTCGGCGGCAACGAAACTACCTTCCAGCTCGCCGGCGTCGAACTACGGCCGGGCGGACAGGTAGGGCTGGCCGAGGGGGAAGCCCTCGAGACCGGCAAGGTCAAGCTCTTCCAAGAGAACGAAAGCACGCCTCGCATTCTCGACCGCACGGTCTTCCTGGCCGAGACGGAAAAGGCCTACTTCGACGATATGCGGTCCTACGTCAGGAATGACCTGGGCTGCGGCGCCCTCGTCACCGGCACCATTGTCTTCGGCCCGCTGGGGCTCTACGCCCAGAGCGACATGGACTTCATCGACAGCCACGCCTACTGGCAGCACCCGCGCTTCCCCGGCCGGCCCTGGGATTCGGGCAACTGGCTCATCGAGCAAAGACCCATGACGGACCATCCCGAACAGGCCACCCTCTTTCGCATCGCCGCCGAACGAATGGCGGGCAAGCCGTTCACCTTGAGCGAGTACAACCACCCGGCCCCGCTCGACGCGCAGGCCGAGTGCGTCCCGATGGTTGCCTCCTTCGCCGCGGCACAGGATTGGGACGGCATCTGGCTCTTCACGTACTCCCATGCCACGGACGACTGGGAGCGCGAGGCCATGAGCGGCTTTTTCGATATGGACACGAACCCGGCCAAGTGGGGCTTCATGCGAGCCGGCACGGCGATCTTTCTCGACGGGCGCATCCCCTGCCTGCGGCCGGCGCGGACTGTCCGCGTGGCAAATATCGCCCGGCGACTGCCCGCTATGGCGGAGCTCCACGGCAAGCGCGATCGCAACATGTTGGCCGTGCTGGGGGATGCCGGTCGTATCACTTGGGAGGATATGTTGAACAGCCGGATTCTCCCGGACTACGCCGGCGCTCGGCTGCCGAGCCTCGATCAGAATGCACAGGCCACCGAACTGAAATGGTCGGTCGATAACGGCGGTCGGGGGATCTATCAGGCGATCGGCCCCCAGGCACAAGTGTATACGGGGCACGCCGGACGATTCGAAGAGGCTACACGCGGCAAGATCCGCGTGGCGTCCCCTGATTTCGTTACTCTGACCGTCACGCCTCTGGACGATGCGGCGAAAGAGATCCTCGTCACGGCCTGCGGGCGCTGTGAGAACACCGGCATGAAGTTCTCCCCGGACCGGCGCACGGTCGGGCGCAACTGGGGCCAGGCGCCCGTGCGGATCGAGCCCGTTGAGGGCCGCATGATCTTACCCCAAGGGAAATGGACCTGCCACGCCCTTGCGCCGGACGGCTCACCCAGGCGGAATGTGCCTGTCGCCTATGAAGATGGGCGGGGAGTACTGACGCTGTCGCCGGAGTATGGGACCATGTGGTACCTGCTCGAAACGCAAACGAAATAGGCATCGAGCGTGGCCGGACGGAGAGATGACAAGCCGCAACATCACGCTCTGTTTTCGAGGATGAAATCATGAGAAGCTATCTGGTGGTTATCTGCACAGCGTCATTTGTGCTCATCTGTATGGGCGCATCGATCACTTCCGCTGCGCAGGGGAGTGAATCGCGGGTCCTCTTCGACTTCGGATCCGGCTTCCAGACCAGCGGCGTTCAGACCAGCGACGCCAAGGTCGCGGTGACGCGTGCGGGGACGCTTCGCGTCAAGACGGGGCACGAAGCCCCCTGGCCCGGCGTGACGCTCAGGGCCCCGGAGGGCAAATGGGACCTGTCGCCGTATGAATCCATTTCGCTGGAGATCGTCAATCCCGGGGATACGAACGTCACCGTATACTGTCGCGTGGACAATCCGGGAGCGGATGGCACGAATTACTGCGTCACGGACCACGTCTCGGTGGATCCGGGCGCCTCCCAGACATTGACCGTTCGCATCTTTCCCGTTCCCTGGAAGCTCGACGAGCCGCTGGAGCTTGTGGGCATGCGGGCGAATCCCGTCCATGCGGGCAAGATCGATACCGCGAACGTGATTCAGTTGGTCATCTTCGTCAACCATCCGTCGCAGGACCACGTCTTTGAAATCGACGGCATCCGCGCGAGCGGCTGCGTGCAGGTGCTGGATGCCTCCACGTTCTTGCCGTTCATCGATGAGTTTGGGCAATACATCCATAACGACTGGCCCGGCAAGACTCACTCCGTCGAGGAATTGGTCGCACAAGGCCGCGCTGAGGAAGAAGACCTGCGATCTCACGGCAGGCCGCGGAACTGGAACAGCTACGGCGGCTGGACCGAGGGCCCCCAGCTCGAAGCGACGGGCTTTTTCACCGTACAGAAACACCAGGGCAAATGGTGGCTCGTCGACCCAACCGGCCGATTGTTCTGGTCGCACGGAATCGACTGTGTCCGCAGTGCGAACGCGACGCCCATCAGCGACCGCGAGCACTACTTCCGCAACCTGCCCGCCGAAGAGTCGCCGTTTGCACAGTTCTATGGAAGAGGGACGTGGGCCCCGCACGGCTACTACACGGATCACTCACCGTACAGGACGTACGACTTTAGCCGGGCCAACTTCCTGCGCAAGTACGGGGGTGATTTCGAGCAGGCGTTCGCCGACATCACGCATCGTCGCTTCGCAAGCTGGGGCATCAACACGATCGCAAACTGGTCCGACGGCGAGATCTACCTGATGCGCCGGACGCCCTACGTGGCCACGATTCACTTCGACGCGAGAGAACTGGAGGGCTCGGAAGGCTACTGGGGCAAGTTTCGCGACGTTTTCGATCCGAGTTTTGCGGAGAGACTCCGGTCGCGGCTCGCACGCGAAAAGGGCAGGACGGCCGGCGACCCGTGGTGCATCGGCTACTTCGTGGACAATGAGCTGGCCTGGGGCAACGATACATCGCTCGCGGTCGCGGCGCTGGCCTCGCCGGCCGACCAGACCGCCAAGAAAGTCTTCGTGGACGACCTGAAGGCGAAGTACGGCACGACCCAGAACCTCAACGCGGCTTGGGGGACGAGTCACGTATCCTGGGGCGCCCTGCTGCTCAGCCAGGAAGCACCGGATGTGGAGAAGGCGGGAGAAGACCTGAGGGATTTCTACACGAAGACCGCCGAGACCTATTTCAGCACGATCCGCACCGAGCTGAAGAAGATCGCACCGAACCAGCTCTACCTGGGCTGCCGGTTTGCCTGGGTCAACGACCGGGCGGCCCTCGCGGCGACCAAGTTCTGCGACATCGTCAGCTACAACCGTTATGAGTACAGCGTGGAGAGCCTGAAGCTGCCCGACGAGATCGACATGCCGCTGATCATCGGCGAGTTCCATTTCGGCGCCCTCGACCGCGGCATGTTCCACACCGGCCTGCGACGCACCGACAACCAGCAGGACCGCGCCGACAAGTACACCAGCTACGTCCGCGGCGCGCTGCGCAATCCCTACATCGTCGGCACGCACTGGTTCCAGTACAAGGACCAGGCAACGACCGGCCGGGGCGACGGCGAGAACTACCAGATCGGGTTCATCGATGTCTGCGACAAGCCCTATCCCGAGATCGTCCAGGCCGCCCGGGAGGTAGGCTCTGACATGTACGCGTATCGCTCCAGCGGGCAGTAACGTGACAAGACCTACAGGACCGATGCGCTCTGCAGAGCGGCTCCGGACTTGTTGACAAGGCCGACCAGCCGGCCACTGTCCTTCGCCTGACGTAGGCCCGACTCACCGAGGTCTTGCTCCCGGTCGATCAACTCGTATTTATCGGGAGAGACGGCGGCAAACGCTTGGTTGACGTGCTGGTAGAGGCCCCCGTGCGTATCGCCAAGATCGGCTGTCGACTCCGCACGATTCCAATTTGACCGGAATCTCTACAGCCACTATAATGCGGGCGTTCTTTTCAAGGAGTTTTTGCATGGATTCCGAGCGAAACGATCAGCCCGAGTCCTCGTGGACGGATGTGCCGCAGGCGAGGCTCGATTCAGGAGGCGGGCAAACCCCTCCGCCAATCCCCCCCTACCCGCCCTATCCGCAGCCGGGCTATCCCCGGAAATTCAGCGTCTGGAGGGTCTTCTGGGGCGTGCTGCTGGGCCTGTCGATGCTGGCCAATGTCGGGCTGTTCCTGCTGTTGATCGGCGTGCTCGCCATGTTTGCCGCCGGACAGGGACGGGTATACGAAGAAATGGTCGTCCGTGAGGGCCCGCGGAACAGGAAGATCGTGGTCATTAATGCGCAAGGGATCCTCGACAGCGCGCAGGCCGAAGCGGTGCATCGCCAGCTCAAAGACGCCAGGAAGGATTCCACCGTCAAGGGAATCATCGTCCGCGTGAATTCGCCCGGCGGCACGATCTCGGCCAGCGACCGCATTTATCGGGAGATCGTGGACTACCGTCAGGAGAAGAGCCTGCCGGCCGTCGCCTTCATGCAGGGCGTCGCCGCCTCGGGAGGTTACTATGCCTCCGTCGGATGCGACGAGATCATTGCCGAGCCGACCGCCCTGACCGGCTCCATCGGGGTCATCATGGCGCATTTTGTGTTCCAGGACCTGCTCGAAAACAAGCTGGGCGTTCAGCCGATTTTCCTGACCAAGGGAGAGAAGAAAGACTGGCCCAGTTCCTTTCGAGCGCCGACGGAGGAAGAGCTCGCCTACATTGAGGCTCGCCTGCTCGATCCGGCCTACGAGCGCTTCGTGAACGTGGTCAAGGAAGGTCGCGAGAAGGTGCTCTCGGCGAACGAGGTCGAGAAACTGGCCGACGGCAGCATCTTCGTCGCCGACGAGGCCCTCAAGGTAAAGCTCATCGATCAGACCGGTTATCTGGACGACGCGATTGCGAGGGTCAAAGCGCTGGCCGGCATCGAAGCCGCCCGCGTGGTGGAATATCGCAGCCCCTTCTCCTTCATGAGTTTTCTGAGCGCCCAGAAAGCCGATACGAGCCTTCTTCGATTCGACCGGACGAAGCTGTTCGAGCTGAGCACGCCACAGGTGCTCTATCTCTGGAGCGCCTATTAGCAACACGCGCAAGTGCAGAAGCCAGACGCAAAGATTTGTTCTGCGATGTGTACGCCGCCGCTCGTTTGCCCTGATGGCCGACGGGTGCGGGGCCTGGGAGATGACAATCTGGTGGTTTGGGAGACAAGAGCATGAGGTGTAAATGCGATTGCCCGTCCGCGACAGCGCGAGGGATTCTGAGCGCCGTGTGCCTGGTCGCCGTGCTGATCGGCGCCACGGGATGCGCCTCGGCGACGAAGACCGAAGCCGGGCCCAAGATGGGACTGATTGCCGTCGGCGCCGATGGCCGTAGTTTCGTCGAGAGCGACTCCGGCCGGCCCTTCGTGCCCTTCGGCACAAACTATTATGATCCGAACACCGGCTGGCCCCCCCAAGTCTGGAAACAGTTCGATCCCAACCGCATAAACGAGCATTTCACCGTCATGAAGGATCTCGGTGTGAACTGCGCGCGAGTCTTCCTGGCCGCCGCCACGTTCCAACCCGATGTCAACACGGTCGACGAGACGGCCTTGAAGAAGCTGGACAAGCTTGTCGGGATTGCCCGCCGGTCGGGCGTTCGGCTGATTCTGACCGGCCCCGACCATTGGGAAGGCAGGCCCGGCTATTGGAAGCCCGACCGCTTCGCAGGCGAGCAGGCGCTGAAGGCTCTGGACCACTTCTGGCGGACCCTCGGCGAGCGGTATCGAGGCGAGCCGACAATCCTCGCCTGGGACCTGCTGAACGAGCCGGAGATGCCCTGGTTCGTGGAGTCGTGGCGCCCGAAGTGGAACGCATGGCTGGAGGTGAAGTACACAAATATCGAGGGCCTCAAGGCCGCGTGGGCAAACGAGTTCAAGGAAGACGAGCCCTGGGGAAACATCGCCGTCCCGGAGGACAAGGCACAGAAGGACAATCCACGTCTGCTCGATTGGCAGCGGTTCCGAGAGCATCTCGCGGATGAGTGGGTCCAACGGCAGGTGGAAGCTCTGCGACAGGCGGACCCGACGCACCTAGTCACCGCCGGATACATCCAATGGTCCTATCCCATCTTGCGGCCCGGGAATCCCAGCCAGTACTCGGCCTTCGACCCGAAACGACAGGTCGAGTGGCTTGACTTCCTCTCCATTCACTTCTATCCGCTGCTGGGTCGCCCGCTCGGCTCAAGGACCAACTGGGAGAACAACCTGGCCTATCTGCAGACCATCCTGGCCTACTGCCACGCGGGCAAACCGGTGGTCCTCAGCGAGTATGGCTGGTATGGCGGCGGGGTGCCGCAAGGACGCCCGTTCGTCAGCGAGGACGACCAGGAGCGGTGGCTGGCCGCCGAGATCGAGGCCTCGCGTCGCCTGGCGAGCGGCTGGCTATCCTGGCCTTTCGCCGACACGCCGGAGGCCACGGATATGAGCATTTACGGCGGGCTGGTCAAAACCAACATGGTCTACAAGCTGTGGACCAGACGCTTCCAGGCATACGCCTCGAATCTGGCGATCCTGCCGCAATCGACGCCGGAGCTGCCGACCTACGATTCCGCGCCTTCGCTGACGGCGCCGGCGGAGGAGCTGATGTCCATGCACGATGCCTACCGTCAGACGATCCAGGAGACAATCAAACAGGCAGGCCCCGTCCCACCCATCGAGCTGCCGCCCCTGATCCTCCCCGAGCAACCGGAGACATCCCCCGAGTGACATAGATCAGGAAGAACGACGCGTCTCGCGGGATGGAAAAGTGAACGCATGGCTAAGGACCCACCCCGCGACTTCGGCAACCAGGCCGAACCGGCAGTTTTGCTTCGGGCATGTTGATCCTTGATCTTGGCCGTCTCCATTAGACTCGCTCGCCGAACAGAGTCAGCGGCGATGTCCGGGTGATGCGGACGCGCGCGAACTGCCCCGCCAGTGAGACGGGGCCGTTGAAGACGACGATGTGATCGGTGGACATGCGTCCCATCAATTGCGGGTGGTCCTCACTGTCGGCCGGGTTTTTGTGAGCTTTCTTGCTGAGACCCTCGACCAGGACCGTGACCTCGCGATTGAGAAACGCCTGATTCAGCTCGTCGCTGATCCGCTCCTGGACAGCAAGCAGTTCCATGAATCGCTTTTGTTTGACCTCGTCGGTGACCGTGTCGGCCAGGCGCTTGTCGGCCGTCGTGCCGGGGCGAGGGGAGTACTTGAAGACAAAGGAACTCTTGTATCGCACCCGTCGCACCAGATCCACTGTGGCCTGGAAGTCCTCCTCCGCTTCGCCCGGAAAGCCGACGATGAAATCGCCCGCGACGGCGATCTGGGGCACAACCGCCCTGGCCCTGCCAACGAGTTCGACGTATTGTCCGGCTGTATAATGGCGGTTCATTGCCCGCAGCACCCGATCCGACCCACTCTGGGCCGGCATGTGCAAATACCGGCAGATCTTCGGCGAGCCGGCCATCGCCTGGAGGATCCGGTCGTAGAACTCCGCGGATGGGTAGCTCGTGACGAACTTGACCCACTCGATCCCCTCCACCTGTGCGGCCATCTCAAGCAGGTCCGCGAGACAATAGGTCTTCTCGCCAGTGCGGTAGGTGTACGAGTTCACCGTTTGGCCCAGGAGCGTCACCTGCCGAACCCCCTGGTCCGCCAGCCGTCTGATCTGATCCAAAATGGCCTCGGGCGACCGGCAGTCCTCCGGGCCCCGAACATAGGGGACGATGCAGTAGGTGCAGAAGTAGTTGCAGCCGCGCATAACGCGTACGAATGCCTGGCCGGGGATCTGTGCATCCGCTTCGCTGTGCGCCAACTCGAAACCGTCAAGGGCAACGCCGTCATCTCCGACCGGCTGTCGAATCTTCTCGGTCACGGCGACATGCTTCTCATGCTCCGCCAGTGCCTGCCGGATCAAATCGGCGATCTGCGGAATCTGGGCCGGGCCACACACGATGTTCACCGCCTCATGGTCGAGGAGTTTCTCGCCGAGTCGCTGCGCCATGCAGCCGATGACGCCGACCACCAGGCCGGGCCGATGCGACTTGAGATGCTTCAGATGCCCCAGGTGCGAGAAGACGCGCGACTCCGCATGCTCCCGGACTGAGCAGGTATTGATCAGGACCGCATCGGCGTCACGCACGCTCTCCGTCAAACTGAAACCGGCTTCCTCCAGCGCCGAGGCGACGAGCGCCGTATCCAGCTTGTTCATCTGGCAGCCAAAACTCTTGATATGCACCGTCTGTGCTTTCATACGGGAGTGAACATACCGCAGAAGACCGGAGAAAGCAAACGAGGCCCCGCGCGCTGCGGCCGGCGACTTTCTGATCTTTGCTTTTCATTCAGGTCGGAGTTCTCGGTTGAGTTGACGCTGGAGGTCTTTGAGTCGGTTCACTTCGTCGAAGCCGAGGCGGAGGATGGGGAAGGCGGTCTTGTTGTGCAGCAACGGCTCGTCGAGATCGACCCATCGTCGGCAGGCCTCACCATCAGGGGTCCCCGGAATCGGGGAGAAATCGGCCAACATGCCGCGAATGCCCAGGCTCTGCACAAACCGCATCGATGCTTCCAGCTCCTGCGTGTCACTTTCGGGGTGTCCGACGATCTGGTAAGCGGTGATCTCCATCGGATCGGCCCCGGCCGCGAGCAGATGATCGACGGCATGCGCGAGCTCTTCGGAGAAGACCTTGCCGCCGGTGCCCTGTTGCCATTGCTGCGAAGCGCTTTCGAAGCCGAGGTAGAAGGTCTTGAAGCCGGCCCGAACCATCAGATCGGCCAACTCGGCGCTGAGGAAGCGAGCGTTCAGCGCGTTCGGCGTGTGCAGGTTCACGGTAAGGCCCCGCCGGAGGACCTCCTGCAGGAAGGGCTCCAGGAGCCGCTCGGCGTTAAACAACAGGGCATCGTCATAGAACGCCACATTCTTGGCGCCGCGCGCCAGAAGCAACTCGAGCTCGGCGATCGCCCGCGGCAACGGCCGGGGCTTGAAATGCCGGTACACCTGCGGCACCGAACAGTAGCTGCATCGGAACGGGCAGCCGTCAGAGAGCTTGAGGACGCCGACGTGCAGGTCCTCGTAGGCCTCCCACAACGCCGGCCGGCTCGAATCGGGTGCCATCTCCAGGAATTCCCAGAGCGGCCGAAGGTTCGTGCCGACCACCACGAGATCGGCGCCGAGCCGGTGGGCGTGGTCGGGGCAGAGCGTCGCGTAGTTGCCGCCGAGCACGATCCGAGCCTCGGGCCGGCTGCGCCGCAGGTCCTCCACGACCTCCTCCACGCCGGGGTACCAGTACGTCATCATGGTCTGGATCAGGGCGTAATCGAACGGATCGTGCTCCTTGAGGAATTCGCGGAACAGTGTTCGCGGCAGGCCGAATCGGCGAAAGTGCCGGGGAATCGCCTTCAGGGGGGCGGGAGACGAGATTCGCTCGTTGTAGAATCGGCCGCGATTCCACTGATCGGATCGCAACTCCTCGCGGCCTGTCACGAATGGGTGTCTGCGATCCAGGAAATCGAAGAGTTGTATCTCAGCCTGCCCTCGCAACCGGCCGGCAACCGATAGCAGGCCATACGGCTTGAGCCAGAAATCGTAAGCGGCAAAGTCATAGATCGGCGGGTTAACCAGCAGAATTCGGGGCTTCATGTCTCGTACACACCCTTCTTGCCAGCCCATTTGGAGCCGGCTCATTCATACCACAGGCTAATGCCGAAGCCCACCGCCTGTCAATGCTCGCCCCTCTATATTGCAGCGCATGTCACGCTGCCCGACAGTCAACATTGACTTCGGGGCTCAAATTATGCTAAAATAGGTAAAACGTGAGGGTGCCACGCTGCGTTTTTTCGGACGGACGGAAGAGCAGCGACCCAGCTCGACGCTTCTGGAAAGAGGATGTGCATGGGAATACACGCCAAAGTCAGTCTCTTAGTGTCTATCCTAGCCCTCTCCTGGGCCGGTTCCGCCCAGGCCTTGTGCATTAACGAACTTCTGGCCTCCAACGTGGCCAACACGCAGGATCCCCAGGGCGAATACGACGACTGGATCGAGCTGTACAACGACGGTACGCGGCCCGTGGACTTCGGCGGCATGTACCTGACCGACGATCTGTCCGAACCCCAGAAGTGGCGGATCCCGCCGGGAAATCGGCTGGCCACAATCATTCCGGTGGGCGGCTATCTCCTGATCTGGGCCGACCGTGATACCGGGGCTTCCGGTCTGCACGCGAGCTTCAGTCTCAGTGCCGGTGGCGAGGAAGTCGCGCTGATTGACCGCGATGGTGTGACGGTGCTCGACCATGTCAAATTCGAGCAGCAGCAGGCGGACATCTCTTATGGTCGCTCGTCCGACGGAGCCGACGATTGGCGGCTGTTCGCGTCCCCCACGCCCGGTTCCCAGAATATGGCCGACTATGAAGGGATTGTGTCGGAACCTGTGTTCAGCCCAGAGCGAGGCTTCTGCGATGAGGAGATCCTGGTCACCATCCATACAGACACGGAAGGGGCGACGATCTATTACACCACCGACGGCAGTGAGCCGTACGTGCTGACGGGCCGGCTGCCGACGGGCAGGATCTACGAGGGGCCCCTACGCATCGTCCGCACGACCTGCCTGCGAGCCAAGGCGATCAAGCCCGGCTGGAAATCCTCCGTCATCGAAACCCATACGTACATCTTCGTGCAGGACATCGTCGTGCAATCTCTGGGCGGGCAAAAGCCGGGGCCCGACTGGCCTTCAGGCGCCGTCAATGGCCAGGCCATCGACTACGGAATGGACCCGGCGGTTGTGCACGATCCAAGGTACAAAGACCTGATCGACGATGCCCTGCTGTCCATCCCATCGATCTCGCTGGTTACAGACGTGGACAACCTGTTCGACTCGAAGACGGGCATCTACGTCCACGCGAGCAGCGAGGGCCGACTCTGGGAGAGACCGGTATCGGTCGAGTTGCTGAATCCCGACGGGAGCGAGGGATTCCAGATCGACGCCGGCCTGCGTATCCGCGGCGGGTTCAGCCGGAGCAACCAGAATCCGAAGCACGCCTTCCGCTTGTTCTTCCGCGCCGAATATGGCGAATCCAAGCTCAGGTATCCCCTGTTCGAGGACGAGGGGACCGACGAATTCGACAACGTCGATCTGCGTACGAGCCAGAATTACTCATGGTCCTTTCAGAACGATCGCCAGAATACGATGGTCCGCGAGGTATTCTCACGAGATGCCCAGGGACAGACGGGGCATCCGTACACGCGGAGCCGGTATTATCACCTGTATATCAACGGACACTATTGGGGCCTCTTCCAGACCCAGGAGCGATCGGAGGCCTCTTACGCCGAGTCCTACTTCGGTGGTGACAAGGAAGACTTCGATGTCGTCAAGTGCGACCGCAGCGTCGGTCGAGCCATGCTGGCCACCGACGGCGATATGGATGCCTACCGGCGCCTCTACGACGCCACGATGCAGGGTCTCAGCAACACGGAACGATATTTCCGCGTCCAAGGCCTGAATCCGGACGGGACGCGTAATCCGAGTTACGAACGATTGCTCGACGTCGACAATCTCATCGACTTCATGATTATCGAGTACTTCACCGGCGACCGCGACGGCCCCGGCTCACGCTTCGGCAACCGGCCCAACAACACCTTCGCGATCTTCAATCGCCAAGCTCCCGACGGCTGGAAGTGGTTCCATCACGACAATGAGCACACCCTCGGGGTCAGTAATAGCGAGACGAATATGGTTACGCCGTTCACGGGCGCCGGCGCGCAGTGGCCGTATTTCAATCCCCACTGGCTGCACGAGCAATTGTGCCGCATGAACGGTGACTACCGCATGCACTTCGCAGACCACGTGTACCGTCATTTCTTCAACGACGGGCTCCTGACCGCCGATGCATCGATCGCCCGAATCCAGAAACGCGCTGAACAGATCGAGTTGGCCATCATCGCCGAATCGGCACGATGGGGCGATGCCAGACGCTCGACGCCCTTCACGAAGCAGGACTGGACAAACGAAGTGAACCGGATCGTGAACAACTATCTTCCTTCACGAACCCAAACCGTACTCAATCAATTCAAGTCGGTCGGCTGGTACCCCAACGTCGCCCCGCCGACGTTCAATCAGCAAGGCGGCCATGTCAATCCCTACTTCTACGTGCAGATATTCTCATGGAGTGGCTCGATCTATTACACGGTCGACGGCTCCGATCCCCGCCTTCCCGGCGGCTCGATCAACACAGGCCATGCGCAGCTCTACACAGGATCGATAAGATTGACTGCCAGCACGCATGTCAAGGCCAGGTCGCTCAGCGGAAACACCTGGAGCGCGTTGAATGAGGCGGTCTTTGCCGTCGGGCCGGTGAAAGAGAGTCTGCGCATCAGCGAGATCATGTACCATCCGGCCGACACCGGCAACCCCGACGACCCGAACACCGAGTTCATCGAGCTGACCAACACCGGCAGCCAGACCGTCAACCTGAACCTCGTCCGCTTCACCAACGGCGTCGATTATGCG
>Ga0207752_1000009_pt1 | contig 82785 bp, 65 predicted proteins | sample Pon2CUnioCityCA_6_FD_187272 | JGI IMG/M metagenome (GOLD analysis project Ga0207752, IMG submission 187272) | Marine sediment microbial community from Union City, CA, USA - Pond 2C Sediment 2 (SPAdes) | ecosystem: Environmental > Aquatic > Marine > Intertidal zone > Salt pond sediment ... | reverse complement strand
TCGGCCTCGCTGTAGTGCGGCGAGATGAGGTTGTTGTAATCGAGCGGCATCGACTGAGCGCCGCCGCGAACGACCGTCTGCTCGGCGAACGGAGGATCGAAGTAGCCGACAACCGAACCCGTGCCGTTGGTAAGACCGTCGACCCAGGTCTGCCAGATGGCCTCACCGGCGTCCATATCATCGGTGTAGTTCTCGAAGTCATCCACCACGAGGAAATCGGCCGTGGTGAAGCTCCAGACCGTACCGACCCAGGGACTGTCGGCATCGACATCGTTGATCCCATCGATCCGCCAGAAATAGGTCTTGTCCCACTCCAGGTCGCTGAGGGCAAAGCTCGTCTCTGCCTGTCGGCCCTGGTACTCGGGACTGCCGGCATCAGCCGCAGCGACAGCGTCGGCATCGTCGCCAAAGTAGACATCATGCTCGCCCGCCTTGTCGCCGGCACCCCACATCAGACTCATATCCTGACGCACATCGACGGCCCCATCCTTCGGATAGGTTGCCTGGGCCCTCAGTGGGGGCTGCAACGGACCGGCGGGAATGATCTCTTCCGCCATCGTCGGCGTCGACCAGGACAATTGTTCTACAGCGTCACCGCTGCTGTCAAAGTACTCCAGCCGCAGCGAATGGATGCCCCTTTCCAGGTAGATCGGCAGGGAGTAGTACGTACTCGTAACCGTGGGGGTGATCCATTGATCGATGAGCAACTTGCCATCGACCCACAGCCGGGTGCCGTCCTGGCAATTGACGACAAAGGTGAACGTATCGGCGATGGCGATGTCGAGGTCCGCGGTCCAGCGGGCCGACCAGCCATCTCCCGGAATCGGGGCGCCCGGACTTTCCGCACCAACCAGATTGATGTTGACCTCCGGGTCGATTCGCGTGAGGGCCGGCATGCCGCTCAGGGTCGTGTTGCTGAAGTACTCGCCCTTGATGCCGCCGCCGCCACCGATCGTGGTGAAGCTCCAGACCTCGCCGGGCTGACCGGGCTCGTCGACCGCCCAGTAATAGGTGGTATCCTCTTCCAGTGTGCCGGGGTCAAAAACCATCGCAATGAATTCGCCTTGGGAGACGCTGGCATCGCGAGCCGCCACGGCCGCCTCATCCGTGCCAAAGTACACATTGTGCTTGGTCGCCCCCTTACCAGGCGCCCAACGCAAGTCCACAGCGACATTGATCCACTTGGCTCCGTCTTTCGGATCGGGGTCATAGGCGGTCAGAGGGGCCGCCGTAAAACTCCACACCGTGCCCGTGTACACGTTGCCCTCGGCGTCGATGTCATCGACTCGCCAGTAGTACGTCTGTCCGGGCACAAGGGGCACCACATAGTAGAGCATCTTGATCATGGCCGACTGGCGCGATTTGACGAGATCGGCCTCCGTCAAGTCCGGTGTCGTGCCGACATAGACGTCCTCGAACAAGGCCATATCGCCGGGTGTCCATTGAAGCAGCGGCAAGACCACACCAAGGGCGCCGTCAATCGGGCTCGGTACCGTCGGAACGAGAATATCCGCCAGCAACTCGATCTCGGCAATCTGCATGTAGGGCTCAGTGGCTGGGTCGCGAGTCGTTGGGAACATCAACTGGTAGTGCGCATACGCCGTGGTATTGGCGAACTTGATGGGCGTCGTGTTCTTCGTGAACCGCGGCCAAGCCGCCCCCCCGGCAAAATCCACGATGTCCCCTTCTGCGATCAACGTATACGGCCCGTCAATGCTCTCGTTGGAGCCGGACAACTCGTACGTGATGGGATCGCGGTAGTCAGCATCGTTGGCCGTCGTGAAACTCAGTCCCGTTACCACAGTCGGGCCGGCCGCGGGCGTGACTCGGATGCCCGAGGGTACGTTACCACCTTTGAAGTGTAAATACTTCGTGTTTGTCCGGTCATCAATGGCCTGATGTGGCGGTTCGTTGCCCGGCCAGTCATTGTCATTCGGGACGCCTTGCACGACATCCCCCGGCTTGGTGATGTCTCGCGCCGCCTGCAACGGCAACGTCAGGCACAGCAAGACTACGAGAATCAGATACTTTACATTGCGACTCATTACTGTCCTCCTTCTGGTCAAGAACTCTGTCGCCGCGCCTCGGCCACACACCAAGGCGCCGCCCTCCATCTCGTGTCGTACGGATCCATTCGCAAACGCGGTCCCGCTATGATTCATCGACAAAAATCCCCTGTAACTTCCTATGAACACGAAATCTGCGCGCTCACCTCCTTTCTCCAACAGACGGCTGATTTCCGCGGGGATAGAGCAAATCCGAGATGCCTTCTTCCTGCGTACCTTGCTCCCCCGTTCACCCTGTGTCCGGATAAACCTACCACGTCAGGGCCTCCGACACTGACCCATTATGCCACGCCACTTGTTGAATACGTTGCCCACCCAGCAGACGGTGCAGGCGACGCCAAACCCATGCTATTGATATTCTACCACACTCAATCGGTACATACAAGAGGATTATTCTCGGACGCACCGGCTCGCCGGCTCTTGACTACCCGCCCGCAATCGCCGCGGCGCGTCGCCTCTTGCGACGCGCTGCTAAACCAAGCATTCACAATGGTTTAGGGTTGCATGGCCACCGGGCGACGATTAGTCCGGTCCCGATTGCCCACCACCGGCCACCTTTGCACCCCCCGAGCGCAGGACCCTGATTCCCGCTTCGGCAATCCGGCCCACGCTGGCGAAGGCAAAATGCCCGATATCCAGGTCTTGCGGCGACAGCAACAGGGTCTCCGCAACTTCGCTATCCATCGCGCGGACCGCCTGCGCACCGGCCGCTTCGCACAAGAATCCAAGGTCCACGGTCCGATAGCGCACACCCATATAGTCGTACACATTCGGCCAGGAGCCAAGGTACCGCAGGGCCGTGACCTCCAGCCCCACCTCCTCGCGAACCTCCCGCCGAAGGGCCTCTTCCGCCGTCTCGCCCGGGTCCACGAATCCACCCGGCAGGTCCCACTTCCCTTGGCCCGGCTCCTGCCCGCGCACGAGCACCACGATCCGACCATGTTCATCTGCAATTACCCCAGCCGCCGACGCCGCCGGATTCATATACAGCTCGAACCCGCACGCCTCGCACCGAAGCAGCTTCGCCCCCACCGCTCGCAGCGCCGCCGCCCCACACTTCGGACAATACTTGATCACGTTGCCCAACCCACCATCAGATCTCATAGCTACCCCTGATTCATGAGCCCAAACAGACAAGCGCGGGCGCCGGTATCATACCATGATCAAGAGGGAAGCAGCGCACGATTCTCGCACCAAGGTAGGCGCCGTGTCGCACCTATCTCGCGACCTCGCCGGGCGAGATTACAATCGGCAGGTACCAGAGATCACAGTTGCCATGGCCGCCCGCACGTGGGGCAGCCCATGGGTGGTCGCAGAAATAGAGCCCGCTGCCGTCGGATGACAAGGAATAGATGAACGGTATCTCAGAGCCTTCAAGTGCAGAGCCCAGGTCGATCGGCTCCGACCATGGGTCGGTCTTTGCCTCCCGAGTGGCGGCATAAAACCACTCACCGAAGCCCCGCTGGCCGTCGGGACGACTTTCGTTCCTGATTCTCTGAAAGAACAGAACGCGCTCATCGATAGACAGGCACTTGCGTCCCTCCACGAATGGGCTGTTGATCGGCGGAGCCAGAGGCCGCGGACATTCCGTCCAAGAGCCATTTACTTCGGATCTCTCGACCACCCAGATATCAGTGTCGCCGACACCATCCGAGCGATCGGAAACAAAATACAGGGACAGCCCGTCAAAGGAAATCAACGGGCCCCAGTCTCCCGCCGTCGTCGTGTTGACGTTCATGGGGAGTTTGGTCGGCATCAGCCATGGTTGTTGGGGGGAGTCCCGTCTGACCATATATATGTCCCCGTGGTTGCCTCCGCCGCGGCTGAAGTAAAGCTCGAGGCCATCGGCGGAAACGCTGGCAAATCCTTCAGGTTCTGGCGTGTTGATCGGTGGGCCGAGGTTCGTCGGCTGCGACCATGCCTGGCTCGGCGAGGCTCGTGTGGCGACCCAGATGTCCCAATGACCCTGGCCGCCCGGCCGGTCCGAGGTGAAATAGAGTGCAAGACCGTCCGCCGAAATGAACGGAAGTATATCCATGTGCGGACCGTTGACCGGCCGTCCGAGGTTCACGGGCGTGCCGAAGATCCGACCTCCCTCCAGTTTCAAGGCGCTGCGTAGCAGGTCAAGCTTCTCGCCCGTCGCGAGGGATATCTGCCGCCGCAGGAAGTAGTAACGAGCGATGGCAGGGACAAGTCTCTCCGCCTCCTGCCGATGATAGTCGCGCTTCTCCGCGTATGCGCGGGCCTGCGCGGCGTCGAGGGGCTGAACCTCATCATAGATCCTGGCGAGCAGGAAATGGGCACGCCCGGCAATCTCGTCGGCCGGGCCCACAAGACGCTCCAATTCCACGATGGCAGCCATGGTTTCCTGCCGCTCCATGGTGCTCTCTGCGTGCAGGAGTTGGGCGGCCCGCGCGACGTGACGGCTATCGAGAATCGGCTCCAGAGTGGACTGCGCTGCCTCGTATTGTCTATTGCTGAAGAGTTCCTTCGCCTCCCTGAGAATCGCGTTGTGATCAAGTGCTTCCGCCCGGATCTGAGTGTTTCTGGCGTGTGCGTACATGGCGGCGCTGACGATCGCGCCCGCCGCCACGGCAGCTACGGCCACAGTCAGCCCGGTGGCGATACGATGTCGGCGCAGGAACTTGCCGGCCCGGTACAAGAAGCCGGGCGGGGCGGCGCTGATCGGCTCATGTTTGAGATGCCGACGGATATCCAGCGCCAGCGTATCTACGGTAGCGTAACGTCGATCCCTGTCCTTCTCGAGTGCCCTGAGTGTGATCCAATCCAAGTCACCGGAGAGCGTGCGTTCCAGACTGCGTGGATCAGTCCCACGAGTTTGTGCGGCCTGGCTCCGCACCTCTCCCTTCGCCGCCCTCACCGCCGCGCTGGGTGGGCTGGGCTCCTGTTCGGTAATGACTCGCCTGAATTCATCGATACCACCTTCTCGCAAGACCCGTGAGTCGAACGGCAATAGTCCGGTCAGGAGCCTGTACAGAATGACGCCAAGAGAGTACACGTCGCTGCGGATGTCGATGTCCTGGCTGCCCACGTTTGCCTGCTCGGGACTCATGTACTCGGGTGTGCCGATGGGCCGGCCATGTTCGGTAGTCAGGGTCAGTTCAGTCAAGGGTCTGCTCAAGGCCCGCGCGACGCCGAAGTCAATGACCTTGGCGATCCCCCCCTTATTGTGCGCAACGACCAGGATATTGGACGGCTTCAAGTCCCGATGGATGATGCCCTTCTGGTGTGCATGCTGAACCGCCCCACAGACGTGCAGAAACAGCCCGAGCCGCTCTTCAACAGAGAGCCGCCGTTGATCGCAGTACTCGGTGATGGGAACACCATCGACATATTCCATCACGAAATACGGACGGCCCCATGTAGTCAGTCCCCCATCGTAGACTCTCGCCACGTTTGGGTGATCCATCACAGCAAGCGTTTGCTGTTCGGCCTCGAAACGTGCAATCACGCGTCTTGAGTCCATCCCCGGCTTAATAATCTTCAATGCCACCCGCCGCCTGATCGGCTCGCGCTGCTCGGCAAGGTAGACAACGCCCATGCCACCCTCACCGAGAACCCTGACCAGCTCGTAACGTCCGATCCGCGCCCCGGGCTTTTCCAAGAAGATATCGAGCGAATCAAGGCCCGCCCTGCCGTCAGAGAGCACCTGCGCCTCCACCCCGATCGAGAGTAGACGCTTCAAGCGGTCAGGATCTGAGCCGAATGTAGAATCCTTGAACATGTTGAGACCATTTGAGCAAAACCGCCGGCGGACACCAGCCGATATGCGGCATGACGCCTATCACCTAATCCAGCAACTACCTGAGACGCTGCGCCGGTCTTCCAAAAAAATCCATCAATTCAGCCAGTTCATCACTTACCTGGTCCTCCGCAAGCACCGTGCGACGCACCCGTTCCCTCAGCGCCGATTGAAACCGTCGCTTCACCGTGATGATCATGTTGGACGCTTTCTTCTCGTCGTCTACTCCGTGTTGCTCGCAAAGCTGTGTCAAGGACGCTGGTTCGATGTCTTCCAGAATCGGTCGAACGACGTGCTCATGAAAGAGTCTCCAATGAACTTCCAGGCCCTCCTGCGAACAACTGACGTGGACCTCTTCGAGGACCTCGTCCAGCAACGCCGACAGCCAGGCGTAGTTGTACGAATCTTCCGGACAGAGCTGCGCGACGTTTGCGGGGATAGCCGTCGGTTCCACGACATCGAGCGACACAAGCCTACCTTTCGGCATGCGTTTCTGCGCGGATTGCTTTTCCTTTTCATTGATAAGGTATTGATTGAGAGCGTGCAGCAAGAACGAGCGAAAGCGGCCCTTGGCCTGATCGGCCCGTTGCACCAGATTCTTGTTCAGCACAATCTCGTGGAAGAAGCCCTGAGTCAGATCCTTGGCCTCCTCGTTGCCGAGACCCTTGCGCCGCAAATAACAGTACACGGGCTTCCAGTACTTGCCCAACAGCAGGCTGATCAAAGCGCGGTCCCTGTCCTCGCCTGATTGGATGCCTTCGATGAGAGACCAGTGTGTGGTGAGGAACGCCTCGGTCGTGCCCCCCATGTCTGTCTGCTCAAAAGGCCTCATCAGCTATGTCCTCATGCCGCCGGCGACTCCACGCGTCAACGACTCCTATGGGGTAGTCTAAACCAGATTCGACCCGTCGTCAAGCCATCCGGGCGAATATCACAATACCACATGCAAGAGACACACACGACGTGGCGGGAGATTCTTCACATTTTCTCCGAACTCCTGCGCAGCCAAATGGATTTCTTCTGGATAAACGAGCAAGGACCCAGGGCGGTTATCAAGGTCCTCACAGCACAGGCCCATGTTATCGATGAAGAAAGGATGGTGCGAAATGAGGTTTCATGGTTTGCAGGTGGCCTGGATCGCCGCAACGTCGTTCCTGTTTGCAGGCAACACCTGCGCGGACTTCGTGTTTGGTGAACCGGTGAACCCCGGGCCGCCGCTCAACAGCCCGTATGAAGAACTCGGTCCCAGCATTTCACCTGACGGTTGTACGGTCTACTTCTTCTCGGATCGGCCCAATGGGTACGGAGACTGGGACATATGGGTGGCCACTCGGCCCTCCGCTCACGAGAGATGGTCCAGCCCGGCTAACCTTGGGCCGGCGGTAAACAGCTCGGCTATCGAATCGTTTCCGAGCATCTCAGCAGATGGGCTTACGCTATACTTCTGCCGTGGACCAAAGGGAAATGCCGATACGTGGGTAGCGACGCGTGATTCCACCGATACTCCCTGGGGTTCCGCGAAACGTCTCGATGTGCCCATCAATGTGACTGGAGCCGACGATTATCGGCCCTTCATATCCGACAATGACCTCTCCCTGTTCTTTGTTTCCGATCGGCCTGGAGGATATGGCGGGTGGGACCTTTGGGTCAGCACACGAGCCACAGCGAATGAACACTGGGAGCCTCCAGTCAACCTCGGGGCCCCGATCAACAGTCCACATCACGAATCTCGAGTGGTCCTGTCCTTTGACGGCTCGGTGATGCTGCTTCAGTCCAACCGGCCCGGCGGCGGCGCTGAAGTCATCTACATGTCAACGCGCGAGTCACCTGGCGGAAGCTGGTCTGAGCCAGTCAACCTTGGCCCGGTCCTCAGCGGCTTCCCCATGGCGTTTATATCCAATCTGCCGCGGAGTGGCCGGGCGCTGTACATCTTCGACCATCCGTCATACACGCCTCGGCCCGGTGGTTACGGCAAAACCGACATCTGGCATCTGCCCATCGACCCAGTCGTGGACTTCAACGGCGACGGTGTTGTGGATGGTGCTGATGTGATCATCATGGCGGCGCACTGGGGCGAGGACTATCCGTCCGGCGACATCGGACCGACGCCTTTCGGCGACGGAATCGTCGATGTCCAGGACCTGATCGCCCTGGCCGACTACATCGGAGAGCCAATAAGCGATCCCACGTTGGCAGCTCACTGGCCACTGGACGAAGCAGAAGGCGTCATCGCCCACGACACCACGGGCTTGAATCACGCTTCGGTGGTCGGCGACGCGATCTGGCAGCCGGATGGTGGCAAGTTCGGCGGAGCACTACGGTGCGATGGTTTCAATGACTGCGTACGCTCAGAATTCACCCTGAACCCGGCCGCGCAGCCTTTCAGTGTCTTCGTCTGGGTGAAAGGCGGCGCGCCGGGGCAGGTAATCTTGTCACAAGAATTTAGCGCCGACTGGCTCGCCACTGATGTCACTGGGGCTCTTGGGACTGAGTTGAAGGGCCCCGGTCGAATGGGACAAGCTCTGTGGTCACATACCGTCGTTACCGACGACCAGTGGCATCGGGTCGGATTGGTGTGGGACGGTGGAGCCAGAATACTGTATGTGGACGATGTGAAGGTTGCTGTTGATGTCCAGACCAGCCTTCGCGATTCACCTGGTGGTCTGTTGATCGGTGCCGGCGGAGACCTGGCTCCCGGTACGTTCTGGTTCGGGCCCATCGATGAAGTACGCGTCTACAATCGGGCCGTGAGACCCTGACTCATCTTCATAAACACGAGAAAGGAGAATGACAATGAGAACGAAAACCGGATTACTTATGGCATCTGTAGTTGCCTTGAGTGGCGTGCTGGCGGTTTGCTGGGCGGTGGATGACCCCGCCGGCGAACCGACCGACTCGTGGCCGCTCAGCGGCGCCTGGATCGAGACGTGCGCTGGTATGGATGGGGCAGCCGTGTTCACGTATGAGATCCTGACTCCGGCCGACTCCACCGGCAAAGTCTTCGCTTACAGGCAGAGCTACGCCAACGCCGATCCCACAATCGAAGGGCTTCTGCCGGAAGCAGATCTTGGCGGGGAAATGCTCGGCACGGCCGTGCGAACCGGTCCCAACACTTATGACTACACAGTCATCGGCCATGCGTCGAAGTCACGCGAAGGTCAGCGGCCGGAAATCCTCGGGATTGTCGTCTTCTCAGGGACGATGACGCTGACGGGTTCCGACACAAGAATGGACACACAAGTATTCGCCGCCTTGTACGGGCCAGATGCCGATGTTGATCCCATCGATGGCCTGCCAGACGAGGGTGCGAAACCGTTGATCTGCGTTGGTCCGATGGAGGGCGCCGCACGCCGCGTCGGCCTTATGCTCCCATGCACGCCGACGCCGATGCCTCCGCAGCCGTAGACGCAACGGCAACGCAATCACGCCAGGGCCGGCGGAGCTTCCTACCCGGCCCTTGCTTCTTCCACCCGCAGGCAGTAGTGCAGCGCGGCCCACAGCATGTGGCCGAGGTCTGAGCAGCGAACGGCGAGGTACGAGATACAGCCCTAGCGCATCACCCAGCCCTGGTCTTTGTAGACGACTTCGACGTTCGGCCGCAGGGCGGGGTCACCTCGAAAGGCATAGCTGAGTTCGAGGGTCTTGCGGAGGTAGACCGGCACGGGCCGGTCGTTCTCGTCCGTCGCGACCGGGTGCGGCACGACGGCCGTCTCGTTGCTCAGGCCGCTGATAAAAACCTTGAAACTCGTCGCCTGCGGGTCGAAGTCCGGCCAGATGATCGCGATGTCCTTCGCGTTGTCCTCGCCCTCCAGGAGACGGTCTTCCACTCCCACCAGCGACTCCAGGAAGGGATATTGGATCGCGTGCCGCTGCCGGATCATCTCAAACGCCACCGGCGGCACCATCCGCCCCGCCGGCACGATCCGGAACGTATCCGTCAGCAAGTCGGCCTTCGGGTAGAACTCGACATCCATCCCCGTGCGGTTCGTCACCGTCACGATCATGTACCAGAACCGCTGCTCCCCGTTCGGCCCCCATGGCAGCACAAGCTGCTGAGGATGCTCGTACTGCACCTCCACGGTCCACAGCCCAGGCCCCTGGACGACCGCCGGTTCCGGGGCCGCCAAGCACATACCGGCCAAAACCGCCGCCAGGACCGTCCCATAAAGCAAATGCCTCTTCATCTGAAATCCGCTCTCCAGACAACACGTTCGGTTCTCAGGCACGCCAGATCCTTCGTTTTGCCTATTTTACACGAAAATCGCCCGCAAGCCAAGAAGATTTTCGCCCAAACCCCATCATAAGGAAGCCATGCCACAAGCCCGCGAATCGGCGAAAAGGCTGGACTTTCCATCGATCTCGGATACTTTGCACCCGTAACGGTGCAGCCGCGTCGGTGGCGCACGATGGCAAGATCGTGGACCTGTGGAGGCAAGATCATGACCGGGGCAACCAGCAAGCACGTTGAAGCTATCACACGTCGCGGCTTTCTGTCCAACGCCGGGGTGGCGGCGCTATCGTTTGCCGTCGTGGCGCCGGGTGCGGCCCGAGGCACGGCGGCGAACAGCCGGATCAAGGCCGGCGTGATCGGCCTCGGCAGTCGCGGCCGCATGATCGCCGGGATGCTGCAAAGCCACGGCGGCTACCAGATCACGGCGGTGGCGGACTACTTCCCACAGGTCGCCGAGGCCGCCGGCGAGCAGCTCGGCGTGCCCAAGGCGAATCGCTTCTCCGGCCTCTCGGGCTACCGGGCGCTCATCGCCGCCGATGTCGAGGCGGTCGTCATGGAGACACCGCCCTACTGCTTCCCCGAGCACGTCGAAGCGGCCCTCCAGGCCGGCCGGCACGTATATATCGCCAAGCCCCTCGGCTGCGACGTCCCGGGCTGCCTGCGAATCCGCGATGCCGCCAACAAAGCAGCCGCCAACAAGCAAGTCTTCCTATGCGATTTTCAGACCCGCACCGACCCCTTCTTCATCGAGGTCTCGGCAACCGCACCGGCTATCGCGGCGGCGACGTCGTCGATCTCTACCCGCGCGGCGCCGAGCGCAACATCGCCACCTTCCACAAGTGCGTGACAAACGCCGTCTACGACAACGCCACCATCGAACCCAGCATCAACGCAACCCTCACGACGATCTTAGGCCGCGAGGCCGCTCGCCGCCGCACGAAGCTCACCCTCGACGAGATCCTCCGTGAAAACCGCCGCCTCGAACCCAACCTCACCGGCCTAAAGGCATAGACAAAGGGCCGACGCTCCGTTTTCCGTCGGCCCTTACACGCTTGGCCTGTGGCCAGTTCTTGCTATGGCCTTGTTGCCCGTCGGTAGACTCGGATGTCGTCCATCAGGCCGGCCCAGAAGGTGCCGGCGGCGCGGTCCTTGCCGGTGCCGATTTGCAGGCTGCCGCTCGAAGCCGCTAAGTTGGGCTGCGTATCGGCCGCCACTTCGACGCCGTCGGCGTACAACGCCCGATTCGTCCCGTCCCAGACCAACGCCACACGGTGCCACTGGTCGTCGAGAAGCCAGGCGTCTGAACTCAAAGACGTGCCGTCCTGCCCGGATGCTTTCAGATCCGTGGTCAACATGCCGTACTGATTCAGATAGAGCCAATCCGCCCCGCCGAACTGCGACACGATCACGCGATCAGGCCCACCGCCCTTGACCCAGGCGATGACGCTCAACGGTCCTGTGGCCGGGTCAAGAACAGCGGTGGTCGTTCGCATGAAGTTCTCTTGGCCGTCGAACGCCAACGCGCCGTCGAGGACGCCGTTGGGCTCCCAGACCACGTCTCCGACAATCATCGCATAGTGCTCGCCGACCCAGTCGATAGCCACGCTGCCCGCACCTTCGTCCAACGCCCAGTGGGCCACCAAAGTCGGATCGACAAGCTCGGGCCCAATATAATCCGCCAGCACGATCACGTCGTTGACGTCCACGATCCCATCGCCCCAGGCGTATGGACCGATGTCACACACCGAATCACTTTCGCCCCAGTGCTCCATGAGAATCACCAGGTCCTTGCCGTTGACCTTGCCATCGCTGTTGAAGTCAACGACTGGCACAATGGAGGCCTGCCAGTTCTCCCAAATGCCGCCGGAGTTCGTGCTGAAGTACAATGTGGAACCATCGGGCGTTATGCGCGGAATCAAATCGTGTGCGAAGCCGTTGACTTGGGGCCCAAGGTTTACAGGTGTCTGCCAAGGCTTCGACAGGGTCTCTCGTCTTGTCATCCAGATGTCAGAACCGCCATACCCTCCCGGTCGCTGTGCACTGGATCCTGATGGAGCACCGGTGAAGAAGAGCAATCGCCCATCAGGCGAAACGCTGTGGACCGCCTCAAAGTACACACTGTTCACCACGGAGCCGAGATTCTCCGGCTCCCCCCAGGAGCCATCGGTTGTGACACGACGAGTCACGTAGACATCACAAGACCCGTATCCACCAGCCCTTGTTGACGCGAAGTACAACTCCAGGCCACCCGCCAACATCCAGGGGCAATAGTCGTGAGCGGAGCTGTTAATCCGTGGCCCCATATTCACAGCCTGACCCCATGGACTGTCCGTTGTCGGCCGGGTCGCTACATAGATGTCTTGGCCTCCGTAGCCTCCAGTTCGCGTGGAGGTGAACAGGAGCGTAAGTCCATCGGCAGAGATCGAGATGCCGTTTTCCCTATAAGAAGTGTTGAGGGTCTGCCCCAGATTCTCCGGCGCGCCCCAGTCCTCGTTGACTGAGCTGCGCCGCAGCACCCAGATGTCGAAGCTCCCCTGGCCTCCAGGTCGGTCCGACTCGATGTACATCTCTAATCCATCACTTGAGATGCAGTTGATGGATTCGTGCGCCGGGTCGATGAGGGGGACGACCACCTTCAGGTTCACCACCTCGCCGAAGTCGAAATCTGCATACAGTGGTGGTGTCTCGATACCTGGCAACAAGCAGAGCGTGAATATTGACGTTAAGAACATGGGGATTTCAAATGGTTTCATGGTGGACCTTCCCTTCTGCCCGAAGGCGATGGATGCTGTAATGATTCCATTGTCACGTCTTCCAACAGAGAAGACGAGTCGATAAGGAACTGTCTCGGTCCTGACAACTTTCAGGACCGTCGGTGTGCCGAAGCGGAGCCGGGAGAACCATCCCTGGCCAAGGATGGCAGCGTACCGGCTCATGTCGGCATGGACATTGTCCTCATCACGAAGGTATTTGAACTGCTGCGCGCGTCGCAGATAGTTATTGGGATCGGTAGGGTCGGCTTCGATCTGTCGGGTATAGTGCTGCACCCGCTCACGGTGGTGCTTGTCCATGATGGCAGTGATCCCGGGAGTCTCATTGGCGTCATCGCCCATGATGCGGCGAAACAGAATCCTGGCCTCCAGTCCTACGTGCCTGCTTTCCAGGATCGGTACAAGGAGCTGACGGGCCGCGGTGAGGTCGCCGTCCTTGACGAGCTTACGGGCTTTGGCTAAGTCGTTCACCTGCCTGACGGCCTCCGCCTCTCCAAGCCGAACCTGATGCCGGTTCCAGACCGAAGAGATGATGATGACAGTGCCTGCCACGACGGCCACGGCCAGAACAGCCGTAACCTGCAATCGATTCCGGCGCAGGAACTTTCGGAGGCGATATGCTGCGCTCGGCGCGTGCGCCACGACCGGCCTGTGCTCCAGGTGTCTCTGGATATCGAGCGCCAGGCCGGAGGCTCCCTCATAGCGGCGGGCGCGGTCCTTCTCCAGGGCCTTCATGACGATCCAGTCCAGGTCGCCGCGGACAGCTCTTCGCAGCAGGTCCGGCGTGCAGCCCCGACGCGTGGCGATGTCCGTGAGGGTTTCGCCAAGCGTGCTGAGCTTCGTGGAGGGCTTGATGGGCTCCTCTTCCCGGATGATCCGTTGCATTTCCAGGTAGCCCGCCTTGCGAAGCTGCTCCTCGCTGAACGGCGTCGTCCCGGTCAGCAACTCATAGAGGAGCACACCAAGCGAATAGATGTCGGAGCGGCCGTCGATGCCCAGGTCGCTCAGTTCCGCCTGCTCGGGACTCATATAGGCAGGGGTGCCGATGATGTGGGCGTAGCGGGTGAAGAGCGTCTTCTCCGTCAGTCGCTGGTTCGTGGCCTTGGCAATCCCGAAGTCGATCACCTTGGGGACGGGCACCCCATCATGGTGCGCCACCATCACGTTGGAGGGCTTAATGTCCCGATGGACCACTCCCTTCTGATGGGCATGCTGGACGGCGTGGCAGACCTGGACAAACAAAGCCAATCGGTCCTTGGTGCTCAGGTTGTTCGCATCACAGTATTCAGTGATGGAAACGCCGGTAACCAGTTCCATGACGAAGTAGGGCCGGCCGGTCTCGGTGGCGCCGGCGTCGAGGACCTTGGCGATATTCGGATGGTCCATCATGGCCAGGGCCTGACGCTCGGCCTCGAAGCGAGCGATGACCTGGCGAGTGTCCATGCCCAACTTGATGATCTTCAGCGCCACCTTGCGGCGGATCGGCTCGGTCTGCTCGGCCATATAGACCACCGCCATCCCGCCCTCGCCGATTCTTTCCAGGAGCTTGTACCGTCCGATGACCGTGCCGGAACCCTCTGCGACGGGGACAACCGGGGGGCCGATCTCCGCTTCGAGAATCGGGGACTCCAGGAACCCGGCGGCGCCGCCATGGGCGCGCAGCAGCGTCTCCACCTGCCGCCGCAGAGCGGTGTCCCGACCGCATGTTTCGTCCAGATAGGCCTGTCGATCTGGCCCCTCCCGGTCAAGCGCCTCGGCAAAAATCGGCTTGATACGCTGCAACTCACTCACGGCCCTGCCCTTTACCCATTCTCGGTCCACTCTACCATGCGAAAGTCGGATCGCTGATGCGACATAAGAACGGCGGAATTTGCGAAAAAGGGGGCGGCACGGATTTCAGGTGGGTTACGGCGGACACTCGCCGTCGGTGACCTCCCGAAAGAGCCAGGCACGCGCCAAGGCCCAGTGCCGGTCCACGGTGCGTCGGGCCACGCCCCTGATCTCGGCGATCTGGCTGAGGGTCAGGCCGGCGAAGTAGCGGAGCTTGACCAGTTCCGCCAAGTCGGGGTCCTCCCGCGCCAGCTTGTCCAGGGCGATGTCCAGAGCCAGCAGATCCTCGTTGGGACCGTCGGCAGGCACCCATGCCTCATTCAGCTCGACCCGCTGGAGATCGCCGCCGTGCTTGATGCTGCGCCTGCGGCGGGCACGCTCGACGAGAATCCGGCGCATCGCTTCGGCAGCCGCAGCGAAAAAGTGTGCCCGACCGTCCCAGTTCCGAGAGCCATCGCCCACCAAACGAACATATGCCTCGTGGACCAGGGCCGTGGCCTGGAGGGTCTGACCACGTGGCTCCCCGGACAGCTTCTGCGCGGCGAGCAGGCGGAGCTCTTCATATACGATGGGCAGCAGTTCATCCGTGGCCTTCGCATCGCCCCGCTGGATCGCGTTCAGTATGCGAGTAACATCGCTCATGATCGTACCCTGCCGTTGTGCCTCTTGAACACGGTCATTGTCGCAGAAACCGCGCGGTTTTTCAAGGCTTCCCACGGCCGACGGGACATGGGGCGAATTGCAGGTCGGCTCTGCGGCTTGAGTGCGTAAACTCCACCAGCTATAATGTCGATGGGAACAGCAAGGCCCTTTTGGGCATCTTGTGTTTGGACAGATCGCACGGATGGAGAGGCTTGTCGGAGTAGGTCGGTTGCTATCGGAGGTTCATTCAAATGAGGCAGTCCCCCATCCACAACACACTTGCCGGATTCCGGGCTCCCCTTCGCCGTTCCGTCGGCTGCAGGGCAATGTTCATGTTGCTGGCGTGGATATCCCCGGCGTTTGCGGGGGATTCGTACGATTTGGCGTTTTCGACGTACTTCGGCGGCGGGCAGTGGGAGCATGCGCGGGACGCGGCGGGCGACAAGGACGGCAATATCTACGTCGTGGGCGGGACGGCCTCGGCGGATTTCCCGACGACGGAGGGGGCATACTCGCGGACGCTGAGCACGGGCGGGACGCAGGCGTTTGGGCCGTGTGACATATTCGTGGTCAAGTTCGCGCCCGACGGGCGGCTGCTCTGGTCCACGCTGATCGGCGGGCCGGGGTACGATCGCGCCTATGCGGTGGAGGTGGATGCAGAGGGATTCGTCTACGTGGCCGGGCGGGCGGGGCCCGGGTTTCCCGTGAAAAACGCCTTTCAGCCGGACTTCGACGGCGTGGACAATGGCTCGTACGGCATGCAAAACGCCTTCGTCCTGAAGCTCATGCCGGATGCGTCCGACCTGGTCTGGGCCAGCTACGTCGGCGTCTCGACACTCTGTCGTGACATGGACATCGACTCGAACGGCGACGTCTACGTCCCCGGCGGGCGGTGGAATACGACGAAGACGCCGCCGGCCGAGTGGTTCGCCAATGCGTATCAGAAGACACCGCCCGGCGGAGAGGAGGATTGCGGGGCCATCAAAATCAAGAGCGACGGGTCGAAGGTCCTGTGGGCCACGTGGCTCGGCGGGTCCGGCAAAGACGTCAGCGCCGCTTCCATTCGCGTCGGTCCGGGCGGAAAGGTCTACATCGGCGGCTCGACGTTCTCGGAGGACTTCCCGACGACTGCCGGCGCGCACGATGGCACGTACAACGGCGAAGCGGATTTCTTCGTCGCGTGCCTGACGCCGGACGGCTCCGACCTCGTCTACGGCACCTATCTCGGCGGAGAAGGCAACGAGTGGATCAGTACGCACAATCTCGCCGTCGACGACGCGGGCAATGCATACGTCGCCATCCCGACCGCCTCCACACACTACCCCGTCACACGCTTCGCGATGCAGCGAGCGCACCGCGGCGGCAATACGGACTGGGCCGTCAGCAAGCTCTCGCCCACCGGCACCCTGTTGGCCAGCACGCTCATCGGCGGCAACGGCAATGAGAACGCGGACGGCGTCTACGTCGATCCCGAAGGCAACGTCTTCATCACGGGCGAGACGACCTCCACGAATTTCCCGGTGACGCCCGGCGCCTGGCAGAGCCAAAACAACGGCGGCACCGAAGCCGCTCTCGTCTTGCTGTCCGCCGATTTTCGCGAGTTGCTCTACGCGACGTACCTGGGGGGCAGCGCCAACGACAACGGCCGCTCGGGATTCCTCGATGATGACGGCTGTCTCTACGTGACGGGGGCCTCGGATGGTCCGGGCTGGCCGGCCCGCAATGCGTACCAGAGCGAGTTCGCCGGAGGGAGCGGAAGCTACGGCAACGGCGATTGCATCCTCGCCAAGTTCGCGCCGGCGAGCACGATCATGGTCGATCCGCGCACGAGCTATCAGACGATCAGCGGCTGGGAAGCGGTCGCGTTTGCTCTGGAGCCCGGCAATGCGGCTTATCCGAACTTCAAGGACACGCTGTTCGATCGGGTCGTCAATGACCTCGGCATCACGCGTGTTCGCCTGGAGGTTCGCAGCGGCGTCGAGAACAGCGACGACAACTGGTCGGGCTACCAGGCGGGGACCATCCCGTACCAGACCTGGCGCAGCCGGCGGTACGCGACGATAAACGACAATGACGACCCGTACATCATTGACTGGTCAGGCTTTCACTTCTCGGAGATGGATGATGCCGTCGAGCGCGTCGTCAATCCGCTGCGCGCGGTCATGGAGGCCAACGGCGACAAGCTGTGCGTCAACGTGAACTACGTCGCCTTCACGGCTCAGATCACGGACGGCATCTACCTGCACGACGATCCGGTCGAGTACGCGGAATTCGTGTTAGCGACGTATCTTCATCTGCAGGAGAAATACGGCTGGGTTCCGGACTTGTGGGAGGTCCTGCTGGAGCCGGACAACGTCTCGCAGTGGGACGGCAGACTGCTCGGAGAGGCGATCGTGGCCTCCGCCCAGAGGCTGCGCGCCGCGGGTTTCGAGCCGGCGTTCGTTGCGCCCTCGAATACGAACATGGGCAACGCCGTGCGCGATTTCGACCAGATGATCCAGGTCGCGGGCGTCCTTCCGGTCCTGCGCGAGTTCTGCTATCACCGGTACGGCGGCGTCTCGCAGGCCAATCTTCAGGCCATCGCCGCCAGGGCCAGGCAACATGGCCTCGACACCTCCATGCTCGAATGGTGGAGCAGCGGAAACGGCTATCGCACGCTGCACGAGGACCTCAAGATCGGCAACAACTCCGCCTGGCAACAGGGCGTCCTGGCCGGGGATCTCAATGCACAGATGGCCTGCTATCTCATCGATTCCTCGAATCCCGCCCAGCCGCGTGTCCTGTTGAGCGAGCCGTCGAAGTTCCTGCGGCAGTACTACAAATTCGTGCGGCCCGGCGCGACCCGCATCGAAGCGACCTCACAGGAGCAGCCTCTCGATCCGCTCGCCTTCATCAACGATGACGGCGGCTATGCCGTCGTGGTCAAGTGCGATACCGGCGGCGGGTTCTCCATCGGCGGACTGCCCGCCGGGACATACGGCATCAAGTACGCCACAGCGGCTGAATTCGACGTGGACCTGCCGGACCAGGCCATCTCCGCCGGTCAGCCGATTGTCACGGCGATTCCCCAGGCCGGCGTTGTGACGGTCTACAGCAAGCCGCCGACGCTCGATGATGAGCCTCCGGCCGCACCGACGGCGGTTGAGACGAGCGAAATATCACCATCCCGGATCACCCTGATATGGAATGCCTCGACGGACAACGTCGCCGTGACCGGCTACAAGATCTACCGCGACGGCGTTCGCATCGGCTTTTCACAGACCGTTTCATTCGAAGATATACACGTCAGACCTGCGGCGAAATACGCCTATGAGATCTCCGCTTACGACGCGGCGGGGAACGAATCGCCTCTTTCGAATCCACTTGTCGTTACCATGCCCGTGGCGAACATCGACAGTGAGATGCTGGGCCACTGGAAATTCGACGCCGAAGGCGGCACTCTGGCGGCCGATTCCTCCGGCTATGGCCACTACGGGACTGTTCTCGGCGCGACGTGGACGGCCGGAAGAGTGGGGAACGCCCTCGATTTCGACGGGCGCAACGATTATGTCCAAATCGTGCCGGCCATGCTGCTGGATAACCTGGAGGCCCTCACGATGATCGCCTGGATTCAGCCCCGCGTCGACGCGCACTGGCACGTGCTCGACAAGGGCGACGGCGACAAGCGGCTTTACGCGGAAGGCACGAGCCGGACCCTCGACGCAAGGATTCGTTACAACGGGGCCCACGCCTACTCCAAGAGCGTCTCCGGAACGATCGTCCTGAACACCTGGCAGCACGTCGCCATGACCTGGAGCCGCACGACCAACAGTACCCGTCTGTATCACAACGGCACGGAGGTCCGCTACGGCGCCCAGGAAACGGGCACCGACGGCCCGCTGGACGACACGACCCACGCTTTCACCATCGCCGTACGGGGCGCCCTCGGCGACGTAACCTTCTTCAACGGCCTCATCGACGAGGTCCGCCTCTACAAACGAGCCCTCAACGCCCAGGAAATCCGCAACATCTATCAGCCCCTTGCCGTGAACGTGCGTCCGCGTCCATGACCGCATGGATTACCAGACCATCCGGCATGATCCGTTCTGCCCTCAACTCACACGTACGCATTGTTAGAAGTACGTATTTTTCGGCAGGGTATGTCTGTTCTCGCACTTCAAATCATCGAAGCTGAAGTATATGCCGATAGATTAGGTATGAAGTGTGGGACTACCGTGGGCTTTTTGACAACTTTGTGAAAATCGATGAGCAGTATCGGATCTGTCGCGAAACCGGGCTTGTGGTGCGTTGAGGGCCTTGCCCTCAAGAACGGAAAATCCTTGGAGAGCCTTGCTCATATCATCCCGGTAGACCGGACTGTTCGCTCGTTTGCCCCGAGGTGAAAACGCCGCCGGTGGGAGCGCCGGCGGCGGCCCCGGGCAACCAAGGGAGTGAACGAATGGCAAGATCAAACGAGATCGAAAATTCGCGGAGCACCGAGGCAACGGAGGGGTGCTCCGCCTGGGCGATGGGCCTCATCCAAACGCGGTTGACGGTGAAAGATGTGATGAGCCCAGACGTCGTCACGCTTTCTCCGGCCGACGAGATCCTCTCGGCGGCCCGCCGCATGTGCGCCCATCACGTTTCCTGCGTCGTCGTGGTCGACGGCGGCTCCGTTGTCGGCATCTTCACACAGAGAGACCTGCTCGCCGACGTTGCCGGCCAAGGACAGAATCCCTGCCCCCTGCTCGTAACGGAGCGTATGTCGAGCCCCGTCGTCGTGGCCTCGCCCAACCTGCCGGTGCTGGAGGCCGGCGGGCTGCTCCGGTCGCACCACATCAAGCACTTGCCCGTCGTCGCGGAGGAGTGTCTTGTCGGCATCGTTACCCAAACGGATATCACGCGCGGATTGATCTACCTCATGCCCCTGCAGCGCGTCTCGGACGTGATGAGCTCCCACGTTGCCACGGTCGGCGTAGAGGCGACCGCGGCAGACGCGGCGCGCCTCATGTGGTCCCAGAGGATCTCATGCGTCGTCGTGATGCACGAGAGTGAAGCAGCAGGGGTCGTATCGCAGAGAGACATCCTGACCCGCGTCCTGTCGCTGCGAAAGGATCCGAGGCGCACCCCACTGGCCGATGTGATGTCCACGCCCGTTCTGCCCATTCCGTCCCACTATTCGGTCTTCACAGCCAGCCGAATGATGGACACCATGCGCGTTCACAGGCTCGTCGTCCAGGATAACAAGCAAGTGCGCGGCATTATCTCGCAAACAGACATTCTGCAGGCGGTCGAAAGAAGCCTGGCGGAGGAACAGAGACACTGGCAATTGCTCATGCACTCGGATATCGCCGTGTTCACCCTTGATGCCTGCGGGACGATCACCTACGCCAACAGCGCCTTCGTCAGCCTCCTCCAAGCCGAGACTCATGACCAGATCGCTGGCCGGATGCTGTCGGACGAAGGGCTCTGTGACCATCCTCAAGATCGAGAACGGCTCATGGGAATACTGAGCAGCGAGCAGTCCGGCCGGCTTGAGCTGGTGATGAAAACCTGCACAGGTAAAGCCAAACGAATCCTCCTTCTCCTGGCGGCGACAAGAAACACCTGCGATGGGATCACCGGCTGGCAGGGCGTGGCATGGCCTGTGGCGCGCCGCGAAAGTTCGGCGCGCCCGGCCTGCCTTAGCTCCGCCGACACGTCACCGGAGACATGATCTCCCGGCGGACGCGTGGACGCGAACTCGCTCGGCGAAACGCGGGACGGCCGCGCCCCAAGCACCCTTTGCGACAACGCTGCGACCGCTATGCGTAGGGCAGATTGAGAATCGAGTTCACGAGGATGACGGCGACGGCGGCGGCGATCGTCAGCTTGCCGCTGAGGTGTTTCGACCTCGACCACGAGAGCAAGCCGCACATCAGCGCGACAATCCCCAGGGCATTGGCGACCGCCAGGAACACAGCGACGTCCCCGATTACTTCCGGCTGCGCCTGCGTGGCGACCAACCTCATCTTGATGGCGCCCTGGCCGACAAGCCCCCAGGGCATTGTCGCCTCATCCGTCTGCGCGTCGGCCTCTTTGTAGTTGTGCATGCTTCCCGCCGCGAGCAAGGCCTGGCCGCCGATGAATACCCAGGCGAGCAGGACCAGAACGAGACTTCTCCTCCGCGGCTTCCTTCCGGCCTCATGAGAACTGGTAGACATTTCTTGCCTCCATTCACAACAAAGGCGGTTCACCTGAACCGGGTGATAATCGTTGGCAATACCATCGTGGCCATCGGGCTTCGGCTTCTCTGGGGCAGCACGCCTGCCCGTATAAAGTATGCCAATGGGCCGGGCATCAAACAAATGGCGGGGGCAACTTGCCTGCTCCCACCCTTCTGTGTTTTGGCAACGTGGGAATTGGTTCGTAGATTTTCTATGGCATGGCAGTGCCCCTGCTTGCCTATCTCGCAGGTGGGGACCCGGTTTCATGCCGCCGTCGTGTAGAGGGGTATAGGACCATAGATTGCACGGAGAGTACCCATGAGGACGTTCAAGGTATCCGATGAGCTGTACGAGCAGTTGAAGAGCTTCGTCGTCGATCCGTTTGACGACACACCGGACATTGTGATCGGTCGGCTGATCGAGATCGTCAACAAGGCCAAGGGCCGGTGGTCGCCCTTTGATCCCGACGACACGCCGGAAGAAACCGAGCGACCCAAACGGTCCCGTCAGCAACGCCAGGAGATTGCCGAGGAAGAGTCCGTGGTGGTTCTGTAACCACCCGGGCTTACCAAGCATTCCCACAGACGACAACCTCAGTTCAAGCCGGAAACACTAAAGGCGGTGGTCAGGGCATATGGGTTTCTCATGCCCCCCACCGCTTTCTCTATTGCCACGCCCCGCCACGATTCGATGCGCCGGACCCGTCCCTTCGCCGGCTGCGGTCCCACGAAGCAACAAACACTCGACCTCCTCATCCGCGCATGACTTAACAGACTCTGGGCGGGTGCTCGTTGGGGTGAAACCGAGAGAAAAAGCGGCACGCACCCAAGGCGGCGGAGCGGTGCGTGCCACGTACCAATTCTTCCGGCATGCGCCGGGTTCACAAGCTGCGGTCGCCGGCGGCGGGAAACGCCGCCACACACTCTTCCTTGTGGCCCAATCGCAAACGGCAATTGTATGGGCTTCCTGCCAAACCCTACGAACTGGGCGCCGGTCGGACAAATCGCCGCGGGCCGCAACGACAGCCGCCCAAGGAAATGGCAGCCATCGCACGCGACCGTTCGCAGGATCTCTTTGGAATGCCGTGTACCGTTTATTATGGTTTGTTTGGAGACACATAGAAGTACGGACAACTCACACCCCACTCCAAACATCACGAGGAACAGATAATGCGTATGCGAACATTCCACAAGGGCAGTGCACTGATCACCTGCACGATCATGCTGGTGGTCGTTTCGGCGCTGGCGGTCGGCCTGGCCACCATAGCCGGGGCCAATCTACGGATCGCCGACAACCAACAGGAGGCGAACCGCGCGTTCGCCAGCGCTGAATCCGGCTTAGAAGTTATGCGGTACTGGCTGGGCCAAGTCAAGATGCCCAGTTCGACACCGCCATCGGATTACCTCAGCACCGTCATTTCGATCGTGCGCAGCGACCTGGATGCCAACGACATCACGAACTTCACGGTCAACACCGACGGTTCGATTCCCGCCGTTGCGTTGGACTCCACGACCGGACAGACGTTCACCGGACAGTGGTCCACCAGCGCCACGGCCCCTACGATCCTGAACGTCGCCGTCACGGGAGTCAGTGGAACGATGTCCCGGACACTCACGGTGAATTTCGGTATCGAGCCGTACGAGTTCCCGATCTTCAACTACGGCATCGCGACCAAGGGCGCGCTCGAGTTCCCCGACAACCCCACGTTAACGGGCGCCACGCAAAATTGGGAGGCCGATATCTACGTCGAGAGCAACGACAGCCTCACTGCGGTGGATATCGGAGGCAATGCGAACTTCGACGGAAACATCGACATCGGCAATCCACTGGCGACCATTGCCTATGACGGCGATCTCCAGATCGCGGGTGACCACGGACAGACGGCCGTCGACAATCACGTCAACATTGGGGCCGACCCCGTCGAGTTTCCGGTCCCGGAGACGGCGAGCTTTCGCGACTACGCCACGGGGGGCGCCATCGATCCCGCCACGTTGACTGCCGCCGGCCCGACGCTGGTCAACACCATCATCCCCGCCGGCATGAACCCCACGTTCTCGGGGAGCGTCACGATTCAGGGCATCCTGTTTGTCGAGACGCCGAACGTGGTCACGTTCGGCAAGAATGTGCAGTTGCAGGGACTGATCGTTGCCGAGGGAGATGTGCTGGATCCCGGCACGAATGAGATCAGCTTCGAGGGCAACTTCGCCTCCGGGCCATATCCATCCGGATCGCAGTTCGACGCGATCCGCCAGGAACAGGGCTCGTCCATCATAGCACCGGGCTTCGGCGTGTCCTTCACGGGCAACTTCGCGTCGGTCAACGGAGTGATCGCCGCCAGCACCATGTACTTCTCAGCCAACGCCAGCGCGGTGGTCAAGGGAACCATGCTGAGCTTCTCGCCGGACGCGACGCGTGTGGAGGGCAACATCGCTCTCAATTTCGATCGCGCCGCCATGGTCGAGATCCCCGCGGGATTCGACTTGCTCAGAGTACTGACCTACCACCCGAGTTCCTACGCCATGGTCTTTTGACAGGGGCCGTCATTCGAACGAACAAGCGCCCCAGGATTCGAAAGAGACGGAAGAGAAAACCTGCGCACAAACTCAGCGCTTCGCTTTCACACGACATCAGCAATGTGCGTAAGCGAGCACTTACCGGACGAACGAATCGCCCCCCTCCATGATTTGCCGCGACTACCATACCGCGGCGTAGTCGCACCGCGCAATCGTGAAGCCGTCGTTCCAGCCCCTGTTGTACTGGTGGTCTCCATCGTAACGAGAGAGATCCCGCGTAAACTCGTACAATGGATGCCCCACCATGTGGCAGCCGGCAGAGTAGCCGTCCACATAGCCGTCCACGTATTGTTCGGTGTAGCCGGCAGCCAGCAATCCATCGCGATCGGTCGAGCTGCAACCTGAAACGAGCCATACGATCAACAACGCGACCATAGCCTGCTTCATCATTCCATTCTCCACCAAGTACCCACACAATCCGTGCAGCCATACAATATACGGCAGCGGTACCGGACTATACACCTGCCGTGGCGAGTAGAATCCTACACGCTCTCGGCGGATTTGGCAAGCAAAAAAACCGGATAACAGTACTGTTTCCGCACGTTAGACACCTGGCCACATAAGACTCACTGGTAGCACGTCCCCACTGATACGGTACGCCCTCGCGAGGGATCCTTGGGCGGCATCAGCCGGCTCACCCGGGACGGGTCTGCGAAAGGCTACATCTTTGTGCTTGCTTTGGCGCGCATTTTCGCGAGAATTCGTCCGGCACGGCCACATTCGCAGGTCGTCCCGAACCGATCGAAGGAGGCCCTGGGCCGCAAGGACGTTGAAGGCAAGATATGACATAGGAACGATAGTGGTCGCCGCCGTTGTCTACGCGGCGTTGCGCCTCCTGGCCGAATTGTTCGTCTGTACCGCCGGTACGGGATTTCAGCCTCCGTGGTGCAGCGTTATTCCGCCCGCACTGGCGATCATCCTGGCCTTTCTCACCCACCACGTCATCATCAGCCTGGGCGTCGCGATCCTTGTCGGGGGGTTCCTCGGTTCGGTGCCGGCTTCCCCGGCGGATCCCGCGGCCTGGATGGGGGGGTTCGAGAACATCCTGAGCTATTTTGCCGCTACGCTCACGGATCGGACGAATCTGCTGATCCTCTCGTTCATCCCGCCCATCTTCATCATGGTCGAGACCATCATGGCTTCCGGCGGCTTCCGGGCCATCGTCCTGTGGCTCCTGAACCGGATTCGCAGCGGCCGATCGGCCCAATTGGCAACGGCCCTCATGGGTGTGGTCTGCTTCATTGATGACTATGCGAATGCCGTAATCGTCGGCTCCATGATGCAGCCGATCACCGACCGCTTTCGCATCAGCCGCGAGAAACTCGCTTTCCTGGTCGATGCCACCTCCGCCCCGGTCTCCGGGTTGGCTGTAGTGAGTACGTGGATCGCGTACGAGATCAGCCTGTTCGGCGACATCAGCGAACAACTCGGGGTGGGCAAGAGCGGCTACGCCCTGTTCTTCGACGCCCTCAGCTTTCGATTCTACTGTCTCTTGATGCTCGTATTCGTTTTTGCCCATATCCTCATGCGTCGCGACTTCGGCCCAATGCGAACCGCTGAACGCCGAGCCCGCAACGAGAACAACGCCTCGCAAAACCATAGTGTGGCGGACGTGGCGGCACCAAGTCGACCGGGCAGGGCAATCAACGCCCTGCTGCCGCTGGCCGGCTTGGTCCTATTTCACCTCACGGGCCTCTGGATCGACGGTGGCGGTCCGGCCAAACTCGCCGGCGGCAGCTCGCTGCTAGATCCCACTTACTGGCGGGAGGTCATCAAGGCCGCCAAGCACAGTCATCACATGCTCTTGTGTGCCGCTTTGTTCGGAACGGGCCTCGCGATCCTCTGCGGCCGGCTCTCGGGCTCGCTCCCCTGGAGGGTCGTGCCCGGATGCGTCTACCGCGGCGTGAGACGCGCCTTGCTGCCTTCGATGGTTCTCATCCTCGCGTGGTCGCTCAAGAACTGCTGTTACGAACTGGGGACGGGCCGCTTCCTGACCGGCCTGCTGGCCGGCCGCATCCAGCCGTACTGGTTCCCCCCACTACTGTTCCTCGTCGCTTCCGTCGTCTCCTTCGCCACGGGGACGAGCTGGGGAACCATGGCCATCCTGATCCCCACGGCCATCCCCATCGCATTCGCCCTGGATGGCAGCACCTACGGTCCCATCACCATGATCAGCCTGGCCGCCGTGCTCGACGGCGCCATCTTCGGCGACCACTGCTCCCCCATCTCCGACACCACCATCCTCAGTTCGACGGCCAGTTCCTGCGACCTCGTCCAACACGTCCGCACCCAACTGCCCTACAGTCTGGTCGTCGCCGCTGCCGCCCTGCTCTGCGCTTATATCCCCAGTGCCCTGGGCCTCGGCTCCCTCTGGAGCCTCGGACTGGGTGTAGTCGCCATCCTGATCGTGCTTCTCGCCCTCGGCCGACGAGAAAACGCATGTCCAGAAGACACGGCAGGAGATCGCGCCTGAGACTGCCGACACACTGCGCTCGCGCGTGCCACATCGCCAGCGCAAAGGCTCCCGGACGTATGCCAGCGTCGCTTGACAATCCCCCAGACAGAATACGAAAGACTTGCATTTTCAGGCCATTCCTGACACACTATCGAAACAAGAATGTCGCATGGCAATTGGGCAGATACGGTTGGGGAGTCCTGTGTGGTGCGTCGGGTGAGAATACGATTGGGCGGCACGGTCTTGGTATGCAGCATCGCCGTCGTCCTGGGGGCATGGATGGCGTCCTGCCGTCCCCAGGCGATTGAGAAGTACGACAAGGTCGACCGCGAGCCCAACATCAGTCCCGACTATACCGGGACGGTCATCCCCGCAAATGTCGCCCCGCTGAATTTCCAGATCCGTGAGGAGGGAAGTGCTTATCTCGTCACCATCCGTTCGGAGCGAGGCCGCCCCATAAGTCTCTCCAGCAAAACGGGGCAGATCCGCATCCCCGTCCGCCCATGGCACGCCCTGCTCGAAGCCAACCGGGGCCGCGACGTCTTTTTCGACATCTACGTCCGGGACGCAGACCACCAGTGGAGACGATTTCGCCCCATTGTCAATACCATCGCACAGGAAGACATCGACGGGACCCTCGTCTTCCGGCTCATGAAGCCCTTGTACAGTCTGTGGAAGAACATAGGCATCTACCAGCGCAACCTCGCCAACTACGACGTGTCTGTGGTCCTGCACGGCCGGTCGTTCGGCGGAGGCTGTCTGAACTGCCACAGCTTCGTGGGCAACGATCCCACGACCATGACCATCAGCCTACGGAGCAAAACCTACGGCAGCGACACACTCATGGCCCGCAACGGCTCCGTCGAGAGAATTGGCACCAAGTGGGGCTACGCGGCCTGGCACCCCAACGGGCAATTGGCCGTCTACTCGATCAATAGGGTAACGCAATTCTTCCACGCCGGCGGAATGGAGGTTCGCGATGTGGTGGACCTCGACTCGGCATTGGTATGCTATCGGATCGACAGCCCGAAAGCTGCCAGCCCGGAACCGTTAGCCGACAAGAACAGGCTGGAAACCTATCCGACGTGGTCCCCGGACGGCAAGTACCTCTACTTCTGCAGTGCGCCCATCCTGTGGAAAGATCGCAGCGCCTTGCCGCCTGAGAACTACGACAAGGTCAAGTACGATCTTCGACGCGTTGCCTATGACCTCGCCACAGACCAGTGGGGCCAGGTCGAGACCGTCCTTTCCGCCGACGAGACGAACCAGAGCATTTTGCTGCCCAGGATATCGCCGGATGGACGCTTCCTCGTCTTTTGTATGTGCCGGTATGGCTGCTTCCCCGTCTATCAGCCCAGCAGCGACCTCTACCTGATGGACCTCGCGACGAGGCAATATCGCAGGCTCGCGATCAACAGCGAGTTTTCCGAATCGTGGCACAGTTGGTCCAGCAACAGTCGGTGGATCGCATTCAGCAGCAAGCGCCAGGGCGGCCTGTTCACCCGAACCTATCTCAGCTACGTGGACAGCGAAGGGACGGTGCACAAGCCCTTCGTCCTGCCGCAACGCGACCCGGCCCACTACGATTCGTTGGTAGAGACCTATAGCGTTCCGGAGTTGGTCAAGGGACCAATACCGGTGAGAAAATCCTTGCTCGCCAAAGCCGCCCGCGCGAAGGCTTCCGTGACGCCGGTGATCGCCATCACGGGAGCGAGTCCGAAGGCGGCCCCGGCCGAGCCCTGGCAAGAACGCGAATAATCGGCTGCTCGTCGCGTGCCGATGAAGGCATAGAGAGAGTCTCGTGAGGCGTCGCCCCGAGCGAAGCCGGGAGATGCAAGAGCATGGTCGTCAGAGCGAAATGGCTCCTACAGAAGATGCCATGGCCCGGCAATCTGATCTTCTTCGTGCTGGCGTTTCTCTACTTCTGGCTGGTGGTCGAGCCGCACCTGATCTATCACTGCTTCGGCACGATCCTGCCCGACGCCCCGCAGTTCGCGACCGGATGGGCGTTCCTGAGAGACTCCCTCGCCACGCCGGGCGGACCGGCTGTCTACGTGTCGGGCTTTCTCTCTCTGGGCTATAGCAGCGCCTGGCTGGGGGCGGCCATCATCGTCCTGGCCGGCGTCTTACTCGCCGACCTTACCAGACGGCATCTCGTGAAGGCCGGTTTTGTGCACGCCTCCCTCCCGGCCGTATTGCCGGCGATTATGCTCTTCCTGGTCTACAGTCGCTACAAGCACCCTCTGACCGCTTGCCTGGCGGTGTCGCTGGGACTACTTCTGTCCCTGGCCTTTGAAAAGCTGCCGGTGCGCCGGCCCCTGGTGCGCATCCCCCTATGCTGCCTCATGGCGGTGGTCGGCTTCTGGCTTGGCGGCGGCGGAACAATGCTGGTCTTTGCGATTCTGGTTGTGCTCTCCGGGATTCTGGCTCGCAGGGACTGGACGACCGTCGCTGTCGCACTGCCGACCGGCGCTGTGATCGCCTGGATCCTTGCCGAATATGTGTTCCTGCTTCCCGCCCGCCAGGCGCTGCTCACACTCACGCCCTTGGCACCTGGACAGACGACCGGCATGACTGCCTTCCTGAAGGTCCTGATGTTCCTGCTGTATGGCTTCGTGCCTCTGGCCGTGCTGCTGACGCTCGTCGTCGGGAAAGTCTTCGCCGCGCACAGACAGAAGGCCGACCACCAATCGAAGAAGGTAAGGGGAAAGGAGAAGCACGCCGCACAACGCAAGAAACGCTCTCTGGCTTTCCTCGCAAAGCCGGCCCTGTCCGCCATGCCAATCGCACTCATGGCCCTGGGGCTGTACCTCGGCCGCGACGAACTCCGCAAACCCTATGTCCTGTCGAACTACTACTCGCGACAGAAGCAATGGGACAAGATTATCGAGCTCAGTCGCCGCCTGCCGAAGAACCGGAGCAACGTCTACGTCAACCACGACATCGTACGAGCCCTCTACCACACAGGCCGGCTCCCCTACGACATGTTCCGCTACCCGCAGATGCCGCAGGCGCTTCTGCTCACGCACGAACGCGGACAGTCCGATCTAACGCAGTTGAAGCTGAGTGACATCTTCCTGGAGCTGGGGCACATCAATATGGCCGAGAAGTTCGCCTCGGAACTGCTGTCTACGAAGGAATACTTCGGCGTCGCGCTCGAGGAGCTGGGGTGGATCAGCATCATCAAAGAACGCCCCGTCACGGCCCGGGTCTATCTGAAGGCCCTGAAGAGCAACCTGCTCTATCGTGAGCGGGCGGAATCCCTGCTCCACGGCCTGGACCACGGCTTCACGCCGGAGAAAACAGCCTACATCGACAGGATCCGCTCGTGCATGATCGACGAGCCGCTGCCAATAACCGGCGGCGAGCCGCTCGATGAGGCGCTGGCCCTCCTGCTGAAGCACAACCCCCGCAACAAGATGGCGTTTGAATATCTCATGGCGTGCTACCTGCTCACCGACCGCGTGGACATGATCGCGGCCAACGCACCCCGGCTCCGCAGCCTCGGCTATCGCGAAGTCCCGACGCTCTATCAGGAGGCCCTGGCCATCCACTGCGGATCCCTCGGCCGGCCGGTAGACCTGTCCGCCCTCGGCATCAGCGTCGAGACGATCCAGCGATATGAAACGTTCGTCCGGCTCGTAGGCGCCTTGCAGACCCCAAACCGCCAAGCCGTCCTCAACACCCTGGTCCGCGACTTCGGCACCAGCTACCTATTCTACTGCTCCTTCGGCCACACCGGCGCAGTTGCCGAGAAATGATTTCCCGGGCAGAACCCGGACGCCATAGAAATCTGCCATTGAATCCCGCGCTCCCGGAGGCCGAAGGCAGTGTCCCCCTAAAAATGGATCGTCGGGTGTTTCGGCGTCAGCCACAGCCAGGGCGCGAGGACGGCCATCAAGGGCAGGAACAAAAAGGGAACCACGACGGCGATGGGGTAGGCCCACCATCGAGGCGGGCGTGCGGCACGCTCGGCCGGAACGCAGTGCGCGGGCAGCCAGACCATCAGGCCGTAAACGAAGATCCACAGGGCGAAATTGCCCAGGTTCTGCGGCCCGAAGGAGATCGTCTCAGCCAGCAGGCCCGTGACGCCGAAGAGCAGGAAGACCGAGAACGGCGAGAATCGCCACCGGTATAGCAGAACCGCCCACCCGATGAACATCGGCACAAACACGACCACGCTGTGGTACAGCACAACGTCGAGGTAGTTGGCGGAGGCGGTGATATAGGCTTCGCCGACCTCCACGCCGAACAATGGCGCACAGTTGGTCATCGACGTCGTGATCGCCTCCTCCAGCAGCGCCAACAGCATGCAGCCCAGGACGAACTTGAGCGGCCACGGCAGCCGGATTCGAGCCGCCTGCCGGCACCAGAAATCGCGCCAGCGCCACATCGCCAACCCGCACCCACCAATCCAGAGCACGATCAGTCCCCACGCCATGCCGATGATCGCCCGCTCTACGGCGTTGCCCCAACAGGCGGCTAACACAAGCCCGGAGACCACCGCCATCCACCCAGCTAAGCCCACCACCAAAACCCGCCGCCACCTACCGCCTTTCATAGCAACACCACCCGACACCGTCAATCCCCGTCAGTTCTCCCGGTCTTGGTATCACTGTAGCCACTGGCGATCGAACAGTCGATGCCCGTGGACAACACCGATAATGGCGATCCTGTTCTCGTCCGGTATCTTGTCCAAATCAACTCAGCCATTTCGCCAGTCGGCTCTCTACTTCCTCGTGGCTCAGGGTTTTGCCATCCTCAATATCGCGCTCGCCCCGCTCAATGCACTCAAGGATGTAAAGATGGTACTGGATGTCCCTGAGGGTCGAATCGGCCGGCATTCGCGATATCACTTCACAGGCCTTCTGTTTGCTGGTCATAGGATACTCCTGGCTGCCGTGTACGATCCGCCCGTATGCTACAACATCCCCCACCCGCAGACGCACCAAACGGACCAGCGGCGACTAGATTCGGGCACGTACTTGGGCCAATCCCCTCCGAAGAAAGGACCTGACACCTTCGGTTCTGCAACATTTCTATCATCTAGTCTTCTCTGTCTCCACCGGCTCCCTCCTCTTGACCTTTTTCGCCTTCCCTCTCCTGATCTGACTGGTCACCTGCCGCTGCCATGTCCACAGCCACGAACTCGGGACTCTCAAGCAATTCAAGGATTGCAGAGGCTGGCACAACACTACACAGACCCGAATTCTCTTCAAATGTGATTCTCGGGCGTCCAGTCTGGGGGCTTACCGCCACATCGACGTAGTGCACACTATTCGAAACGAGACCGACAAGCCACTGCCCATGAAGCATGGATGACAAGAACATCGTAATATCCGTAGGGGCATAAACAACCGGACCACCGGAGTTGCCTGGGAATACGAATGCTTCAGCTAGGATTTTGTCTGGAGCAGCTCTGGCAACCATGCCACTACGCAAAATGGGCATGGCATATTCCTCAGACCTCAATCCCATCGGAAAACCAATAATAAAGAGGGGTGCGCCTGGCTCAATCCCCGGCTCCGTCAAGAAATGAGAGTATCGAATGAACTTGATATCTGAATCCCTCCCCTTATGAATCATTAGACGGCACGCTACATCCTGCATGGATGATTTGAACCATCCATGCGGTGAGTGTTGATTGACGGCCGCTTCCGTAATGAGGTCGCTCGCCCCTTCCTTTCGGTTGAGCCGGTACGCTAGATTGGCGTGTTGTTGCCCTTTCTTATCGAACACCACGTGCTTTGCCGTAATCATCGCAAGGTGTTTTCCCGCCGTCTCGACGAGAAACGCTGAGCCTATCGATTTCGGTTCCTTGTTGGGCTCAGCAACCTCGACAGACACCAAGGTCTTGAGCCAATCCGCATTGAATAGAGAAGTATGTCTTGCATCCTCCTCACCTGCCCAAAGCAATGAGGCAAACAGAGTGCAAACTAGAATCACAGGTATCTGTAAGCGACCGCATAATCCGATCCGCCTTCGTTGCACGAGTTCATTGCGCACCACCATTTTCGAACTCCAACAAGAAGATTCCGCGTTGCTTGATTCTCCCACAGCGCTGGGAGGCAGTCCCTATCTGCACCACATTCACTGTCCAATTGAGTACTCAAGGGGCTTCTCTATGTGGGTCCCAGAGATCTCCACGGAAAGAGGTCCTGTCACTACAAGCTTAAGCCGATGTATGACCGCTCCGATGGGTTGATAGATGAGAGAAGCCACTTTCCCTTCTTCAGTGATCTCGCACCTCTCCTGGCCAATTAGTACGCCAGCCTTTGCGCTGAAACTGACTATTTTCGGCTCCGCGCCCGTATCTGCGCGCACTCGAAAGGCGACCACGCCTGGCGGAACGAGTTTCGACTGGACGAATACAAAAGAGGCCTCGTACATGTCGCCCGCTCTCATCGTCGAAGGGGTACCCTTGAGGGATAGTACGGGAGGCTTCGCCATCTCGATTGTTTTCTCGAGATCCTCGCGAGTCTTACCAGCTTCATCAATCAATGTTGAAATAGAGCTCTCCGCTTGCTCCAATTTCTCTCGCGAGTCGTTGGCGGATGTTATGACGAAATCAAGCCTTTCCTTTTGCGAGTTAACCTCTTCTTTGATTTCCTCAAGGGCGCTGTCCTTCGCCTGCCGTATAGTCTCCATGCCCAAGCCGCCTGGCCCGGTCACTTTCGTGATGACATCATAGTTCGCAATAGCCAAGCCACCTACGATTGCCGTGCCCAGAATGATAGCGAGTGCCTTCTCATCAATCCTCTTGGTGACGTGAAGCCCTATGGCGATCGTAACGAGCGCCGAGGCAAGAGCAATTGCGATGGTAATCTTCATGTAACTACCTTTCCCGTCGCATACGGTACATAGCCCGCGAGTCCATAGGTCCATTGTAGGACCGGGCGAGTGGAGAGGCAAGGAAAAAGGTCATAAGTTATAAGTGATACCAACTGATGATTTCGCATTGACGATTGCGTACTCCTTTCGCGTGGTACGCGTCCTCCGCCTGCGCGGGAACGACAAGAGAGGTAGCCGAAGCGCGCCCTGCCACGGCAAGAATCCGTGCGAATCGGCGTCAATCCGTGTCCCGCAAAGGCTTATCCGCGTTCATCGGCGTTCATCCGCGGTTCCATTTCTCTCTGTGGCCTCAGTGCACTCTGTGGCGAATGGGTCTGGATTCCCGCCTTCGCGGGAATGACAAGAGAGGTGGCATTTGGCTGGTCGCTCTTGGCGGCGATGGCGTCATGGCACGCGGCGGGGTGGGGCGTAGGGCGGGGCTTCGGTCGGGTAGAATTCGGTGCGGAACATGGCGACCAGAGGATCGTTGAGATATTGTAGCGAGAAATATAGGTTTCCGTGGGCGCCCTGCTGCCGGCAGAGGCGATGCTGGGCGCGGATCAGGTCCAGGTCGCGCGTGACCGCGTTGCCGCCGGCGCGCTGGTAGATGGACAGGCCGGGGATGATCCGGCTCAGTTGTGGGTCGATGGTCTTCCATTCGGCGATCTGGCGGGTCAGCTCGCGCGTGTCTTCGGTATAGGCCATCGGGATCACGTAGTCGATGGTCCCTTCGCGCAGCCAGCGGGGCCAGTCCTGGTACGCCGCGTCGGCCGATTCGAGCGAGCAGAAGACGGCGGCCGTGACCTGGGCGTCCGGCTTGAGGCCCTTGGCCCGCCGATAGACGTCGCGGACCAGTTCGGTGACGCCCCCCTTGCGGAACTCGGCCCATTTGGCCATGCGGCGCTTCGACTGCACCAGATCGATTTGATGTTTGCCTTTGGGCACGAGCGGGCTGCGGCCGGTGGATTGAATGATGTCGTCGCGACGGAAATAGCGGCCGGTCCCGGCGAAACCGGTGACGCGCTGCATCGCCGCATGTTGCATGGATTTGACGGGGCCGTCGATGACCAGTAGCTTGCCGCCCTTGCGGACAAACTGTTCCAGGTTGTGTGCCGTGCTCTCAGGGATGACGTAGACCGCGGGCAAAACGACAACGCTGCGGGCAGACAGTTTGGCGATCTGTTCGGCTGGGATGAACTTGGGCGGATAACCCAGACGGGATAGAGAGACCCTCGCGGCTTCCAGCGACTTTGTTTCGTATTCGCGTCGATTGGCGGCGGTCGTTGTGATGTAGATGGACGAGCCGCTCGTTGCCCAGACGCCGAGCGCGAGCTTGACCGTCTCGGCCACCGCTGGCGGCATCTCGTCTTCCGCGTGCCAGTTCAGCAGCAATACCGTTCCCTCGCCGAGCTTGTTGAGAGCGATGGCCGGCGTGCCGTCGGAGAACTGCGCCAGGACTGTCGCCGTTGTTGGTTTGGCCAGGGGATTGGCCGAAACGCTCGCGACCGTCGGGAACTTCGTTCGACGCTCCTGTGTCATCGGCTCAAAGCCGTACCGGCGCGCGAAGGTCGTCTGGCAGTGCTCACAATAGCACTCGCGCGGGCCGTAGCGGATGTAGTCGAAGTGAACGCCGTCCACGTCGTACTTGCGCAGACACTCGATCATCAGATCGCTCTGGAAACGACGGACCTCGGGCTTGCCGAAGTCGTACCAGAAACCGCCGGCGCCTGCATCGACGGCCCAGTCCGGGTGCCTGTCCAGCACGTGGCGGACCTGCGAGGAGCCGTACGAGCCGTTGACGAACCAGGCGTGCACCTGGATGCCGCGCTTGTGGCACTGCGCGATCATGTACCCCAGCGGATCGTAGCCGGCCTGGATTCCCTCGCCCAGCGGGCACCGGTCGCTCTGAAAGAACGCCTGACCGCCCCAGTACCACACGAGAATGAAGACCGCGTTGAGGTTGGCGCGATCCACTTTCGCGACCAGGGCATCGGCCTCGGCCGACGTTTTGATCTGCACGCCGTGCATCCAGACGCCGCGCAGTTCCGGGCGCTGCACGCCCCCGAACCCGCAAGGCGCCAGCCACAACAGAATCGACAGCATGAGACAGACTCTCATCGAACGTCTCCGATTGTATCAGGCTTTCTGTCTGTCGAACGGTTTGCAGAAAAGATAGCAGGTTCGCAACGACATGGCGAGACGTTTTGCCTGGGCGGCCGGTTTAGGGCGGAAACTGCGTTGCCGCCGGACAGGACGGCGGGCTCAGTGCCCATGCGGGCAATCGCCCGTGTACCACCATTCGGGCACATCATCGCCCGTGGTCTCCTGGTGCACGGAAACGTGGCCGTCCAGCCAGAGGATATTGGCCCGCCCCTCGGTCCTGAACTCATCGTTGGCTCGAATGTTGTGGCGGAAGATGCCGCGATAGAAACTGGAGCGATGGCCCCCCTGGCGATAGTGCTTGAGGTTCATCGTGCCGGGCCCGTCGTTGTGGAACATGTCGTTGCTGCCCTGCTCAATCCTCGGCTCGACGTGATCGTGGGCGACGATGAACTGAGCCTGGTGCTTGATCACGCTGAGATTGCGCACGGCGTCCGGATCGGAGTCGCCCTCCTTGTAGTAGAAGTAGTAGTTGAGGCTGAAGGCGGCATCGTAGATCAGCTTCGGATTCACATCGTAGATCAGTTCCGCCACCGCGCGGTAGCTCGGACAACCGAAGACCTTCGGGTCCTTGACGTAACGCGCGTAGGCGACGCCCCAGTAGGCCTCCCCATCGGTGGTCGAACGAAGGTTCCCCGCGTTGTCGTACCAGAAGAAGCCGTTGGTGCGACGCGAATTGAGGGGCAGGAAGTTGTTGTCCTCCAAGAACAGGTTCAGCCCCAGACCCACGTTGCGCAGGTTGGACCGGCACACCAGCTCACGGGCGCTCTCCTTGGCCTTCTGCAAAGACGGCATGAGAATCGCCATCAGCAGCGCGATAATGGCAATCACCACCAGAAGCTCGATCAGGGTAAACGCTCTCAAATGACGCGCCATGGCATTCCTCCACTTCACCAAAGCCGACAAACCCTGCGCGGATCACAAGTCCACCGTTATTGTACGTCAAGAGAACCCGCGCAGGCAACCGCAAAAAGGCTGCGAATTCCTTCGGAAATGAAGGGGAGTTACCGACCTTGACTCTGGGGCAGATCAGACTTCGCGCCCCAGGCCGCAACGTCAGTCACATGCGACACCCTTGATCAGGGGTGCTTTTTCAGGGGATCGTACCAGCGTTTGAGCACGCCCTCTCCGGTCGTCTCTTTGAGGATACTCACGTGCCCGTCCAGCCAAAGGATATTCAGACTTCCTCCCGTCTCGAAATCGTCCCGGTTCCGGATATTGTGCCGAAAAATCCCGCGATACCAGTTCTCCCGGCCGCCGCCCTTCCGATAGTGCGTCAGGTTCGTGCCATTGGGGCTCGGGAAGAGCATGTCCGAGTTGCCGGATGCATTCCCGTTCTCGATCCTCGGCTCCATGTGGTCGTGCGAGACGATGATCTCCGAATGGTGCGGAAGCCGAACGGTGTTCTCATAGCTGAGCCAACCGTTTATGGCAAACGCTGACACGTAAATGAGCTTATAATCACTGCCATACAGCATGTCCTTCGCCAGCATCTCACAGAAGTTGCGAAAGGCCGCACAACCGAAAAGCTTTCTCTCTTTGACATAGTTCAAATAGGCAATGCCCCAATACGCCATATCATCGCTCGCCTCCAGCGGCCTTCCGGCGGCATCCCACCACAAGTGACCATTGCTCTTGCCGCTATCAGCCGTAACGGGCGGACGAGCGTTCAGATTGCGCGTGTACGTGTTGGGCATGATGAAGTCGTTGTCCTGCAGATACATGAGGACGCCGACGCCGATCCCCTTGAGATTCGCCCGACAGGCCGTATCCTTGGCCTGCTCCTTGACTCGGCTCAGGGCGGGCATCAGAATCGCCATCAAAACGGCGATAATCGCAATCACTACAAGCAGCTCGATGAGGGTAAACGCTGTCAAACGACGTGCCATGCTACTCTCCGGTCTCTTCATCAAAAGAATCTCAACCACCGGTACAAGATGCCACCCATCAGGCCGCACCATCTTGGATTATAGTGCATCCTCGAGACATCCGCAACCCGCCAAGAGAAAATCTCCAGACGGCGTCGTGACATGTCTTCGCCACATCGGCCCTCGTACCTGCGGGCGGCTACTCCTTCTTGCCCGACGATTCCGCCGGGAGAACCGGAGTACCCTGCCACACACCGCCCGTCTGGACAAGGGCGGAGGTCACGTACAATTGGAGCGGCTGACCTTTCACCGTCGTTTCGAGCAGCAGATCCTCGTGCTTTTGCCGGGACCACTGGAATGGCACCGTCTGAACGTCCAGACGGTCGGGCAGGCCAGACGTATCGAGCAGCCCGATTCCCTCGGTGCGGTACCCGGTGGCCTCGACGGTCAGATCAACATCGAGCTTCTTGCCGTCAACGGTGACAGATCCCGCCAAGGTGAATTGCTCGCCTCTACCGCCGAGCAGATCGTCCGGCGTGGTCGGGAATGACAAGCTTTGCGGGTCGATTTCGTAGGCGCCCCTCGGCGTCGTCGAGTCAAAGAGGGCGGAAATCGAAAGCAGAATCGGGATTTCCGTTCCGCCGGAATCCTCGACCATGATCGTCGCCGTACGCTCCAGCGGCTCGCTCTCTACGTGACATTCGGTGAGGATGACCGTCATGGACGCCAGATCGACAACCATGCCCATCTGGCCGACCGCGGGAGCGAATAGGAGATCCGGCGAATCGATCCCGGCCTCCTTGCCGTCGAGATAGGCTTTCAAACGAATCTCATACAATGCGTCGTCCGGGCCCCCCACGAACTCGTAGGCCACAGGTTCTTCATCAACAGGGGGTTCCGGCGTTTCCGGGGGCTCCGGCTTGCCGGGCTCGTCGCCGGCAGGCCCCTCCAGGGCGTACCAGGCCGTGCCTTCGTGCGTCCAGACGTGGGAGTACTCGTCGATCAGCTTGTTTTTCTCCGCCTCGCTGATCGTATAGAAATGCGCGTGGCTCGTGTCGGACCAGAAACGATGGACCGGCTTGGCCTCCTGCGGCTCCTGGCCCTCGGGATGCGCGTAGAAGACCTGACCTTCAAATGTCCAGACCTCGGCATACTCCGTGATCAGCTTATCCCGCTCGGCCTCGCTGATCGTGTAGAAATGGGCCATATTCTTGTCCGACCAGAAGCGGTAGACGGGCATCAGATTCGGCTCCGTGTCCCGTGCATAGGCGTAATAGGCTATTCCTTCGAAGACCCAGACATGCGAGTACTGCTCGATGAGCTTGGCCTTCTCGCTTTCGCGACTGGTGAAGAAGTGTTTGCCCGTCTCGGCGGACCAGAAACGATAGACGGGCACGAGGCTCTGAAACTCGTAGGCGCCAATGTCCACGGCCCCGTCGGCAACGCGGGCATTGCCGTCCAGATCGGTCTCTTCCAGCTCAGCCACATGGTTCGGATCGCCCGCATTGATGCACGGCGCATCGGCCTGCAAACGATAATCCCCCATAACCCAGAGGGCATTGGGATCGGTCGGCGCGACGGCCACGTTGGCATCATGGATATGCACCCAGGCCCCCGGTCGGATAAACAACGGGTCCGCGGAGACATTGCCCTGGGCCGCGACACAAACCTCGTCTGCGATATCGCAGTAGAACAGACTCTTGCAGTCCTGCCCGGCAATCTGATCCGTGGCATTGTTCCAAAGAATCGAATTGGCCACCATCGTCATGGACGTGCAGAAGATGCCCGCCCCGAGACCAACGGAAGGTGCGGACGGACTCTTGATGTCGCTATCGCTCTCATGCACGACATTGTCCACGACCGTGCAGAGCTGGACAAACCCCGAATAACACCAGATCCCGCCCCCATTGCCATGGACGCCCGATCCGAGTAATTCGGCAGCGCCTCCCTTGCCGCCCTGATTCCCGGCGACAAGACTGTTGGCCATCTCCAGCGAATCACAATAGACGCCGCCGCCGTCTCCCCCTCGGCCACCGGTGTCCTTGAGTCCCAGATCGGAGTCCGCGCCGTTACCGGCCATGTTGCCGGTGATAGCACATCCCTCGACAACGGCCATGTCGGCGTAGAGTCCGCCGCCATGTCCGCCCCGCCCGTTCGGGGTCCCCTGCCCGCCGTTGCCGGCTGTATTGCCCGTGATGGTGGAAGCCAACACGCCAAGAGTGGAGTCCACCGAATAGATCCCCCCGCCGTTGCCACCGGCGCCGCCCTGGCGATCCGCCGAGGCAGCCCCATCGCCGGCAGCGTTGTCGACGATCAGGCAGTCCACCACCTCCACCAGGGAGCTTTCACAGTAGAGGCCCCCGCCGGGACCGCCGTTGACGTCAGCGTTCTCATCGCCGTCCAGTGCGGCATTGTCGAGGATTCGGCAGTTCATCAGACTGAGCGTACTGTTCAGGCAGAAGACGGCACCACCGACCGGGGCTAGTCCGTTCGTGATCGTCAGGCCGGAGATCGTGGTGCCGTTGCAGCTCACCACATAGAACCCTCGATGCGGCTCCTTCGCCGTGCCCCCGCAGTCGATGACCGTTGTCTCGACGATATTGGGATCGAGCGGATCGGAACCCGTGATGGTGACTGCCTTGCCCTGCAAATCGATATCGCAGTTGCCCGCCCCGGCGTAGGTGCCCGGGTTCAGGACGATGGTATCGCCATCGAGAGCCGCTTCCACCGCCGATTGGATAGTCCGAAAGTCGGCGAGCCCGCCATTGTCGACCTGCAACACGGCCGCAGGAGCGGCAGCAGAAAAACCCATTAGGCATGCAAATACAAAGAGAAAACGCCCGTAGCAATGCACGGATTTCATCATGATCCTCCTCAATTCTTTCCTGTTTTACCAGAACCACCCAATTATACCAAAACACGTCCCCCCCTGTCCAGACATTCCTGGGGTCGGAACCGACCTTCAGGGCCCCCCAGGGCCGTCCCTCCCAAGTGCCCCCCTCCGAACCGGCCGTGCCAATACGAATCCGAAGCCGACACGAAATCCTCACAGCCTATCCGGCGGCCCGCACGCCACCTGAGGAAAGACGGACGGGAGCCAAACCGCCCCACCTCTTAGAAGAGATCTTGAGGCGATGAAGGCTGGTTGACACCGATCCACTGGCTCTTTCCTCGCCCCCCGATTCCGGCCTTCCCCGCCAACTTCGCGAGTAGTGACGACCATCGTCTCACATACGATAATCGCAGGGGAAGAACATCCCGGGCTGTTTGACCAGCTACGCGAACGCCGGGGACCTACTGGGAGGATGCGCCCGCGGTTAGGGAGGCCAGCGCCTTGCGCAAGACCGGCCGGAGCGACTTCGTCCAGGCGGCGTAGCCGTCGCTGTTGAGGTGGAGCCTGTCCTTGAGGAATAGATCGTCCTGGGGCCTGCCGTCCCGGTCAAGAAGAGGTGCGGCCAAATCGGCGAAGAACAGGCGGGCGTCCTTCTCGCAAGACGCCTTCACAAGCTCGTTCGCCTTGTTCATCTCAGGCCAGAGAGACCAACGACTGCCGCTGGGTTTGATCGTGATGAAGATGATCCGGGTACGAGGGAGCCGCGCGTGCATGAGGCCGACGAACCTCGAATAGTCGTCGAGAACGCGCTGGGCCGACTTACCGCCGGCAACGTCGTTGTCGCCGGCGTAGAAGACAATCAGCTTCGGCTTGTACGGCAGGACGATACGCTCGGCGAAATGAATGACATCGGAGATGTGCGAGCCTCCGAAGCCACGATTGACCACAGGTAGATTGGGGAAAGATTCGTGCGTCCGCCACATGCGGATGCTGGAGCTGCCTACGAACAGAATCGGCTCGGCGGGAACCGCGTTCTTGCTATCCCATTCCGCGAACTCCTTGATCTCACCCGCAAACCGATTCGGATCCGGGTCCGCCGCCGGCTCGGCCACGACCGCTTCCGTCAACACACAAGACACAACGAGCAACAGCAGGACTCTTTTCAAAAGCACGGGCTTGCCCCTTCCAATACTACCCTTCCATCGGATCGGCCGAGAGACTCGTGAACTGGCTCAAATGATAGCCGAAAGAAGCCGCATGGGCAACCGCGCAAGAAGCCGGCGTGTCAATCCTCATGGCGACTGCCCGCAGGCAGCGAAGTCGGCGTCGTTGCCGGCCGGCCTGTCTCGCACAGCAAGAACGGCACATTCTACAGAATGCGGCCAGTCGCGCCGAACTCATTCCAGGCCGCGTTTCTTCAGCGTCACGCTGACCCCGCCTCCCTGACTGTAGAAGATGGTCTCCAGGTCCGGGTTGGTGGTGATGGCTTCGATATACCCCGGGTCGGCCATGCGCGGGCTGATATTGTGCGCGATGACCAGACCGCCCGGCCGCATCTTCGGCAGCAGCTTGTTCAGGTAATCGGTGTAGCCCTCCTTGTCGGCATCGACAAAGACGATGTCGACGGGCCCCTTGACCTCGGCAACCTTCTCGTGGGCATCGCCTTCAACCAGGGTGACAAGGCCATCGACACCAGCCTTCTTGAAGTTCTCACGAGCCAGCGAAGCCCGACGAGCGTCGATCTCGAACGTGGTGAGCTTACCGCCCGTAGCCTTCAGGGCCAGGCTTTGCCAGATCCCCGAATAGCCATTCGATGTGCCGATCTCGACGATGTGTTTGGCGCCGACCGCTTCGGCGAGAAGCCGCAAGAGCCGACCGTCAGCCACCGGGACATTCATCATGCCTCTCCGCTGGTTGGCGTCCATCTCGTCCAGCACGGCCAGGATCTTCTTCTCCGCTTCGTTCCCACCCATCGGGGGCTTGCTCATGGAAGATTGCCCGCCCTGGGGGCCCATTCTGCCGCCGGGACGACGCATCCCTTCAGGCAGACCACCGGGCCGGCCCTGGAACTGCTGCCGTCGCTCCCTCATCTGCCCGATCAGCTCGCCGATCCTGTCCATATTCTTCTGTTCGTAGGCCTGTTCCAGATCATCGAACCACTGCCCCATCGGTCCGCCCATCGGACGGCGTCCGCCGCCAGGGCCCGGCTGGGCCACGAGCAGCCCGACAGCGAGCAACAACGTGATACCTGCCAAACCAACCATCGCCTTCTTCGACATTGCCGGCTCCTTTCAGAATCCCCTGTCGTACAATCCTGTGCCATCCGGATGTCCTTCCGCACGGATAGCGGCTCTCTTTTACATAGTGGCTTGTCTCGTGCGACGGTTACGGAAAACCGTGGCTCTTCTTCGCTTGAGAGGCAAGTTGCAGAAGGCACGGCGCGATCATTCCATGGGAATGCGCCCACGGCTCCACTCCTGCAGGCGCCTGAGCTGTCGGGTGCCGCGCAGGTAGTAAGCTTCGTCGAGGGATGAAAGGTGCTGTTGCCGCAATTCGTCGCGGACCGTCTGCCAACCATCGGGAGTACGTACCAACTTCATCTGCTCCATGATCCCACACAACTCATCGGCAATGAGCTGATGACCTTCGATGCTCGGATGGACGTGGTCCGGCAGCCACTCCTCGCCCGGGATCCCTCCCGGCGTGCGCCGCTCAATGAGCGACCGGACGTCCACCAGCGGTATATGGCCGCCTGCGGCGATCTCCAGGACCACGTCGTGCATCGGCTCCAGCATCCGCAAGGGACACACATCCTCCTCTTTCGCCTTCAGGAACCACTTCTTCGCTTCAGCGAACCGGCCCAATCGCCCGTAGCACGCGCCGATCTGATACAACAAGGCGGCATAGCGGCTATCGATCGCGATCGCCTGCTTGAGAAGCTCGATCTTGCCGTAGGTATCCGCCCAATCCAGTTCGCTGGCTCGCCCAATCAGATCCATCACCCGCTGCCTCTGCTCCTGCGACAAGTCGGCCTGAAACTCCGATTTGAACGGCGGACAATCCTTTAAGTTGGAGACCGGATTCACGAGAATAACCGGTGCCTTCGCCTCGCGGCACATGCGGACCATGGTTTCGAGATTGTGCCGGAAGTGCTCGATGGTACCGTGCCGCCACACAGTGTCGCGATGGTACGATTCCAGACCCTTTTCCATATCCAGCTTCGTCCGCACGTCCGCGGACAGCACAGTCCTTCGAGAGTGACGAAGGCGGCGATGGAAGAGCCAGTGGTCGGCCAGACTGTAGCTGCGCAAGTTGAGCAGCAGACGATGCAGCCGGATCAGCCCACGTGGGGCGTGCTTGAGTCGGCCGTAGCTCACTTCTTCGAGAAATTCGTTGTGCCCCGTAAAGATGATGAACAGGTCCGGCTCGTGCTGAAGCAGCTCCTCCAGGATCGGCACGAGGCGATAGCTGGCATAAGAGATGCCGCCGCAGTTGACGACTTCCCAGTCTGTCTTCGGCTGTGCCGCACGCAGGTTGAGCTGCAGCCAGGTCGTAAGGGAGGTCTCCACGGAATACGGTCGGCCCTGCACGGTCGAGCCGCCGAGACAGAAGATGCGAAACGCCCGCGCGCCCTTGACCGCGGCGAACGACTGCCGGCAAAAGGCGGCCAGACGTTCTTCCGCCGTCTCGAAGTGCGTGCCCGATGCATTGAGAGCGAAGAGCGGATGCAGGCCTGTGAACGAGACGTAGGGGTCCTCCGGATCGACGGGCGGGGCCGGGACGCACAATCGCGTCACAGCCTCAACCATGACCAGAGGCGAAAGGACCACGAGCGCGGCGGCAAGATGGAACGCGATGATACGCAACCGCATCCGTCGCCCGCGCACGTTCCGGCGTATGAACTGGCCTGTCTCCATCGTGCCCATCCTATCAAATCTTGCGCCGTTGTTCACCCGTGACACGGTCGCCGCGATGTGATATGTATGAAACGCATCAAGAGTGGTTCGCCCAAGGCATATAGTCGCCGGGGCGGGGGCCGGTAGATAAGGAGGACTGCGATGCAGATGAATCGTCGTGAATTTCTGCGAGTCGCCGGAGCCGGAGCGTGTCTGGCCGCCGCGAGAGAATTGTCCTTACTCGGAGCGGCCCGATCGGACAAGCCAAACATCATCCTGTGCATGGCCGACGATCAGGGCTGGGGCGATATGGCCTACAACGGTCACCCCGGCGTGAAGACCCCGAATTTCGATGCTATGGCCGCCGAGGCGCTGCGTTTCGACCGCTTCTACGCTGCCGCACCGGTCTGCTCGCCGACGCGCGGCAGCGTCATGACGGGCCGACACCCGAACCGTTTCGGCTGCTTCAAGTGGGGCCACTCGATCCGACCGCAGGAGATCACCGTCGCCGAGGCCCTCAAGACCGCCGGATACGTCACAGGTCATTTCGGCAAGTGGCACCTCGGCTCGGTGGTCAAGGGCAGTCCCGTCAATCCGGGCGCCAAGGGGTTCGACGAATGGTTCTCGGCGCCGAACTTCTTCGATAACGATCCGATCATGAGCCGCAAAGGCACCGCCGTTCCGGTACCAGGGGAAAGCTCGATGATCACGGTAGATGCCGCGCTCGAATTCATCCGCAAGCAAGCCGGCTCGGCGCAGCCGTTCCTCGCCGTCGTCTGGTTCGGCTCACCGCACAACCCCCACGAAGCAATCGAACGGGACCGCAAGCTCTACGAGGACCAGCCCCAGAAGCTTCAGCACTTCTACGGCGAGATCACCGGCATGGACCGCGCGTTCGGAAAGCTCCGAAAGGAGCTGCGCTCGCTTGGCATCCACAAGAACACGATCCTGTGGTATTGCAGCGATAACGGCGGCCTGCCCGGCCTGGGCACGACCGGCGGCCGTGGCAACAAGGGGCAAATCTACGAGGGTGGCCTGCGCGTGCCCGCCATCCTCGAATGGCCCGCTCGCCTTCACCGTCCGCGAACGACGGACGTTCCGTGCAACACATCCGACATCTATCCGACCCTGCTTGAAATCGTCGGCGTCCGGATGGACAGGCAACCGCCGCTGGACGGCGTCAGCCTCGCGCCGCTGATTGACGGCCGAATGAAGGCCCGCCCGAAACCGATGGGCTTCTGGCACGACCGGACACCCGGCATCCGCACGCCGAGTAAGGAATGGATGGCCAGCCTGTACGAGGCCCAGCAGGCCGGCAAGGAGATTGATGACCCGTCCCGCCTGCGTCTCGACGCCGCCGAGATCACGAAGCAGTATCCCGAGGACAGCTTCCCCGGCCACGCCGCCTGGCTCGACTGGCCCTGGAAACTCCACCGAATCGAGAAGAATGACAAGGTCAAGTACGAACTGTACAATCTCGCCGACGATCCGCGGGAGGGCAGAAACCGGATGCCCCAGAACGCCGGACGAGCCGACGCCATGAAGACCGAACTCGAAGTCTGGCTCAAGTCCGTCGTCCGGAGTCTCAATGGGGCAGATTACCGGCAGGCCCATTGACCGGAGTGAATTCGACGCCACCTTTCGGCAATTCGGGTGGTCCTGAGAGAGGAGTATCATTCCACGACGAACGACGACAGCAGCACTTTGGATTGTGTTGCTCGTGCAGGCATGGCCAGCTTCGCTGTGTTACGGCCGGCAAGCGCAGCCGGAGCAGTGGCTCCGCGACGGCGAACTCGGCCCCACGCCCAAACGCGTGTCCGATGCGCTGCCGCTCTCGGACCAGAACAACGCGGGAGACTGGACGCCCTATGAGCCCATGACGGACGAATTCAACGGCGCGACGCTCGATCCGGACAAGTGGTGGCCCAAAAACCCGGGTTGGCTCGGTCGGCAGCCGGCGTATTTCTGGCCGAGCAATGTCAAAGTCGCCGACGGTGGCCTGCACCTGACCATGCGCAAACAGGAAGTGCCGGAGATGCCGAAGGATCGCGGCTATCACACGTACACCTCCGCCGCCGTGCAGAGCAAGACCCGCGTCCTGTACGGCTACTTCGAGATCAGGGCCCGCCCGATGAAGTCCCACGGCTCCAGCTCGTTCTGGTTCTACCACAGCACACCCGAGCAGTGGACCGAGATCGACGTCTTTGAGATCGGCGGCGGCGCGCCGGGCTTCGAGCGCAAGTACAACATGAACGCGCACGTATTTCGCACGCCGACCGAGAAAGAGCATTGGTCCTCACACGGTGAATGGATCGCGCCGTGGGACTTAGCGAACAATTACCACGTCTACGGGCTGGCTTGGGACGCGAGCAGAATCGAATGGTATATCGACGGGGTGCTCGTCCGATGGCTGGAGAACACGCACTGGCGCCAGCCGCTGACGCCGAACTTCGACAGCGAAACGATGCCCAAGTGGTTCGGCCTGCCGAATGACAGCGATTTGCCATCCACCTACGACATTGACTATGTCAGGGTATGGAAGAAACGCGACGCGCGAGAGACGGTCGAACGGCTGAATCGTATCACCGAGCGGATGAAGGCGGTCTTCGCCGAGAACCCCGGCATGATCGGGCATACGATGAAGGCGTACGGATACGCTCGCGATATTCAGCACGTTGAAGGCGGCGATGCGTTCACGATCGCGGCGGCGGCGCTGCTCCACGACATCGGCATTCCGAAGGCAAAGCAGGTGCACGGCTCAAGTGCGGGCCGGTATCAGGAAATGGAAGGGCCGCCCATCGCCAGAGAGATCCTGACCGGCCTTGGCGTGAAACCGCAGAAGATCGATCACATCTGTCGCATCATCGCCAATCACCACAGCGCCAAAGACAAGGATACGATCGACACGGTCGAGTTCCAGGCCGTCTGGGATGCCGACTGGATGGTCAACTTCCCCGGCAGACACGGGCAAAAACTCGGTGAGGAGCAACGGCGGATCATCGAGGAGACCTTCAAGACCCAGCACGGCAAGTACATCGCGCGAAATCTGTTCCTGAGATGACGATACGCGTGATGGAGGGGATCGCCGTTCGCGCCGTCGGAGAGACACATCGCTCTCATTCGTGTCGCAGAGCGATGATCGGGTCCACCTTGGCGGCGTGCATCGCCGGGTAGAGGCCGAAGAGGATGCCGATGGCCATGCTGATAAACAGCGGCAGCAGGATGCCGTTCAGCGTGACGACGGTGGCCATGCCGGAGAAATGCGTGATCAACAGCGGGATGAGCATGCCCAGCCCAAGACCGATCAAACCGCCGATCATGGAGAGCACCACCGTTTCGATGAGAAACTGAACAATGATCTGCCTGCGCTTGGCCCCGATGGCCCGACGGATGCCGATCTCGCGCGTACGCTCGGTTACCGAGGCGAGCATGATGTTCATGATGCCGATGCCACCGACGAGCAGGCTGATGCCGGCGATGGAGCCCAGGACGACATTGAACCTTCGCTTGGTGGACTCCGTCTGCTTGAGCAGCGCCAGAGGGACGCTGACGGCGTAATCCTTCTTCTCGTGGTATCTTCTGAGCATGCCCTCGATGGCCGCTGCGGTGGCCTCGACGTGGTCCGTGTCGTCCGTCTGGAGGATGATCTGGTGCAACTCGACCTTCTCTCGCTGGAAGGAGCCTGAGGTCATCTTCGTGAAGATGTCGCCGAAGTAGTGACGTGCCACTTCAATGGGAATGTACACGTCCACCTCCTGGTCCGGTATCTGAATGTTGCCTGCCTGGCCGCTCTCGCTCCGAACGATCCCGACAACCTCAAAGGTATCGCCGCCGATGCGGATCGTCTGACCGATGGTTCCCTCCGTCGCCAGCAGCTTCCGGGCCCCGAACTCCGTGAGGATCGCCACAGGGGCCTGCCTCGACTGGTCAGAGGGCAGAATCACTCGTCCCGCGAGCACCTCCCGCGGCACAAGCTTGAACCATTGCGGCGTCGTGCCGACGACACGGAGCTCCAATTGCCGCTCGCGCAGCCGGGAATCCCGGCGGATCAGTTTCACAGGGGCTGTCTGTGTGATTGTCCTGAAGCACTGCATGATGCGGGTGTAATCATCATAGGTCAATCCGTACACGCTCATGGACCTGCGCGAGGTGTTGGCCACCTCGTCTTCCACCGGCTTCATGGACGAGATGATGACGTTGGTGCTGCCCAGCTTTCGGATCTGCTCCAGCGCCTCCTTGCTGGCGCCCTCGCCAACGGAGAGCATGGCCACCACGCTGCCCACGCCGAACACCACGCCCAGCATAGTCAGGAACGAGCGCAGTTTGTGCAGCAGGAGGTTCTCAATCCCCAGCCGCACATTCCTTACGATGGTCGTCTGTCTCATCGGCACACACCTCAATCAGGACTAGCCAACGCGTGCACCTCTCGTCCCGCCCTCATTGCACCGTATCCAAGCGCGGCGAAACCCTCTGATCAACGGCTTTTCCAAGCCCCCTCACTCACTCATGTCGCAAAGCGACAATCGGGTCCACCCTGGCGGCGTGCATGGCCGGATATAGCCCGAAGAGAATCCCGATCCCCATGCTGATGAACAGCGGCAACAGAATCCCATTCAGAGTCAGGACGGTAGCCATGCCGGAGAAATGGGTAATGAGAAGCGGAATGAGCGCACCGAGTCCGAGCCCGATCAGACCGCCCATAGTGGAAAGCACCACGGTCTCGATGAGAAACTGGGAAATGATCTGCCCGCGCTTGGCGCCGATGGCCCGACGGATGCCGATCTCCCGCGTACGCTCGGTCACCGACGCGAGCATGATGTTCATGATCCCGATGCCGCCGACCAGCAGACTGATGCCCGCAATGGAACCCAGGACGATGTTAAACCGGCGTTTGGTCGCCTCCGCCTGCTTGAGAAGCGCCAAAGGAACGCTGATGGCGTAGTCCTTCTTCTTGTGGAATCGGCCAAGCATGCTCTCAATCGCGGCGGCCGTGGCTTCCGCACGTTTCGGATCCTCCACCTGGAGGATGACCTGGTGCAGCTCAACCTTCTCTCGTTCAAAGCCCCCCGAGGACCGTTTCGAGAAGATGTCGCCGAAGTATTGGCGCGCCACCTCGATGGGAATATATACATCCACCTCCTGGTCGGGGATTTGGATGTTGCCCGCCTGGCCACTCTCCTCGCTCTTGACGATCCCGACCACCTCGAAGGAATCGCCGCCAATGGTAATCGTCTGGCCGATCGTGTTCTCGGTCGCCAGGATCTTCCGCGCCCCAAATTCGGTAAGCACAGCCACTGGAGACAAGCCCTTCTGGTCGCTCGGCACAAGTACGCGGCCGGCGAGCACGTCGCGGGGCACGAGATCGAACCATTGCGGCGTCGTGCCAACCACCCGAAGCTCCATCGCCCGCTCGCGCAGACGGGAATCCTTCCGCATCAGTTTCACCGGGGCCGTCTGCCGAATGCCGCCGTAGCTATGCATCATGCGCGCGTAGTCGTCGTACGTCAGTCCGAAGATGCTCATGTGCGAATGCTGCGTGCTGGCCATCTCATCTTCCACAGGCTTGGTCGACGAGACAATGATGTTGTTGCTGCCTAATTTGCGGATCTGCTCCAGAGCCTCCTTGCTGGCCCCTTCTCCAACGGAAAGCATGGCCACAACACTGCCCACGCCGAAGACAACGCCCAGCATCGTCAGAAAGGAGCGCAGCTTGTGCAGCAGGAGGTTCTCAATCCCCAGCCAGATGTTTCTAGTGATTCTCGTCTGTTGCATGTCCATTCGACTCGATTCTGTCGATGAGACCATCCTTCATGTGCAGCTTGTTCTGCGCATGGTCGGCGATGTCTGCCTCGTGCGTCACCATGATGATGGTCTTGCCTTCTTCATTGAGCTTGTCGAGCAGTTCGAGGATTTGTTCGCCCGTGGCCGTATCGAGGTTTCCCGTCGGCTCATCGGCGAAAATAAGCTGCGGATCATTGGCCAGGGCGCGGGCGATGGCGACTCGCTGCATTTGCCCGCCGGAAAGCTCGGTCGGCCGGTGGCTCAGTCGATCGCCCAGACCGACCTCCTCCGCCAGCTCTTTCGCACGCCGGGCGCTTTCGACAGCATCCCAGCCGAGGTAGTAGAGGGGCAGCTCGATGTTCCGCTGCACCGTCAGTTGGGGGATCAGATTGAAACTCTGAAAGATGAAGCCCAGGTACCGGAGCCGAAACTCGCTGAGCGAGTCGTCATCAAGCTGGCTGACGTCCTTGCCGTCGAGGTAGTACCGGCCGGAAGTGAGGCGGTCCAGGCAGCCGAGAATGTTCATCATCGTGCTCTTGCCCGAACCGCTCGGCCCCATGATCGCCCAGAAGCTGCCCTTCTTGAACGAAACACTGACGCCCGCCAGAGCATGAACCTCCTCCATACCCATCTGGTAGATCTTATGGGCGCTCTCCAGCCTGACAATATCCTGAGACGATGGCTCCGTCGCGTGGTCGATCATCTACGGGTTCCCCTGCGACTGATTCCGCTCGCTTCGGCGCGGCTGTCCGGAGCCCCGACCTTCCCCCCTATTGCGGCCCTGTCCAGGACCTCGGCCTTCACCAGGAGGCTGGCCCTGGCCGGGACCACGCCCCGTTCCCTGGAACCGCTCCCGCAGCTTCTGTCGCTCCTCGGGCGACATATTCTCAAACCGCTGCCTCATCTTCTCCATCTCCGCTTGCCGCTCCTCCTCCGACATGTTCTCAAAGCGTCTCCTCATCTGCTCCATTTGCCCCGCGTCCGGTAGTCCCGGGCCTTCTCCCGATGGCTGACCGGGACCGGCTTCGGCAGAAACATCCGGCCCAATGGCCGGGCTGCCGTTGGCCTTCTGCAACTTCTCGCTGATCTGCGCCTTCATCTCGTCGGAAGCATCGGCGGCCTCAGAGGCCTTGAAATCAATGCCCCTGGCCATCGCATCCACCGCAGCCGACTTCAACGGCGGCTCCAACAGAACCTCTTCCCCTTCCCGCAAACCGCTGATGATACGAATATAGACGAGATCGTCCAGCCCCACCTCGACCTCACGAGGCTCGGCCGTTCCATTGGACAGTACGTAAACGGTCGGCTTGCCCCCAACCCGCAAAACAGCATGCACTGGAACATACAGAGCATCCTTGTGCTGCTCGACGATGATCTCAGCTTTGCAGCTCATGCCTGTCCGCAGCCCCGGGTCGTCGCCCTCCAGGTAGATCTCGGAATTGTACACCTTCAGATCGGGGTTCATCCACATGCTCTGTGGATCGGGCAGCGGCGCAATCTTGCCCACCGTCCCGATGAATTTCTTGCCGGGAAGAGCATCGACGGTCACCACGGTCGGAAGCTCAAGGCGCACCTTCTCCAGACTGGCCTCGTGGATATCCACCTCGGCTGTCGCCGACGCCGTCGTCGGCAGGTAAATCAGCTCCTGGCGCTCGAACACCTCCACGCCTTCGTCCAGCGGCTCGCGGTTGTCACGCCAACCGCCTCGGCGAGCCGTCGTGGCGTAGATCACCATCCCGTCCGCCGGCGCGGTCAGCTTGGTCTTCTCCAACTGGTCCTCGAGCTTCTCGAGCTTCTCCTGTTGACGCGACAGCTCGAGCTTCTTGGCATCCAGGTCTGCCTCCGCCTGCACAATGCTCGCATCGGCACTGTCCCTCGTTCGCTGCAGAGCCAATTCGGCCTGACGAGCGTCACTCTTGAGCTGGTCAATCTGGCGGTGGTAGGTGAAGTTCTGCAGCAACTCGAGGTCGGCCTGGGCCAAGTCCACCTGGAGCCGCAATCCCTGGACGTTGAGACGGTCGGCCATGTACTCTGTTTCCGACAGGTACTTCTCCGAATATAACCGCTCGGACCACTCGTTGACGTCCTCCGCACGTTTGAGCTTCTCTTCGTTGAGGCGGATCGTCGCTTTGACTTCATTCACATCTTTGGGATATTGCCCCTGCTCATACTGGTCGACGTCCTGCACGGCAAACCGATACGTCAGTTCCGCCTTCTCAATATCGCTCAATGCCTGGTTCTTCACCACGGCCAGAGTCTTTTCGGCATTGATGAAGGCCGCCTCTGCGTTTTTCACCTTGATCTGTTGGTCGATCCTTGCATCCACCAAGTTGCTGGAATCGAGCTCGACCAGCAAATCCCCCTTCTTGACGTGTACCCCTTCGTCGATGAGCCAGACAATGGACGTGCGGCCTTCCACCTCGTTCTTGACGATCTGCTGGTCGCGCGACTTGATCGTGCCCGTTTCCAGAACGCTGATGGTCAAGGGGCCCTGTTTGACCGTAAAGGTAGCGTAGGTGCTCGCCAGGTCCTCCCCTCCCCGAACGACCTTCAGCCATATGACCGCCATGCCAACCAGCACGACCACGGCCAGTGCGCCAATCACTTTGGCCCGGCGTTTGCCGTTGCCATTCGGTAGGTTGCTATTTTGCTTCGCCATGTTCAATTTCCTCTGGCTCATATTCCTGCCACAATCCGCGTTCGTCCACCTGTAATACGCCCATATCCCGCTGCAGTTCCAATTCCGCGACGCGATAGCTGACCACCGCCGCCGTCAAGCTGTTTCGCGCCGAGAGCAGGGCCTGCTGGGCTTCGAGCACATCGCGAATCTGGGCCCGTCCGGCCTCAAGGAACAAGTTGCTCATCGTCACACGCTTTTCGGCCAGCACGACCGCCAGCGCCTGGATATTCACGGTCTCACGCGACTCCAACAGCGCCCGCAACTCATTCCGGATCGACAGCTTGATCTGGTCTTCCAGCGCCTGCACATTCCGTGCCGCCCCGTCAAAACTAATCAAGCTCTCACGATAGGCGTTTCGCTCCGCGGTCCGGTCACGAGGCAGATCCAGCAGGAGCGAGCCGCTATAACTGCCGTTGTCAAATCGCAGGACGTCATCCTCGCCCTGTCCCGTGACCCCCGCAACACGCACCCCCAGAGCCACTCGCAGGGCATCCGCCCGGACGACCACCTGCCGCTGGGCATCGTACACTCTGCCATCAGCCACGCGCAGGTCGAGCCGCTTCTCGAGCGCCAGATTGATCGCGACCAACTCCTGGAGCTCAAACGGACCCGCACCCTCGCGGGTCGGCGGCTCCAAAACGACCGTGGCATCCGCCGGCGGCGTCTCCTCCGATTCCGCATTGTTCTGCTGTTCGATCAACTCATTGATCACTTCATCGGCCCGGCTCGTCAACTGCTCCAGGTCCGTGCGGTCGAGTTCGATCAAAGCGTCCGTGGGCAAGCCAACCGTCCGCTTGAAGGCATCGAGACTGCCTTTGAGCCGCTCCCGTGCCGATATCCAACTGTTGCGAGAGCGCAACTCGTCCTGCACGGCCTGGTCGAGTTCGACCTGGGAGAGCCGTCCCGCTTCGGCTAACCGACGGGAGCGACGGGCCGTTCGAATCGCACGCCCGTAATTGTCGTCTGCGTTCTTCACCTCCTCGACCTGCTGCAGAACCGAAAGATACTGGCTCGCCACGCTGACGGCAAAAACCCGCTTATAACGCTCGAAATCCCAGATGGCGTAGATGACGTTTCGCTCGGCCTGCGTCAACGGTTCCCTCACGATGTGTCGGCCGGCCCCCCGAAGCAGAGGCAGCGTCAGTGAAACATCCCCCACCAGTCGCCTCGAGGAACTCCAGTCAGGACGGAGGAGGTTCACGAGATCAAGGGCTAGCGCGCCGCTGATCGCCAGACCATTCTCAAATGTCCGGCTCAGATCGGCTGACCCACTGTTACGGGCCATGTTGGCCGTCGTGTCGCCGCTCGCATCCGAATTCACCGTGCTCTCGCCCTGGCCGAAGAAGATATTGCGAAATGTGTTGCGCTCCAGGTCGAGATCGAGAGCGGCACGAAAAACGTCTTCCTTGCGGGACTGATAGTCGTTGCTGTTGCGCGCCCCAACCTGCAAGGCGTCGATCAGGGACAGCCTGACCGACTGGTTCGGGTCAATGGGAACGTTTGCATCCGCCGAATAAGTGACGTAGGGATAGTTGGGCTCCGGCCAATATTCAATGGTCTCCAGCTCATCGGTCCCCAGCGACGCCTTGCTCGAATACGGCAGGTCCTGCCCGATCAGCAGGCGGCGCCTCAGGATATCGCTCGGGCGCTCGACGCTGAACGGCTCGGTCCGGCCGAGGGCCTCCCCCTGCTTCTGCGTGATGATCTCGGCGGCTACATTATCGGCCTCTTCTCTGTGCTCGGCCGCCGTCCGGCACCCACTCAGGATGAGAAGACCATTTAACAGACACAGGCTGAGCAGGCGTAGGGTGGGCCGTGCCCACCATCGCAAGCCCAGGCCGTGGATACCGTGAGACCAGTCCACCCTGCGCACCTCTTTGAAGACATTTCGTTTCATCCACACGTCCACCGTCGCACCATATCTTGTATCCCATACCCGCGAGCCGGCACCTCACGACGAGATACGATTCACGAGATACTGCCTTTGCCACCGGCGACGGGACGCAGATCCGTGAGTCCGCCGCCATACATACGCGGTTTTCCATCCAAGCCGTATGTACCGAGAGTCGATAGACAAACCGCCGCTGCGCGTCGACGCGGGGCGACCCGGTACTATTACAGACGCTCTCAGACCGCGGCTCATTGCACTGAAATACGGGTTGCGGCCCGTTTTCCCGGGCCAGCCGGCGCCATACTCATCCGTTAAGTGGCCCCACAGTATATCGCTGTTACAAAAAAATGGAAGCGCTGGAAAAAATCCGCGAGACAGCCATCTGTATCGGCGGCAATCGCTCAGGTTGACAATGGTTGCGTCCTGAGTCCCCGGCCGTTATGCTGGGGCCGGTCTCACCGGCAGCGTGCCATGCGTACACCTATGTGGGCACGCTGAGGTGGTAAGACAGCTCAGACCTGTGCCGGCATTGTATGGCACCCGGCTGATATCCGTCGCTGGGGCCCGCTTGCATGTGTGATTCATCTGATGTTGAAGCTGTGGAGATGAGCCAATGGATTCGCGGTCGGAGCCAACAGATGTCCCGGAAGAACCGGTAAATGCCCCACAAGAGCCCGCCAGTATGTCGGAAGAGCCCATGAATGCCCCCCGAGAGTCGGAAACTGTACGGGAGGAACCGGCCGTTGGGCCGGAAGAGTTCCTGATGGAGCCTGGAGAGGCGGAAGGCCTGGTGAATGTAGTCGTAGAAAAGCGGACGACCGCCGGCGGGGGACGACTGGCTTCCCTCGATGCGTTGCGCGGGTTTGACATGTTCTGGATCGTGGGCGGGTATTGGATCGCTCTGGGCCTGGGCAAAGGTCTGGACAATCCATGGTTCAACCGGCATATCCTGCCGCAGGTTCGGCACATGGAATGGGAGGGGTTCACGGCCTGGGACCTGATCATGCCCCTGTTTCTGTTCGTGGTCGGCGCGGCGATGCCCTTCTCCTTTGGAAAGCGGCTCGAACAGGGCCAGGGCAAAGTGCGACTGGCCATCCATATCCTCTTCCGGGTGATTGTCCTTTGGGTTTTCGGGATGATCGCCCAGGGTCGGCTGCTAACCTACGATCTGTCCCAATTCCGGTTCTACAGCAACACACTCCAGGCCATCGCGGCCGGATATCTCATCTCCTCCATCCTCCTGCTGGGCCTGCGCCTGCGCGGGCAGCTCATCGTGACCACCGTCCTGCTGCTGGCCTACTGGGGCCTGCTGATGCTCAGGCCGCTGACGCCGGAGGAGAACCTCGCCATATACATCGACAAGCTCATCCTGGGCCCCTACCAGGATGGGACAACCTACACGTGGATCCTCAGCAGCATGACGTTCGCGGCCACGGTCATGATCGGCGCCTTCGCCGGCCAGTTGCTCCGGTCAGATCTGGGCAAGCTCAGAAAGACCCTCTTCCTCTTTGCCGCCGGCATCGCCTGCGTCTACGTCGGCTGGGCGTGGGGACTCATCTTCCCGATCATCAAGCACATCTGGACCAGTTCGATGGTGCTGTATGCGGGCGGCTGGAGCCTGATCCTGCTCGGCGCGTTCTACCTGATCATCGACGTACTGCGACTCCGCTTCCTCGGGTACTTCTTCATCGTAATCGGCATGAACGCCATCGCGGTCTACATGGTGACGCGAGTCTTTGATTTTCGCGGCCTTGGCGACATTCTCGTGCGAGGTCTGGCCCAATGGACCGGCGAGTGGCAGGACTTCACTCGCGCCGTCGCCGGCTTCGTCATCCTCTGGCTGATCCTACACTATATGTACCGCAAGAAGACTTTCATTAAAATCTGACCGGCATCGCCAGGGAAATCTGAATCAGTTCACCTGTTGAGGCGGTGCCCCGGATATCCCGTTTCGACACGATGAGGCACGTATCGGCCTCAGATCACAGATTCCGCCGAAAAACCGTCCGGCGGCCTCCGATGCGATTCCGACGCCCGACGGCGGCCGGAGTTCCGGCAACAGACTCTACAGATCCACCGGCTTGCAGAGGTTCTTCTCACTGGCCGCGACCCGCCCGCACACCTTGCACATGCACTTGCCGTCACGCACAAGCTCCTTGTACTCCTCAGGGTTGCTGATCTGGAAACCGAGGTTGTTCAGGTAGCAAAGGTGTTTATCGTGTCCCGGGTGCGGCAGTTCTGCTTTGGCCATGGTGTTGACCCCTTTCCAACGCTCTTTTAACCTTGTCACCGGCCGACTGATCGATCATCCGCCGGTCTTCCGATAGGTTCGGTTATCTATGTACACGGGCGAAGGGCCGTTTGTTCGATTCTCCGGCCCCATGCCCCCGTGGGCGTGGCGATGAACCGGAGAACAAGTCCTCGACTCCCCGGGCCGGCCGCACTATACTCACGAGGCAAATAGGCCTAACCAGCAAGTTCACAGCAACATATGGAGAAACAAAGATGGACTACAGAAGAATCATTCCCTGTCTGGATGTCAAGCACGGCCGGCTCGTCAAGGGGGTCAATTTCGTCAATCTCAAGGACGTCGGGGACCCGGCGGAGAACGCCGCCGCGTACAGCGAGGCCGGAGCGGACGAACTCGTTTTTCTCGACATCACGGCCACCCTGGAGAACCGCAAGACCCTGCTCGACGCCGTCAAGCGGACCGTCGAGCGGATTTCCGTCCCGCTGACCGTGGGCGGGGGCATCAGTAGCTGTCAGGCTATCGAAGAGTTGCTGGGACTCGGCGTATCCAAGGTCTCAATAAACACGGCGGCCGTGCGCCGGGCAGACTTGGTGCAGGAGGCTGCGAAGCAATTCGGCAGTGAGAAAATCACCATCGCCATCGATACGGCCAAGAACCCGGACCTGCCCTCCGGCTTCGAGGTCATGGTCAAGGGCGGCACGACGGGGGCCGGCATCGATGCGGTCGAATGGGCCAAGAAGGTCGAGAGCCTCGGGGCGGGCGCGATTTTGCCCACGAGCATGGATACGGACGGGATGCAGACCGGCTACGACATCCCCATGACACGGGCCATTGCGGATGCCGTATCCCTACCGGTGATTGCCTCCGGCGGGGCCGGCACGCTGGAACACCTGTACGCAGCGATTGCCGAGGCCCACGCCGACGCCGTGCTCGTCGCCTCCATCGCCCACTTCGGAACGTACACCATCAAACAAATGAAGGAGTACCTGGCGGGGCGAAACGTGCCTGTCAATCTGTAGGCCATCACGACTTTATTGCCCCTTGCTCGAATCTGACGACGAAGAGCGGTCTCAAAAGGCCGCTCTTTTGTTTTTCCGCAAAAGTCGAGCCCCGCCCTGACCGATAGGGGGGAGGGTGATGGTATCGTAAGTCCTTACTGGGAACCCATTAACAGACCTATGTTCGGCAGACTGAAAAAGAACGGCTTCCTTCTGAAGACAAAACTCTTCACCATGCGATGGTACCCGAGCAGCCGTTGCTGCCTGAGCAGTGGAAACCATCGCCGCCCCCCGCAACTGATGCCCCCCCTGATGGTCCGCAAGCCCGAGTGGCGCCGATAGCACCGGCCGCGCGTCACGAAGGCATCATCGACCCAGAATCGACACGCTCTTAAGCAAGCCCGGCGATGGCTTGTGCTCCGGCCTTGGGACCGTCGGCAAACTTCATGCTCGGCGCCTTGTGATAGCCTGTCACCGTCAGGCTCCGGCTCGGATGCACTTCGACGATGGCGTAGGAATTGTTCTGCCCGCCGGGCCCTTCCACCATCGCCGGCAGGGTGTAATAGTGAATGGCGTTGATGCTACTGTAGGCGCCCTCGTGGTGATGGCCCTGAAAGACCGCCAACACCCTACCGGACGCCTCCAGGACCCGGCGAACCTCAGGTGCGTTCTTCACATAGACCGGGCCCACCCCTTCGAGCAACTGATGGATGAACACGACGACGGGGCCGCGCGAAGTCGCCAGATCCTGCTGGAGCCAGTCCATCTCATGGGCGGGAACGTTCGCGTCCGTCCAATCGAAGTCGCCATGGTCGTAGTCGCTGCCGTCGGCTTTGTAGTTGGCGTCGAGCACGATGCAGTGCAGGCCCTTCATGTCGAAGGAGTAATAGCTCCGGCAGCGGGACACGCCGGTGTTGGTCACGCACGACAGAAACTGCTGCTTCGAGATGCTGTCCATGTCGTGATTGCCGAGGACATGGTACCGCGGCCCGCGGAACCCTCGAAAGACCGCCTCGATAGTCCGGAGGTACGATAAAGTCTTGCGCTCGACCGCCGGCCTATCCTGGTCCTTGAGATCCCCCAACTCGATGAGAAAGTCCACCCTCTCGGCGTTCATCCGGGCCACGCACTCGGCCAGCTTGTCCAGGGATTCGCGATAGAATCGCGTGCCCACGGCCTCGGCGTCGGCGTAGTGACAATCGGTGACGATGCCGAAACGCACCGAGCGGCCATTGCGGATGGAGCGATCCGGGGCAACGCAGGAAAGGGGCACCAGAGCCGCGCTCGCCGCCGCGACCGCCCCGCCCCGCAGGAACGTCCGGCGGCTCATCGGCCATGAATGACGGCTCGTGTGCTCCTCAGAAGACGGCATGATGTCTCAAGCCTGCCGCAGCGCCGCTGCGCGCATCGGCATGGAGCGAAGCCGCACACCGGTCGCGGCGAAGACAGCGTTGCCGATAGCCGGGGCCACCGCAATGATCGGCGTCTCCCCCCCGCCGGCCGACGGAATGTCCGTTTTGCTGACCAGGTGGACGTCAATCTTCGGGACATCCTTGAATCGGGGCACGTCATATCCGGCGAAGCTCGCGTTCAGGATCCTGCCGTCCTCGAACTGGATCTCTTCGCTCAGCGCACCGCCAAGTCCCATGACGATGCAGCCCTGCACCTGTGAGGTCAGGTTATCCGGGTTCTGGACCGGGCCGCATTCGAAGGCCTCGCACACCTCGACGACCTTGATCTCGCCCCGCTTCCGGTCGATGGCCACCTCGACACAAGCGGCCACGCACGAGTTCTTCTCCGTGCCGCAGGCCAGGCCCACGCCACGCTCGGGCGTGATTCTCTTCCTGCGCGCGGGCCAGTCGAAATGCCTCGCGGCAGCCTCGAGCACCGTTCGTATCCGCGCATTCTCGAAATGGGCGAGCCTGAAAGCCAGCGGATCAACGCCTGCGGCGGCGGCCAGCTCGTCCATGAAAGACTCCCGTGCGAAATTGCTGCCCGTTGCCCCGAGGCATCGATACGGCCCTTGGCGCAGAGGGGAGTCCGACCGGACAGACGCGATTCGGGTGTTCGGTACGTTGTAGGGGGTGTTGATCGCCGCGCCGCCGGCGTTGATATTGGCGAAATCCCAGGCGACGAGTGAACCGTTGGCGTCGAGGCCGCCCTGGCACTCGATCACCGCCGCCGGCCGGAAATAGGCCCAGGTGAATTCCTCCGCCCGCGTCCAGCGCACCGAGACCGGCCGGCCGGCCGCCTTGGCCAGGCGGGCCGCCTCTTCCGCCGCCTCGGCACTGTGCTTGCCGCCGAACCCGCCCCCCATATCCGGAATGATCACCCGGACCCGCTCGGCGGGAATATCGAACGTCCGAGCCAGGTCCCCGCGCGCACGATAAGGCCCGTCACAGCCGGCCCATACCGTCAATCGCCCATCGTTCCATTCCGCGGCCGCCGCCCGCGGCTCCATCGGCGTGTGCTGAATGTAGGCCAGCGTATAGGTCTCGCTGAGCGTCTCGGCCGCATCGGCAAAGCCTTTCTCAATCGACCCGGTTGTATTGGGGCGAGCCCTGTCGGTCTGCGCGTGTTCCTTGAGGTACGCGTGGATCGTCCTGCTCGACGGATGAGGCGACGTCTTCCAGGAGGCGGTCTTGGCCGCAGCTTCCAGCGCCTCCGTCGCCCGATAGGACGACGGCGCCGCGAACCCCACAAACTGACCGTCGTGGACGACCACCACATCCTTCATAGCCCTGGCTTCGCTAAGATCGATGGACTCCAGCGTAGCCCCATACGAGGGCGGCCGCAGGACTTTCCCGTAGAGCATGTTCGGGCGAACGATGTCCGAAGGGAATCGATGCGCGCCCGTGACCAAGTCGCGATAGTTCGGCCTTGGCGCCGAGTGGCCCATCACCATCCATTCGTCCACGGGCGTGAGCGCCACGTCGGACCGGACGTTCTGAGCAAAGGCCTCGACAACATCCCCTGATTTGGCCAGATCGGCGTAGGTGAGCGTTTGTTTCGTCCTCGTGTTCGTGATCGTACCGTCGCGCACCTCCAACGTGGCGGCATCGACCTGCCATTGCTTAGCCGCGAGCTGGGTGAGCAATTCGCGTGCGGTCGCGGCCGCCTGGCGCATCGGGGGCACATTGTAGGGTGTCGTCCGGCTTCCCGCCGTGATCCCGTCGTCGGGAACATGGTCCGTATCGGCCATCGTCAGCCGAATCCTCTCGACCGAGACCCGCAGCTCTTCCGCCGCCGCCTGGGAAAGCTGTGCCCGCGCCCCCTGCCCTTCCTCGACTTTGCCGGTCATCACGCCGATCGTGCCATCCTCGTTCAGGTGGATCCGTGCTGCCACGGGCAGAGTCTGGCTCCTGCGGCGTCGCTGGCTCCACACCGGCCCTTCGGTCACGGTAATCAGCAGCCCCGCCCCAAGCACCTGTACGAAGGTCCGCCGGCTCACGCCGGATGGGCCGTTCGCCTCCGAGGACGGTGTCGAGATCTCCCACTGTGCCTTGACAATGACCTCTTCATCCATAGCTCTCACCTCTGCATCTTCTTCGCGGCCCTGCGGACGGCGTCAATGATCTTCACGTACCCGTTGCACCGGCAGATGTTGCCGTTCATCCCTGCGACGATCTGCTCATCGGTGGGATTCGGGTTCTCCCGAAGCAGCGCCACCGTCGAGAGAATCATGCCGCTCGTGCAGTATCCGCACTGCATCGCCCCGGCCTCCAGAAACGCCTCCTGGACGGGATGCAGCGAGCCCTCGGGAGCCAATCCTTCAATCGTCGTAATGGCCTTCTTGTCGGCCAGGGCCACGGGAGTGACGCACGACAGGACGCGCTTGCCGTCCATCAGGACCGTACACGCGCCGCATCGCCCCTCTCCGCAGCCGTATTTGGCGCCGGTCAGATGCCACTGCTCGCGAAGCACGTCCAGAAGCGGGCGTTCCGGGTCCGTCGTGACAGTCCTGGCGATCCCATTCACAGTCAGTGTGACCGTCACGTCCATAGGCTGCCTCCATCAAACCATGAATTCACAAAACAGTCGGAGCCGATGGTCTACGACTCTCCGAAATCGTATTGTAGCCAAGCTGCTCATGGTGGGGCAACCCTCTATCAGTAGAAACGGCGTGGGTCGGGCGCACATCGCCTTGTCCAGACAATTCGCTGTCAGAAGCCGTTGAGTCATCTCAGAACCTCGAAGCAGACCTACAGCCCTCGGACGAGACGTCGGTTTCGCGACCACGCAATGGACAGCCCTTGAGGCTGTGGAACATTGCTCCCTTGAAGCCCCTCAACGGAGAAGCACAGACCCGCCGCAGAACTGACGCCGTAGGCCGGCGATCTGCAGGTGCCTCGTGCTGCTGTCATACATGGACCGACGCGGGGCACAATATCACCACTCGGGAAACGCAAAGCAGCCGGTCTGTCCTTGCAGGGCGAACGCGTCTTGGGTAAAGTAAGGGCAATTGCCGGAAGGGGCGTCCTGGCCGGACCGCAGGCGACCACGGGTCGCGGCCGCCTATGTTGTTCGTCTGACACCCAGTTGGCTCGTGTGGAGCCACGCGGACAGCCCGCTGAGTGGTTGTCACGCTTGTAGCCGACCGACCGGCTCTTTCGGCTTGTCCCGTGGAATAGACTGTGAACGGGCAACGGGAGCAGTGGCCGAGTGGCTGAAGGCGACGGTCTTGAAAACCGTTGGGCCGAAAGGTCCCGGGGGTTCGAATCCCTCCTGCTCCGTTCAATTCCCCGTGCGGACCAGCTCAGTCAGTGCCGCCCTGCATCCCTTCCATGTGCCTCTGGAAGATGTCGGCTGTATCCTCGTCCCGGCCCAGGTTGCTCCGCTCCCGCTCGGCGTCTGAAATGGAGGTCAGTGCCTGGGGCTCCTGGGCTACGTGAGGGGTCAGGAAGATCAGCAGTTCCGTCTTCTTCTTCGATTTCACCGTTCGCTTGAACAGCTCGCCGAGGACGGGCACGTCTCCGAGCAATGGGACCTTCTTGATGGTATCCGTCAGTTGGTCTTCGATAAGTCCGCCGATGACGATTGTTTGGCCGTCGCGTACCGCTACCCTCGTCTCGGCGGAACGCGTGACAAACGTCTCCGCCTGGAGCGTCTCGGAAACAGTCACAGCATCGCCGGTACGGGTGGTGATCTGTGGGCTGACGACCATATTGACCACTCCTTCCGGGTTGATGGACGGCGTGACATTGAGAACGATGCCGATGTCGTCGCGGTAGTCGATGGTCGTCTGCGTCTGGCCCGCCACAGTGGTGCTGCCCGTGGGGATCGGCACTTCTTCAGCAACCGTGATGGTGGCCAACTGGTTGTTCCGTGTCAGGATGTACGGCCGGGACAAGACATTGAGTCGGCCGATCTCCTGCAGGGCATGCAATGTCACATCCAGCTCTCCCTCGATCGTCCGGACGGACAGACCGGTTGAGCCCGCGACGCCGCCGGGGGTCGTGAGCGTCGGCGGTCGGCCGAAGACCTGGGTGGACTCCGTCGAGCCGCCGCCACTGCGCAGGTTCAACATGGAGAATTCCGTGCCCCAGTCGACGCTGTCGCTGTGGGTCAATTCGGCGAACAGAATCTTGATCAGGACCTGGCCGACGGGCTTGTCCAACTCCTCAATGATGGGCTTGATCTTGTCATAGTTCTTTGATGACGTCATGCACAGAAGCGAGTTCGTGTTCGGATCGGCCTCGAAGTACGTTTCCTCGGAGAGATCGCTGCTATCGGACGACGAGGTGGCGCCGGCAGATGCAGCACCCGGCGCCCCACGCTGTGCGCCCTGAAACTGCTGGGTCGTACTGCCGGTGCCTTGTTGGGTCAGCGCCTGCATCTCGGTGAATAGATTGTTCAGAATAGTCATGAGGTTGGTCGCACTGGCGTTCTTGAGCGCGTAAACGAAGATCCGACGCTCCTGTTCGGGGTTCTCGTCCAGTTCCTTGATGATCTGCGTGATGATCACCAACGTTTCAGGGGCGCCGCTGACCACGACGGAGTTCGTTCGCGAGTCGGCCGAGGCGATCACCGCCACATCCGAGAGGGTGCTGCCGCTTTGGCTGCCCTGCTCCTGGCCTCTGGATCCGCCCCTCATGAACATAACCTGCTGGCCCTGCTGGCCGGAGCGCGAGGAACGGGACGACGTGCTGCTCTGTTGCCCGAAAACCTCATTGATGAGCTCGGCCGTGTCCACCGCATCGGCATATTCGAGATGGAAGACCTTGACGTCCGCCACGCTGGGCAGAGGAGTGTCCAGACTCTTGATGACTCCTTCGATCACCTCCAGGACACTGTCCGGCCCGGTGACCACGACGGTATTGGTACGGCTGTCCGCTGCGGCGAAGACCTGGGCCATCGTGCTGCCGGCTTCTTGCTGGCTGTCTTGCCCTCCCCTGCCGAAGGGACCTCGGAAGAACATCGGGCCGCCACGATCATCCGAACGCGAAGAACGCTGTTCCTCGTTGAAGAGATTGTTGATGACGTCGGCGACGTTCATGGCGTCGGCATAGCGGAGCTGAAAGACCTTGACGCCGGCGACTTTGGCCGTCGTCTTGTCCAGGGCCTCAAGCACATCGGCCACGAGATCCAGCAACTCGGCGGGCCCCCGGACGACCACAGTGTTGGTCCGCTCGTCGGCGGCCGCCACGACCTGTACGTTCGCAGCGCCCCCACCCTCCGCAGCCCCGTCGTCCTCGCTGACGCCGGCAGCGTCATCACGGCCGCGTCCGAGTCTGTCACCAGGAGTCAAGGCCGCCGCGTCTTCATCGTCGGCCCTCTGCTGCGATTGGGCCGCCCGCTGGGCGAAGCCATTCCCAGGCATCAGCACCATGGTGGCCGCCAGTATCGCACCTATGAACAGTATTCTGCGAATCTGCATCGCTATGTTCTCCTTAGCGTCCAAAGGCTCTTCCACGTCGGATTAGCGGCCGCCCCGACCGCCCGGGCCGCGGAAGCCACCCCCGAACCGGTCTCGCATCATGTCGAAGAAGTTGCCGCCCCGCCGACCGCTGTTGCCTCGGTTGCTACTGCCTGACTGGTTCTGCTGGAACATGGTGTTGATCATATTGGCCGCGCTCGTAGCATCCGCGTTGACCAATCGAAAGACCCGAATCTCCGACGCGGTCGCCATGTGCGTGTCCAGCGCCTTCACGATCTTCATCAAGCGCTTGATGTTGGCCGTCGTGTCGGTAACGATGAGGGCGTTGCCGTCTTCATTGGCTTCGAGACTGGCATACTCCGGGATCAGCACCAGCAGGTTCTCCCTTAGCGCGCGGGCGGTCACGTACGTCACCGGAATCACGTAGGTCACCACGTCATCGCCAGCCACGACGGCGTCCGGATCACGCCCCGAGAAGACGGGGACGCTCTCCTTCTTGGCGTTCTCCAGTGTCACAACCTTGAGGACCTTGCCGTTGAGAATCGTGGTCAGATTCTTCTCTTTCAATACGGAATTGATGAGAGAAACGGCCTCCGGCAGCGAGATGGGCTGGCGGCTGATCACCGTCATCCGACCGTCGGCGATCGGCGTATCGGATACGATCGTCAGGCCGGCTGTCTCCGACAGATACTCCAAAACCGTCTGCAAAGGGGTGTCCTGGAAGTTTAGCTTGATCTTCATCTCGCCGTTGCCCGGCACGGCCTCGACGGGCGGCGCCGTTGTCTGTGGCGGGTCGGAGGCCGGCTGCGCCGCCGTGTGGCCGGGCAGCGAGAGAACGGTAACGGCCAGGACCATGCCCACTAAGATGGCTTTAACGATTTGCATCGCGGGGTCTCCTTCGCATTCAAGTCGTTGAGACAATTCATTTCATCCGGACTCTATTGCCCAAGTTGCTGTTTCCTTTGCTCCATCAACCGCCTGAGAATCTCGGCCTCATCGCCCGAGGGCGGCGGCTGTGGACCGCTCTGCGCCGGCTGCGCGGTTGTCGCAGGGGTCTGCGACCATTCCATCACGTCGTCGCTCGTGACGGCGCCGTACCCGCCTTCCAGGTCGGAACCCAAACGAATGCTGGTCACCTGATCGCCCATCTCGTAATCGAGGGTATCAAGATTCAAGGCCTTGATCAGACCGCGGGCGACGCTGTCGCCCTCCCGCAGTCGCAGGACCCCGCCATTGCGCTTGTCCTCGACGAACGCGATGAACTCATCGTTCTCCTGGACGATTCCCTTGAGGATGTAATAGGACTCAGGATTGGGCATGGCGACCTGTTGCGGCTCCTCCGTGGCCTCTCTCGGCCTGAAGGCCTGGCGGTTGCGCGAGAAAATGTTCCGCCTGAGGATGATGTCATACCTTGCCCATACATCCTCCTGCTCGCTCGCGTTCTGCCCGCGGACGCTCACTGCCCCTGCGGCGAGAACAAGCCCCATGGCCAATGCGGCAGGCCATAGAATCACTTTGCCGTTATAATAGCTGTTCTTCATCGTTTCCCTCTGGCTGATTCGGTTGCAGTGTCGTCTCGGTGGGTGTCGCTTCGGCAGCCACGTAGATCGCTGAGATCCGAAGCTGTAGGGACATGTTGTCACCCGATTCACTGGTCGAGCCGAGCTGCATGTTCTTCACCTTGAGGGGCAGTTCCGCCGTCTCGATCTGATAGAGGAACCATGCCACGGCGTCGAGCGGCCCCCGGCCTGCGACGACGAAGGTGATTTCCTGCATCCCCTTGTCGCCGGCCGCGCGCTCGGGCTTGACGGAGGTAAGCATCAGCTTCGCATCGCCGGACCACTCATACAGCGCCCGGGCGACGCGGCTCTCCGCCTCAGCCTCGCTTCGCAAACCGTCGGAGAGCATCGTCTTCCATTTCCGTTCCATGAGCCTGCGGCGCTCGAACAGACTTCGCGCCTCGTTCACCTCGGCCAGCAATTGCTGCTTCTTGCTTTCGGACTGCTCCAGCCCGCTCAGAATAGGACTCAGCACGAACCGGTCCGCGATGAGCGCCCCCACGACAATGAGGGTCACAAGAGCGATAATGCGTTCGCGTTTTGACAGAACCATGGCTATTTCGCCCCCTGAAAGGTAAAGTTGACGGCGAACTCTTTCTCCCGCGAATCGCGTCCGGCGTCCCGAACGTGAATCATCTGGACGTGGGAGAACACCTTGTTCTGCTTGATCTTGTCGAGGACTTCATAGAAACTCGCTTCGCTCGTCGCCTTGCCAACGAGCGAGCCGGCGCCGTTCTCGGTCACGGCCAGACTGGTGGCCCACACGGAACCCTCTTCGGGAAAGGCGAGCGTCAACTCCCGCAGGCAGTCCAATAGTCGCGGTTCGCGCGAGGTCCAACTGGAGGCATAGGAAACGCGATCCACGACCTCGTGGGCGGCTGCGATGTCCTCGCTCATCTGCTGCAACTGTTCCGTATAGATGGCGATGTCGCTCCTGTCGCCATGCCAGTCGGCAAGGAGTGCCCCGAGACCGATGATGCAAACGACGGCGACGAAAGTCGCCCAGGCGACAAGGCGTTTGTGGCCGGAGACTTCTTTCGCGCCAATGCGAGGATGCTGAAAATCGACGGCAAGCCTGTCCGGTTCCAGCGCGGTCCATGCCACGGCCGCCGCGGCGACGGAGCGAGCCCCTCCCAGACAATCCTGCAAGCCGAGCTTGCCGTACAACGGCGCGCCACGCCCGTCGCGAACCTTGATCTGGGACCCAAGCTGCTCATTGAGGCGATCGAGCGTGCCATCTGAAAGGCCGCACGCGTCGTACGCCGTGACCTCATAGGGCGAGGACTGGTCCGGCTTCGACGCCAGAAGGACCTGTCGCTGGATCGTCGAGGTCAGAAGGTCCGCATAGCTCGTCGGGCTCCCGTCAGTCCCTGCGGGGATATGTCTGATGAATCGCAGAGTCCCGTTCATCTGCCCCCAGAATTCACAGTACGTCGGCCGGGCGTACAGGCCAAACCGATAGGCACCGCCGGCCTCAGATAGAACCTTGCTGCAAGCCAGGGCCGAAACGGTCACGGACTGAACGTGCAGACCGGCCGCGGCGGCCAACTCTCCGATCAGATCGACGATCTGTCGCCGGGCGGCCAGCAACAACACCTGGCTCTTCTCCGACGCACTCGTTCTCCCACAATAGTCGAAGATCAGTTCATCGGAGTTGATCGAGAACGCTCGCTCGGCCTGGATACCCAGCACACCGGCCAGCGCATCGGGACTTGCCGGCGGCGCCGTGATCTCCCGGGCCAGCACCCACTTGGCCGCCAGACCAACGGCCGCCCGCTTTGCGGAGAATCCCTGATCGCGCAGAAACTGGTGGAGCTTCCGGCCCAGATCCCGTACGCTGTCCGTGGTGAGTTCCTGCCCCCAGAAGAACTCACCCGTTTTGCGAACTGCGGGTCGGCCGGAGCGAATGGACAGCTCCGTCGCGACGACGCCGGAGTCATCGACGGCCAATCCCAGGATGTGGCGCGTGCCAAGCATTATCACTCCCATTAACGCGTTCCCAAGACAACACTCGTGAGCGGTTGTCCCTCTCTCAAGGCCGATACGATCTCCCTCTCCAAGGGCCAGCCAAAATGAGTGAGCGTTTTCCAGTAAACAAGCCGAGGCGCCCCCTCACGCATATCCAGAACCGCCTTGTACCGTTTGTACGCCCGCCCATTGCCCGACAGGCACACTATGTCCGCAGAGTATTGAAACGAGCGGACTGTGATGAACTGGCCGATGGCGACCGCCTTCTCCTGATCCAGAACCTGTGTCACCCAGGCGATGGAATCGAGCTGTTCGTTCGAGCTGCGATAGGACACGAGCGCCTCCGCGTCGCTCTCTTCCAGCTCCGGCAGACACACGAGGACTTCTTTGGGAGCGGTGTTCACATTCACCAGTCCGGGAAGCGTGTCTTCATCGCTCGTGGTCAGCCGGTCGGCAATCTTCGAAAACTCTTCCGATTTCATGCCCGTGCGGAAATAGAAGTCGAGGATGTTCGTGTAGTTCGGATTGGTGGACACCTGATTCATGATCTCAAGAGCGCGTTCGGCCGAGACCGCTTCCTCCAGCGCGGTCTGAAGGTCTCCGCGCGCAGAGGCCGTGTTGATGTTGATCCGTGGATTGCCCTGGCCGTCCACGTTGGCTTCTTCGCTGTATACCGTAACGTAGTCGTAGAAGCCGGCGTCGAGCCGGCCGTTGTGGTTGTCATCCGGCTGGCTCGCATCCCCATCGTTCTCGTGGTCGTCCAGATAGCCGTTCAGGTTGGTGTCCTCCCCGTACAGCAACGTCTCGGAGGCGCCTTTGATCAGGAGAATCTCGTCCACCGTTTCCAGCGGGGCATTCTTGCATTGGTACGATTCCGAGAGCAAGAGATAGTACTCGCTCTCCGCCCCGCCCGGCGTGACGTCGCCGTCCTCGTCGCGCCAGTCGATGATGGAGGCCGCGAGCTCGGCCGTCATGCCCGGCAGACGCTGCAACATCTCCTGCGAGGCGGAGTTGAGGTTGATCTTGCCCGCCTCGTCCGTGAGCCCATACTTGAATTCCCGGTCGCTTTCCAGATTGGATTGGAGGATCCAGAAGTAGCCTTCCCCCACCTGCTGCGCTTCGTAGGGCTCGCTCTCTTCGGGCACTGTCTCCTGCTCCTCGGCGCTGGCGATGAGCATGGCCCTGACGTATTCCAGCGTCCCGGCGGCAATAGACTCGGCCTGGAGAGATGCGACGTGATTGGCCGACACGGCCACCGCCACGCGGATCGACCGGGCAAAGACCAGCGCCAGCCCGGCCAGGACCAGAACGACCCAGATCGTAACGATCAGGATCGTCCCGTCCGTCCGGTGCCGCACGCCGGATTGTCCAGCCCTATGCTCTCTCATATCGCCGCATCACTTTCCGCCTCTGCGGGCGTCTCACACACAATGGCGAAGCTCTGCACGAGCCGCCGTTTCTCCGGCTCCTGATTCCTGTTGTGCTTGCCGTTATGCGCGATCTGGATATCGATCTCCACGGCCAGGGGAAGACTGTTGGCATCCGCCGTCGAATCCCAGGCATCAATCCAGTCATCCCCGTCGTGATAGCGAAGGTTCAGGGACACCACGTTACGACATAGGATCTGCTCGTCGGGCTCCACATCCTTGAGAGGCAGCAGGTTTGTGGTCACCCGCCGAACGAGTTGATACATGCCGTCGTCGGTGTCCGCGTCCTCTTCGAGAATCAGCTCGATCCTGCCCAAGCCCCCGGCCAATTGCTCGTCATCCGCATAGATGTGGGTCGTGTAGAATGCGACGGAATCCGTATCCACGCCCTTCAGACCGGCCGAATCCGTGCCCGTAAACGCCCCGGCCAGAGTTCCCCCCGGCGGTAGAACACCGCAGAGATCCCGTTTGAGCAACTCAATCGCGTTGATCGCCAGCGAGGTGGGTTCGATCGCCGACGAGGCGCTGCGATACGCGCGGAAACCCGTGTAGAGAGCCGTGTACAGGCAGGAGGCCGCCACGACCATCAACACCATCGCCACCAGCAGCTCAAGCAGCGTAAAGGCTTCTTTTTGTCTCGTCCGACGAACCACTTCAGCTCTCCTCTGGATACATCAGGGTGCTGAGCGTCACCTGCCGCTCGTGCCCTGCCGACCGCCACGACACCGTCACATCAACCTGGCGAACGGAGGTCTCCGTCCAGTTGCCCACCGTCGCCGACCATTCATAACCCGGCCAATCGGTCCCGAAGTCTCCGCGCTGGTCGCCGTTCTCCCATTCCCCACTGACGGTTAGCTCGGTCAGCTTGGCCCTGGCCAGCGACGCCGCTTCGATCTGCCTTCGTGACTGCCCGGCCAGTTGCGTGCACAGCCCGATGCTTCGCATCGCCACCGGCATGATTACCGCGATCAAGACCACCGTAGCCAGCAGCTCGACAAACGTGAAGCCGTGCGAACGACTGTGGGATCTTGCCAGGTTATCTCGATGCATACTTGCCATAGATTTGCTCAGGCTCCACGATGGAGAATGATTCGGTCGCCGTGAGGCACGTGACCTCGACGGCGCCGCCCTGTCGGTCGATGAGTCGTACGGTCCCGGCGGTCACAGTGCCGTACGGGGTAAACTCCAGGAATACGTCGCGGTCTTCCTGTCTGAGGTCCTCCAATTCCATCTCGACGTCCCTTGGCAACTCGAAGACCTGTCCAAACTCCCTTTCGAGCGGTTCGAACGCACCGGCCTGCTGAGCGGTCAGCCAGTACGTTCGCTCCTGCGTATCGAAGTTCAGTCGGTAGAGGATGCCCTCGCTGATGGCCTGGGACCGGGCCAGTTGAGTCAGGGCAAGAATCTGGGCGGCCGTATCCTCACTGCGACGCGAGGCGAAGAACCCGCGCAGAGACGGCGCCGCCATCGCCAACACGGTCGATAAAATCACCATGACCAGGATCAGCTCTAGGAGCGTCATGCCCCGGCCTCCATCAGGCTGTCGTCTGCTCGCGTTCACGTTCTTACCTTTGCCTGCCTCGCATCAGAGCCATCAGATCCCATGCAACGTCAGGCTCGTTTCTGAACTCGGGCGCACCGGCCGGATCACAGCCTCTCTTCCGACCAGTTCCTGATGTCGTCGTCCCCGCCGAGTTTCCCGTCCGGCCCGTACGAAGACAGGTCGTAGCCATCCTCGTTATACTGGCCGGGATACCGGTAGATATACTCATTGCCCCACGGATCCAGTGGGATCTCGCCCTTTACGTACGGCTGACGCCATCCGTCGGCATCGGAGGCCGGTCTGACAACCAGAGCTCGCAAATCCTCGACGGTCGTAGGATACCGGCCGACATCAATCTCGAAGGTATCCAGGGCCACCTCGAAATAGGAGATCTGCGTACGGGCCGCCGTGATCTTGGCTTCCTGGGAACGTCCCGCGAACCTCGGCGTCACAATGGCCGCCAGCGCCGCTAAGATGACCAACACCAGCAGCAGCTCGATCAGCGTGAAACCGCCGTGTGGGAGATGCGCCCGGCGATGCAACGACTGCTTGTTATTTTGCTCTACCCATGATTCCATAACGCGTCCTGATTCAAAAACTGCTGATTACTCTCGCCGTGCTAACGAATCAGCTCCTGCAGATTGAATATCGGCAAAAGCATTCCGATGACAACCGTGCCGACTAACACCGCCATGACGAACAGCAAGGCAGGCTCGGCCAGCGATACGAGCATTTTCAGATAACGATCCAGCTCCTGTTCATAGGCCGTCGCCAGACGGGTCAACTCCTTGTCCAGACGGCCGCTCTCCTCCGCCACGGAAACCATCTCAATCACCGAGGGCGGGAACAAAATGCGACAGCCGTCCAGACTGCGAGCCAAAGAGTTACCACGCTGGACGTCCTCAATCGCACCGTCCACTGTATCAGACAGGACCTGATTGCCGATGGCTTCCTTCGCCACCCGCAAGGCGGCGACCAAAGCCACCCCGGCGCCGACCAGCGTTCCCAGCATGCGGCAGAACCGCACCAGCGCAAATCGCGCGACGGCCCGCCCGAACAATGGAGACCGAAGGACCATGCGTTCGAGCGCGCGACGTCCTTCCCCGCTCGCCAATGCCCGTCGAATCGCAAAGACAACGAGGGCAATCGCAAGCACCAGAACGAGCCAGTAGCGCACGAGGAGCCGGCTGGCGGCCACAATCGCCCGCGTCAATCCCGGCAGCGAACCGCCGAATTCTGCGAACATCTGCGAGAAGCGCGGGATGAAGTACGTCAGCAGGAACACAAGAATCCCGCCCGCGAGAACGGACAGGATCATCGGGTAAATCATCGCGGATGTGACCTTGCCCTTGAGGTCCTGCTCGCGCGAACGGAACGTGGCAATCTGTTCGAGGACCACGTCGAGGAAGCCGCCGGTCTCGCCGGCCCGCACCATTGCCACGTAGACGGACGAGAATGCCCGCGGGTGCTGTCCGAGCGCATCGGCGAGGGACATTCCGCCGGCGACCTGGTCGTGCACGGTCGCCCAGAGCTTTGCGGCGGCGGGCTTCGACGCCTCGCGGCTGAGGATGTTCAAGGCCCGGCTGAGGGGAATTCCCGCCGCCAGCAGATTCGCCAACTGGCGGGTGAACGCTTCGACCTCTCTCTTCGAGACGCGGCCGACGCGCGCAAACAGGCCCTCGGTTCGGCGCCCTTCCTGCCTCTCGACGGACACCGGGCTGAGACTTCTGCTGCAGAGCTGCTCAATCGCCGATACCCGGTCGGGCGCCACGAGCGTATCGGCCATCTGCCGCCCTTGCGTATCAATCGCCTTGTAGACAAATGTAGCCATCGTGTCTCTTTATCCTGGAGCGATCTGGTCCTGGAGCCCGCCCAGCTCAAACGCCTCGTCCTTTGTCACTCGAAGGATCTCCTCCACGGTGGTCCGACCTTCGCACAGGTGCCGGAAGCCGTCGTCGCGAAGACTTCTCATCCCCTGTTTCGCGGCGACCCGGCGCAGGTTACCGGCCGAGGTGTTTTCAAGGATCAGCGAGCGAATCTCATCCGTGACCACCATGAGCTCGAAAATGCCAATCCGGCCGCGATACCCCGTTCCCTGGCATGCCCGGCAGCCCTGGCCCTTGTACAGTGCGCCGGGCAGTTGGTCTCCGAATCGTTGCCTCAGCGGCGACACTTCGCTCGCCGAGAGCGGCCTCTTGCAGTCGGTGCAGATCACGCGCACCAGTCGCTGCGCCAGCACGGCCTCCAGTGAAGAAGCGACCAGGTACGGCTCGATCCCCATATCCACCAGACGCGTCAGTGCGCTGGGCGCATCGTTCGTGTGAAGCGTCGAGAAAACCAGGTGACCGGTCAGCGAAGCCTGGATTGCAATCTCGGCCGTCTCGGCGTCGCGAATCTCGCCGACGAGCACGACGTCCGGGTCATGGCGCAAGATCGAGCGCAGGCCGTTGGCGAACGTCAGCCCGGCCTTGCGAGAGACCTGAATCTGGTTAATTCCATGGAGTTGATACTCGATGGGATCCTCGATGGTGATGATCTTGCGTTGAATATCGTTGATCTGCGCGAGGGCCCCATAGAGCGTCGTGGTCTTGCCGCTTCCCGTCGGGCCCGTGACCAGGATGATCCCGTGCGGCCGTTCGAGAATCAGCCGGGTAATGCCAAGGTCCCGCTCGGACATACCCAGCTTGTCCAGCCCCAACAGCACGGAGGAGCGATCCAGGAGGCGCAGGACAACCGCTTCGCCATAGAGCATCGGGATCACCGAGACGCGAACATCGATTTCCCGGCTGGCAATGCGAATATTGATCCGGCCGTCCTGCGGCACCCGTTTCTCCGCTATGTCCAGCTTGCTCAGAATCTTCAGTCGCGAGACGATCGCCGCCTGAAACTGCTTGACCTCGGAGGCCACAGAGGCTTCCTGAAGCACGCCGTCGACGCGATAGCGGACGCGCAGCGTCTCCTCGAACGGTTCGATGTGGACATCGGTTGCCCGCAGCTCAATGGCCTCGGTCAGGATCTGATTGACGAAGCGGATGATGGAGGCGCCTTCGGCGGCCTCCGTCAGGTCCATATCCTCGTCCGCATCCGTGTCGATGACCTGAAGGCCGTTGCCGCCGGCCTCCGAGATCATCGATTGCACGGTATCGGCCCCGACGCCCAGGTACTGCTTGATACACCGGTCGATCTCCGCCAGGGGCGCCAGTGCAACCTGGAAATCACGCTCTGTCGCCAGGCAGAGCTCATCGACTGTGGACGTATCGAACGGATCGCTCGTGGCGACCAGCAATTCCCCGGTCTCCGACTCGACGGGCATGATATGCCGGTCGAGCAGAAGTCGGGCCGGGAACTGAGAAAGGAACCCCTTCGAGAACGCTCGGCCCTCGAGTTCGATAAAGGGAAGGCCAAGCTCACGGGAGAGGAACCGCAGCAGGGACTCCTCACTGATTCCGCTGACCGCGAAGGCTCGGGCGGGTGGCTCACCCTCGGCGAGCAACTCGTCGATCCCCCGGGCCGTGGATTCGTCGATCAGACCCTGACCGAGCATTCTGTCTATCAGCACATTCATCGGATCCTCATAGGATGCTCAGAGCATCCGTGCGGCACCATCAAGGCCGCAGCCCCAAACGATAGCAAATGGTCAGGCCGTCGGCAAGCCTGCCTGCGCATGCCGCTGCCACTTGGAACCGTCAAGTCTTCGATCACGATGCGCGTCAGTTCAACAGTCCCATCAGCACCAACTGCGCTTCCTGACGCAGGGTCAGGATCTGGCGCAACTCCTGCTGCGCCGCGCCCAGTTGCTGCTTCGCCTTTTCCCGTGCCGCGCGGAGGGCCGTAAGCTCGTTCTTGATCTGCTCCGGCGATGCCGATTCATCTTCCAGCGTGGTGCGCAATTGATCGCCGGCCTTTTCGACGGGCGTCAGCTCCCTTTCCGGCTGCCCTTGGGGCCCTCGTCTGCCGCCCGGATCCGGGGCATCGGCACCACCGCGAGGTCTGCGGAGACCCCGCAAGAACATCCCGGCGCGTCCCGGGCCGCCGGAGGCCTGGCGATTCAACTCCATGACCTTCATAAGCCGAGGCTGTATTACCTTCCACGCCTCGTCGTCGGCGCCAAGTTGCTCTTTCATTCGCTCGGCCATCATCTGCCGCATCCGCTCCGGGTCGAAACGGCCGGGGCCCCGTTGACCGCCTCGGTCGCCGCGCGCCGGCGGCTGGGCGACAGACAGGCCCGCCAACACCAGGGCCAGACTGCAGGCGACGATCCCGATAATGATCCCTTTTCTTCGCATCGTTCGGTTCCTTTCAATTGAACAGACACTGCCTCGTTGCAAACGCATCGGAACGCAGTCCGAAACTCTCTGGTATCCGCCGGATGAGCCGATCCCACCCGCCAGCCGGCCGTTCGCCCTGTGCCTCATCTCGTCGGTGGGCACCCTTCCGCGGCCATCCATGCCAGCCTTCCTGCAGACCCCTGTTGACGAATGATTCTAATTCGACTCTCATATCCTCGGAACTCATGGCTACGACTCCTTGCCGCCATATCTCCACGTGCTACTGCCGTGTTTCACCCTGTAAGTGGCGGCGCGCCGAAGCCGGTTACACAAAAATGGGCGTTCCGGACGATTGTCGTCGAGGCGTAAAAAAAGCCGGTTTTGCTGTCACCGCTGGGGCATTTCCCACCACTAACAGAACGGGTAGAATGAATGACGAACGCATGGTGCCAACGTTGGCCTGCCGAATGAGACATTGGAAGATTGACGCCGATTCCGTAGAATACGCTTGTGGAAAACGCAGACTGGCTGGATGTGACCGCGTCGCTCAACGGCGAGGAAGAGGCGTACGCACGCTTGGTGCGGCGGTATGAACAGCCGATTACCGGCCTGCTCTGGCGTTTTACCCGTGATCCGGCGCAGTGTGAGGAACTCGTGCAGCAGGTATTTGTCGAAGCCTATTTCAGCCTGAAAACGTATCGGGGCGACGCTCCGCTGCTGCACTGGCTGCGGCGTATCGCGACCCGCACGGGCTACCGTTTCTGGCGAGCGAGGGCGAAGGAGCCCGTGGAGGCGGCCCTACCGGAAGATTTCCTCGAGCAGGTCGAGGCGGTGGACGATGATGAGATTGATCCGGCCGAGGCCGCGGCCGTCCTGCACGCCCTGCTCGCACGGCTGCCTGACGACGACCGCCTGGTCCTGACGCTCATGTATTTCGAGGACGTTGGCACGAAGGACATCGCCGAGCGGATGGGATGGAGCCGGGCAAAGGTCAAGACGCAGGCGCTGCGGGCCCGCAGGAAGATTAGAGAAATTGCCGAAAGAGAACGCCTTTTGGAGAAGCTCGGATGGACGCGTTAGAGGGTCTGGCTAAACTGGCTCGCCGAGCCCGCGAGGAGCAAACGCCGGTTTTCGGCGTGGCGGACGCGGTGCGGCTTCGCATCCGGTCGGCCGCACCGCAGCCGATCACATTGATCCCGCTGGGCGTGTTCGGCGGCATGTCCGCCGTCGCAGCTTCGATCTTCGTGATTCTGGCTGTGGAGTTGTGGAATTACATGGTCAGCCCCGTAATGGAGCTGGTGGCGCCTCTGCCGGAGATCCCATTATGGTAGACGATAAGCCGCAAGAACACACCGCTCCGGCGAGCCGGTGGCCGCGCCTGACGCGCAGACAGGTGGTGGCGCAGATCATCGTCGGCGTGGTGATCCTCGTCTCCGGCATGGCCATTGGCGTCGGAGGAACCCTCGTCGTCCTGAAGGACCGGATCATCTGGCGTTTTCCGCCACGTCGCCCCGACAGGCCCGATCCAAATCGGATCGCCGGCATGATCGCCGACGGCTGGACGGAAAAGTACGGCCTCACGGAGCAGCAGACTGAGAAAGTGAAGGCACTATTCACCGCCGAATTTCAGACCAGGCGAGCACGCGTTGAGAAGATGATGGAGGCCGACCGGGACGCGCGGGAGCAGTTCGCTCAGGCGATGAAGGAGATTCTCACGCCCGAGCAATTCGAGCGGTGGGAGCAGGACTTTCGAGAGCGAGGCGAGCACTACCGGAGGATGGGGCCCTTCAGACCACCCCGTGGCCCAGGAGGTCGCGACGGTCGGCGCCGTCCCGGCCCTGGCGGTCACAGGCGTTCCGGCCCCGGCCGAGAAGACCCCAGGCGGCCCGAAAACCCGGCCGATTGACGCCTACGGTGGAAACTTGTGATTCGCAGCCCTGTTTCTTCGCTGCCACGGGCATAACACACGAAGCTTTCAGGAATAGCGCGTGCTATTGTGGGGCCCTATTGTCCCTTCCGGCACAAGCAGAAGAATCGCCGCGATTTTCCCGCGGTGGCAGACCACGATCTGACGGCTGTTTTCGCTGGCCCGCGCCTCATGCGGGCCAATGAATCAAAACCGCAGGGCTACGTTGACACCCACGCCGATGTCGTGCTGCGTTCCCTGGACTTCGAGGACCGCGTTTGCAGGGCCCAGATCAAGCCCCCCGCCGATGAAAGCGCCGATCCACTCCGACTGCTCCATGTCGATCGTTCGTGTCAACTGTCCATCTATGAAGCGGAGAAACGGACCGCCATAGAGCACAAAGATGTCATAGCGCCAGCAGGGTCCAATCCCGATTTGTGCCTCGTAGAAATTGAGGTCCGTGTCGGCATAGAAGCCGTCGATTCGCATCCTCTCGTCGTCCTCAAACCAGACAATCTGCCCGACGAGGCCCCAGGATAGTTGCTCTTCCAGGTTCGTCGTGAGGCGAAGGCCGAAACCGATTGCCGTATCGTGGGCGTCCTCGAATTCGCCGCAGCCGACCAATCCGAAGACTTCCATACGGTCAGTGGCGACGCCCACGGCGGGCCGAAAGAGATTCGTATCGAACTCCAGGTTGTCGACTTCCCCGCCGGAACCGGAAAAATCGACTTCGTTCTCCGACCAGCCGAACACACCCCCAATCTCAAACTGGCCCTGCTTCAGGACGGTCGTCGGGGGCCCTATCGGTGTAAGGGCCATCGCCGTACCGGTCAAGCAGACAACGAGCAGTATTGTGAGACGAAGCGGCTTCATAGGTCTTTCCTCCCAAAAATACTCTGTTTCTCCCATTCGGAGCATGCCCCCGGCGTCTGGTAGCCTGCACGACCATCTTACCGGTTGCCTGGCGAAGGTCAACAGGCAACTGGGGCCGACACCGAATAATCTTCAGCAGGTCTCGGGGGCCTCCATCACGTCCGTGACGAGGGGCGGCCTGACGAGTCTGTTCGCAGGACGCCTACCGCTCTCAGGGATCGCAGGCTCGCATTCGGCCCGACCGCTGGTCTTCTGCATGAAATGCCGTCCGATAATCTCAGTGCGACAGCGCATAGGTGAGGATATTGATACCCATCTGGATGGTTTTTCGGTATCCGTGGAGTCCCCAGGTGATGCCGTGACTGTCGCACCAACCACAATGCAGGTCGTTGGAACTGAGGAATACGGCGAGGCGGTCACCAAGAAACAGGCCACGAGCGCCGTGGTTCTGGCCGTGCGTGAAGGCGAAGCCAGGCACTGCGACGCTGCGCTGCAACAGCGGCAACCCGGTGTCGCCCAAGTCATAAATGTTGTGAAAGACCTCGTGCTCGCGCGGGATCATCCGGACGGAGCCGCGGCCGAAAAGCTCCTCGAGTAGCAGGTAAGAGCTGGTGTAGAAGAAATCGCCGCCGGAGGCAACCACGCAATCATCCATCAGGATGAACCCCCCGGCCGCCACGTAGTCTTTGAAGTTCCGCTTCTGATTGGCGGTGAGCTCGAATTGGTTCTCGCTCGTCATGAAGAGGAAGGGGTAGTGCCGCAGCCGTTGGGGGTCGTCGAAAGTGACGACGGCGTTGAACTGGTTTTCGTGGGCGTACTGAGGATTCCAGTCAACGGCGCCCTCAATGGGCTTGACCCGACAACGGACAACCTTGGCAAACTCGCGGAGGAGGTTCGCGTCGCCACCGGGACGAACATTCCAGGTGTCGGGGCCCTTCGCCCGGCCTCGGAAAGGCAGTTCCACGAGGCGGACGCGAGGCAGGATGAAGTCGTACTGGTCCAGGTCGGTCGGATCGGATCGGGCGGCGTCGGGACGATAGGACGGATCGCCGGCGCGCGACGAGCCCGTAGTAGCCAGCAACGCGCCACCGGCCAGTTTGAGGAAGTCTCGTCGTCTGATGTTATCCATTGTCGCCTCCCGCAAGCGGGGTCAGGAACCATCCAGCGGCCCGGCGACCGTCCCCACCATTTGTCTCGTACCGCCAGGGGCGCTCGCTGGGAACGCCGTCACCGTTATCCTCCAGGCAAGGGGTCTCGGTGGGAAGCAGTTGTCGCTGGGCGTACCATTGCTCGATTTCCCGGGCGGCCGCGGCAAAGGCCTCGAGCAGGGAGATTCGACCGTCGTGGTTGCTGTCGTTTTCCGCCCGGGCCAGGGCCGGCACGAAGTGCGCGCCGAAGCGCGTGCCGTATGCCTGCTTTTCCATCGAGGCGCATACAATGACTCTGCTCGGACCGCTGAGGCCCTTGACGGCGACCGCCGCACACGGGCAATCGAGGATCACAAGCTGCCTGCGAGCCTTGACCCCGGCGAGCCATGAGGCCAAGTCCTCGTTCGTCACGTCCGGGCCGGGCAGATTGAAACGGAGCTTGCCCGCGACAGCGTTCGCCTGGCCGATGTAGTAGAACACGAACCGATCCTGTGGGGCCGCAGCGGCAAGAGCCTCCACCGCATGGCCAATATTGTCCGCCGTCGATAGTCCGGCCCAGTCCCGGCAGGAGGAATCCTCGGGGACAAGCACGACCAATCGGTTGGGCTCGACACCTGCCCTCTCCAGCAGAAACGCCCGCAATTCATTTACAACGCGGTCTTCGGCGGCGCGCTCGCCCGGGTCCTTGGCGATCCCGCTGACGATGAGCGCACAGGTGCCGCCCGTCGCCCGCTGCGCCGCGCCGGCACCCACGAACAGAATCAATATGACCGCGAATATCCAGCAACCCGATCTGAGAAGTATGGCGATCATTCTATCGTCCGACATCCAATACAATTGTCGTTGCCACCCCGGCCTGTGTCATTCTGCAAGACTCAGTCATAAGCCCTGTCATACCAAACCGATCCCACGCCGGATGAACCAACCGATACAGAGCAATGCGCATAACGCCACGAGCACAGGCCATTTCGGCCAGACGCTGCTGACCGTTTCCGTGACTCCAATCTGATGTTTCGGGACAAAGAGCTTTGCGCTCCTCTCGTCGATCTCGTCGATGTGGAAGTACCGACCGCCGACGCGGCTCGCAAGGGCTTGAAGGAACGGCTCATCCAGATCCACGCACGACATCTCATCGCGCGGGGCCGGCAGGTTCGTCGCGACGGTCCGCTCGCCCAGAAACGAGCCGTTGACCTCCGCCTGCGCGCTGGCGATGACCGACTGCCCCGGGCCCCAATCGAACGTCGCTCTGTAGTAGCCCGGACGGATCGGCTCCATGCTTACGACGTCGTCGCCGGCGGCCAAGAGGACATTGGCCCCGGCAACCGGCTGAAACCTCTTGTCCACGACGTACGCCGTGAACGCCAGATGCCGGGGATCGTCGGGGGCCCGTTCGACGAACAACTCCACGCCCGCACCCTGGGCCGGCGTTCGGCCCAGCCAGGCAACCAGGTTGCAGACCAACTCACTCAGTGCGCCGCCTTGCCGGTCCTCGCGATACAGCATGAAGAGCTTCGAGGCATTGAGCAGGCACACCCTTCCTCGCCCGAGCCGGTGCGCCGCAACAATCGGCATCTCACCGGCCGCGGCGAGCGTCATCGAAGCCGGCTTCGGCTCAGCGGTCCGGTAGAATGGAGAGATTCGCTGCTCGGGATCGGCGAAAACGTTCGGGTCGAATAGATGGCTCACCTTCGCCTCGAACGTCAGTTGGATCGCATCCGAATGGGGCGGCCATAGTCGCGCGTACTCACGGTCGAAGAGAACCGGCAACATCATTTCGGCCCGCCTGTCGTCCCAAATGGCCAACGACGTCACCGTGCGGCCGGGCAGAAGGAGCAACCCGCCGCCGCGTTCCGAGACGAAACCGTACAAGCCCTCTCGCTGAATGGACGTCAACTCACGGATGTCACAGGGTCCGAGGATGATGACGTCGTACTCGTAGAACGCCTCTTGCGTTTCGGGCAGCTTCACTTGGGTCGAGCCCTGCGAAGCGCGATCGGCGAGCAGGGAATCCTTGATCACGTCGAACCCCAGGTCGAGGTGAATTCGCTTGTCCCAGGCCAGTGCCCGGCGGATTTTGCCGACGTCGAAGTTCGCCCACTGCGTGTACAGCAGAACCTTCAGCGTTCGCTCCTGCGTCACTTCCACGGAAGTGCTCCTCGCGTTGTTCGCCCGATTGACTTCCCCTCTGCCGGGTTTGACGCGAGCCGTGAGTACTTGCGTGCCAAGCCGCGTCGCCGGCAGCGTGAACTCAACCGTCGCATCGAAGGCTCCCGCACCGGAGGAACGGAACTGCTTGCGGCCAAGCTGACGCGAATCGATGACCGTGTCATCGCGAAGCAGTTCAAGGGTCACAGGTTCGGTCAAAACGTTCGTTGTTCTGACGGCAATCTTTGTGGTAAACGCCGTGTCGATCCAGGCGCGTGCCGGGGCAGTAATGGACTCCACGGCGACGTCCATACGCGGACGGCGAGCCCCGACCCCGACGAACAGAATGGGCATCCCGTCCCTCTGCACCGCCAGGTACCGTCGAGGGTCCCTGTCATCGGCCCGGCCGTCTGTGAAGATCACCGCACCGGCAGCGGGGGCAAATTCCTGGGCTTGCCCCGCTGCAGAAGGTAAGGGACCTGTCTCCTCCGCCAGGAGAGAAAACACCTCATGCAGATTTGTCTGAGAGCCCCACCGCCGCAGCAACTCCGGCGAGCCACCGTGGTACGCATGGCCATCGAAGCCATGAATTCTATACTCAGGCCCCGATGGAGCGCCCGCGTCGAAGTGCTCAGCGAACCTGACAAGGGCCTTGTCCAGGCGAGTCAAACGCCCGTCTTCGACCACCGACATGCTCTCGCTCGTGTCGAAAACCGCAAGGACGGTATTCCTGCCAAAGACCGCCCTCGTCTGCCACGCCGAAGGGTTCCACAGGATCAAGAGCAACGACAGAATCACCGCATACTGTAAAACCATCAGGAGCCGGCGATATCTCCTGCGCTCGGGCGCCGCCAGTTCGCCCACGCGGAAGATGACGAACACCGCGCCGGCGAAGATCACAATCAGAGCCGCCACAACAAGATGTCCTGGGTAGTCGGTGAAGATCATCGTTCCACGCGCTGCCGCCGAAACGCCGCGGCGTTCTCGAAGAACTCGTTTTCCGCCTCGAAGAACTCGACATCGGACGGCTCTTCTTCCACCGGGCGTCTTTCGCGCTGCCGCGATTCGAGCGCCACGGACCAGAACCGCCGGGCCAACATCCGGGCGGCCTCCGCCGGCGTCATGTGGCCATCCTTCGTATAGACGAGACTGGACGACGGTCCGCCGCCGGACGAGATCGTCGTCCACTGCGGCCCCGCCATGTTCTCGAGCATGCGCTCAGCAGCGGCCAGTTGTGCGCGCATCCGCTGCTTTTCCGCTTCGCTGAGCGATTCGTCGTAAGCCTCCGCCGCCTTGGCGAGCTGTTCCGCCATCTCCTGCGCCTTATCCGCCGCGCTGCGTTGTTCGTCTCCCGAACCGCCGCGAG